>Ga0180433_10002788_pt1 | contig 26458 bp, 20 predicted proteins | sample SS_ome_8_FD_132980 | JGI IMG/M metagenome (GOLD analysis project Ga0180433, IMG submission 132980) | Hypersaline lake sediment archaeal communities from the Salton Sea, California, USA - SS_1_D_1 metaG | ecosystem: Environmental > Aquatic > Non-marine Saline and Alkaline > Hypersaline >... | reverse complement strand
TTGCAGACCTCTGCCTTAGCCACTTGGCCACGCCGCCAAAAAAAGAGCGGGAAACGGGACTCGAACCCGCGACAATCACGTTGGCAACGTGAGGCTCTACCAACTGAGCTATTCCCGCTTTATCTCTCTTAATCTGTCTAATATTTCACTTCTTTTCTTACGTAACGTTCTGTGCCTTTTTTTTGCCAGTTTGGTGAGAATGAATACCAACAAAACTAAGAAAAGAATTAATAAAAATTTCACTACTAAATATAATAATTATCACTCTTTTGTCAAGTAAAAAAATCTTTTTTTTATAGTAAACAAAAATAAACAATATCTGTCCTTAATGCAAATTTTATTTTGAAATTGATGTAACTTTTTCATATGATTCACGTATATTAAATATTATTGATAAAAAACATCAAAAACAGGAGAGAAAAAATGCATTGTTTAAAAAATGGAAAAATATTGTTGTTTACTTTATTTCTGCTGCTATGTTATACTTCTTTGAGTTCTCAAACAATACCTTCAGAAGGATTCAACTCAATTACTCCGGATGAAATGAAGGAACATGTCTATTTCATGGCTTCTGACGGAATGAAAGGCAGGAACACCCCCAGTGCTGAACTCGACAGCTGTGCTGACTATATTGCCCGGGAATTTAAATCATATGGTCTTACAGTCCCGGATCAGTGTAAAGACTATTTCCAGTATTTTAACACACTTAAAACTCACCTTTCAAAACCTAATATATTAATAATCTCTTCTCAGAGAGGAAAAGAGGAATATGATCTGAAAAATGATTTTGTACCGCTTCATCTCACTGCAAATAAAAAAATTACGAATGTGAATATTATTTTTGCCGGATATGGAATAACTGCTCCTGAGTTGCAATATGATGATTATAAAAACATTGATGTAAAGGGAAAAGCAGTCCTCATTTTTAAGGGAGAACCGCAGAAAGACGACACTTCCAGTATCTTTAGCGGAATTAAAGAAACTGATCATGCAAAAGTGAGAATTAAAGTAGAGAATGCCAGAAAGCATGGTGCTGTTGGTGTAATCCTAGCCAACCATCCCACATCTCCCTTCCGCCGTCCTCCTAACCACTGGCCCAGTCTTCTGAGACATTCATTAAAAGATGCAGTACCCTTAACTCTTGAAGAATCAGCTGAAAAAAAAATTGTATGTGTTAATATTGGTAAAAATCTTACTGAAGATATTTTTGAGAATACCGGACAGGATTACAGGACAATCTTTAAAAATATTGATACTGACCTCCAGCCGCGATCATTTGCTGTTAAAGGAAAGACTCTAACCATAGAAACCAATCTGGATGCTGATAAAACACCAACACAGAATGTTATTGGATACTTAGAGGGAAGTGATGATGAATTAAAAAATGAACTTGTGGTTATTGGCGCACATTATGATCATGTCGGCACCAGGAATGATACCATAATATACAATGGCGCAGATGATAATGCCTCCGGTACAGCGGGAGTTCTGGAAATTGCAGAAGCATTTGGTTCCTGTACAACCAGACCGAAACGATCTCTTCTGTTCATTGCTTTTGCCGGAGAAGAAAAAGGATTATTCGGTTCCCGATATTACGCTGATAATCCACTCTTCCCTATTAAGAACACAGTTGCAATGCTGAATCTTGATATGATCAGCAGAAATGATTCCAATGAAGTCGCTATAATCGGCTCAGGCACCAGTCCGGATTTAAAAGAAATCAATGAAAAGGTTAATGAAAAAATAAATATGGACCTCGCTTATGATCAGGAAGTGTACTTCAGAAATAGTGACCATTACTCTTTTTACAGCAAAAATATCCCTGTGTTATTCTACAACACAAAAGATACTCCTGATCTGCATCAGCCCACAGATGATCCGGAAAAAATAATTCCTGAAAAAATGGCAAAAATCGGAAAATTGATCTTTTCAACTGCCTGGGTGGTGGCAAACAGAACTGAAAGACCCAATTTTTCAGAAATAAAATAACGTATCAATACTCACTTCATTTAAGCTTTCCAGATATCCTTTCTCATATAATCTTCTTGATCACAACCCCGGTGGTCTGAAAAACCCCGGGGTTTTCTTTTCAATTAACAGACTAAGTATAATTCATAATTCTGAATTCTTAATTCATATAACTCAATGGAATGCTGGAACAATGGAAGACTGTAGGAAATGACAGGATTATTATATCCCATCATTCACTATTCCAGTATTCCTGTATCATTGTCAATAGTCTTTCTAGCAAAGTAAATCTCTGTATTCAATCTGTGTGAATCCGTGGCTTAAAATTCTTATTAACCGCTTCAGGTACTGTTCTGATTTCTTTTTTCTTATAATCATAACAGACCATACCATTTTCCACCAGGGCAATTACTGTCCCGTCTTTTTTACGGGTTACACGGTAAAAAATGCGGAATCCGCTTCTCGTCACCTCATCAGTAATGATCTCAAACTGCAACACATCTCCGGCATAGGCTTCCGCTTTATAAACAATAGCAGTATCTCCCATAATCAAGGAAACTCCTCCACAGTCCATCTCAGAATATCCATAGCTGGTAAGAAATTCCACCCGAGCTTCATGTATTAAGGAAAGCAAGGTATCATTGCCCAGATGTCCGCCATAATTCAGATCTGTTACCCGGACTGATATTTCAGTGGTGAATGCATAACTTTCTTTGGGAAGAAGTTTAACTCGAGGCATTAAATACTCACTTTTGAGATTTAATATTATCAAAAAAGTGGGCGATACTGGATTCGAACCAGTGACCTCTGGTATGTGAGACCAGCACTCTAACCACCTGAGCTAATCGCCCTTTTATAGTTTATAGAAATGTATAAATAATATTAAAATAAATCAACTATTTTAGCCAATAACAATTAACTCTTTCTGCGGGTCAGACAGAAACTCACATCCATCTTTTGTCACAACTACAATCTCTTCGATAGTAACGACACCATACCCTTCAACCGTTAAACGCGGTTCTATCGTAAACACCTGTCCTTCCTCAACCCTGCGATAAGGAAGATTTTTGTACCTGTCCCAGGCAGGACATAACAAAGTGGAACCATCATGGGCTTCTCTGCCCACCTGATGTCCCAGACCATGAGGAAACTCATCATATCCAGCATCAACAATAAACTGTCTGGCTGCAGTATCAACCTCCACACCCTGTACACCAGGTTTTAACACAGAGGCAGCCTTTTTAATAGCGTCTCGTATGGTTTCAAAACCTTTAACAACTTCAGGCGGGGGAAAGCTTTCATTTTTTCTCAGGAAATACCAGGTCCGCTGCAAATCAGATACATAATCATCTTTTTTCACCCCAAAATCAATATTCATGATATGTCCGGGTTTAATCTTCCGTTCCGTGGGCATAGCATGAGCTCCGGCAGTATCAGGACCGGTGAACACAGCCGGGCAGTGTTCTGGATTCCAGGCGAGGCCAAGCCCTTTGTCACGTACAATGTTTACGATAAAATTCTGTACGTCTTTTTCACTAATCCCTGGTTTTACATACTCAGTAACCTTGTCATAAATCTGCAGGGTCTCTTTTATAGCTGCCTTTATACGTTTAAGCTCTTCCGGAGACTTTCTGCCCCGAAGTGCACTCAGAATATCCTCACTTGATACTAATCTGTCAGTATACACTGTTCCGGATACATATTCCTGTAACATCAGATACATACCGTGGCTCAGTCCGTCTGCAGTCACATCATTGGTGGAATAATTAATGGCAATTTTTTGGGGATCTGTTTGCTTAAGTACTTTTATAAGAGTATCCTTTACTGAATCCAGGTAATCAAGTACTTCATAGTCTGCATGGTCTTTAATATTCTGGGCATCTAAACTGCCTACAATGGCTGTTTTCCTGCCCGATGAAGTGATGATAAAAGCAGACGCCCAGGTAACATGAGAACCTAAAATAAGTTCTAAAGCCGGATCTGGTACAGTGGCTGATTCCCGCACAAAAGTAAACCACATATCAATATTTTTTTCTTTTAAGATCTCAATACTTTGCTGGATCTTTTCATTAACCATAATACTGATTCCCTATGCGATTTTATTAGTTTTAATATTGTAATAGTCATTTTTTGTGTGTTTAATCTATTCTTTATGGACTTTAATGTTTAAAAGGACCGCTGACGGCAGACCGCAGTATCTATGATTCTACAATTTTCTCCGATACTCCGTTTCACTAATCGGAGTTATCTAAATTTCTATTAACAAAAACTGATCTCTGACTTCTGAACATACACTCTCTCAAGCTGAGGAACGAAGTGACGAAGAAGTTATCCTGCGCGACCGGAGGGAGCAAAGAATCTCACGCTACTGAGGGATCAGTAAAGAATCAAACCTAGCTGGAAATGAATGCTCTTATAAGAATCGTACTTTTCCAGCAAAAAACCATCATACCTTTTTATTCAGTGGCGTGAGATTCTTCGTTCGCTTTGCTCGCTCAGGATAATGTCTTCGCTCCCTCCGGTCGCTCAGAATGACATTTCGGAACGATTGGCTGGGTAAACTGTAAACTTTTTTCAGGACGACAACTCTTTTATCTTTGTTCTTTAGTCTTTATTCTTGCCTCTTGCATCTTGTTTCTTGAATCTTTCCCTATTTCCTATTCACTGCCTCTCCATTTTCCTTTCCTCCCTATTCCATTCTCCCTATTAAGTTTTATCCTTTATCTTTTCTCTTAATTCCTTGTATACTTCAAACTGCATGATAAAAATTACTATGACAACCATAAAACAACAAATAAAAGCACTAATCTCCACTAAAGAACACTTCTTTAAATACCAGAGTCGGGGTTTGTACAGAAGAATAGGGAAAAGGATCATTACCAACTTCAATCAGATTATTCCATAAACGTAAAGCATTCCCGGTAATATTCATCTCATTGATGGGTTGAACTATCCTCCCTTTTTCAAATAAAAAACCTGCAATGCCGAAAGAAAAATCACCGGTGGTGCTGTTGAAATTCCCTCCTATAAACTCAGTAATAAAAATACCTTCACCTGCTTTTGCAAATAATTCTTCACAGGAATTGGCGCCGTATTCCAATAAGATATTTGATCTTTCTCCATTTGTTGGTTTCATTTTCAGCTTTTTTCCGTAATAAGTATCAATATAATATTCTTTTAAAATACCACTATCAACCACTACTCTTTTTTGAGTAGCACACCCCTCTGAATCGAAATAATTTGATCTCAGTCCTTTCCTTATATAGGGATCATCAATGATGGTAAGCCTTTCTGAGGCAACCCTTTTTCCTTTCATTCCTTCCAGAAAAGAACTGCGTAAAAATAAACTGCTTCCTTTCATTGCACTTAAAATCATACCCAGTAAAATACTGGCTTCACTGTTTTCAACCACCATAGTATATATACCTGAGCTGATTTTATTCTGGCCGATCTTTTTCAGGCATCTTTCTGCTGCTTCTTTTCCTACTTTTTCAGATGAAGGCAGATCATTAAAAAATCTGGTATGAGCATAATATGAATCCTCACATAAATCATTGTTATCATCTCTGGCTGTCACTTCTGCTCCAATTGAATAACTGGTTGAATATTTATCTCCCCTAAAACCATTGCTTTGCATTTTTATGAGATGAAAACATCCCTCTGAATATGAAGATGTTGAAGCAATCACCTTTTCACTCAAACTTAAGGATGCTTTTTCTATATTCGAGGCAATGCTAATCTTATCTTTATTGTTAAGCATACTGTATGAGTTATCATATAATTGCAGATCATATTCTGCTTTTTCCGGATATAATGTTTTATCCGGCAAAGTACGGAACAAATCTTTTTCCAAATACATGGTTGTATTAAGAGCATTATCTATAAAATCTATTAAATATTTTTTATCCAAAAGGTTGGATTTATGGGCTGAATAGCGGTTATCCCGATATACCTCCAAATATAAAAGATCCTGTATTCCCTGTTCAAGCTTATCAATAGTATTATCACGAAATTCAATGTCCAGTTCTTCAGCTCTTACCAAATCCACCCCAACCTCATCTGCCCCTGAGCTTAAAGTATAATCCATTACCCATTCTGCCAGCTTATATCTCTGTTCATAATCCATTATATTCCCCCGACTGTGATTCTGGAGACTTTTACTGTAGGCAACCCATGTGATACAGGAACTCCCTGTGACTCTTTACCGCAAGTCCAGGTTCCTGAGTCTAAGGTCAGATCATCACCAACCATTACTACATTTTTTAACACCTCAGGACCATTACCAATAATATTAATATCTTTTACCGGCTTAGTGATTTTTCCTTCCTCAATCAGATATCCTGTTTTAACATAAAAGGTAAAATCACCAGCACCAATCAATACCTGACCATTGCTGAAAGTCTCAGCATATATACCTTTCTTAACACTTCTGATGATTTCTTCAGATGCATGAGGACCGGAAAGCATATAGGTGTTTCGCATTCGGGGTGTCGGTGAGTATCTGAAGGACTGTCTGCGCCCATTACCGGTGGGTAAAACTCCGTAATGCTGTGCACTTATTCTGTCATGTATGTAATTTATCAGTATCCCGTTTTTCACCAGAAAAGTTTTTTCAGTTTTATTGCCTTCATCATCTATATTTAACGATCCGCGTGCATTTTTCCAGGTTCCGTCATCAACAACGGATACAAATGGTTCTGCTACTTTTTCACCCAGCTTATTATAGAACAAAGAAGTCTTTTTACGATTAAAGTCAGCCTCCAATCCATGTCCTATTGCTTCGTGAAGCAGTATTCCTGAACTGCCCGGAGCTAAAACAATTTCCATTTCACCACCGTCTGGTTTAACTGCATCAAACAAATCCACAGTTCTTCTGACAGCTTCCTGAGATATATCTTTGATAATATCTTCATTTAAAAATTCAAAACCGTACCGTCCGGAACGTGCAGCGATATTTGACTCCCGGCTGTTATTTTCCTCTGCCGTAACTTTTACTTTCAGACTGAATAAAGGCCGATAATCAGTATAAATTCCTCCATCAGAATTTATAATGAGAATTTTTGATTCTGTATCAGTAAAACTGATATTACATTGTATAATTCGTGAATCCAGAGAAAAAACCGAACTGTTAATTTTACTTAAAACAGGCATCTTTTCTTTGGTGTCAACTGAATCCCACGTTTTCAATATAGGATAATAGTCCGGTATAGTCTCAGTTTTAGGAACGAACTTTAATTTTTTGAACGAATTCACTGAGTTGGCAATAGCTGATGCTGTTTTGGCTGCTTTTAACATGGAATGAAAAGTTAAATCTTCAGTGAATGAAAATCCGGTTTGCTCATTACTGATCACTCTGATTCCGACACCAAAATCAGTAGCATTGAAAGCACTATTTACTGCATTATCCTCAAGATGTAGATTTTTGGCTGACCGATACTGGAAAAACAAATCACAGTAATGCCCTCCACTGGACAGTGCTTCGGACATTATCTTTTCCGCCATTTCTTCAGTGACACCAAAAAGATCAAAATAACTTTTCATTACCATACTCTCAAAAATTACTAAATCTCTACTACAGGCTCCTTTTGTGCAGAGCTCATATACCCTCTTGCCATTTTGGGAGTATTAAAATATATTCCAACTCCGTTTTTGCTGTCAATACAAATAATTCCTGCTAATCCATCACATCGGTTGTGTAAAAGATTAATAGCATATTCAACTGCTTCCTGAGCACTGCTGCCGGAACGCATTTGTTCAGCAGTTTCTTTTGCCAGCATAGTTTTCATTATCGATTCTCCCCATCCGGTACAGGAAACACCTCCAACTCCATTTTCAGCATATGTTCCACAGCCTATTATGGGCGTATCCCCTACTCTGCCCGGGATCTTCTTAGGAGTCCCTCCGGTTGAGGTTGCTGCGGCAATATTGCCGTTTATATCAACAGCAACGGCTCCTACTGTACCTTTTTTTTTGCTGAAAGAATTTTCAGTCTTATACTTTTGATTCTTCCTCAGCTCTTTCAGCCGTAATAATTCTCTTTCAGTTAATAAATCTTCCACCGGTACTTTTTTAAATCCTTGTTTCAAAGCAAATTCTTCACATCCCTTTCCTGCCAGGAGTATATGTTCAGTCTTTTCCATAATTTTTCTGGATATACGGATTGGATTAGAAAAATTTCTCAAAGCAGCAACAGCACCCGCATTCAGTGTTTTCCCATCCATAATAGAAGCATCCATCTCAACTGATCCGTCTGTATTCAAAACAGAACCCTTACCTGCATCAAAAACCGGGTCATTCTCCATAATAAATACTGCTTCTTCAACTGCATCCAGGGCAGAACCAGATTGTGAAAGGTACTCCCAGCCTTTGGATAGCGCACTCCTCATCCCCTTCAGGTGCACTTGTTCCAATGTATCCGGGATATCCCAGGCTCCGCCATGTACTGCAAGAGTAAGTATATTTTGTGACAAAATTAATCTCCTATACATTGACAATAGTGAAACAAATAAATATATTTATCGTATATGAGAAAAAAAGGAGGGACTATGGAATTATTATCCATACTTCTGATTCTGGCAGTATTTTTAATAGCATTTAAATTATTAGGATTAATTTTAAAAGCTGGGATATTTATCTTAACGATTCCTCTGCAAATAATTGCTGTACTCGTTGTATTTATATGCGCAATCGCTCTCTTCCCCATTATTATTACTTTTGTTACTACCGCTATTCTCATTCCTCTCGGCTTTATAGCTCCACTATTACCGTTTCTGGCAATAGCATTTGGTATTTACCTTCTTTTAAAATAATTTTTTTATTCTTATCTTTTTAACTTCATTACAGTCCACTTTTCTATCTTAGCTCGGAGCCGAAGGAGAAGTCCAGGATTAATCACTACTGGATTACCAAATAGTTTAAGAAGTGGTATATCAGCCAGACTATCAGCAAATGCATAAGAATTAGCATAATCAACTGTTCTTTCATACACATATCGATTTAAAGCCAATATCTTACCGTATTTATAAGGATAAATATCAGTAATTCTTCCTGAAAACTTACCATCATTAACTTCCATATGTGAACCTATACCACCATCAGCCTTTAATTTTTCAATAAAAGGTTTCAGTAAAAAATCAAGTGTTCCGGAAATAATTATTATTTCAAAATTTTTCTTTTTTAAATCCTTCAAATACTGTAATAACTCTTCAGAGAGGTGAGGCCAAATATATTTTCCAAAAAATTCAGGTAAATAAGAAATTATAAGTTTTTTTTCAATACCCTCTAAATATCTGGATTTATTATAAATAACCCAATCAAAACCTTTAAAAATCTGGAAAAGTGACCTCATTACACTTTTTATTATATCTTCTGCTTTAATAATTTTTTTTTTGTATAAAAAACGAATTAACTGAATTTCCGCAGAGGTTCCGGGTAATAAAGTTTTATCAATATCAAAAACAGCTATAGAGAATTTTTTCTGACCAGATTTATTCATCTGCAGTACTCAACATTATTTTTAATAGATTTTCATAATCAATTGGAACTATTCCTACTTCTCCACAAACAATACCAGCAGCATAATTTGAAATTGCTGCTCCTTCTCTGTAGTTTGCACCAGCTGCAATCAATACAGCCATAGTTGCAATAACAGTATCTCCAGCACCAGAAACGTCGTGCACTTTTACAGCTTTTGTCGGGATAGTTAAAGGCTCCTTCCCCTTATCAAGCAGCAGCATTCCTTGCTCACCCAGGGTTATTAAAACTGCTTCACAATTTAATCTTTGCTGCAACTTTTCTCCTGCTTTTAGAACATCTTCTTTTGCTTTTAATTTTACTCCTAATTTATCTGCTATCTCTTTTTTGTTTGGTTTAAATAAAGTGGTGTTTTTATAGGCAAAAAAATTATCAAATTTAGGGTCGACCAAAACCTTTACTCCTTTATTTCTGGCCACATTAACAATGTTCTCTATTAATCGCGGAGTCAGAAGGCCTTTATTATAATCTTCGAGAATTAATCCGTCTGCCTCACTCAGATGATCTCCCAGGAGAGCTAAAATTTTATCCTGAATCTTTTTGGAAACAGCAGATTTCACCTCTCTGTCAATTCTTACTACATGCTGATTATGAGCAATAATACGGGTTTTTATGGTTGTCTTTCTCTGTGATTCATAGAGCAGCCCGTCAACAGATAAATTCTCTTTCTTAAAAAGCTGGGTTAATAATTCACCGCCACTGTCATTACCAAGTACACCAATAGGAAAAACTTCTGCTCCCAGACTCTTTACATTATTAACCACATTGGCAGCTCCTCCAAACCGATGTGATTCTTTCTGTACTTCAACCACTGGTACAGGCGCTTCAGGAGATATTTTTGAAACACTCCCCCATATATATCTGTCCAGCATAAGATCACCGACAACTACTATTTTCTGATTTTTAAATTTAGTAAATAAATTGTTAATTCTCTTTTTTGAAAATGTAATCATAGTCATCCTTTAATTTTTTCTGAAATGTAAAATCCTGTCCAGTAGTTTTCGCGAATAATCTTCTATCTCCAGTACCAGATTCTCAACCTTATGATTTAAATAATTATACGCTATTAATGTAGGAATAGCTATAGACAAACCCACTACAGTAGTAATTAATGCCTGCGAAATTCCGCTGGAAAGATTCTGAGTCTGACCTAATCCTTCCTCAGAAATCACCTGAAAGACTTCTATCATCCCCAAAACTGTACCCAGCAATCCCATTAAAGGTGATATACCGGCAACAGTTTCCAAAACAACCAGTCCTTTTTCCATTTTCCCTGATTCCTGACGTCCCTGATCTACAATTTTTTCTTTTATTTCTTCTCTGGGGAGGGTATAATTCTCAAGTGTTACAGTAACAATTTGCTGTAAAGGCCCTTTAGGGGAATCTAATTTTTTAATTGCCTTTTCAACATCTTCCTGAGATTCAATATTATTAATTAAAAATTTAGTCTTGGAATCAATAATCTTTTTACGTCTCAAATACCATAATCTCTCTAAAAATACTGCTAAACCAACGATTGAAGTGATTAAGAGAGGAATCATTACCACCCCTCCTTTAACTAACATTTCCCATATTCCTGCCATAAAAACTCCATTTAATTAATTATTTGATAATAAATAGTATGTAAATTTAGCTGTAACTACCAGAAAATCTTCAGGAAAATTTTCCGGTAAAGGTTTGAATGGTGCTGACATCTCAACAGCTTTAATACTTGTTTCAACTAAAGCTTCTGATCCCTTAAAACCTCTCACTTTGGGATGTACTAGCTTTCCGTCCGGATATATTGTAAATCTGATAATATTCTCTCCGCTGAACCCTAAACGGGTAAAAGAAGTTGGAGGATAAATATTATTCTGGATTTCTTCTTTTAAGTAGATTAAATAAGGTGCAAAATCCCAGTTATAGGTATTAAAGGTAATACCACCCCTATTGGGTGCATCTGTTGCAGTTTGATTGTACATAGGTTGACTATTACTGGAACCTGAATGATTATAAGACCGATGTTTAGTGAGCAGTTCTTTACTGAAATTATTAAACGTTGAAGGATTGCCTGTATATGCTTTTTTTTTCTCTTCTCTGTAAAATTCTTTGTTATTGTCATATATCGACTGTTTGTTTACTCCATTACTTTTTACCCTTTGCTTTGCCCCCAAAACACTGGTCACAATATTTTTTTCTTCAGCATTACCTTGTAAAAAAGGCAAATTCCCTTTCTTTGTATCCTTTATGTTAACATCGCTTACCCTGCTGTCTTTATCTGAAAGAAGAAAAGTTTTTTGGTCCGGTTTATGATGTACAATATTATCAGGAGTTTTTACAATTTCAAATCTCATTTGATCCGCTTTATTAGAAAATGAAGACTGATCATTTTTTGTATTAACCCATTTATCGTTTATATTTAACACTACTAAAAGAATGAAATGTAAAATAACTGAAATCAATAATGCATAATATAAATTATATCCATTAGAATGTACAGATGTATTATTCATAGTAATTGTACCATTAATGATAATAACTAATCCTGAACACTAAATGTTCCGTTATTAATATATTATCATTTTTCAAAAAAACAAAAACTTTAATCATAATTTATAACCATTGAACCTTACATATATAATATTTATTTTAATATACAATGTGAAACAGGGAACAACAAAACACAGTATATCGTTAATAAATAAACAAGGTAATATTAAATGAAAAATTACTTAAAAACATTCCTCATATCAATTATAATTCATCTAATATTACTTTTAATATTGTTTTGCTTAAATTTAAAATCAATACAGAAAACAGATCATATAAAATTTAATATTATTTCAGAAAGACCGATGCAAACTCCGCAACAATCATCTCCTGTATTAAATTCAGAACCTGTTGACAAAAAAAACAATATTACTAAGAAAACAGAATCTTCTTATATAAATAAAAATATAGAATATTTATTTGATTATGAAAACATTAAAAATAAAATTGATAAGGCTGCTGTTGATACTGCACACTATAAATCTATGAGCTCAAATGATCTTTACTCCAATCAAAAAATCTCTTTAAATAAATATATTAAAGACAAACTAAAAGAGGATTATCCCAATCAATTCAAATCAGATTCAAAAAAACCTCAAATGAGAATAATTGACCTGTATTCTGATTTTATTTGTGATAAAATTGAAGCGAAAGCTTTTTCTTATCTGTTCAACAAAAATCAGGGAACGCAACTGGATATCTACAGTAATTATGATTTTACGGATTCTATTACTGCATCCCAACTGAACGCAAGATTAGAAAAATTAGTAAATATGGGATTCCTTTCCCATAAGAAAATATCTCCCCAGTTACCATTTACTATATCAGCAGTATTTATCCAAATTCCCATTGAAATGAGTCAGAAGAACCGAGAAAACCCTGTATATGAATATAAACCTCTGGTTAATAAAAAAAATCTTATTACTTATTTACAAGCTAAATTATTCAGATTAAAAGAAAAATTAAAAAACAGTGAAACAAAAACATCACAATTAAAAAAAGATATTAATTCTCTTCAGGAAAGTCTTCAGATACTTACGAGCGGATAAATGTTCTATAACCAACCTTGCTTTTTATACCATTGTATACTTTTTGATATACCACGTGTTAAACAATAATCAGGTGAAAATCCTATTTCTTTCTTAGCTTTATCAACAGAACATACCCAATTGTACTGTTTTAATTCATTATATTTATCCCGTGTAAAAACCTTCTCATCTCTTCTAATCAAAGCATAAAATTCATTATATAAAAAATACAATTTAATTAAAAAGAAGGGAACCGGCAGTTGAATTACTCTTTTATTGAAACTGTGAGCAATGACTTCTATAAATTGATTAAGAGAATGTTTCTCATCAGAATGAATAAAATAAGTCTGCCCAATGCTTTGCTTATCCATTGAAGCTAATATAGTTGCTTTTACCAAATCATCAATATAGCAAAAATTAAGAAACCTCTGGTGAACCCCTATGAAAGGCTTTATTCCTCTGTTAATTAGATCAAATATAAACAATAATTCTCTGTCCCGTGGTCCATATACAGTTGAAGGTCTGACAATGGTTACTGGAATGATATTGTTATAAGAAAGGACAACTTTCTCTGCTTCCATCTTGCTTCGCCCATATTCTGAAACAGGATAACAAGAATTATTCTCAGTAACAGTATCTCCGTTACAGCTGGGACCAGAAGCAGATTGAGATGACATATAAAGGAATCGTTTTAGATTGGAATTATATTTAATAGTTGCTTTCAGTAAATTTTCTGTGCCTTGAACATTAATATTAAAAAAATCTCTTTTCTGCAGGGATTTTATAACTCCGGCAAGATGAAAAATAACATCTACTCCCTGAACTGCATCTTTTAGAGAATTGATATCTACAATATCCCCCACAATGATCTCAACCTTTCCTGGCAGATTATTGATCCACTGTAATTGATCTTTATGATGGACCAAGCATTTAACATAGACATCCTGGTCAGCTAAATAATCAACTAGATTACTACCGACAAATCCATTTGCACCAGTTACTAAGACATTTTTTACATTTTCACTCTTAAATAAGTTTTTCATGTTTTGCTGCTAAATTTACAATATCTTTAAATGGAATAAATTTTTCTTTAAATGTTCTCATATCTTTTACTTGTGCTTCTCTCTTTTCAACCTCCTCATCTCCAATAATTACTGCATATTCCGCATTCTTTTTATTAGCATCGCGAAGCTGAGCTTTTAAACTTCTGGACCCAAATCCCATTACTGCTTTAACTCCTGCATTACGCATCTGGGCAACTAAATTTATCACTTCCTCTTTTGCTTTATTTCCCAAATAAGCACAATAAATCTTTGGTTGTATTGTATCCGGAATATCAATCTTATTTTGTTTTAAGGTTAGCACAATTCGTTCAATGCCGGAGGCAAAGCCAACTGCCGTGGTCGGCTCACCTCCTAATATTTCTGCAAGCCCATCATAACGTCCTCCTCCGCATACTGCATTCTGGGCACCAATTCCTTCTGCCCATACTTCAAAAACAGTTCTGGTATAATAATCAAGACCTCTGACCAGCCGGTGATTAACTGTATAAGGCCGCTTTAATTTATCAAGATATTTTTTTAATGTCTGAAAATGTTTATTACATTCTTCACATAAAGTATTGCTTATGTTTGGAGCTTTTTCTATAACAGGAAGACACTTTTCATTTTTACAGTCCAATACACGGAGAGGATTTGTCTTCATCCTTCTTCTGCATTCATCACATATTCGGGATTCATTGTCTTTATAATATTTCTGCAACTGTTTTAAATAGGCCGGTCTGCATTTTGGACAGCCGATGCTGTTAATCTGAAAATTAAGATTCCTGAACTGCAGTTCATCATACAACTGCCAGGCTACTGACATAACTTCCAGATCCAAAGCCGGATCCTGTACTCCTATGGCTTCAACATTAAACTGGGTATGTTGTCTGAATCGTCCGGCTTGTGGCCGCTCATATCTGAAGATAGGTCCCAGTGACCATAATTTTACTGGTTTGGAAAGATTTGACATCCCATTCTGCAGATAAGCTCTCATGACACCTGCAGTAAATTCAGGCCTGAGAGTAAGAGAATTGCCACCTTTATCCTTAAAAGTATACATTTCTTTTTCTACAATATCTGTAGTTACTCCTACCCCCCGGGTAAAAAGTTCAGTAGCTTCAAATATTGGTAACCCGAGTTTTTCATACCCGTAAATCTGAGTAATGTTATTTATTTTCTTTTCAATATACTGCCAAAAAATTTGTTCATCCGGCAGTACATCATTCACACCTTTAGGTGATCTGAATAATTTTTTTCCCATAGTTTATATTCCACATCCTAAGATAATTTGTCAAAATCTGCTGTTAAATATTTCTGTACTTTCTCAACATCATTACAGCTGGTTAAATCAGGAACATGTTCGGCAAGAAGAATTGCATAACATGATTGGGGATATTTCTTTGTCATCATCACTACTGCTTCCGGCAGCTCTTTTTCATTTCGCTTTGGATTAACTGGTACTTTTTTCAGAAAAGGTAACATCATATCATAGCTTAATCTGAAAATATTCATACTTACACCAACTTTATTTTCACTGTTCTTCACCCGTTCGATATCATCAACCGTTGGTTTTTCGATGATATCCTCCAGAAATCCCTGAGAATCTTTTTGTGTAACAGCAAATGTAAGAATTCTGCTTTTTTTAAACTTTAATGCAGAGCGGTCATAATCAATAAAAGAGTTACGGTGACTATCTTCTGCCAGTAATCGAAAAGCTTTAGTTGAATACAGATTATCACTGTTGCATACTGTAAATTTTTTCCCCTGCCAGTCAGTTCTATATGTCAATGCCTGTAATAAGGCATCTGCTGTTCCCAGAGGTTTTTCTCTTCCCTCTGGTATAGTCTGCAATGCATAAGAAATATATAATCCCATATACTTGTTATTTCTGGGTTTATTCCCGTAAAAAGACCTGATAGATTTATCTTTTTCTCCTACTACTATGACAATATCTTTATAACCAGCTTGGGCAGCATTGTATAACAAATAATCAAGAAACGGCCTGTGATTCTTACCAACTCCCAGCATTGACTTGGATTTAACCTGAGCTTCTTTTACCAGTTCTTTATTTACTGAAACATCTGACTTTACAGGAGTATTCTTCATCCGGGATGATATTCCTCCTGCAAGTATTACTAATCGTTCATTCATAACTACTCACCATAAAAATTCTAAGATTCATAATATAAAATTTTTTATTCAAATTTCAAAATAGCTGCCGGTGATCTTTTACTTATTTTTTATAATCGAAGAAATATTTTTTGTATCAATATTTCCCCCGGAAACAATTATTCCGACTTTCTTATCCTTAACTTCCAGTTTATCTGATATCAATGCTCCCAAAGGAACAGCAGCGGAAGGCTCTATGACCATTTTCATTCTTTCAAATACCAGGCGCATAGCATTCATAATTTCAGTTTCAGAAACCAGCACAATATCATCCACCAGATCTCTAATAATCGGAAATGTTTTCGTTCCCAAAGAAGTCAGCAGACCATCAGCAATTGTATCCGGATTTTCGGACGGAATGATATAACCGGCTTTTTTTGATCTGAAAGCATCATCTGCATTTTCAGGCTCACAGCCTATAACCTGAACAGTATCTTTTTGTGACTTAACTGTAACAGCAGTACCACTGAGCAACCCCCCTCCTCCAACCGGCGCTAATATAATATCCAAATCATTAATTTCCTCAATTAGTTCTAAAACAGCTGTGCCCTGCCCGGCAATAATGTTATAATTATTATAGGGATGAATCAGATGTGCATGTTTTTCATTTATGATTTTCTGAGCAGTTTCTTCTCTTGCTTTTAGCGTGGGCTGACAAAATGTAATTATTCCTCCATACCCTCTTACAGCTTCAACTTTAACATTCGGGGCTGTGGACGGCATAACAATATACGCCGGAATGTTTCTCATTCTGGCACTCAGAGAAAGCGCTGCAGCATGATTTCCTGAAGAATGAGTTACTACTCCTGATAAAGCCTGTTTATCTGATAAAGAGAAAACACAATTAGATGCTCCTCTGAATTTAAAAGATCCTGTTTTTTGAAAATTTTCACACTTAAAAAACAGTTGAGATTGCACCATTTGATTGATAGAATTACAGGTTAAAACCGGTGTTCTGTGGACAACAGTTTTGCCCTGTTCATATGCTTCCTTTATCTGACTGAATGTGGGCCGTATCTGATTTTTTGTCATACAGATCCTTAGAAATTTATTTTTTATCTAATCTGATTAAAATTAGATATCCTAATCCGCAACCAATAAAATAATAAGGGAAATCATACCAGGAAAAAGAATGGCCGATCAATGTCCTGCCCAAAAAGGTTGAACGAATATTTTCCAGGAAAGAATTATGGTACAACTGTAAAAATTCCAGACAGCAAGTAAAAACCAATACTATAGTAACAATTTTTATTTTTGAAATCTTAGGACTAATAAATGCAATAAGCAGACACCAGAAAATCTCATACAATAATCCTGCAAAATAAAAATTAAACCAGCTGTGATAAGGTCCCTGATATAATTTTGATATAAAACCCAGAGGAATTAATACCACGAACACAAGGATAATTCTTTTACGAAACCTGGTAATATTGACTCCTTATGTAATCTTATTGCTTAACATGTTAAATGAAAGGCACCTATTATTTTATCAGTCTTTTCTCTCTCTTTTACTATATATACATCCACAATAATTCTGCCGATACAGATCTTGCTGTCTGCTGATCTCACAACTTTTCTTAAACCCGTCTTTCTTTTTAAAATCAGATTCCAGGTAATTTATTCCAATCCTTTTTTGAATTTTTTGTCCGATACTATTGATAACCTCAGCATCTTTTAAGGGACTTACAGTTAATGTTGTAGCAAAGAGATCGAATCCTCTCTTTTTAGCCGCTTCAGCAGTCTTTTGTAATCGAAGTCTGTAACATTCAACACATCTTTCCCCACCTTCCTGACAATCTTCCAGCCCTTCTATTGCCTGAAACCATCTATTCACATCATATGAAGCTACAATAAGGTCAAACTTCCACTTATAAGCAAGTTCCCTCATATTTTTTAATCTCATATCATATTCTGCGGCTGGATGAATATTTGGATTATAAAAATAAACTGATACTGTATAATATGGGAATAACTCTATATAGGGATATGTAATACAAGGGGCACAACATGCGTGTAAAAAAAGTTTTGGTTTATTAGCATCCATTATCCTATGAATCAACTCTTACAAAATGATTTAACGATCTGTATCCTTTTCCCAGATTGAATGATTCCTGAAGGGCTCTGTAAAGATAATCTTTTGCACTGCTTATTGATTCTCTCAGAGGCTTTCCTTTTACTAAATTCGCGGTTATTGCTGCTGAAAATGTACACCCTGTTCCGTGAGCATTTATTGAATCAAATCGTTTTCCTCTGAATAAAGTAAACTCGTGTCCATCAAAAAGTACATCAACAGGTTCACCTTTTAAATGTCCTCCAGTTATCAATACAGATTTACAGCCTAATCCATATATTTTTTCAGCAGCTCTTTTAGCATCATCAGGATTCTCAATTATTATATGCGATAAAATCTCGGCTTCTGGGATATTAGGAGTAATAAGAGTTGCGTGAGGAATCAACTCTCTTTTGAAAATCCCGATACTATTATCTTTTAAAAGAGTCTCTCCACTTTTTGTTTTCATTGCCGGATCAATAACTATGACAGGTATTTTATTCTCATATATTTTATGAGCTACTGTTATTACTGTATCTCTGTCATATAAAATCCCGATCTTTATTCCATCAATCTTAAAATCTGACAGAACTGATTCGATTTGAAGGCTGATGAATTCTTTAGATAAATGTACTATACCATTGATCCTTAATGAATTCTGAGCTGTTACTGAAGTTATAGCAGACATTCCGTATACACCGAAAGAAAAAAAAGTCTTTAAATCTGCCTGTATACCGCCACCCCCGCTGGAATCTGAACTTGCTATTGTTAAAACACTTTTAAACATATCACTCCGGAATATAAACAATAAGGGTTGTTTGAAAAATAAAAAATTAAAACTATAAGTAAATATTAATAAAAAAATAACAGAAAAACAAATTATTTTATCATCCAGTTTGTAATTTCTGTATTTATCAATAAACTTTTAGTATTAATTCTCTTTCTAAACAACCCAAAGAAATTAACAAAAAAAATTTAAATTATCTTTCCCTATGCTTCAATAATAGCATCTGTAGGGCATACCTCTACGCAAGAACCACAATCCGTGCATTTTTCCGGATCAATTACACAAATTTCATCACTTTCAGAAATTGCCTCTTCAGGACATTCATCAATACATGCACCGCACATAATACATTCTTCAGTAATCTTGTGAGCCAATGTAACCTCCTTTATTAGTTTAATCAACTACTTTAAACCTGAAAATATAATTATTATTTATAAAAAAATCAAATTATTAGAATTCATATTGTAAGACAACAGATAAATCAAATCCATTAGCACTTTCTTCTCTGACTCGCCCAACTAAATACTTAATCCTTATATCCCATCTCATGTATTCATTTACTTCATATATAAAACCAGCTCCACCTCCGAATAAATAATCATCAGTTGTTAAAACATCACTTTTACCATAATATCTGTAATCACCTAATAATACCATATCTCCCTGGTCAAATTCCACTGGTTTCACCATTATATCAGCTTCAAATTGATATTTATGATCTGAATCTATATAATCCAATCTGAAATTCTTCATCTCTTTGTTTTCACTTCTCTGGCGATAACGTAAAAATAACCACAGATACTTATCATCAAATCTATAAAAATAACCTGCATTGAGAGATGTTTTACCACCAGCACGATATAAGAGACTGTCCTCCAGCATATCACTGAAATAATATGTATAAAATCCATCAACCATTAATTTCATATTATCATTTAAAGAAAAATCAACTCCCATATTTAATGACGCAATATCACCAGGTTTATATCTCACTTCCCAGGACTCAGTTCCATCAATACCAATATCATATTCAACAGGGATATATGAAGAATTATAAATAAATTGTCCTCCCATACCAAAAACTATTTTATCAGTTACGGGTATAGAATATACCATACCAGTGCGGAACGAAAAGCCCTGACCATAATTAGGTAAATTAAATTTATAAATATTCTTGGTTAATCCTTCAGTTACAACCCTGAATTGATATTCATCAAGATGCGTTTTACCAGTCGGTAAAGCCATTCCAACATTTAATAATAATCTCTCATCAATAATCAACCAGCTTGTATTAACCCAAGTATCAGATAATCCAAAAACTTTATAATCACCAAACCACCAGGAAACAGCAGGTGTGCTTGTAATGGAAAAAGTAAAACGCTTATTTACAGGATAAATATATGAAAAAGGTAATGAAATTTGGGTTACTGCAGGAGAAGTACGTCTTTTCCATATCTGAAAACTTGAGCCTACAGAAACAAATCTTCTGCGCTGAATAGGAAGGACTTCTTCCTGGGCAAGTAACTGACCACAAAACACAAACAATACAATTATTAATAAGATTTTATATTTCATATATATTCCCCTAACTGTCTTTACTGGACTCTATTTAATAAATACCATTTTTCGAACTCTCATATTCTTATGTGCTTTTAATCTGCAAATATAAACCCCGCTTGCAACATATAGTCCTGCTGCATCTCTTCCGTCCCATTCAACTACATGAAAACCACTTTTTTGTTCTTTATTAACCAGCTCTCTTACTTTCTGTCCCAAGGAATTAAAGATAGCAATTTCAACTTTACAATTCTCAGGTAATCCATATTTAATTAAGGTATTATTATTAAAAGGATTAGGGAAATTCTGAGAAAGTTCAAATTTAACCGGAACTAATGGAATATTATCGCTGTTTTCTTTTATAAATTCCTTAGTACCCACAATCAGTTTAAATTTATGTAGTTTTTCATCCTCTTTATCATGAGTAATATTCCATTGATCATCTTCCAAGATATTCTTTACAACGCCTCTTTCAATATCAAAAATATATGCTCCCCAGTTTTCTGGCAATGTATTATTAAGTATACAGTGTATATCATAGTTGTGATCATCTGTACTATTATCTACATAAATATTCCAAATATACCCTTGCTCACCTGCTTTTTGAAAATCTGAACAATATTTACCATTAAACTGTCCCCAATCATCATGATAAAAATAAACACCAAAATCTTCACTTATTTGAGGTGGTTCAGGCTGATCATACGGGCCCCATCCACTATTGGCATTGATTTTTACTCCTGCATAATTATAAATATCTTTCAAATTATCCGATCTTGCCTCAATTCTGAATAACCATTCTCCGGATACCAAATCATAATTATCAGAAATTTTTGCTAAACCTTCCTGATCTTCTAATGTAGTAGTAGATTTTATAGGTGGTATAATTAATGAAGCAGTACTCGTACTTTGATTACAGAAAAAATATCCTTTCCAGGGCTCAAGTATTTTGATGTTCTCTGGAGGAACATACTGTTCTCCATCCCAATAATAAGGTCCTTTAACTGATGGTGATGAAATGCTGCAATCTTTCCAGTCTACTGGAAAATTAAATGGTAGCCCGATCATATTCCAGCCATCACTAAAACCTATAGTATCAACAGATGATGAATCTAAACTGATTTCATAATTAGTACTGGTGCTCACAGAACTGCTACCATCAATATCAAAAGTTTTTTCCAGATGCGTCTGAATCCAATAGGCTTCACCCGGATTAAGATAAAATTCAGGAGGCACATACTCTCTGTACCTGCCTTCACTCCAGTAAAACAACCGCCACCTATAAGGATTGTAAGAACCCAGGTCATCTTCTAAAACACTTTCTACATCATTATTATCTAAATTAAAGGGGATGGAAAACATTTTCCATTCTCTATGAGGTAATACTAATGGTGCCTTTACACCAGAATTATGAACAGATAAAACTTCAGGATTATCCTCCGGATCCAATCTTGGATCAGTCAAGGTTTCTTGATCTGTAGTGATACTGATATAATATTCTAATCCGGTAATTTTTATATCCTCCGCAGGAATTGTACATCGATATGTCGAATCATTAATTATTGAAGCTGTTACATTGGAATAAACAGTACTGCCTAAAGCTCGATAATAAAAACTAACCGTTTCTGGATTTAATGCACTGGATACTCTGATATCTATGGTAAGTTGTGTATTATATTCAGGCTGTTCGGGATTAGTGGATGCAATACTAATATTAAATTCTTCACTAAAATCGCCCATAGCAAATTCCAGTTTAGTTCTCGAAGTATTTGAAATTCTCACTTCATCAATATACCCATGAAAATAACCTGAATAACTGCCACTACTCTGTTCATAAGCTCCTATTATGAGTTGTTTTGCATCTAAAAGCACAGGATGTTCATTCCATAAAGTTTTTTCAATTAATTCACCATCGATAAATACACTTCCCTCTTCAGTAAAACGGTTATAAGAAACAGCAACATGATGCCAGGCATTGTCACTTATATTCGAGCCAAATGATCCTAATCCATTTACTGTGATTCTACCCTTTCTGTTTATATATATCCAATAATTAATATCACTATTCCCAGATTCCACCCCTCTGGATATCAAAGTCTGAGATACTGTATCAGTCTTAAAGAAACACTCTATAGTAAAATTGTCTTTCTTAAAATCAAATGCAAGTGTTTCATTATACGGGACTTCAATTCTAGTTGCTCTACCGTCAAATAAAATACCATTATTAAAATATCCTTCACTAATAGTACCGTTTATTAATGAACCATTATTTTCATTAATGGAATTATCCTCAATAATATTATTTTGTACAACTCTGTTTAGATGATATAAGGCTACAGTATGAGCATCAGCGATATAGGACGATACACGTAAAGAACTCGAACTGTTGCCGCTGATAGTAATGTCTATTGCTTCATTCTGAGGATCATTACTGGTAATTGTCCAGTTATCAACTAATTCTTCTGCAACTGGAGTATATATCACAGGTATTTTTACATAACTCTTGCCTAATAAGGTGGTATCGAAACTGCTGTTTTGTGTGATTGAATCAGGTAAGGTAAATTCCTGTTCAACTCCGGTGATCACTGTAGTATTTAAAAATTCATCTCCCTCATTGGCGATCCATAGATTAAGACTTTTAGAATTGCCTGATCTTACGGGGGGAAACTGTATTTGCTGAGGAGTAACAACTAATTCTCGTGGAAATACATTGAACTCCCATGTCTGTCTGTTAATATTAGAAAAACGAATCTCATCAATAATTCCGTTAAAGTAGCTTGTTGCACCTTGTTCCTCTCTGCCGAAATAAACAGATCCTGCCCCAGTAAAATCTATCTGATTATTTATATCTTTTCTGTCCATACATCTGTTATTAAGGTATAGCCATAAGGAGTCACCGTCACATATCAAGGCAGTATGATACCATTGCTGAGTAACAAGAAAGTTCAAATTATTACTTTGCAACTGAGTTAATACACCATTTGAATCATATACTTTCGCAACCAGACCATGAAGCCAATGGTAAAGTATTTCTACTGAATTTATATCTCCATTACCAATTTCCATTAATATATTATAATTATTTGTTGGTATTGAATTCATATTAAACCAGAATTCAGTGGTAAAGGTTGAATTTTTTATTTGCTGATAAGGGACTCCTGTAATCCGTACCTCACTATTTAAACTGGACATTTTTATAGCCTTTCCAAACCGCCCGGACTCAGTCCAGGTAATATTATCCAATTCCGCGGTCCCCTCATAGCCAGAAGAATCTACTGATTGTTCTCCTGTTCCTTCTTCAAAATGGTATAATGCTCCTGTAAATACATCAGATCCATAAGAATCTGTTAATCTCGTTACAAACCCCTCTCCCTTAAGAGTTATTTTAAAATTCTCGTTTAAATAACTTGGATCATTTGAAATAAAAGAAAGTTGTTCAGTAACACTTCCTGAATCAGAAGGAGTAAAATAAATCGTTAAAGCTTCACTTTGTATTTCATTTTCATCTTCATAGGGAGCAACTTTTAAAGTTTCTGGAGGAACAGAGAAATATTCAAGGCTCCCAATATTAATAGGCCAGATTTTAAGTGTATCTTCCATACTTCCGTTACTGATCCAGTATTGCAGAGTACGCTTGGCTCCAGCCATTACTTTACCAAAATTAACTTCTTTAGTACCTACCAAAATACTGGCACTCCGCACACTGAATTCCCAGGGTAATCTGGGAACAGAGGACAAGCGAACTTCATCAATATAACCATGAAAACAGTCATTACTTTTCCAGTTTCCTCCAATAAGAACTGAGAGAGTATCAATGGGGTTGGTTTTGGATATCAGTTCTCCATTTACAGCAATACTATTACTCACACTACCATCAATATAAAGATTTAATAGAGAATCACTATAGAAAACTAAAGCCAGATGATACCACTTTTCACTTTTCAGTGTTTTACTGCTTGCAACTTCAAATTTTTGTTTATTTGTATTATAAATATTGCCAACCACCTGATCATCTTCATTAATAAACAAATTAAACTGTTGGGCATCAGCAAATCCTCTTCTAATCAAATACTGTTTACCTACTGTAATCGGATCAAGATAAACCCATCCTTCAACCGTAAAACCGCCCCATCTGGAATGTAATATATGTCCTCCAACAGTATCCATAACACATAAATCATCATTTCCATCCAGATAAATAGCTTTATCGAACCGGGCCACAGCAGTACCAGGCTGCAATCCATTCCATATACCATCCATCCCGTATCCGGATGAATCCGGTATTAACATGTTTCCAGTAGGACCTGAAGGATAATTAAAATGCCATAATCCCAGAGTAAAGTTATCTGTTTCATATTTGCCCAACTGTGGTGACACGACAGTGGTTCCCTGAAAGGGAACACTCGTTTCCGGAAAAGTAGGATCATTGGATTCTATAGTAATGTTAGAACTAAAATCACCATATCCCTGGGCAGTGTAGCTTACCCAGATAACACTGTTTGTCCCGGCCTCAACCAGCATAGGTGAAGATTCTGAAATCTGAGGATAAAAGCTGACCTGAGAAGAAGGAGAAGAGATATTGGATATTGCAAGCACTTCACCTCCCCTGTTACTGATATAAAGTGGAATCCTTCGTTTTCTCTCACTTAATACCTTACCAAAAAATAATGTATCCTCTTTTACGTTTAAATTAGATCTGCTAACATTAAACTCCCAGGGTTGACGATCTACTGTGGATACTCTCACTTCATCAATGAGCCCTTCAAAAGGTGCTGCCTGTGTAGTTGCTGCACCTACTGACAAGGGAGCAACATTTTGGTCTACGAGATTCTCACGTACAAGCTTACTGTCTTTTTGTATACTATTCAAATATATTTTAAGTGAATCACGATCCCAGGTTAAAGCAACATGGTACCATTGATATATAGAAAGTTCATCCAGAGATCCGGTAGCAACCTCACTATCAGAAGAGGAATTATATACTCTCCCTACAATACCGTTTTCCGGATCCAGAAATAACTCAAACTGCCTGTTAGGATGATTACCCCGACATGCTAGCAAGGCATAGTCCTTTGGAATAGAAATCATATTAAACCAGAGTTCTACAGTAAATGAATGTTCTTTAAAATTTAAATCTTCATGATAAGGAAATTCAACATGAGCCGGATTATTTTTTCCGCCAAACTGATAACTTCTGGCAAATTTACCATTGCTTGTTGAATTAATATTGATCCAGGTTCCATTTAAAAGATTTGGTGAACTATCAAACGAAGTACCGCCGCTCTGTTCATTAAAATGCCATAATCCGACTGTGAAAACATCCGACTGATATGCTGTTTCAGCAATAGGGAAACCTCTTTCGAAAGAAAAGTTAAGTTCAATATCTTCATCAACCGGATCATTAGAAATTACTGCAGCAATTTTACTGTATTGCTGGCCCAGAGTTAACTGCTCACTTGGTATAAATTTAATTGCAATCTTCTCTGTTAATCCTGGGGGTACTTTAAACTCAGATGGAGAAAATACAAAAAGTGAATCATCTCCAGAAATACTGATGCTTCCTTTTAGTAACGTACTTCCGGTATTTTTGATCCATAATAATCTAGTCCTGGTTTCACTGACTGGCACTGTGCCAAATTCAACATCTGTCGAGGAAAGGGAAATCTCCGGTTGGACTAAACTTTCGAGTATATATAATCCATCTTCTTTATCAGCAATACATAAATTAGTACCTGAAATATCAATCCTGTTAGCTGTTCCATCAGTCCAGTAAGTTCCTGTTTTCAGCAAGGTA
>Ga0180433_10002787_pt1 | contig 26460 bp, 21 predicted proteins | sample SS_ome_8_FD_132980 | JGI IMG/M metagenome (GOLD analysis project Ga0180433, IMG submission 132980) | Hypersaline lake sediment archaeal communities from the Salton Sea, California, USA - SS_1_D_1 metaG | ecosystem: Environmental > Aquatic > Non-marine Saline and Alkaline > Hypersaline >... | reverse complement strand
TTGTTATGTGATCGACGGCGCAGAAATTGCCGGGGGACTGACCAGCCGCTGAGGATTTTGCGCCTCAATTCTAAATCCTACAGAATCCACGGGCCTTGCCGGTGCGCCCGGAAAAGGCTGTTTGGTTTCCAGCGTTTTCGCGAAGACCCCACATTCAAAACCCCAAATGGTTTGACGGGTCCACCTTCCGGTGGGAAATAGATGGAGAACAAGGAGAGGGAGATGGAATACGATAACGCATTTGAGATAGCTGCGTCCAACCTCCGCTTCGGGCCCGGTGCGACCCGAGAGGTGGGCATGGACCTGTCAGAACTGGGAGTGAAACGGGTGATGGTCTTGACGGATCCCAACTTGAAGAAATTGCCTCCGGTCGAAAAAACCCTGGATTCGCTCTCAAAGGAAAAAATACAGTATTCCGTCTTTGATCGCGTCCGAATAGAACCGACCGATTCCTCCCTCAAGGCAGCCATCGAGTTTGCCCAATCCGAGGCGTTTGAAGGATTCGTCGCGGTGGGAGGCGGTTCCACCATCGATACCGCCAAGGTGGCGAATCTCTATTCCACCTATCCGTCCGATTTTTTGGATTACGTAAATCCGCCCATCGGAAAGGGCTTGCCGGTCCCGGGTGAGCTGAAGCCCTTGTATGCAATCCCCACGACGGCCGGGACCGGCAGCGAGACAACGGGCGTGGCAATCTTCGATTTGGAGCGGATGCATGCGAAGACCGGTATCGCGCACAGGCGCCTCAAGCCAACCCTGGGCATTGTCGACCCCGAGAACACGCGGACACTTCCCCCCATGGCGATCGCGTGTACGGGGCTGGATGTGTTCACGCACGCCATCGAGTCTTACACTGCAATGCCGTTCAACAAACGCCCGCGCCCTGAACGGCCCATCCTGCGTCCTGCCTACCAGGGGTCCAATCCGGTCAGTGATATCTGGTCGCTACAAGCCATGCGAATGGCCGCTCAATATCTCGTCCGGGCCTTTGAAAACCCGGATGACGACGAGGCCCGGAGCATAATGCTGCTTGCCGCATCTTTTGCCGGGGTCGGGTTTGGAAACGCCGGGGTTACGCTTCCTCACGGGATGTCATACCCGGTCTCGGGAATGGTCAAAAATTACAGAGCCAAGGATTATCCGGCCGATCATCCTATGGTACCCCACGGGATGGCAGTCGTTCTTAACGCCCCCGCCGCCTTCAGGTTTACGGGAAGCGCCTGCCCGGAGCGGCACCTTCAGGCGGCCGAGGCGCTGGGTGTCGATATCGGCGGCGTCAAGGCCGAAGATGCAGGGAAGGTGCTTGCGGATCGGGTGATCGAAATCATGAGACGTCTGGATATCCCCAACGGACTGAGCGGGATCGGCTATACGCAAGCGGATATCCCAAAGCTGGTGGAAGGAACCCTTCCCCAACACCGGGTGGTGAAACTGTCACCCCGCCCGGCGGGACCGGAGGAATTGGCCCGGATATTTGAGGACGCCATGATTTATTGGTAAGCCGCCGCAGCGATTCCGAAATGACCGGCAGATCATTGGACGGTTTAAATGCGCAAGAATAGCCCCGATGCGGATGGTGTTCGCATCCCCTGGAAAAAGATCGTCCGCCTCGATTTACTGTTGATTGCCCTTCTCGTTTTATCAACGCGTTTTGCCACATTTCTTCATGAAGTATTCGGGCACACCGGGGTTGCCTTACTCTCAGGCGGTGAAGTGCACAGAATCAAAATCAGCTTGTTCGGGGGAGGAATGGTTGAAGCCGATCTCGGTGGCGATCACCTCGCCGTCGTCATGCTTTACTGGTATTCAGGGATTTTGGTAAATCTTATTACAGGGGCACTTCCTTTCTTTTTTCTCAATAAGATAAAACGCGCAAATCTTTTATGGGCGCTTTTCTGGGCGGTTTTTGTACTGACGAGTCTCCTGGGGACTTTTGCATATTTGGTGCTCGGATTGTATTACGAATTCGGGGATCCGGTAAATTGGGTGCGGGTTACCCCGCAGTGGTTGGCATTATCCTGGATTCCGTTTTTGATCGCGGCACCGGTTGTCTCGCACACTGCCTGTCGGGTATACGTGTCGGTCCAGCAGAGATACATTCCTTCGAAAGATTTCTTTGAAGGTCTCAAGATCACATGTGCCGCTCTGGGGATTTCCGTCCTCGTCTATGCGGGTCTCTTTTGGCTGACGGACCAGCGCCTCGCATCGGCAAATGCGCCGCTTGCGGCATACCAGCGAGAAGCGACCCGGATCATCGAGAAAAAGAAAGAGGAACTGGCACAGCGAATCAGGGCGGTCCATCCTGAGTTGACGGAAGCCGAAATCCAAGCCCGGGTGAATGACACACCGATCCACGTTTCCCGAGACGAAGTCCCCGAGAAGTTTCCGATGGTTCCCGTCCTGGCGATCTTGTTCTTGCTCGGGGCACTCACCGCCCTCAAGAAAGGCGAAATGGAAAGAATGAAAAGAGAAGATACGGTCGCGCACCCGAAGCCCGAAGCGTTGTTTTTGCTGTGTTTGCTGGCTGTAATTGTCATCTCCGCCTTAGCCTTGAGGGGTGAAACGATTTACGAAGTCAAACGGAAGAACGATCGATATGGCTCGCTGCGTATGCAACCCGGAAACCCCCATTTGAAAATTCAGGGTGAGGGCATTTCTCTCATGCCTGCGCGGGGTTTGATTTCAATCTCCGGGACGGATCGCTTCGCCGAGCCGGTCGGAGTTCGTCCACGGTTCGGTTCCGAAAACAAATTGAAAAATACATGGAAAGACGTCGTGTCATTGTGGTGGGGGGTGGCGCAGCCGGCTTGATGGCCGCAGGACAGGCCGCCGCGTCGGGGGCGGAAACACTCCTGCTGGAGAAAATGGATCGGCCGGCACGAAAGCTACGCATCACCGGGAAGGGGCGTTGCAATCTGACCAACGTGGCTCCCCTGCCCCAATTCATGGAGCATTTCGGATCCAACGGTCGGTTTCTTCGTCAGGCTTTTTCGGAGTTTCTCTCCCCGGAGCTTATCGGGTTTTTAAACGGGCTTGGTGTTTCAACCCTAACCGAGCGAGGGGGACGGGTTTTTCCGGCGAGCGGGTGCGCGCAGGATGTGGTGGACGCGCTTCTAAAGTGGGTTCGCGCAAGTGGGGTGAAACTGTACACGCGCTCTCGAGTGACCACGTTATTGCTTGAAGCGGGAAGGGTAACCGGCGTCAAAGTAAACCGCGGGCCTTCAACCGCGCGAGAAAACGCTGTGGCAAGCAAGTCCTCCGGACGGGTTTATGGGGGCGATGCGGTGATTATTGCCACAGGGGGCACATCCTACCCTGCGACCGGATCATCGGGCGATGGCTACCCGTTGGCGCAATCGGCCGGACACAGGATCGTAAAAATCCGGCCGGCATTGGTTCCGCTGGAAACGGAAGGAGACATTTCAGGAAGGTTACAGGGACTCAGCCTGCGCAATGTGAATGTTCGCATCGCGGTGGATGGAAAAAAGCAGGCCGAAGGACTCGGCGAAATGCTTTTTACCCATTTTGGGGTCTCCGGCCCGGTCATTCTCTCCCTCAGCAGATTGGTCGTGGACGCGCTGCAACTGAGAAAGCGGGTGGCCATCTCCATCGATCTCAAACCGGCGCTGGACACGCATAAGCTCGATGCGCGTCTTCTCCGAGAACTGGACGCCCATGGGAAAAAGCGGTTTCACACATTGCTCCAGCGTTTACTGCCCAAAAAACTGATACCGGTTTGTATGGATGAAATCGGTGTATCCCCCAATAAGCTTGGGCACCAGATTACGGGACAGGAGCGGAGACGGCTGGGAGCATGGTTGAAGGACTTTCGCCTGACGGTCACCGGATATCGCCCGTTTACGGAGGCAATCATCACGGCGGGGGGCGTCGATACCCGCGAGGTAGATCCGCGTACGATGGCCTCGCGTCTGGTGAAAGGCCTGTATTTTGCCGGAGAAGTGCTTGACCTGGATGCGGATACCGGCGGCTACAACTTACAGGCTGCTTTCACAACCGGTTGGGTGGCGGGAAGGGCCTCCGCGCAGCGAAGCAACGCCGGAAATAAAACGTCCTGACGGGTTCACCGCCCAATCAAAGATGCTATGGGCTGGAGTTGCAAAAGCGTGTTGTCTCTCCGACAAAAAAACGAGTCCAGATCCAACTTCGCCTGACACTGGTTACATCTTACAGCACCCCGAAAAACCTTATTGCCGCATTCAGGACAAATATAGCGGGCCGCTTCATCTTGAATCCATTTTTCAGTGCCGACCTCTCGCCAATACGGGATAACCCGTAAAATAACCTTTTTGCCGACGGCCATGGGAAAATTTTCAACATACCGACAAGGAAATTCATTGCATTGATGACATCCGGTGTAACCTTTCTTCTCTGTGCAAGCCCTGATCTCGCACTGTCGGCAATGCATAAACGGTTCATCGGATAAGCAGCCACGGCATTTCATATCGTCTATCGAAAGGCTTTCACTATGCGGGAGCGTGCCTTTGCCGGGAATTTCTCCCTTGTAAAGACTCACCAACCGCTCCTTGAATTTGCGATTATCATCCCGGTGTGCGATATAAACGGCACAGACGCCGCAATAAAGACCGCAAGGAGAAATAAGGTCCGGATTTATCATTATAATCCCTCCCGATCCATTATCTTCCGACACTCAAAATGGGGAACGCTTGATTCCGGGAATCCGGTATTTTCATGGCGCTACAAAAAACCCGACCCTCTTTTTTCAGCAGAGCAAAGACCTTTCACGAGTTCATCCCAAGCGTTTCTGATAACCGCTCAATTTACCAGGTGATTCGGTTCCTGAATTCCTCCCAAAACTCTTTATCCTTCTTTTGCCACCCAGGCCCGAATTGCCGCTCGTAGTAATCCCCCAATCTGTCAAGCCAGCGCCACCAAAAGTTCTTCCCTTTTTCTCGGGCTTCCAGAATATCTTCCAAAAACGTTGCGATATTCACCATTTCATCTTTGGGGATATAAGAAGCGGCTCCTTCCTTGAAAGACCGTACCGTATTTTCAGGACTCAGTGCATGGGCCGTGAGCATCACCGCGATAACTTCTCGATCGCTCGCGATTTTCAGCAATTTATATCCATCCACCCCCATGATATCCAGAATGGCCATATCGAAATACCGGGATTCAAGCAACGATTTGGCTTCTTCAAACGTAGACGCCGTCACGAGGTTGCACATCCCAAGTAACTCCTCCAATGATTCCAATACATCGGGCTCATCGTCTACGACGAGAATCCGCTTGCCGTCCAACAGTCGCTTTTCCGTCATGACGCATTCTCCATGTGCGTGAAATTCCTTGATCCCATACCCCTCCCCTCGAACGGCGGGGTATGAACCCTACGAAATTGCGCTAAAAACCGTCGGAATCTGAACGATCTGAATACGTTCGATCACTCTGTATGAACAATAGGATAGAGAACCCGGAACCTCAACATTTTTTTCGCTCCGGGAGCGGTTCTTTATTCGCCTCACATCTCCTTGTGACCGGGCCCCCCTGGTGAATCATGGGGCGCGACCCGCCAAGCTGCTGCAGAAAATGGGGATTTCCTGAAAGCGGGCGCGAATCGGCAAAGCAAAGGTTATTCTTGATTTTATTGGTAAAATAACCCATAAGAAAATTGGAAGCGAACATCTCAATACGTCATGCGAAGATTCGTTCCCGGCTGTCGCCGGAATGAGGCAATAAGAGATTCCTCCATGTTCCGCTATTTATTGAGAACATGCGGTGGAAGTCGTAAGGAAATGGTTGGCCCCCATGGGATAAACGTTACCAACCTGAATTCTTGTGTCGGTCGATGCGAAAAAGAATCATCCTATTCACGCTCAGTCTCCTTTTCCTGGTGGGCATTTTCTTGGGGATTGGATTCGGTTACTACCTTTCGAGTCCAGCCGAAATCGCCGGAAAAGAACATGTGTTTGTGGTCCGGGAAGGGGCGAACTTGCGTGAGGTCGCCACGGATCTTGAGTCAAAGAGAATTATACGAAGCGGACCGCTCTTCCTGCTGTGGGCGAGGCTCATGGGGTACAGCAGAACCATAAAGGCCGGTGAGTATTTGCTGAGTTCCGCCATGCCGCCTCTCAAAGTTCTGGAAACTCTCACCAAGGGGATTGTCATCACCCATTCCGTGACCGTTCCCGAGGGATTTACGAGGAATCAGATCGGGGATTTGTTGGCGCAAATGGCCCTCGTCAATAAAGAGGAATTCCTTTCAATTACGGAAGATCCGGAGATGGTTAAACGTTACGGGATTTCAGGCCCCAGCCTTGAGGGGTATCTGTATCCCGATACGTATCAGTTTGATCGGAGCTTGTCTACGATGGCTGTCATCGATGTCATGGTGAAACGTTTTTGGGAGGTAGTAAATCCGTATCTCGAACAGGTGGAAAGCTTCAACATGACCCTGGAACAGGTGGTAACGCTGGCTTCCATTGTGGAAAAGGAGACGGGACTCGCACAGGAAAGGCCCCTGATTGCCGGCGTGTTCCTAAATCGTCTTAAGAAACGAATGCGTCTGGAAAGTGATCCAACGGTTATCTACGGCATTCAGGACTTCACCGGCAACTTAAAAAAACGACAGCTGACCCAATCCACCCCCTATAACACCTATGTCATCCGCGGACTCCCGCCGGGTCCCATCGCCAGCCCCGGCAAGGCGGCAATCGAGGCAGTTCTTTTCCCTGCCGAGACCGACTATCTTTACTTTGTTTCCAAAAACGACGGCAGTCATTATTTTTCCAAAACCCTTTCAGAGCATAACCGGGCGGTGGAGAAGTATCAAAAGAAAGGACGCGCAAGGTCTGCGAAAACCTCTTGACAGGCTCTGCTGTATTCGCTAAAAAGATACATTGTAGTTATTTTGTAGCTACCCTTCATTTTCTACCAGCCTGTTGTTTCACGGCCGTCGGCGCTAAGGAGGAACCTGATGGATCTCTTCAAAAATCTCACCGTATTGTCCCTCGAACAGGCGACTGTTTTGCCCTATCTGACATACAGATTGGCCCAGGACGGCATGCAGGTGATCCGACTGGAGCATCCCGTCTACGGGGATCCGAACCGGCTCATCGGCGAAAATGTGCTGGGAGAGGATCGGATGAACGCCTATTATTTGTGCATCAATTCCGGCAAAAAGGCACTCACCCTGAACCTTGCGGATTCGGAAGGCCAAAAAATTTTCCGCTCGCTGGTTCAACAGCTCAATGTGGACATTTTTGCGACCAACCAGCTCCCCCGAAATTATGAAAAACTGGGGATCAACTATGAAACGTTGAAAACCCTAAAACCCGATATCATCTGGTTGGGAGTCACCGGTTTCGGCCCGGACAGTAACGAGGCGGCCTATGACCCGATTTTGCAGGCCCGATCCGGCTTGATGGAACTGACCGGCGAGGGGGATGGGGATCCGCAGGTTTTGGGCATTCCACTGCCCGATATGGGCACCAGCGAGCATTCTTACGGGCTTCTCATGAAGGCCCTTTACAAGCGTGAGGCCTCCGGAGAGGGCTCCTGCATCCACATGGCCATGTTCGAGTCTTCCGTATCCTGGCTCACCGTACCGATCACGCTTTCCACCCTCTTGAAAAAGCGAATTACCCGCAGAGGAAATACGCATGAATTCTTCTGTCCGGTCTCCGTCTACAGGACCGGGAATGGATTCGTTTATATGGCGGTGGGAAATGATCGACAATGGAAAACCCTGGTTTCCCAGCAAATGTTCAACGTCCTTGACAAACCTGAGTATGAAAAAAACGCGGGTCGAATCGCGGATGTAGAGAATCTCAATCGTGCCATCGGTGAGATCACCAAAAATTACACTTCGGAGGCATTGATTGAGTTATTCAACTCGCTCACCATACCCATAAGCAAAATAAAGACCGTCCCGGAAGTCGTCGCCGATCCCCTCTTGGAAAAAAGGCTGCTGTTTGCCGAAGATCCACAAACCGGCACCCGAATTACATTGCCGCCGCCTCCGAACATGACACCCTTTCTGGAAGCGCGGAACCGGGAGGTCTCTTTTCCGCCGCGCTTTGGAGAACATAACCGGGAAATATACGGACGGCTCGGGTATTCAAACGAAGCATTAGACACGATGAAGGAAAAGGGGGTAATATAACTGCTGAGGAAAACCGCGACAAGAGGGACCGGTCGGATGTCGGCGATCCGAGGTTGGGATTGGGAAAGATTGCTCGGGTCCTCAGCACGGGGCACGCATCATGAACATCATCGTTTTGATTAAACAGGTCCCTGATACCACGGAGGTCAAACTTGACCCCAAGACGGGGAACTTAATTCGGGAGGGTATCGAGAGCATCATCAATCCCGATGATCGACATGCGCTCGAAGCAGCCGTCCGCCTGAAAGACCTGGAGGGAGGAAAAGTGACGGTGGTTTCCATGGGCCCCCCGCAGGCCGTCGATGCCCTCACGGAGGCGCTTGGAATGGGAGCCGATGATGCCATTCTTCTCTCCGATCGCGCTTTTGCAGGGGCGGATACCTGGGCGACGTCCTCCACCTTGGGTAAAACCATCGAAAAAATCGGAGACTATGATCTGATCATCTGCGGCCGGCAAGCCATTGACGGGGATACGGCTCAGATCGGTCCCCAAATCGCTGACTATCTCAATCTGCCTCAAGTGACCTATACGTTTGAAATTGAGAGCGCCCGAAAAAACACCCTGGTCGTTCATCGGCGGGTCGAAGATGGGTATGAACGGGTGCAATGCACGCTTCCCGCCTTGCTCACGGTCATTGGAGAATTGAATGAGCCTCGCCGCCCTCACATGGGAAGACTCATCGACGCGTGTAAGGAAAAAGCGCCGATCAAAGTGTGGAACGCAGCCGATATTGGGGTTCAGACGAGTGAAGTGGGATTGGAAGGATCTTTGACCCATGTCATCAAGACGTTTGCTCCAAAATTTAAGCGACAGGGAGAAATGCTGACGGGGGGTGCCGAAGACGTCGCCGACACGCTGGTTGCCAAATTGAAAGAAAGCAAGCTGATTTAGAAAGATGACGACAGACCGAAGGAATCACGCATGGAATGGGAAGTCGGAAAGCTGATCATGAGACGTACCGGAGCGGAGACATGACCGTCTGGATTGAAGCGGATCTGTGCAACGGCTGTAAACGCTGCCTCAAGGTGTGCCCTTATGACGCTGTCGAAATGAGGGACGGCAAGGCCCACATCCTGAATCGCTGCACCGCATGCGGAGCCTGTCTGGAGGTGTGCAAGCAGGAAGCCATTCAGACGGATGTCAAGCCCAAGGAGGTTCCTGATTTCAGCGATCGAACCGGGATTTGGGTATTTGCCGAGCAAAGGGACGGAATCTTGAGTCGAGTGTCCATGGAACTTCTGGGAAAGGCCCGGCTGCTCGCTGCCGAACTCAACCAGGACGTCTCCGCCCTGCTTTTGGGTTACCGGGTCTCCGGGCTGTCGGATACGTTGATCGCATACGGTGCGGATACTGTGTACCTGGTAGAACACAGCGCCCTCAAGAATTACCGAACCGGAGCCTACACAAAAGCTTTGGCAGAGCTGGTAGGTCAGTACAGGCCCAACATACTGCTCATGGGCGCAACCCATATCGGCCGTGACCTGGCCCCTCGGTTATCGCGTCGAGCGGGTGTGGGATTGACCGCAGACTGCACTGAATTGACGATTGATCCGGAGGAGCGGATTCTCCTCCAAACCCGACCCGCGTTTGGGGGAAATGTGATGGCCACGATCGCCAATCGCTACTCACGTCCCCAGATGGCCACGGTTCGTCCCGGCGTGATGGAGGCCCTAAAACGAAACGGATGCAAAGGAAAGATCATTCAACACAAAGTCTCGCTGACCGAAAAGGAGATCGGCACAAAAATCCTTGAACTGGTAAGGGAAAAGAAAAAAGGCGTCAGCTTGAGTGATGCCAAGGTGATTGTCGCCGCAGGAAGAGGTGTCGGTTCTCAAGCGAAAATGAACCCTCTTTTCTCCCTCGCTGAAGTCATGGGAGGTGAAGTTGCCGGCACCCGAATCATTGTTGAAGAAGGATGGCTGCCGGTTGAACGGCAAGTAGGACAGACAGGTCAGACGGTGCGGCCGGAAATATATGTTGCGTGCGGCATTTCGGGTGCCATACAGCATCGGGCCGGCATGATAGGGTCCAGGTATATTATCGCCATCAATAAAGATGCACGAGCCCCCATTTTTGAGGTAGCCGACTGGGGGGTTGTGGGAGATCTTCACGAAATTGTTCCGGCGTTTACGAAAGCACTTCAAGACAGCACGGGCACATAGGGAAACATCATGCTGCGCTCGGATTCAGAAAAGCTTGTCCGAAAAGTCATGGCCACTTTTGTAGATGAGGAGGTAATCCCCGTCGCACGGGAGATCGATGAAGGCGGTGAGTTCCCGTTCTACCTCTTTAAGAAACTCGCTGAAATGGGAGTCCTGGGAATCAGATATCCCAAGAAAGTGGGTGGGTCTGATGGAAACACCACCCTTTACTGTATTGCCATGGAAGAGCTGGCACGCGGACTGATGAGCCTGGCCGCCACAACGGCCATGCAGTGTCTCATGGGTACAAACGGCCTGTATCTCTACGGCACCGAAGAGATGCACGAAGAATATCTGCGCCCGGCCCTGAGAGGAGAAAAAATCGGTGCGTTTCAACTTACAGAACCGGAAGCCGGCTCCGACCTGGCTGCCGTGAGAACCCTGGCGACCCGAACCGAAGACGGATACAGAATCAACGGGATGAAGACCTGGTCCACAAGCGGTCCCTATGGCCATTTCCATACGGTACTTTGCCAGACCGATCCGGAGAAAAAATTGCGGGGGCTCATGTTTTTCTTTATTCCAAGCGACACACCCGGCTTCTCCCACAGTAAGAAATTCGAGACCCTGGGGACGCGGACCTCCTCGCTGTCGGAAATCTATTTCAACGATTGTCACGTTCCACCGGAATACATGCTGGGAGAATCGGGGAAAGGACTGAATGTGCTTTTGACCATCCTGGCGGAAATTCGGATCATGACGGCCGCCTTAGCCCTGGGTCTGCATCGTGCCGCACTGGACGATTCCATAAAGTACTGCAAGGAAAGGCAGTCCTTCGGCAAACCCATTGGAAAATACCAACTCATTCAATCCAAGATCGCCAATATGGCTGTGAACCTGGAAGCCGGGCGGCTGATGGTCGACAAGGTTACGCATCTGATCGACAAAAAAATCTCCTGTTTAAATGAGGCGACAATGGCCAAGTACTTCACCGTCGAGTCCACATGCAGCGCGTGCGATGATGCGACTCGCATCTACGGCGCTTACGGCTATTCCATGGAGTATCCGATTCAAAGATATTACAGGGACAATCGCTTCCTACTCTATGGGGGGGGGACCCATGAGGTACTGCAAACGACCATTGCCAGGGAGATATTGAAAGGGTAATGAATGACGGTTCGGCACCGTTTTTTCTTTGCTTCAATCGCTCGAAGCGGGTAAGTGGGTCGCGGAGTAAATCGACATGGCAGATAAAAAAATCAGGGTTCTATTGGCCAAACCCGGGCTGGATGGTCATGATCGTGGGGCGAAAGTCATTGCACTGGCGCTCAAGGAGGCTGGAATGGAAGTGATTTACACAGGTCTCCATCAGACCGTTTCCAGTATTGTAAATCAGGCAATTCAAGAGGACGTGGATGTGGTGGGTCTTTCGATCATGTCCGGGGCACACATTCCCATTTGCAGGAAGCTCATGGGAATGCTGAAAGCGGAAGAACTTGAAGATAAGCTGGTGGTTGTGGGAGGTGTAATCCCGAACAAAGACATTCCGGTTTTGAAGAAACTGGGTGTGAGGGGTATCTTCCCCGGTGGGACGCATTTTGATGAAATTGTGAAGTTAATTTCGGAGCATGCTCGAAATCAGACCGTGTCCCCCGGGATGTAACCTGAATTTGACGGGGCGCCGCTTTCCAGCGACCGGGAACCCGGGAAGTGAGTGCGTCGTACCGCCGTGAGATCGTCGATGCATGAGCTTTAAAACGGTTGAGGAGAAACAGCTATGGGCGTAGCGACCTATATAAAGGATGAGAAAGACGCCATCAAAGCGGTCATTTTACAGTCAGGCATAGAGATCAAGCCGGTTTACACGCCGGCGGATCTTGAACGTGTCGGGTTCGATTATGAGACGGACCTCGGCGAACCGGGACAATTTCCGTTCACCCGGAGCCTTCATCCCCAGGGCTACCGAAGTCGAAACTGGACGACACGCCAATACACCGGATTCGGCACCCCGGCGGAGACCAACGAACGATTCAAACTGATGATTTCTCACGGGCAGACAGGGCTGAATGTTGCCTTCGATCTTCCCACCCAGATGGGCTATGACTCCGATGATCCCATGGCGGAAGGGGAAGTGGGGCGCGTGGGGATGGCGATTGATTCCTTGCGGGATTTCGAGATCGCTTTTAAGGACATCCAACTGAACCGAATCGGCACGGGCCTCACCATCAATGCCGTCGCTTCGGTCATGCTCGCCATGTATCAGGCGGTGGCGGAAAAATTCGGATACCGGAATACGGAGATATCGGCGACGCCTCAGAATGATATCCTCAAGGAAATTGTGGGCCGCGGCGCTTGGATCTACCCGGTGGAGCCGGCGGTTCGGCTCATCGGGGATACCATCGAGTACGCCATGAAAGAACTACCCCGGTGCAACCCCGTGTCGGTGGCCGGCTATCATATCAGAGAATCCGGCTGTACTCCGGCTCAGGAAATCTCCTATGCGTTCCTGATCGCATTTGCCTATATCGACAATGTGGTGGCGCGTGGGTACAAGGCCGAGGACTTCGTGGGGAGGTTCTCCTTCAATTTGAACATCTACGGCAACCTGTGGGAAACGGTTGCGAAGTTTCGAGCGGCACGAAAATTGTGGGCAAAACTCCTTCAGGAAAAATACGATGTACAGAACCAGAAAGCACTTTTTCTGCGCGGTATTTTCGGCGGAGGGGGCTCCGGCATGACCAAACAACAACCGGAGAACAATATTATGCGCGGAGCATACTATGCCTTGGGCGCTGCCCTGTCGGGCGCTCAAACCACGGCACTCTGCTCATTTGACGAGGCCTACACCATTCCGACGGAGCGCGCTGCCCTGTTATCCCTCAGGACTTTCCAGATACTCATGGACGAAATCGGCCTTCGGGATACCGTGGATCCTTTGGCCGGGTCTTACTTCATCGAGACGTTGACAAAGGAAATGGAAGCAAAAATTCTGGAAGAGATGGAAAAGGTGGAAAAAGTCGGGGGCATGGTCGCGGCGGTCTCCTCCGGTTTTGTGCAGAGAGAGGTAGCGAGGCAGGCCTACGAGTTTGAGAAAAAAATCCAGGAGGGAAGCGTCACCAAGGTCGGCGTCAATAAGTACACGGAAGGTGTCGACATGGAGGTGGAACTTCACGAATATAATGAGGAATGGGCCCGCAAACAAATCGCCCAGCTCAAGGAACTGAAACAAACACGGGACGGAAAGGCGGTTAAAGACTCCCTGAAGGCGCTCGAAAAAGCGGCAAAGGCGACGGAAAACGTCATGCCCTACCTGGTCGAATGTTGTAAGTGCTACGCAACCGTCGGGGAAATGGCCGGCGTCTTCAGGAACGTTTTCGGCGAGTACCGGGAACCCGGTATTTTTTAGAATCCCGGAGGATCATTCGCATGCCCAAAAAAATGAGAAGGGAGGTGAGAAAAAGGTTACTGGAAGCGGAATTCAATCCATCGCAAACATAGAAGGAGGTCGAGATATGAGACGAAACATAGGAGTTGTGCTGGCGGGTCTGTTTTTGGCGACCCTATTTGGAACTGCCTGGATTTCAGCGCCGGCTGTGGCAGCGCCCATCAAGCTAAATTACGCGAACTTCCCGCCGGCCCCGACGTTTCCATGCGTTCAAATGGAGCGGTGGAAAAAAGAAGTGGAAAGCCGCTCGGGGGGGAAAGTCGCCATAGACACCTTCCCCGGGGGAACCTTACTCGGTGCGAAAAACATGATGGATGGAGTCATTGCAGGGCAGGCGGACATCGGGTGCCTTTTTATGGCCTATCAGCCGGGGCGGTTCCTCGTCACGAACGCAACCGCCTTGCCCTTGGGGTTTCCTGACGCCACCGTGGCCAGCCTCACACTGTGGGATCTTTACGAAAAGTACAAACCCGAGGAATTCGCAAAGGTAAAAGTCCTCACCATGTTCACCTGCGCACCCGCCAACATCTATTCAAAAAAGCCGGTCAGAAACCTGGAGGACCTGAAAGGGCTGGAACTGAGGGCATCGGGAGGCGTTGCTCAGGCGTTAAAGGCCTTGGGTGCGGCGCCGGTGGGGATGCCCCAGTCCGAAACCCCGGAGGCCCTTCAGAAGGGCGTGGTAAAAGGCGCGGCATCGTCCCTGGAAACCCTGATGGATTTCAAATATGCGGAAATGTGCAAGTACGTGACCATTATGAATGGCCCGATTTACCCTTTTGCCGTGGTTATGAATATGGACAAATGGAATTCTCTGCCGAAAGACGTGCAGAAGGTGATGGATGATATGCAGGTGGAACAGGCCTGGTGGACCGGGAACTACATGGACACCCATGTCAACGACTCCATCGAGTGGTCAAAAAAGAATCACAACATTGAAATCACCACCCTCACACCACAGGAGTCTGCAAGGTGGGATGAACTCCTCAAACCCATTACCGATCAGTGGATCGAAGAGGCGAACGCGAAGGGCCTCCCCGCGACGAAAATCCTCCAGGATATTAAGGTCGCCAAAGAATATCACTTGCGATTCTAGCCGATTCGACTTGCGGATTTCAGCCCTTAAGCCGAAATCCGCAAGACACGTGGAACAAAACATCCGGCAGTCAGGATCCGGAAATGGAATTTTTGGAAAAGCTCAATCGTATTCTCAATCAACTGCTCGTCTGGATTGCGGGGACCTTCTTGCTGGCAATGGTGGTGATGATCTGCGCAAATGTATTTCTGCGCAGAATATGGACGCCGCTCCTGGGCACCTTTGAACTCATGGGTTACTTCGGGGCTCTTATAACGGCCTTTGCCCTGGGATATACCCAGATCAAAGGCGGGCATATTTCAGTCGATATTTTGGTGCTCAGATTTTCGCCAAAAGCACAACGGATTCTGAACGGCATGAACAACCTGTTTTGTATGATTTTTTTCGCCCTGGTGACATGGCAGATTTCCAGCTACGCCGCGACCCTGTGGAGGACAGGGGAAGTGACTGAAACACTCAAAATTATTTATTACCCCTTCACGTATGGCGTCGCCCTGGGCTGTGCCGTCTTTTCACTGGTTTTTCTAACGAACTTCTTAAAGTCGATTATCCCCAAAAAGGAGGACGGGGCGTGAGTCCAACTTTGGTGGGAGTTCTCGGCATTATCATCCTCCTGCTTGTCTTGTTCCTCTTGGGCATGCCTGTGGGGATTGCCATGGCGGTTGTGGGTTTCTGCGGCTTTTGGTATGTGGTTTCATTCAAAGCCGCCATTACCATGGTGGGGGCCGACATTTGGAGCACGTTCTCCAGCTATGGCCTCACGGTCGTGCCGCTTTTCGTGTTCTTAGGATACCTGGCGTTCAATTCAGGAATCGCTGAAAGACTTTACAACACCGCTTACAAATGGTTGGGGCACTGGAGGGGCGGACTGGCCATCGCGACCATCGGCGCCGATGAGCTCTTTGCAGCGATTTGTGGTTCCAACACCGCCACAGCCGCCACCATGGGAGCTGTGGCTTTGCCACAGATGACCAAATACAATTATGACACCCGGTTAAGCACCGGCACGGTTGTCACCGGAGGCACTTTGGGCACGGTGATGCCGCCCAGTGTTGTTCTGATTGTCATCGGGCTTCAGACCGAACAGTCAATCGTCAAGCTTTTCCTTGGCGGAATCTTGCCTGCCGTTCTCCTGGGAATTCTCTTCGCAATCACCATTTTCGTTCTCTGCCGAATCAAACCGGAGTTCGGACCGTCAGGTCCAAAAGCAGGGCTCAAAGCGCGGATAAAGTCTCTTGCGGGAGTGAGTGAGGCGGCTGCCATATTCCTTTTGGTCATCGGCGGTCTCTATGCCGGATGGTTTACTCCCACCGAAGCGGGCGCAGTGGGTGTCTTTTTCGCGTTTATTGCCACCGTACCATTTGGCAGGCTCAAGCTGAAAGGCCTGATCAATTCCATCGGGGAAACCCTGAAGATATCCTGTTTTGTCTTTATGCTGGTCACGGGAGCCATCATTTTTGGGCGCTTCCTGGCGGTCACAAGGATCCCTTTTATGGTTGCCGACTTCGCAGCGAACCTGGATGTATCGCGCTATGTGGTCTTAGCATTCATATTGGTCATCTATCTCATCGGGGGCTGTTTCATGGACTCCCTGGGATTCCTGGTGTTGACGATCCCCATTTTTTTCCCTTTGGGGATGGCATTGAATTTCGATCCGATTTGGTACTCTATTATCTTGACCATGGTAACCACCATGGGCGCCATCACACCACCGGTGGGTGTCAACATCTATGTCGTCAAAGCGTTGGCGCCGGAAATCCGTCTCGGCACCATTTTCAAAAGTGTAAGCTTTTTCTTGCTGGCCTGCATCATCGGTATCGTCATTTTGATCGCCTTTCCGCAAATCGTCCTGCTTATTCCAGGAATGATGAAATAGGGACCGTTGCGGATACGGTTTCAAAGGCACCGCTGCCACGGGAAAATGAAAAGCCTGCTTCAATTCAATGTGAAGCGTGGACGCGTAGGACAAATCATAATCCGGAGCAACCTTCTATCATGAGGTGAAAGGACGTATGAAAAAAACCTTTATGCCTGCGGCGAAAACAGAGGAGGAATTGCGGGCGCTGCAACTCAACGGGTTGCAGTGGACGGTAAAGCATGCATACAACGGATCGCCTTTCTATAAGTCTCTACTGACGGATGCGGGGCTCCGCCCGGAAGACATTCGTTCACTCGACGATCTGGAAAACCTCCCCTTCACGACCTCCCAAAATCTCCAAGAAGGATATCCCTTTCCGCTTCTCTCCGTGCCGTTTGAAAAAGTGGTGCGCATTCACGCATCCTCGGGTACAACCGGGAAACGCAAAGTCCTTTGTTATACCCAAAAAGATATCGCAGACTGGACACATTTTTTCGCGCGCTGCTATGAAATGGCTCAGCTGGATCCCGAAGACCGGGTTCAAATTGCCGTGGGCTATGGTGTCTGGACGGCGGGTATCAGTTTTCAAATGGGATGCGAGGCATACGGCGCCATGGCGATTCCAGCGGGTCCTGGAAATTTGGATATGCAGTGCGAATTCCTGATTGATTTTCAGACCACGGTCATGTGCTGTACCGCCTCCATGGGGCTTTTAATGGCCGAAGAGGTGAACCGGCGTGGAATCAAGGAAAAAATAAACCTTAAAAAAATGATTTTCGGATCGGAACGCTCCAGCGATGCAATGCGGGAGCGGATTCACGACCTCCTGGGCGTGGAACATATGTTCGATATACCGGGGATGACCGAACTTTACGGCCCGGGGACGGGTCTGGACTGCACCTATCATACGGGGATACATTACTGGGCCGATTACTATATTCTGGAAATCCTGGACCCCGAGACCCTGAAACCGGTTCCCGTGGGGGAAACGGGAGAGATGGTGGTGACCACTCTAAAAAAGGAGGCGGCCCCCCTCATTCGTTACCGAACCCGCGACTTGACCCGTATGATCGCCGGAAAGTGCCCTTGCGGTTCCGTCCTTCCGAGACATGACCGCTTGCTCGGCCGTTCCGATGACATGATCATATTTCGAGCCGTAAATATCTACCCCGGACAAATCGATCATGTACTTTCCGGTATCGACGGTATCGGCAGCGAGTTTCAAATTATCCTGGAAAGAAAAGAAGACGGCCGCGACTACATGACATGCAAAATCGAATGTGGAGAGGGCGTTGATCCCGGACAGACCTCGGCACTCACCCAAAAAATTGCGACGGAAATCAAAAAGCAAATTATGGTAAGCGCAAATATTGAACTGGTCGGATACGGATCATTACCGAGGTCCGAAAGGAAGAGTAAACGGGTATTCGATAATCGTGACAACCGTTAAGGAGTTCACACATGATTGACTATGACTACAAGAAGCCCGAGAGTTTGGAACAGGTTTTCAACCTTCTCAAAACCCACGGCTCCAAGGCCAGCCTCATTGCCGGTGGAACGGACGTGATGGTCCAAATCAGAAATACAAAACGGGCGCCCGATGTCTTGATTTCTCTCCGAGCGCTCAAGGACCTCCGGTACATCACCAAAAACGGAGGATATCATATCGGCGCCTTGACCACCCATCGGATGTTGGAATTGTCCGGTTTGATCAAAAAGGAGCTCTCTGCCCTGAATGACGCCGCCGCCTCGGTAGGATCGGTTCAGGTCAGAAATGTGGGCACCATCGGCGGAAATATCTGCACGGCAGCCCCATCCGCAGATACGGCCGGCCCTCTCCTGGTTTTGGATGCCGATGTGGTATTGGAGGGTCCCGAAGGCAGGAGAACCGTTCCCATTGCTGAATTTTTCACCGGGACATACCGGACCGCCCGAACAAAAGATGAGGTACTGATCGAGTTCCATATTCCTGAAAAAATGGGGGAATTCGGGAGCGCCTATTGGAAGCATTCCAGGAGGAAGGCCATGGAATTACCGTTGCTGGGGGTCTCCATTGCACTCAAGCTCTCGGAAAGCAAAGAAATCACCGATGCGAGAATCGCCCTGACGGTGGCGGCACCGACGCCGGTGAGGGCTTACAAGGCGGAAGAATTCTTGAAAGGTAAGCCCGTAAGTGATGCCGTCCTGAAGGAGGCGGGGAAAATCGCCGCATCCAAAGAATGTTGTTCTCCGCGTGACAGCCTGAGGTGTGAGGCCTGGTATCGCGAGGAATTAATTGAAGTGCTTGTCCCCCGAATGGCCCAATCGGCCGCGCAACGTGCCGGGGTCAAGTGGAAAAGGAGTCCAAGATGAAAAAGGGATCCATTTCGTTTACCCTAAACGGGGACCCGGTGATTGCGGAAGTTCCATTGACCTGGTCGCTTCTCAAGACATTGCGGGAATACTTTGAATTGACCGGCGCAAAGCAGGGGTGCGGTGTCGGCGAGTGCGGTGCGTGCACGGTCATTGTGGACGGAGACGCCGTTAACGCCTGTTTGTACCCCATTCCTGAGATCGAAGGCAGATCGGTGACCACTATTGAAGGCATTGCCGTTGCCGATGGGACCTTACATCCGGTCCAGAAGGCCTTTCTTGAAAACAACGGGGTCCAGTGCGGATATTGTACATCCGGAATGATCATGTCGGCCAAAGCCCTTCTGGACCGGAACCCCGATCCGACAGAAGACGAAATCCGAACGAGCATCGCCGGCAACTTCTGTCGTTGCACCGGGTATGTTCAGATCGTTGAGGCAATAGAAACGGCCTCAAGAATACGTAAATAGGGCAGGCAATACCCAGAGGAGGAAACGATGTCCGACCATCTCTACGTGGGGAAAAGTGTCCCAAGGACCATAGAAACCGACAAGGTGACAGGCAGAGCCGTTTACATTGATGATCTGAAACGGCCCGGGATGCTTCACGGAAAAATTCTATACAGCAGATACGCCCATGCGAAAATCAAACACATCGACACGTCCAAAGCGCAGAAGCTGACCGGTGTCAGAGCGGTTCTCACCGGACATGACATCCCGGATGTCAGAGTTGGATTCATAAAAGACCAAACGGTGCTGAAGAAGGATGTCGTTCGGCAGTTTCGGGATGAGGTGGCCGCCGTTGCCGCCACCAGCCCCGAAATTGCAGAGGAGGCGCTGAGCCTGATTGCCGTGGAATACGAAGAACTCCCCGGGGTGTTTGATCCTTTTGAGGCGATGGAAGCGGACACGCCTCTCGTCCATGAAGTGGATGCGAGAGGAAAACCGGTTCGGAGCAACATCCTGCCGCTGCCTTGGAAATTCAATGCAGGGGATATCGAACAGGGACGTAAAGATTCAGCCTATGTCGTAACGGATACCGTTCGCACGCCATGGGTCGCACAGGGCTGCCTGGGCACCAGCGGCTGCATTGCAGAGTTTGATTCCACAAATAACTTGATTTTATATAACCAAACCAATGTTCCCTTTTGGGATAAGCAAAGAATCACGGAATACTTTGCCCAGATCGGTCTGCGGGGAAAACGGGTTCGGGTTTCAAATGTGGTGGTGGGGGGAAGTTTCGGAACAAAACTGGATACGGACATTTATGAATTTATCTGCATCCAACTCGCGTTAAAGACCCGCAGGCCCGTCAAGATTCAGTTCACCCGGGAAGAAGAGTTTCACGCAATGCCGCCGAGGCAGCCGGCACATTTTACGATCGAGCAGGGATGTGACAAAGATGGGAAACTGACGTTCCGGAAATCGGAAGCGATTCTTGACAACGGCGCTTACACTTCATGGGGGGCGACCACCCCCTCGGTAATGATGATGCCCATGTCCTCCCTATATCGCGTTCCCAATGTGAGCTTTGTCGCAACGTGTGTGTATACAAACAACATCTACTGCCAGGCCATGAGAGGCTACGGGAATCCCCAGGCAACCTTCGCCGTGGAGACTTCCATGGATACCCTGGCGGAAGCCGCCGGCATCGACCCGGCGGAATTCAGGCGCATTAACTGCAATCAGCCGGGTGACGAAACGCCCATGCGACTAAAAATTACATCCTGCGGCCTCAGGGAATGTATCGACTCGGTGACGGATAAGCTGAACTGGACCGAAAAAAAGGGCAAACGCAACCGCAGGGGTGTCGGAATGGCTTCTCTCATACATGTTGCCGGGGGCGCGAGGGTCTATAAGTCAGACGGCCATGGAATGCGGATTAAAGTGGATGAACACGGCAATGTCGATGTCCTGTCAGGCGGAACAGATCAAGGCCAGGGATCTCCCACGGTGCTTTCACAGATCATTGCCGAAGCCCTCGGGTTCAAACCGGAGGACATCTCGATGACATTCGGTGATACGGAACTCTGCCTCTGGGATGCCGGAACCCATGCAAGCCGCCACACCTTTGTCGCGGGAAATGCGGCCCTCATGGCCTGCCGAAAAGTAAAAAACCAGATCCTCGAGATGGCTGTTGCGCATATCCCGGGCTTACTCAAATCCAAGTTCAAACGCGAGAAGCGGAAAAACCCGGATTTCGTGGAACCGGATCTTGATTACAGCCTGATATCGAATCCTGAAAAACTGGACATCAGAGACCGGATGGTTTTCCCCAAAGATGAACCCGACCACCCCTATTTCAAAACGGACGTCAGTGGGATTTTGAGAAATGGTCTTCATATAGGGACGGGGGAAAGCAAAACCGTTATGGCGGAGGCGTTCTACGATCCTCCCACAGAGATGCTCGACAGAGAACTTAAAGGGAACCTCTCCTGTACCTATGCCTTCGGTACGACCGGTGTAGAGGTCGAAGTGGATACGGAAACGGGGGAAGTGAAGATTCTAAACCTCTATGCCGCACACGATGTCGGAAAGGCAATAAACCCCAAGCTTCTGAAAGGCCAAATCTATGGGGCCGGCTATATGGGGGTCGGTTACGGCCTTACAGAGGAAATAAAGCTGAGGAATGGAAGGGTCATGAATGCCGGTTTGCGGGACTACAAAATGCTGACAGCCATGGACGTTGTCCCTGTTACGCCGATCGTCATCGAACTGGGAGATGCCGATGGCCCGTTCGGGGCCAAAGGAATCGGCGAACCCGGTCTCGTTCCTACGGCTCCGGCCATTGCCAATGCCATCTACGATGCCGTCGGCGTCCGAATCACGGATTTGCCGATCACGCCGGAAAAGGTTCTGGCTGCGCTCAAAGACCGAGGCGATGTCTGCTGAGCCGGAAGCCGGGAAATCACGGAAGTTTTCTATACTTTCCTGACGGCGTCTTGAAGCGAGACGGGTGGCTCACGAGCATGCCAAAGCGGTGGTCCCTTACATAGCCGGCTTCAAATCCACTGTGTTCATCTCTTAAACAGACGACCGCCAATGTGGATGAGGAAGATCGCTTCTGATAGCAGGAGGTCTACATGTCTGATAACACGTTTTTTCGTCTGGGCTGTGACATCGGTGGAACGTTTACCGACTTTGTCCTTCTGAATGATCAGACAGGTGAAATACGGATTAACAAATGCCTGACGACACCGAGTGATCCCTCGGACGCTGTTGAGCGGGGCATAAAAGAATTGGAGCAGATGACCCCCGGCTTCGTGGAAAAGCTTGATGAAGTGATACATGGAACAACGCTGGTCATTAATTCGATTATAGAGAGAAAAGGAGCGAAGACCGGGCTCATCACCACCAAAGGGTTCAGGGATGTCCTGCAGCTTGGCCGGGAGATCCGATATGCTCCCTATGACATCTTCGCGGAATTTCCCAAGCCGTTGGTGTCGAGGAGGTTCCGGCTCGAGGTGGATGAGAGAATCCGGAGCGATGGCGCTGTTCTCAAGCCGTTGAATCGGGACGAAGCGACAGAAGTAGTTCGCCGACTGGTCGAGATGGGTGTTGAATCCATTGCTGTCTGTCTTCTCAATTCTTTCGAAAATCCGGCCCATGAATTGATGATCAAGGAGGTTATCCAGACCGAAGCACCGGGCATTTCCATCTCAATTTCCTATGAAGTCCTGCCCCAAATCAGAGAGTACGAAAGAACCAGCACCACCGTCACGAACGCGTATGTGAAACCGCTGACGGGTCGGTACCTCTCCAGGCTTTCCGAAAGACTGAGGTCCATAGGCTCCAAGGGCAAACTGTTTATCATGCTCTCAAGCGGCGGCATCACATCCGTTGAAACGGCTGCTGAATTTCCGGTCAGAATTATTGAGTCCGGACCGACCGCAGCGGTCATTTCAGGCCAGTACTACGGAAAACTTTTTGACATTTCCGAGATGTTTTGTTTCGACATGGGGGGAACCACGGCAAAGTCCTGCCTCATTCAACGCGGCGTTGCCGGCGTTGTACCCACCTTTGAGGTGGGTCGTGTACAGCGGTTTATGAAGGGCAGCGGGCTTACCATTCAGGTCCCCGTGGTGGATCTCATGGAGATTGGCGCCGGGGGCGGCAGTATCGCCCACGTAAGTAAGATGGGGACGTTGCAAGTGGGACCGGAAAGCTCGGGGGCCGACCCCGGCCCCATGTGCTATGCCGGAGGAGGAACGGAGCCGGGTGTAACGGATGCGGATCTGTTGTTGGGCTATTTGGATGAGAATTATTTTTTGGGCGGGCAAATGAAGCTCGATAAAGAGGCTGCGCGACTGGGCGTCACGGAGAAAATTGCAGCGCCTTTGGGCGTGCCTTTCATCCAAGCGGTGTGGGGCATCCACGACCTCATCAATGAAACCATGGCCGCGGCGGCCAAAACACATATCGCTGAAAAGGGCGGCAATCCCAGGGTTGCAACGGTCGCTGCGTTTGGGGGGGCAGGTCCCGTCCATGCGTATGGTCTGGCCAAGAAACTGGGCTCCCCCAGGCTTATCGTGCCGCCCAACGCGGGCGTCGGCTCCGCACTGGGATTTTTCACGGCCCCCCGGGCCTTCGATCTGGTGAGGAGCCACAAGGTGGGACTGGAGGCGGCGGATTTTGGTGAAATCGAAACCATCTTTCAGGAGATGCAAGCCGAGGGCGCCAAGACGCTTGAAAAATCAGGGACAGCCGATGAAATCATGTTTGAGAGGTCCGTCGATGTTCGTTTTGTCGGTCAAGGCGCTGAGACCAACATTTCCATTCCCGAACGCACGTTTACCGAAATCCCGAAAAAAGTAGTGCGTCGTCGATTTGATGCGATGTACGAAAAGCTTTACGGGAGAACTTATCCCGACTCTCCGGTGGAGTTCATCAACTTCAAGGTGAGAGCGAGTCTGCCCGAGCGGCTCCTGCAACTGCCGAAGTTCCCGAGAGGCTCAGGGTCCGTGAAGGATGCCCTTAAAGGCGAACGCAACGCCTACTCGGGAATTGCCAAAGACTTCATCTCTTACCGGGTTTATGATCGTTATAAGCTGTGTCCGGATGCGAATTTTAAGGGCCCGGCAATCATTGAAGAACGGGAATCAACGGTCATTGTCGGCGAAGACGCCGCGGTGTCCGTGGATGATTTCGGGTTTCTGTGGATTGATCTATGATGGGCATTCAGCTCAGGGCATAAGAGGCAAGGGACCTCCGCACGGCAACGTCCATCTTCTCCTTATGCCTTAGGCCTTAAGCCGTGTGCCCCCTTTTCTCAATGAAGAACTTGATGTTCGGGACCATTGAATGACTTCAATCTTTACGTTGATTCAGGAGGCACCCCCATGGGTCGGAAATTTGATCCCATAACCTTGGAGATTCTCTGGCGCAGACTCCTTTCCGTAGTGGATGAGGCGGACAGCACGGTTGCACGGACCGCCTTCTCAAGCCTGCTGAGAGACGCCCACGACTACACCTGTATGTTCACGGACAAAAAAGGCAGAGAACTGGCCCAGGGAACATTTGCGACACCCGGCCAATCCGGCGCCATGGCACTGGGGATTAAGAATCTCGTGAACAAGCTCCCGACGGAAGGGTACAAGCCCGGTGACGTGTTTATCACCAACGATCCCTGGGCCCTGGCCGGGCATCTCAATGACGTCTGTGTGATGAGCCCGATCTTCTACAAGAACAAGCTTACCGCATTTACTGCCTGTGTTTTTCACCACTCCGACATCGGCGGACGTGTATCCTCGGACAATCATGATGTGTTCGAGGATGGGTTGTTCATTCCCCTGGTGAAGCTTTACGATGGCGGCGTCTTCAACGAGGCGGTTTTAGAAATGATCCGTTGGAATGTTCGAACCCCGGACGAAGTCACCGGTGACATTCGCTCCCAGATTGCCGCGAATCATGTCTGCGCGGAAAAAATCATTCAGATGCTGGATGAATACGAAATGGCGGGCCTGGATGCCCTGGCCGAGGAGATTATCCGCCGCACCGAGAAAAGCATGAGAGCGGCCATCCGAGAAGTTGCCGACGGCGTTTACAAGGCGGAAGGGATCGTGGAACAAATGGAGGGTAAGGACGATGTGATCATCAAGGTATCCGTTGAGGTGGATGGAAGCGATATCATCGTGGACCTTGACGGGTCTTCCCCGCAGGTGGACTGGGGCGGCAATGTGGTTTACAACTTTACCTATGCCTATGTTCACATGGCAATGAAAAGCATGTTTGATCCGGATATTCCCAACAATGACGGATGCGCGGCTCCGATCATCATGAAGGCGCCCGAAGGCACGGTGGTCAATTGCAAATTTCCGGCCGCGGTCGCCGCCCGCATGCAGATCGGACATTTTCTCACAGAGATTATCTACAGAGCCATGGCCGGGGCACTTCCCGACAGGGTGATCGCAGGAAGCGGCGGCACGCCCGCAACCATGAACGTATTTTATGGAAAGCGAAACGACGGCAGACCGTTTCATTCGGTGATCATCAGAGGCGGAGGCATGGGTGCAAGTGCTAAAAATGACGGCTATTATGATTTTATATTCCCTGCCAACGGCGCCAATACCCCCGTGGAGATATTCGAGAGCGATACACCACTCATCGTGGAAAAAAGGGAACTCCTCACGGACTCCGGCGGCCCGGGAAAGATGCGGGGGGGGTTGGGAAGACGGGTGGTATTCAGGGTCCCTGACGATGCGTATGCACCGCTCCCGCCGGTGAGTCTCGGCATTCAGTCCGGAAGGTTTCGGTATCCTCCGGAGGGACTATTTGCGGGGAAGGCGGGGCGCAGAGCCCGGTTTTTGGTCAATGGAACGCCGGGAAACCCCTACGGTTTGACACGGCTCGGCCCGGGAGACGTCGTTGTCATGGATGCGGCGGGCGGCGGTGGATATGGAGACCCGCTGGAGCGAAGCCTTGAGGCAGTGAAAAACGATGTCCAAGAAGGATATATCGGCACAGCGCGGGCAAGAGAGGACTACGGCGTCGTCATGGTCCCGGATAATTCGGATGTGGATATGACCCAGACCGGCAGGTTACGAAAGTCCTTAAAGCGGCGCCGGCCCTAAGTGGAACAGATTCCCTCCGAATTTCAAAACACCGAATTCCGAAGGGCCGGCGACGGCTGAAGCCGCCCCTGCTTCCATTTTCATTTCTTTTCCCCGGATACGACCGACATCTCCCTCAGGATGTTTTCCAGCTGTTCCAGTTCTCTGCCGTATCCGGCCCAATCCCCTTCTCGCAGATAGCGTTTGGCTTTGTTATAGTGTTCCAAGGCCAACGCACCCAATTGAGACCTCTCTTGCGTTTCAAGTGTCATCGGGAAAGCCGTCTCAGGGGCGGACATCTGCCCGGCCACCGCAAGCCTCAACGCGCTATCCAGATTCTCCGCCATAACGACACGGTTACTGAAGGCCACAATCACCCGCT
>Ga0180433_10002786_pt1 | contig 26476 bp, 38 predicted proteins | sample SS_ome_8_FD_132980 | JGI IMG/M metagenome (GOLD analysis project Ga0180433, IMG submission 132980) | Hypersaline lake sediment archaeal communities from the Salton Sea, California, USA - SS_1_D_1 metaG | ecosystem: Environmental > Aquatic > Non-marine Saline and Alkaline > Hypersaline >... | reverse complement strand
TTGGATGTTGAATCATCTATGTCACCGTAATTTTCACCATTCATATGTAATACCATTTCATAATTTGAATCCCAGGTACTTTCAGGATTATTTTCTCCACCATCACCGGATTTGACATCATCATAATATATGAAAAATTGTGTATCACTACCTGATTCAATTCTATCAACACATACCCAAGCAACTAATTCACCGGTTGATGTATCATATTTTTCTAACTCCCAATTACATTCCGTTGCATTATCAGGTTGAAAAAATGTGAAAGATGTTTGATTCAAACCTGTTTCCCAAGATGCATTATAAACTAATACTGGAAAATTAACCAGATCTGTATCAATATAATCTGATTCAATAGTCAATATTTGATAATTGGTAAAATCAGTTGTTGCAGCTTTCACTATCATATCATTTTGATTTAGTACAATAACACTTGTTGTAAAAAGGATAAATCCCAAAAGTATTACTATGACTAAATGTGTCTTTGCCTCAATATTTTTTAAAAATCTTCTATTAACAAATTGCATTTTTGGACGACTCCTTTTTATATTAGGAAATTCTTACTTTATGATTGGCATAGGGTTATAGATGGTATTAGGGTTTTGGACGACTCCTTACCATCACCCCTATGTCAAAAATAAAGTTTGAACCTATGTCTAATTAATACTTATATTAAATTGTTAAATAGTTTTTTCTAAAATATCAAAAAATTAATAGGTTATTCATATCAAAATTGATATGACGGCATATTTTGCATTAATTAAGATCCAGCTGGGTTTGTTTTGCCGTCACACATTGGTTGATCAGTTTAGGATCCTGACAACTGCAGCAACAAAATAACGGCAATATAGTTATATTTAACTTTATTGATAATTATCTAATGTCCCATGATTCTTCATAACATCCGAATTTATCAGATAATCTTCCAATTTTTCTAATAAATTCTGCTATCTCTTCGCCTTCAGTATTTAATTTTAAAGTTACTTGAATTTTCATATTGTCACTTTATAAAAGACCTCTGTCTATTTTTTTATGATCCACCATTCGCAATTCATACTTCTACAAATCATTTTAGGATAATCAAAAAATTCATTAACAGCTCTTGCAACACCCGGATATCTAGGACAGAAATCATGACCTCCGATAACACCCCCCATTTTCACAATAGGATAATATGTTCTAACATCCTCAAGGACGGCTTTATAATCATGATTGCAATCTATATAAATTGCATCCAATTGTTCATTAATATAATTAACACCATCAACAGATAATGATCGTATGAATTTAGTTTTTGATTTATATTGTTCCAAATTCTTTTTTGCTATTTCATAATATTGCTCCCAATCAAAAGATTTCCCTGCAAGATCTCCCTCTTCATAAGATATTGATCCCCATAAATCAATTAAATATATTTTTTTAATATTCAGATGCTTTAACATTTTTAATGCATTATCCCCTTTGAATACTCCAATTTCCGCAATGACAATTGGTTTATTTCCAAAGTAATCTTTCAAGAATCTGATATAAGATGTTTCATCAAGATTCAATAATGGTTTAACATTACCCACAACTTGTTCAACTATTCTCTTTGTTTTCTTTAACATTATACTAATTCACTCCATGGTTCATTATTCATACATAAACGTGTATTATTTAAATTTATATTATAGATGCAGTTATCATGGCCACCTTGAGTACACAAATAATAGTTATTCCAATACGGACAACCCGGGCAATGTTTTTTCATATCTTCAAATTCTAATTTCTGCAATAACTCTTCTTCATACTCCCAGTCATGATCACTCATTCTTTATCCTTCCTAAAAATCCAATGAAATGTATTCCTCCATTCAAGCCATACATATTTGAAATAATGATACAATCGGAATATAACATAGAAGCAAAGAATCAATGCACCAATATTTACCATGGTGAAAAATCCTGGATCAGGGAACCTAGTTAAGTATTCAAAGATAAAAAATAGATAAACTGTCATTCCTGCAAATACTGATCCAATCAGGACAATGCAATATCCAAGGATATTGATCCAATCTTTTTTAGTGAAAAGTAAATCCTCCCTTTCAGTTTTAATTATATTTTTCCATTCTGATTCATCCATTAAATTATTCCTTCTTTTATGATTTTTTGTTGATCTGGATGTACTCTGTTCTTTATTTTTGGTGCAACATAACAAAGATACATGATCTGTGGCCATGGATTAATCCAACAATCTCGACCATGTTCACATGGTTTATTTTCACATATAGAGCATTTTTCTTTGAATAGATCATTCCAGATCTCTAGGTAGCAATCCTCACATAGATGTTGTTCCCATGGGCAATTTGTATCATAAGGATTATCTTCACGATCCGTATCTTCTATTGGTTCTTTGCAGTTATCACATGTTAAAAACATATCATTACCTTGGTCACTTGTCCGGTTCATCTTCAGGTGTTATTATTTGAAAATCAATCTTTGCACCTGTTTGTTGCTCGATTAATTCTTTTGTATTAAGAATTAATTGGGGATCATATACCGTATTTGGTATATCTCTTACATCGATTGTTGCTTGGATATGCGGCCTTTTAAAAAGTTCATCTGGGATTGATAGTGATATTTTACAACTGATTTCATCCCAATTAAGATCCGGTTTGTTTTTTCTAAATCCCCTGACTCCATTTTTTCCTATTATTAAATAACAATTCGATTTCATGTTTTAAATCACCATTGTATTATTTCTTTTCTTAATTTCAATATCAATTTTGGTTTGATTTGGATTCATCTTCATGGTTGTGATATATTTTAATACAAATGTATGACCATTATTACATTGCCATTCTCCTGATGAATCCTCTTTTCTATCACATACATCTGATACAATTATGTCATTGCAGTAAGGGCAATTAATTTGAAAACTCATAATTATCCACCGTTGTTATTTCTGTTCTATTCTGCGGTAGCCATGATTCATTTCCAGTTATCACATACATGGACCAGGCGATATTCAAAATAGTTAATTCATCAATGGTTTCTCTTTGATCATTAATGTAATTCTTGGTATTGTTCAATGCATCCATCGCAATTGTCATTGCCTCCCAGGATTCCAAAATAACCTCATTTTCCTTCATGATCAAATCTCGGTATTCAATAATAATAAGGCCCTGGACGAAATTAATAGTTAAGCTGATGCATAGTAAAATCCCAGTGATCTTCTTCAGGATCTCTTTATCAATCATTATGGATCCATCCGTTTCAAAATAAGATATGCTTTCACCAAGTCATGTTTACTTCTTTCTGATTGATCCAAATCTTTCCTCTTTCCATTTTTCATTTCAATTCACTTCCTAAAAATTTAGCCATAGGATCCTCCTCTTGCTTCCGGCTATGCCACCATCCCTTGACTCTGTTAATAATTGTTGAAATTAAACTTGGTTTATTCAAATCATTTTGGATCTGTTCCACAATCTTTTTCTCAATATGTAATTTAATATTCCTACTTGCCAAATATAAAAAAATACTTCTAATAATCAAGGTTGCATTTACACTAATTACCATGATGAAAACTAACCATACAATCATGATTAATTGATCCGGTGTCAATTGTTCATATCCGGCCAAATACATTCCCTCACTTTTAATTATCTTTTTTAAAATATTTAATCAAATAATTGATAAGTTTCCTTAAAATTTTAATAGCAACCCATGAAGCAATACCGAAAATAATCACCCAGGCAATCCAATAGATAAGATCAATATTATTCAAATGCTATCCACCCTTGTATCATCCTTATCATTATCTGTATTCACTGGATGTAATTTATTCCATTTCCTTGATACTTTATCATAGATCATATGTTTAAAGAAATAACCAAATCCAGCTATGGCAAAATACGCAACAACTAACAAAAGTATTGTCTGACCAATAAAGGTAATACTTCCTGTGTTCCCTTGCACTACAACAAAATTAAATAAAAAATAACCAAGCATGAAGGGCGGTATGAAACATATCATACCAAGGATGCCATATAAAAAATAATAAATTGATCCAATGAACCATTGTAAATATTTATTACTTTCAATTTGATCTTTGGGAAAATGAAGCCATACAATCATTATAGCAGTTACTAACAATACCATGGCTATGCCAAATAATACCGGCATGATATTAAAAACATTATCAACACTTTCAACGGTCATATTGTAACTATTTGGATTATTCATCATAGTCCAACTAAGTTGATTCGTGGTATGCTGCCAGGTGATCCATGTAACACCAAAAGCAATACTTGCCGTGATTAACAGCATTACAATACTACTAATTCTTTTATTCATTTCTCACATTCCACCCTGGTTTTATATGCTGAATATTTCTTTTTTGTCACTATTGATTCATCAATTCTTTCAATAGTTGCCACCCGGTTTAATTCAGCAAGTTTCAAAACATTAATACATTCCTGAAGTTGAGCTAATCCTTTCTCCTGATACATTTTCTCTAGTTCAAGTTTATTAATTGGTGTTTCCGGGTAATAATCAAGTGATCCATCATCATGTTTCCTGATATTTCTCATGGATGTCCTCCCCCATTTTTTTTCTTATTATAACCTGGTTTGATATTGAAAAATTCAAGGATTTCCTCAATATTATTTCTTAAAGTTTCTAATTCTTCAATCTGTCTTTCATACTTATTGATAATCTGATTTTTCTTTCCAACTTTATCTAATAATTCAAAAAATAATACAGGTAAATCCCGATAGATTTCACTATCAGTATTGTAATTTTTATAGTAATATTCACCTTGCAGATATTTTTTTAGTTCCTGGAATCGTTTGATATCTTCCTGTGTCCGAGTAATAGTATATTTTACCGTCAATTTCTGCTTTGCTGCAGCTCCGGATTGGCCATTTTTACCGTTATTCTTTGCCTGGTTCTTGTTAGATATCTTTTTATTTACCGTCAATATTTTCCCCCCCTGTGAAATCACCAATTTTCTTATTTTTCAATGTTTTTTCTTTGACCTTTCCATCAATTGATCGTTCCGCTTTCAATCGTTTATAGATATCAAAGCCATGTATCCTTTTCTCTTCCTGAGTATGTTTCCACCATTTCTGCTTCGGAATATTTTTTCCACAGACATAACAATAAAAATCACTTATGACAATCCCTCCAAAATAAAAATATGGCGAAGGGGGATATTGTTATCCAATATGCAAATTGGGATGGGATGCATTGAAAGGATGGTTGAAAAACCTTGAAACAACATCCCCCATGATGAAAAATAGTTCAATAGGTATGTGAGGGGGATCGTGGAAGCAAAATGGGAGGATGGGTTATAATAAAAAATAATAACCGCTGAATTAAAAATATTTAATCCACAGATCCCCATGATGAAATATTTATTAAATGGTTTTGAGGAGGGGGAAGAGGCTGAGGATGCACTATTTATGGGAATTCTTAATACATCAAAATTTGTAAAGGTGGATTTGAATTTAGAAGGAATCTTTGATAAGCAACTATCAACAAATACATAGAAATTCAAATCAATTTTTAATCCTCTTTCCCCCAAGATGAAAAAGGATGATTGAGAACCTAGGGGGCTTATACCATGAATAAAGGAGGCCGCAGCATCGCCTCTTAAATACTTTTTATTTCCATTAGTATGGTCCTCAACCATCCTTATAAGATCCATCTTTTATTATTTCCTCCATCTTATTTAAGTCAGATAATTATGTTTTGCCCTATTGATAATAGGGATTGTATTCACCTCTTCATTATTTAAAATAAAAAATTCAGGTTCATCATCTGGAATCAGTATAGGATCATAATTTTGAGTCCTGCAATTACGCCTCATTTTTTCCTGTGTTTGATTCCAGATTTCCTTTGTAATCACTGGTCTAAAATTTGGTTGCTTTATTTTTCTGAAATAATGACAATACCTTTCGTATCCTGCATAAAAAATATTATTCAGATAATAACGGATTGTTGTTTGTGATTTATTTAACATTAATGCAATAGATCTTACACTGCATCCACCTTCATTCTTGGCCCGGGTCCTTAAACGCACTGCCATATCTTTTGAAACATATTTTCCAGAAATCTTGCTTTTGAATCCATTTTCATCTTCTTCAATCGGATCAAATTTACCATTTAGATACAAATCAAATACTGATTTTACAATCTCAAGTTTCCTAGGTTCCGTTTTAAATTTCCCTATTTCCCCATCCCATTTATATCCAAATGGTGTTCGATGGCCCATAAATCCATTATCGGGTTGCTTAGCTTTTTCTGCCATTGCATATGCAACACGCTCGCCGATTTGCTCGGATTCTAACTGAGCTATTCTTTGCAAAATATCCATAACAAAACGTCCCATGGCACTACTTGTATCTAGGTTCTCTTGGAAACTAATAAATTCTTTACCATGTTTTCTAAGTTGATCCATCATCACCATAAAATTCTTTGAATTACGGTGAATCCTATCCATTTTCAAAACAAGTATGGCATCCCATTGATCAATATCATTCATCATTTTTTGATAATCAGGCCTTCTTGTATTTCGTCCACTATATCCGCCATCTGTGTATTCTTTTGTTATTTTCCATTGCTTATTTCCTGCATGGCTTCTTAATGTTTTTAGCTGTGCTTCAAAACTGAATCCTCTTTCTCTTTGTTCATCTGTTGATACTCTTGTATAAATGGCAACATTTTTGATATTTGAATGATCATTAAACATGTTCTAGGTTCCCCTCCCAGACCATTTTAAAAATGATTCAAGTATTGGATCTACTTCACTATATTTTGTAGATCGTAATTTTTTAATTTCAGGCAATACATTTGTCTTGATCCAAAATTTTATTTGATGGACTTCCCACATTGGATTTTTATTGATTTTATCTAAAAATTGATTGTAATATTTTTCCATTACATTCATCACTTTTTCTGGGTTCTCTTTTGAAATTTTTAATTGTTCATCGATTTGTTGGATTTCTTTTTGTTTTTTTTCTCTTAATCGTTTTAAAAATTCTGGATTCGTTTCTTTCATAAGTTTTTCATCAATTGCTTCTCGAATCCATTGAGAATAATTTTCCTTTTGTAATAAGGTAATATATGTTTGCTGCGGTATTCTCATATGTAGGTCCCTCATTCGGGTTATGCTTATCCACCTTCCACCCAGATTATCTTATTACACAACAATGATTTGTTGTGCATCCTCTCCATTAATCTTAACTAATCAAACTTTGATTTGGACCTCTTAACCCCTTCAATTTACTTTTTAACTGTTTATTTTCATCTAGCATTCTATTGATGATATTGTCAAAAGTTTCTTGATCAATAATCTTGTAGTTGATCAATCGGTCCTTGGTTTGCTGTGTTACAGCGATGGTCCTGTCACATCTTGACATTTCTTTTTACTCTCCCCATATAACATAACATTACAATGTAATGTAATGTAACGTAATGTATTTAATGATTTTGGTTTAATTTGTATAACATTGTATTATAACACCATATTTATAAATATTAACCTATATTATAGGTTACAATGAGGGCAGACCAAACCATAGCAATAAAAAAAGAAACCAAGGATGCATTAGAACAACTTAAAAAATATGATAGAGAAACATTTGATGACATCATAGGAAGACTGGTAACCCATTACAAAACGTTTAAACCTAAATAATAATTAGAAATAAAATATTCCTAGGGGAATGGTGAGAATCCGACAACCAACATCACATACATACATTGATTCTATAAAGTTGGTTTTTAAATAAGTGATGGATCTCTTGGACTCAAAAAGAAAAAATTCGATTAATTACTAGAGTTCTCTAGTATAATTCTTTCTTTCTTTTCTTTAATAATCTATCTAATCTATCTAATCTAAATAATCTATCTAATAATGTATTGTGTACACACCACATCCACAACACAATAAGGAGTCCGGGGTTTTAATTACCAAGTAATAATCCAGTTCTTTTATCTATAGAATCGCATTAGTTGATCATTTATTTTATAGGTATTGTGTACACAATAGGTACACAATTTAATTTTGTGTGTACACAATAGGTACACAATTTTTACTCTCTCCTGTAAGGGGTGTGTACACAATAGGTACACACTATTTTATGGCTAAAAAATACAGTATGAAATAACAATATCCCCTCCTGTAAAAAGTATCACAGCAAGGACTACCTAGCTGAGCTACAAGCCCAATATGGAGGAAAACAGGGGGATTTATTCCCTAGCGGACCTTAAAGATTAAACATGATTGATGTCGCAAAAAAAAATTTTTTGGGTGCGCCGCAGGCGGCGCCGCGAAAATTTAGGTTCCAGGATCCTTGATTTTCCATTGAACATGGGGAATTTGGTAAGTATTAATAAAAACTTCCATCAAAAAGTATGGGTTTTCATGTATGGAATCCATTTTGAACATAGTTATTTGATTAATATAATGGATATCTCAATGATGATTGCAGATCTGCATCAAGATCAACTGACAGATTTTTTTATAATAATTTCGAATTGATAATTCATTGATATTATCAACTAAGTTTCGATGGTCGAAACTCAATCTGGCCTTATTATATTTAAATCAATACTAAAATATCTATTATTATTATCTATTAGTACCAATACATAGTACTAATTAGTAGTACCAATACATAGTACTAATTAGTAGGTACAATAAATCTATAAATCTATAATACCATGGTTCCAATTAGATTCTAAAAAGATTCTAATGAGAATTCTTTTAATTAATAGTACCATTAGTTATACCACTAAGAGTACAACTAAGTGATAACAACCAATTAACTACCTATATAATTGGTTGCATAACAATACAATATTTTGTATTATCATCAATTGCAATGATACAAAATACCGTCATGATGGGCCTTGATCAAGATCTAGTCCATGTTATTATGACGGTAAAAACATGATGAGCTGATCAACCAGGTCGCTAATAATGCCGTTAAATATTGATTTATTTGCTATGATAGTTTTTTAATGCATCCAGGGCCTCATCAGGTAATCCTAGTTTTTCTATGATATCTTTTTGTTTAAGATCCGGGTTAAGTTTTTTAACGGTCTTAAATAATCGTATGATCTCATTCTGACTTGATTTCTTATTTCTACTAAATAATTTCTGCAATGCTTTTCTTTTCCGTATCTTGTATTCATCATAGGCCCAGTTATCAACATAAATACTTGTTTTAATAGGTGGATAAGCAAGACGTCCTCTTCTTGCCCATTTCTTTCTTTTCTCCCGTACTTCTATAATACGATCATATTTTGTATTACCCGCTTTATCATATGCCAATGAAATAATTTTATTATCCGGGTAATCACGTAGAAATGATAGTAGTCCTTCCAGGGCCGGTGCGGTCATAAGTAGTCCATTGGTGACATCACGTATGGTATCTAGTTTTCCTTTTAGATCATCTACGCTTTCAACATCGATGTAGAATCTGTATTTTCCCATATGTGTGCCTACATCATCCATGGTGAGTATTCGGTATTTGTTTTCTGCATCATATTTCCGGATGTTTGAGAAATCAGTGTTGTTGATTACTTTATCAATGGTTGCCAGTACTTCGGGCAGGGTAAATAGGAAGTGGTCTAAGGCCCGGTAATAGGCATCATCAACATGTATTCCTTCCAGGTATTGAAAAATCCGTGTCATAGTAATAAAACAAAACATGCTTTTTCCCCGTCCTCTTGGTCCTTCTGCGGTGGCATTGATTAGGTTATCAGGATGTGCGTTTATGATGGCTTGTTCAAATTTGGTTAGTTCATGTTTATGATGGATCCATTGTTTTCTTTTGACATTCACCATTTTTTGATCAACACCAAAAATAATTCATTATTATTTTTTTTTAGGACATGATGTCATATTCACCATCGTATTCGCTTTTGTAGAATCCGAAATTATTGTCTTCTAATAGTTGTATGATGAAGCTGAAAGTGATTTTAGCTGCTTTTCTTGCAAGTATTATTTCAATATCTCTTACAAATGCAGGGTTCTCTGCTTTCTCTGAGTGTTTTTTTAACCATTCATTTTTTAGATATTGTATTTTTTTCTGCAGCTGATCTTTTTTAAATTTTTTTAACTCGGTTCTCAGTTGTGGTCCATCCTGGACATTGACAAGTAAATGCTCTAGGGCATCTAGGTTGTCTGTGAATCCTGGTTGATTCCAATTGTAATAGCATCCTTTGATGGCTTCTTCCCATCTGTCTGATAAGCCAATGCGGTCTTTCCATGCAATATGTCTGGTTTTACTGTTTGGTACCTTATTGTTTTCTTTCATGTTTTTCATTCAATGTTTTGAATATAGCTTATGATATAGGTTTTAATGGTGTCCATGAAATCAATGTGAGCATCGTTTAATTCGGCTTCTAGCAATGTTTCTGCTTCAGCGATGGATAAGAATATGTCATCAATCTTTTTTGCTTCAAGGGCTTTTCTAATGCTTTCTATGCAATTTTGTTTTGCTTGTTCAATACGTTGTTTCCGTTGATTATCATATTCCTGGATATCATCCGTGAATCCCTGGTCATTAATTAAGTTTTTAAGATCCTCGATACCATTGAAAAAAAGATCGATATCTGATTCATCAACTGCTTTGAAAACTACTTCTAATCTTTCTGGTACATGTACTCTGATATCATACATAATTTATCATTATCCTCCCATCATCATCATTAAAAAGATGAGGAATACAAAAGCTAGTCCACCAAATCCCATCAATATAAGGATGAACATCAATAGTTTATTGTCCATTTTTCTTTTCTTTTTCACGTATTTAGCTTGTTGTTCCAAGGTTCCACTGGTGTACATATCACAGAGTTCATCAGTAACGTAAATACTGCGATCCCAGATATTATTACCATAGATAAGTATCGCGGGATCAAAAGGTATGCCAAATATTAGTTTTTCATGAATTTTTTTCTTCAATGGCCTATCAGCTAGTTTCTTTGAAAATCGAAGATTCTTCTCAACCTTATGTAAATCAGGGGTAAACACTTGATTTTTATTTTGATTTCTCTCAGTGATTTTCTGATCAACTCTTCTTTGAATCTTTGAATGTGGATCCTCATATATTGTTACTTCATTGTTCAAGTGATCAACTCCCCTTGTTTTTTTAGTTTATCTTCACGTTTCACAAGGACATCATATAATTTCATGACATCATCAACTTTGTATTTGTCAAACATATATTCTAAATATTTTGCTTCAATTGGATCAATGTTTTTATCATATCCTTCATGACCAAGTAGGGTTGGATTTCCATTTGCCAGCCGATATGTTCCTCTTCCATTATCAATTATTGATCCTTTATGATGTGAGAAAACAAACTGCCAGGTGCCTTCCGGTCCTTTCTTTGCTTTAAGAAATCGTTTCCTTCCGGATATCATATGGAAATCAATGATTTTTTCATTTGGTCCAACTGGATCCAGTACATTTATTGCATCTGTTGATATCAGTTTAAATCCCAGGATCAGATCACCAACAATGAAAGTACTCATTGCCATAATAGCCAGGATAGCAAACACCAGGTTTCCTAATAATCCAACGATTACTGCAATGATAAAGCATCCTATGACTGTGATGGTTCCCTTGATTTCAAGCCACATATTTAGTTTTCCTCTTCTGCCCGGATTAATCCCTTCCTAATGAAAAACAGGTATGTTCGATACATTACAAAATTATGCCAGATTTGTGATGATAAAAAGAATAGTGCAATACTCATTCCAACGATATAGATTTGAATTTTATATGGTAAAAAGATAGCAATTGGTAACAATACAAGTCCAATCGTGAATAGTATCAGTGATAATTTTTTTGCTTCATCTAATCGGTCATATAATAATTCAATACTGGCATCATAATCTTTTGTTTTTCTATCTAAGGTCATATTTTTTATTTCCTCCTCCAAAATCCTTTCTTTTCCTGTGGTTGTGGTTGATCATTAATAAGATGTTGAGTATGGGTATATCGTAGTTCTTGTTTGGTTATATTCCCAACAAATTTTCCTTCTATACTCATAGTCATTCGGAATTCACTCATTACACTGTAGATCAACTCATATGCTTTCCTTATCTGGCCCTTGGCAAGAAACATCATGATCAATCGGTCCATTTTGATATGACCGGCCATATGTTCCTCCTGGATGTAACCAATGCTTTTTTCTTTTCCAACAATTTGATTGATAGGGCGGTTTGTTTGAATGAATTGTAAAAACATGCTGATTTGATCTAATCTTTCAGTACCTGATGGTGCATCATTTAATCCCTGCATATCGTTGGTTAAATCTTCTAGATCAGTGGTCATACAAAAAACTCCTTGAATAAAATAATTGTGATCAGTACAAAATTAATGCCATGCATTACTTCTGAATAGTTTTTCCTTAATGGTTTGTATCTTTTATAGATAAAATAATAATCAATACATGTATTAATGAAATTAGATCTTCCATCGAATCCTTCTGATTCAATTTCTTTATCAACTTTTTCTAAATATTTTTCATTAAGATATATTGATTGCCCTGCCATCTAATTCATTATTGTTGTTTGATCCACTATATAATAGGTGCCACGTCACCCTCTCATTTGTTTTAACGGTATATTGTTCATCAATGCAGCTGCAGCTGGGTTTGTTTTGCCGTCACACATTGGTTGATCAGTTTAGGATCCTGACAACTGCAACAACAAAATAACGGTAAAAAAAGATGTTATTAAATATTTTATTAAAAAGTGAAAGAGGTGAGGGGAACCCTGGTGTTCCCCTCAAAAGTATATTTGGACCTTTATTATGCCTGTGATTTCTTTTTGATGACTAAAAGGGCCATGATTGCAAGGGCTAGTAACCAAATGACTACGACCACAAGCAATAAAAGTACGGTATTGTCAAATCCTGTTGTTATGTTATTAATGGATCTGTTCATCTGTGCAGATGATGATGTGGTAATAAGTTGATCTCGTAATGTCCATATGATATAAGCAATGACCATTAATCCGGCGAATAGGATACCTATACCTATGCCGACTCCGACATCAACAAAGGCATGACAATCTTTTTTGAAATCAATAAGTGATCTTCGTCCTTTGCATACAGCGATAAATGATTGTATGAGTTCTTTGGTTGCACCTGCTAATACTAACAGCATAGCCATTAGATTTTGAATAATATTTCTTTTATCCATGTTCATCGAGTAATTGGTTTTCTCAAAGGCACTATATAATAGGTGCCTGGGCACCTATTTCTCAGAAGTTCTACTGAAATTCTCAGAAGTTCTACTGAAAATCAATAGAACATTTTTTTTATTCCTGATAATTACGTTTAAAATACCATCTGAATCCACTTGGTTCTATAGTGACATCATAATCTGTTTGATATAATGATTTTTTCTTACCATTACGATAACTTGTGGTTGCAATATCTAAAAGACCGCTATCAATGATCTCCTTTGCTTTCATGCCGAATAACCGTGATAGATCGGTGTTCTTGGTTTTGGCTTTACCATGGACCTGTAACAGTTTAAGAATTCTTTTCGCATCTGATGCATGCTCACCAAATGAGCGAAGGTCCACATAGTTTTTCATACATTCCTCTTTCAAACCAGGATACAAAATAATTTGATTCTAATGCTGCATTTTTCCCTGTGGCTCATAAAATGCTTCGATAAAGAATTGAAATACATTCCAGAAGATCACAAGTAAATTAATCAAAAAATATCCAAACATTACCCACATCATGTAAATAAGTTCAATGATTTTTATTTGCATGATTCCTTCAGCATCAACATATGGTATCTCAATATGACCGCTTTCAAATGCCAGGATCACAATGATAATGAGATTAACTACAACCAATGGGATAACAATTAAGATAGATGCATTGATGGTCCTTCCTGTTTTATCAGTATAATTAATTCGATATACTGAAAAAAATATTGCAATTATGAATAATATTATGGTAAAGGCAAATAATAGATAATAGAATCCTTCCAACATTTTTCAGATCACTCTCATTAAATCATCTTCTGGTTCATCACGTAGAGCATCAACAACAAAAGCTATGATGATCAGTATAAAAATTATAACAGATACAATCCCATATGTAATGGTAAGATTATTCAGTTCTCCAAGGAAAGCAACTTTACTTGTTGGTGTTAATAGATTAGCAAGAGGCGTGAAAACATCCTCGATCAGTTCCAATAAATAACTAAGGACAGCATAAATGATAAATGCTATGAATTCAAGTATGACAAGAAATATTGCGGCAACTGGAAATCTCACAAGACATTACCTCCACCTTGATTCCATGATGGATTATCCTTCATTCCTTCTTTGATCATAGCAAGGATGCCCACAATAACGATAATACCTGGTGTCACAAAGATAAGTCCAAGGATCACTATTTTAAAATCACTATCTGGTATGAGATCATATAAACTTGGTGCAATATAAATAAAGAAAAGAGTGTAAAATCCTCCGGCGGCAAAGATACCAAGTGTAACCACTATGATCGGGTTTGCACTAGCGTAATCACATCCTCGAATATTTTGTTTGATTCTTTTCTTTATTTCATTAAATCCGACCAATCTGGCATCCCCCAATCCTTCATATTGAAATCACCCTCATTTTTTTTCTTTTTCTTCTTTTTTGATTTTGCTACAGGATAAGCAACATTATTTCGTATGATGAAATCAGGTTGTTTTTTCTTTTTACCCTGTTTTTTATTAGATGATCCACCCAAATTCATAGATCCACCCAGGTTCATGGTTGCACTTGCTAGATTAGTGGTTTCTCTTGATGCCTGCGCAGATGCTTTCAAAGCATCCTTCATAGGTTTCCAACGAGCTTTCTTTTCAGCTCTCTTCTTTGCCTTCAGTTGCACTTGTTTCTTATTATATGATTTTATCATGCGTTGCATAAGGATTTTTTCTTTATCCTTTTGTTTTTGCATTCTTATAGCTTTCATTTCCTGTGGACTTTTTATTTTCGATTGATCAACATCCCCGGTTCTCACTGGTTCCTTAAATGGTTTTCCTGTTTCATCCCTAAATTTAATGTTTTCCTCTTTATATCTTTTAAATTTGATTTTCCTCATAATTTTAACTCCTTAACAAAATTATTAATATTCAAAAGATCCTCCATCTTTGGAACATTCCAAGTCCTTTCCCGATAAATCAATTTTGATAGATCTTGAGGTTTCATAACCATGATTTTCTCTTTCTTGAATTCATCCTCGAAATTAAGTAATAAAAGTTTTCTAAAATTCAATGATATATCCTTTGGCATTTGATTTTTACCAATACTCATAGATGCAATATCAGATCGTATCATGGGTAATTCTGCTACCATAGATTTCTGCTGTAATGCACTACTGGTATCCATGGCAAGTTTAGATAGATTCAAAGAAGCTATTTTCTGTATTTGTTTTGGCATCTGCGAATATTTTAATTCATTAGATAATGCCTGATCTTGAACCATGCTACTGAAACTTAATTGTTTTATTTTCATCAATTGATCTGATTTCTGAATATTTAATAACTTGCTTCCTCCTGCTAAACTCATAGATCCTATTTTCAATACATCCCACAAACTAGATGGCCCAGATTTAGGTAATATCATAGTTTTTGGCATACTGGGAATCCTGGATGTAATTGATTCCAAACCAACATTCATTATATCATCTGATGTCTGCAACATGCTTACTGCTTTCTGCCTGAAACTTCCCCCTACTGAAACTGATCCAGATCCAGATCTCATATTAGAAACAAGTTTACCATATTCTTTAGCACCTGATTTTGTGATATCATCAGATATTCCACCAATTTTAACAATGTCATCCCAGAATTTATCATAAACACGTATGCCGCTTGTTTTCACAGTTAAATTCTTTTTAATAAGTCCTTTGAAACTTCCCTTTGAAAGTTCAAGGAATCGTTTAATTTCAATACCACTTTTTGATTTAGATACCATAGCATCCATAAGTTTCTTTGAGAAATCAGGGTTTTTATTATAAGTCGTCCAAATGTTTTTAGATCCAAAAAGCAATCGACCTGGTTTCCTAGTAATCACTTTATTTAAAAATGGTATCTTACTCATTCTAAGATTAACGGCTTCAAGTAACCTTGGTCTTCCAAAAAGCTTAGAAGTATATTTGGAAACAATACGGTAATTCAACAGTTGCCGCATATATGATTTAGTACTACGGCCACCACCCACAAGATAATTAATAATTGCCCTGGGTTTCTCCTTTAAAAACAATGTACGGGCCATACTGCCTTTAAGCCCATACTTGCTTTCATATACAAATCTTGATATAATCCCACCGGATCTTCTAAGATTACCTGTTCCAACATCCAATGTGAATTTACCAGGATATGTTTTGGCAAATAGTTTTTGATACCCAGATCGAATAAAACCTGGTGCATGTGGACTAATGATATTATAAATATCATCTGTTTTTCCAAGTAACCAGGTTCCAGTTTTTCCCCCATATTTCAATCCTTGCTTAATACCATATCCTGCGCCTTTGAATCCAAGATATGATCCAAATAACATGCCAAATGTCGCAGCGATACCACTGCCAGGTTTTTTCATGAATTTTTCCCATTCATTACTTTTATCACCTGAAAATATTTCACTGACTCCTGCACTTATAATATCTGTTGGTCCACCGGGCCTATGAACTTGCAAATAATTACTGACACTGGGACCAATTTGTTTTCCAGTGGTAAGTTTAATAACATCCTGGGTTATAGAAATCGGACTTAATGCTCCTGATGCTGTTCCATGAAAAGCACTGCTATATAATTGTACTGCAAGAGGTAAATTCTCAAAATATTTTTCTCTTCTTTCCTCTGGTGATTTAGTTATTATATCCCATGCAAGTTCTCTTTGGTATTCTTTATGTGATGGTAATTTTCCAGAATAGATTCCTCCTTTAGATGCATAATAATATGGATCTGTTAAAGGATCCTTATTTTCCATTAAATACCTGGTGATTAAATTCATTCGCTCTTCAGCAGATAAATTTTCAAGATGTCTTTGTCCACCCGGATAATATTTAATGTCACCTGGCGGTATGTTTTTCCAATCAGCATATCTGTAATTAAAATCAGCTTGATCATCTGGTGCTAAGGTTTCATATGCATTTTCAACTGCTTCTTGAAATGGATCATTTCCATAAGGATGCTGTTGTTTCACACCTAATGATCTAATGATAGCTTCCTTTTGTTGCGGTGATGCATTTTTATAAATATATTGTACTTCTGGTGTAACCCGGTAATATTGACCGCTTTTCTCAATATAAACACCAGGTGGAATACTGCCGGATCCTCTAATATTCTGCATGGTTTGCTTGAAGATCATGCCTCGTAATTGTTGCCCTGTGACAATTTCCCCGTTTTCTAATTGATATCGTGCATTAGGATCTATTTTATTTGCATCTCGTAGATTAGATACATGTTTCCTGATTTGTTCAAGTTTAATTTGCTGTCCTGTTTTTGCATTGACATCTGGACTGGCTCTTTCCTCAATGTTTTCTGCTCCCTGCATTGGTCCCTTCCAGGAATCATCTTTTTTCTTTGAGGAACTGCTTTTACTTGTACTACTTGATCCACTTGATTTTTTATTTTTATTTCTTGGATCAGGTGATGAATATTTAAGAGGTGCTTTACCGGCTTTATGCCTTGCAATGGTATGCTGCATTTTTGCACGGTTAATATCTTTTCTAACACGTTTTAAAAAATTAATTCTTGAATCAGATGCCATCAAATACCCCCCGGTATCTCTGCAAAATATAACAAATGCAAAGTAGCATTCCAATGATCAGATAAAGTAATGGATGAGTCAATACGTTAATTAGAGCTATGGGAATATTAGCTATTAAGCAAAATATGAATAATCCTAATCCTGTGAATATCATAAAGATACTGCAAAGTAATAAATAAAATTCCATGTCTAACCAGGATAAATCAAAATATTTTGTTTCAATTTGATTCTGTAATTCTAATGCTTTTTCTTTTATGGATCTCTTAGGTACATTACCAGTAATTTGATTATAATGTTCTCTTCGTATAATATTCCACATTTCTATTAAATCATCTTGATCCATTATTTTTTATCACTTCGTTTTTCTCTGTATTCTTTCATTTTCATTTTTCCATAATCAAGAGGATTCATTCCAGTATTATAGGCATATGAAAAAGATCCTTTCTTACTTGATCTGTTCATTTTTTGACGCAATAATTCTGCTTTCATCTGTTCCGACATTTGATTTATTTCATTGGTTTTTTTTCTGATCTTTTCAATTATTCCCATATTTGTTCATCCTCTCCTTCTAGTGAAAAATATTACTACAAGTCCAGTTATGGCCATTGCTACAATGAATTGATAAAACATGACAATAATCGGTGTATGTGTAAAAACTCCTGTTGCTCCGAAACCTGCGCATATGATTAGTATTCCAACAGCGGCAGTGGTTGCGGATTTATTTTTAGCGTAAATATAAGCGATCCACCCGGTGAATAGAATTGGCCAAAAGAAATATCCAAATATGTTGATGTATCCTTGTATCATGAATTCTATCCAATGCATACGGATATAGGTGAAATTGAATTCTGGGAAACTAAAATTAACAAATCTCATCCTTCTTGTCCTCCGTAGGCCATTGCGATACAATTGATTATGAATAGTATTCCCATGACAACTGTTCCTATTCCAAGTAAAATTGAGCTTACTGGGAATTGCATGATAGTGACATATGTTTGTATCCATATACCTGTGAAAATACTTGCAAAACCGCCGATGGCAAGTGGTGCCGGGCTTTTAAATGCGATAGCGGCAAGGATAGCTGCTCCAAAAATAGCAATACTTGATCCTACAGCTACCGGGTTTAATCCACCAAGAGCAATATTCACTAGATCTTCCCCGCTCATATTATCTATTTTTTGACCATTAATTGTATCGATTTCCTGACCTTCATATGTTGGACCTGGAAAGACACCTATTGAATTTGTGAAAACAATTACACCGTTGAATACTACAAGACCGATGAGGATAACATATATAATCTTCATATATGCGCCTCCGGTCTAACCGTGATTATATAAAATACTCCAATAGTGATAATAAGTGGTATGATTGCTACAAGTACAAGGTTATTAAAGATGAAGATAAGTTCAACAGCTACCAAACTGGATCCTGCGCCAATGATAGCAGTTCCTGCATGAAAAGGGCTGAAGGAGCATAATACGATCAATGCAATAACAACTGCTATGCTATTACCCCATCCTAATGGATTATGTCCTAATGTTCTTGTAAGATAATAATCAATTGATTCTTGGGTGTAAATCGTTGTTTTACCATGAGTATAATTTGATGGATAGATGTATATGATTATTGGTGGATCTGCATTGTAATCATTTGAATTATTATAATATAAATAAAGGATATATACTCGTGAGGTATTGCCATTATTGATATAATAACAGAAGGAATCACTTGTGCTATGGTTATGATCTATTAATGTTTTGGATTGATTATATTGTTCATAGACATAAATATCTGTATCAATGGTTCCAAGTAATTGATCATCATAACAAACCTTGATAGTTCCAGTATCATTTATCGTTGCATTGAAAGTAATGTAATCATCAAATATTAGGAAATCATCATCATCGATTTCATGATACATCCTATATAATTTAATAGCATCCTCAACATAATTAATAATAGGGGGTTCGTAATCATCACCAGATATGGTTGTATAACCATTTTTTGATAATGTGACCTTATAGATAACACCTGGTATTAACCAAACTGATGCCTCACCATTGGCATCTGTATAAAGGATGTAAACAGTGTCATAGACACCAGTGGTATTGATGTATCTTTTAATCTGAATTTTTACATCCTCAATCCGGTTTGCTACTTCATCCTCAACTTGTATGATATAATGTGAGGCATAGCTTTCATTATTACTGCAGTAATATTGTGCTTTGGCCATAGTTGAATTATCATCAAGGACCGTTGGATCAATGGTTAAAACATCATCAAGTAAACTATAATCAGTTTCAGGTACCTCGATCCATCCGGCATAAATACTTTTATTGAAAACATAGACACCAACTATTTCATTAGGTACACAATCAAGAGTCATACTGACACTGCTTGATGGATTAGTGATGTTCACTGAAGTGGTTTTAAGGATGTCCTCTGTGTCAGATGGGGGGATATAATCATCTTCATCTGTAGATCCTCCGCCCTCGGTATCTGGTGGTAAATAAAAGTTTATACTATACCAAAAGTTTTCATAAAGATCATAATACTTGGTCCTGGTGTGATATCCTTCTTTGCTTATCTGTATGGCGATATCCTGACCATGTGGTACATCATCGACACTGATTCTAAATGGATTAGTTGCAGAGTTATTAAGATACGTTTCTGATCCATCTTGATTGGTGATAAAAACAGTATAGTTTTCTATTTCAATAGTTGGATTTGTTTCCTTGTAAACATTGACTTCAAGGCCACCCCATCGTAATAATTGTCTTTTACTGTAAACATGATCGCCATTAAGAAATACATAGGACCATCCAGCTATGTAATTGATATCATTAACTCCATTGATCACTGTTGAATTACTTGTGCCATTATATTGTACATCATCACTATAAGTTGGATCTGATTGATAACCACTTAGATTCATTGATATAATTGTCCTGGTTGCCCCTTCGCCAATGGTCCATTCAACATCCAATGTGGTTCCTGATAATGTTCCTATCAGATCTTGTGGTGGTTCAGGTAAAGTATAGTTCATAGCAGATGCATAACCATCTGATACTTCCTCACTATGATATCCCCAGGCCCTGTAATAATAAATGGTTGCTGGTGATAAATCTGTATCCTGATACCTATTTGATGTTCCATTATAAATCTGTGATCCATCATTGACATTGGTTGGATAACTACCGGTTTTTCTAACAAGTATTGTTTTTCCTGTTGGATTTGCTTTGGTCCATGAAAGATTCATTACACTATGATTATGTGGTGTTGCCACAAAATTAGATGGCTGCCCGGCTTCCTCACTTGTTGATGCACTAAAAGATATATTTGTTTCTGACCATAGGCCACTTAAAGGATTGAAACTGTAAGCTGTGAAATAATAAGTTGTGTTTGCTACAAGTCCACCAATGGTATCTGTTGTTGGTGTTGGATTATTTGTTTTATTCGAGCATTCAGTTCCATTGAATCTACTTGGATATGTTTCACCAGATGAATTTTTGAATACAACAGTATTGGTTGCATTGGTTCCACCATACCATTGGACATCAATAGTGATTAAACTAGATCCTATATCAGTTATACTTAATGGTGGCCCTGGATTGGTATAATTATCACTGGTTGAATAACCTCCAAACCCAGTGGTGGTGTTCCATGCATAAGATCTATAATAATAATGTGATCCAAATCCTAAACCTGTATGATTATAAGTGATATTTATCGATTCATTCACCAACAAGAATCCATCATTAATTGAAGTGGGTGGACTTGATTTCTTATATATTATATATACTGAATCTGCACCGGTTGTTGCATCCCATGTCAAATTAATTGATGTACTATTATAATTAATTGCGGTGAAATTATTAATGGCATCACTTAAAGTGGTGAATGTTTTATGATTACCATACACTGTTGAATTATTATTCTGTACAACTGACCGATAATGATATGTTGTTGATGGATTTAAATTAAGATCTTGCACATTACTTGAAGAATTAACCACCGCATAAACCATGGTGCAAATTCCATTTTCATTATGTTCACCGGTTATACTTGTCCCAATCTGTAAATTTTCAATTTGTGTCCAATTCCATGCACTTGCAGTAACGGGATTGTGTTCATATTTTGTACTTATTAAATGCCATCCGGAACCAGGTGTCATAATAGAACCATATTCAGTAGTTGATTCAGATCTTAATGCAGTCCTATAATATCGATATCCACCAGATGATCCATAAACATAATTGTAAATGGTAACATTATTAATGACATCATTAACATTATAACTATCAATTGATGCGGTATAAAGATCAGTTGCATATGGATGTCCCGTCCATGTATCCGGTACTTCATAAACAACAGTTGTCATATCATCGGATACGACATCATCAACTAATGTATAATGACTTGATCCTGACGGATCCTCATAACCAATTTGTGTTAATGCTCCTGACTCATCTGGTCTTAAAGTCATATTTAATGATTGGTCTGTGGTGCTAAATTTACCGGTTGTATTTTGATATTTTATATTTGTATTATTTCCATAAGATATCGTGGCTCCATATTCAAACCATACAGTACATGTCCCATTGCCGGTTGCATTAAGATATCCATTTAATATGGCGGATGTGGCATTAACAGCTGAAGCTTCTAAAGTATGCACTTCAGGAGCAGAAGCTTCAGAAATAAAAGTAAAAGTTTCATTATCAGAGTAGAATCCATCAGTTGCATTAACATATATGATATATGTATTTTCACCTGATGAAAAAGAAAGATCGGTAGCAATAGTTCCATTAAAATCAGAGCTGTAATTAGATCCAATATCAGGAACAGTTTCTATAGTCCAATCCATACTATTACCATTAGGATGATAAATATAACAACTAAAACTATCTACAGATTCAGAAACATTCACTTCTCCATCAGAAATAGAAGCATTTCCTTTAACAATAATAGGAGCAGATCCATTATAATACATCAGCCAATAATCAGAATAATCAGTATAAACATAATATTCAATTTTCTGCTCAATCCCCCAATTAGATGAAGTAACAACCTGATAAGAAATACTAGCAGGGGGAGCTACTTCTACTTCAATCCCCCAGGATCCATTATTTTCAATAGAATAATTATATACTGGAGCAGGGGGAGCTACTTCTACTTCAATCCCCCAGGATCCATTATTTTCAATAGAATAATTATATACTGGAGCAGGGGGAGCTACTTCTACTTCAATCCCCCAAGTATCATCATCCTGAATAATATAACTTCCAGATGCTCCAGAAAAAAGAAAGAATATAAATCCTACAATAATTAAATATTTTATCTTCATGAAGTAACAACCTTAACTTTAACCCTATAATCAAAATACATAGATCCTTTATTTGATAAATCAGCTGAAATATTAAACCAATTAGAAGAAGAAGTTTCATTAGTTATTAACTCAGAAAAAGATGAATCTTCAGCTACTCTTAATTCATACTCAGAAATCTCTAATATCTGAGAAGAAATAATATTATCTAAATTATTAGCAGTAGGAACAGAGCAATTAGCCCAGAATGAATCAAATACTGAAATATCTGATCTGTTTCCCAATCCACATATGTCCGTAAAATTAAGATTCTCAGATGAAGAAGTATTAGTATAATTTTCCCAGATATGAGTATTTCCTATAAACCCTGTAAAATAAAACTCTGATTCATACCCAGCATCATATAACTTAGAAATATAATTAGATTCTACCCAGTTCCTTTCAGAAGAAGATCTTAACTGGGAAGCCCCATCAGCCCCTATATAATCTGGATAATCATGCCACATAATGTCCATAATAACTCCAGTATCTGAATTAATCTTACTATCAATATTAGGATGATTAGAAGGGGTAATAGAATATTCTGAAGTAATAAAAAAACAATCATAATCATTATATTTAGGAACATCAGATCTTAAATAATCAACAGATGCGTAATAAAGATAATATTGTTGCTCATACTGAGTAACAGAATCATCCATATCCATCCACCAACAATGATTATTAGGCCTTCCAGAATAAGATCTATCAGTTATTAGATATTGCATCCCTTCAGATTGTATCACATGATCTGAAGCAATAAAATCCATAACTAACACATGAGGGCGACAACTTTTATTAGTCCATGAATCCCATCCAGCAAACCTAACTACTTCATCTCTCATAAGATCCCAGTAAGTATCAATCATAGAGCTAACATTAGTAAAAGCTGAAGGATTCCCATCATAATCCCCCATCAGTTCCCTATAAGCATAAGCATGAAAACCAAATTTTAACCAATCTGAAGCTGATTGAAAATCTGATTTATAAGCATCCGTCATAGATGCTAAACTCCATGAACTAGATGAAGCATGAATATCATAACCTTCCCAATACAGCAACATCAATAGAAACTTAGTTCCATAAGTATCATGCATATCTTTCATCCAGCCAAACTCATCATTATCCCAGAGAGTAGCTGGAGAATTAGCATCAACATCTCTTAAAGAAGCTCCAAAATCATCAATAACTAAACAATATCTTTTAACAGTATTCCTATCATAATAATAAATATAGCTTAGATTATAATATTGATTAGTAGAAGATTTATATAAACTAAAATTAAAATAATTTTTCAAAGGAACAGTAATATTTAAAACAATACTGAAAGATCCCCCAGATATAGGAACAGATCTTCCATTTATAGTAAGAGAAGTAGCATCTGAATAAGATCCATTAACCCAAAATTGAATATCATCAGCAGAAACATTAACATCATGAACATAATCATTTAAAATAGTTCCATTAATGGGAGTAATATTTGATATAGTTGGAGCTCCAGAAACAATCTGAATTTTTAAAGGAGTGAAAGTAAAAATACAATTATATAACAGAAGAAATGTAACCATTATCTTTATTTTTTTAGCAAACCCTTTCATAACAATCCACCCCATTAAATTATTATGTAGAATAAACTCCAGCATCCCAGGTATAATCCAATTTAGAATATGTTTCTTCTCCTATGCCTGAAGGAATATCTATTTTAATTCTCCAATAAATATAATCTAAAGTAGAAATTTCATTATATCCATCTCCATCCCCATCAGCAGTAAAAGGATTAGTTCCTATCAAATACCATTTAGAGCTCCAATTAGTTCCATTAATAATAATTGATTGAGCTCCATCTGAACAATTATACCAAGCAGTAGAAGATCCCCAGGAGCTATTATCAGATGAAAACTTCATAGAAATATTAGAAGCAGTAATATTAGCATCAATATCAGTAACATTAACAGTAATTCTTTCAATAGCTGTAGTAGATCCATTTATAACAAAAACTCCTGTTTCATAAACAGATCCTGAGCTGTTAGCATAAACAGTATCTCCAAGCTCTCCCTGAAAAGTAAATTTAGAATCTGTTAAATTCAAAGTAACAGCAGTAGTAACAGCAGATCCCCAAGTTATAAAAGATGTTCTATTATTGATATTATTATAAACTGTAGTTCTCCAATTATCAGATCTTAAAACAGATGAAACCCTTATTTCATCAATAACTCCATTAAATTCATGATCTTCAGAATTATCAGCATAACCTATACTATTTTTTCTAGTAGGAGCATATCCGTTAAGAGTTCCAGTATTAGCATCAGTATTAGCTTCAGTATTATTAAGATAAGTAACAGCATTTCCATTATTATCATATTTACAAAAAAGATATTTTCTAGCTGTAGAAGGAGAAGTTTCAAAATTACATTCTTCCCATGATCCACTTTCCCAAGTTAATTGTAATCTTTCAACTGCATCAGCTTTTTTAAAATTCAGATTGAATCTATCATAACCCATATAAACAATAGCATTAAACCCAGTAGCATCAGAATTATTATAACCATCAGCATCAATAATAGCTAAAACTGAAATATCAGAAGAAGTCAGCCCCCAATCTGCATCTTCATAAAAACCATCTAAAGTAGTAGTTCCAGTAAAATCAATTCCATAACCAATCATTGAAGATCCATTAGTTTCTCTATAAGTAGGAGATCCAGATTCCGTCATATCATGGGATCCTTTAGAATCAGTAAGCCCCCCAGAAGCATCATCAAAATGATACACAGCAACATAATTAGAATCCCAAACAGAAGTAGGATTATTCTCTCCCCCATCATTAGAAGCAGTAAGATCATAATACAATCTAATAGTATCCCCAGTAGCTGAAAGAGTATCCATATCAACCCAAGCACATAAAAGCCCAGAAGAAGTATCATAAGCTTCAAGTTCCCAGTTAAGCTCAGTAGTTCCAGTAGAATCATAAAAACTAAAACTATCAGAATCTAAACCTGTAACCCAGCTATAATTAATTACCAATAAAGGATAATTACTAAGAGCCCCAGGGATTTGAGAAGCATCAGTAGAAATTTCTACATAAGCATCAAAATCTGTTGATGCGCCTTTCACCGTATTCGGTTGCAATAATGAAATACTTGATATGACCGATACTAATAACAAGATCATTATGGCTATTGGTTTAACTTTTGCTTCAATATTTTTAAAAAATCTTCTAGTAATTATTTGCATTTTTGGACGACTCCTTTTTATATTAGGAAATTCTTACTTTATGATTGGCATAGGGTTATAGATGGTATTAGGGTTTTGGACGACTCCTTACCATCAC
>Ga0180433_10002785_pt1 | contig 26477 bp, 24 predicted proteins | sample SS_ome_8_FD_132980 | JGI IMG/M metagenome (GOLD analysis project Ga0180433, IMG submission 132980) | Hypersaline lake sediment archaeal communities from the Salton Sea, California, USA - SS_1_D_1 metaG | ecosystem: Environmental > Aquatic > Non-marine Saline and Alkaline > Hypersaline >... | reverse complement strand
CCGAGGAAGGGGCGCTGGTCTGATACAGATAAAACAGAATGCGGCCTTCATCTTGACTTGGTTAAAGAGGAAGAAAATGCCTGGGTTCGACAACTCAAATTAAGGGAGAGCAAAAATGAGAGAAAGAAAACAAAAATTTTATCTTAAGTGCAAAAGCTGCGGACAGAAAATCGACACCTTTAACATATGGTTTCAGAACGGGCAAAGATGTCCTGAGTGCGGGGATAACAAAGCCGATGTCATTTATACAGACGAGATGGCTCAGATTGACGACCTGCTTCATGATAAAGACCCCTATTTCTCAGGTCTATGGCGTTACTTTGATTATTTGCCTCTTAACAGCAAAGAGAGCATAATAAGCTGCGGAGAAGGAATCGTACCCATTGATAGATGGCGTTTTCTGGAGAAATTTGCAGAGGAAAATCATGGGATCAAACTCAAAGTGTTTGCCCACAGGCATGATGATAATTTTGCCACAGGGACTTTTAAGGACTTGGCAGGCTCTATGATCGCCAGTGTGCTTAAGGAAAACGGTATAAAGACCTATGTAACGGCTTCTACGGGAAATGTCGGTGTGGCCTACGCCCGTTATCTGGCTGCAGCTGATATCACTTTATATGCCTTTATTCCCAATAATGCTTCCCATGCCCAGGAGGCAGAGATCGGATGTTTCGGGCAGAAAGTTTTTAGAGTAAATGGAGATTATCAGGCTGCCAAAGAGATGGCGCTTGAATTTTCCAGAAAAAACAAGATGCTTCTGGCTGCCGGTAATTTTGACCCCATGCGCATTGAAGCTAAAAAAACGATGGTGTATGAATGGCTCCGGCTTATGCTGGATTTTCCCACCGTATACATTCAGGCTTTGAGCGGGGGAACCGGGCCTTTAGGTATTGCCAAGGCTTGCCAGGAACTTGACGGGATGAAGCTTTTTAAAAAAATGCCCCGGTTCATACTTACTCAGACTGATAAATGCTCTCCCATGGCGGATGCTTGGGCTGAAGCCAAAAAAAAAGGGTTTCCTGAAGGATGGGAAAAAACATATCCGATATACCATGACCCTGAGACTATAATACCGACACTGGCAACAGGATATCCTAAGACTTATCCCTCTGTGAGCCGGCTGGTCTATGAGAGCGGGGGAGAGATCAACGACTTCCCTGAAGAAGATACCATTCCCATAACCCGTCTTGTGGCTTATGAATCAGCCGTAAGGATAGGGCCTGCGGCAGCGATCGCTGTCGGAGGTTTTTTCAGGTCTTTAAGTGATGGCCTGTTAAAAGAGGGGGATGTCGTTATTGTAAATGTGGGCGAAGGAATAAGAAGAGCCCCGGGTTTTATGGCAAAGTTGATTTACAGCACCACCAATGTTGATACAATAGACCAGTGTACACTGTTGGATAGAGAAAAATACCGGAAAAAATTGTGGGACGATATCCTTAAATAGACCTTCTAAAATCTTTCAATAACAGTAAGAACAGAGAGGCAGTGATATCTATTCATCTGGCTTTTATCGATGCATGACCCTCTTTCTATGATAAGGATACCGGGTGGATAATCATCCCACCTGTAGATAGAAAGATCATTTCGTGAGCCTGTGATAGAAGCGAGTTCCTTTGTTCCCGAGTCGAGTTCAGGAAGCCCTAATTCTTTAAGGACTTTGTTCAAAGATAAGGGATTGACCATGTGGAAATAGCGGTGGGAGTCATCCATTTTTAAATTCAATTTGGGTTTGGAATCTTGGAATACATATTTTGTGTATTCTCCCATTGATTTGATACGGCCTTTTTCAACCGAATAATTGTATGCCGGTTCTTTTATTGGAAAAAAGTGTGATGTGACATCTGAAAGAGTTATTTTTTTTGCTTCACTCTGGTTGAGGTAGAGAAGCCCTAAAAGAAGAAAAAGGAAGAGAATAACCCCTCTGATAAAATTTTCCTTTTCTCCCTTTATTAGTATCTTTAAAAGCCAGAAGGATGAGAGAAAAAGAAAAAAAGATATGGCTTCAGGAAGCGTGATTGAAGCGATAAAATCTCCCATCGTTCTCTTTAATTTAGTCGTAACTGCCTTGTGTTTTCATGAAAAAATGAGATCAGTGAGAAAACATTTTTTCAAGCTCTGTCATAAGTTCGAGATTTTTCTCCACAAACACTATAGGAATATCATTTTCTTCAGCGATGATGGAGAAACGCTGGTCCTGGTCGCCGTCTTTATTTATGATAAGAAGGTCAGAGTTAGGGGCCACAGTATCTATGCTCAGCTCATCTGTATTATCTCCGGGAGCCGCTCCCTGTGCCCTTCTTTTCATTCCTTCGATATGTGCTCCTATAACGGTAACCCCCTGTTTTCTGGCTTCGTTTATAAGGGATTCTATTCGTGATCGTTCATCGTCTATGGATATTCCGGCTGCTCCCATACCTTTGAGGCTTGCTCCCATAACAATGATGAGTGATTTGTAAGGGGTCCCCGCTTCTTTTGCTGAGATCAGGTCTTGGGGAACGGCCAGCATCTTGGCTGTGTATGCCGGGACAGGTTGTTCGAATTGGATTTTCATAAATATGACTTTGATCATTGTGGCTCCCGGACTTTGCCCACATGATGTGATCAAAACCGGAAGTTCAGCTTTAGGCCCATCTTCGTTCATGCCGGAAAGAGGGGACGAGAAGAGATACATAAGTGTAAATGCAAGCAAGAGATATCTCTTTAGGCCGCTCATCATACTCTCCTTATTTGAGGGTTGGTCTTTGTTAAGTTTAATATTAAGTACGGAGAGTTGTCAAATCGTATTATAAACAAAAAACGGGAAAGGTTTTCATGCTCTTCAGTCGATAAGAAGGCATCCAAGTGAGGATTTGGATCATGCTTGAGAAATCGCTTGACACGCACAGAGGAAAAGGATAACCTATACGCACACTGATAGATTAAATGGAAGTAAACGCAAAGAAACAAATGGATAAAAAAATGCTTTTAAAGGATGAACTTCTTGAAAGAACAGGGATAACGGAATCAGAGCTCAAGGACTGGCAGGATTTAAGGTTACTGAAACCGGATGGGGTTACAAATGAAAATGTTCCTTTTTTTATGAACAAAAGTATAGAGAGAGCTCAAAAAATCAGAGAACTTGTCGATATAGGATATGGATTCAAGGAGATACAGAGAATCGTTAAAAAGGTCGGGCTTCCGGGGGGAGAGCTCTCGGATATGAAATCGGACAAAGTCAACAAATACCTGACAGTGGGACTGCTTGCGGAACGGGTTGGAGTCAGCCCCCGGACTATCAAACACTGGGAGGATAAAGGAATCATTGAATCTGATATGCGCAGTGAGGGAGGCTTCCGGCTTTATTCCGAAAATTACACTTACCTGTGCAAGCTGATAAGGGATTTGCAGTTGTTCGGATATTCACTTGAGGAGATAAAGGAGATCTCTGATTTGTTCAGGGGTTTTTTGGCCATGGATAAGAGCCTGGAGCGGTCTTCTTTTGAAGAAAACGAGAAAAAATTAGATGTTATGCTGAAAAAAATAGAGGAATTTTATAAAAGAATAGACTTGTTTCAAAAAGGGATTGAACGATGGGATGAGCTTTTGACTAAAAAAAAGAAGGAAATCATATCCCTTAAACAGCGAAATAAAAAAAGAAAAAAATCAAAAGGAAGAAAAAAATGAATAAGATCGTATTTATAGAACCCAAGGCACCGAACCTTCATATATATTCTCAGTTTAAACTTCCAAGGCTGGGGATTTATATTTTAAGCGCTCTCATGAAGAAAAGGGGTTGGGATGTAGATGTGATATATGAGGAAACGGACAAGATCGACTATTCCTGTTTGAAATCAGTGGACCTGGTAGGAATTTCCACCATTACCTCTACGGCTCCCAGAGCCTATATGATTGCGGATAGAGTGCGCGCTAACGGGACTCCGGTACTAATGGGAGGTCCTCATGTCACATTTTTATCAGAGGAAGCGCTGGAACACGCGGATTTTGTGATCCGGGGAGAAGGGGAGACCGCATTGATGGATTTCATTGATGCATGGGAAAAAGAAGGGGATTATTCCGGGGTGCCTAATCTGTCTTATAGGAAAAACGGACAATCCTTTCATAATCCCAAAGGTCCTGTAATCGAGGACCTGGATGAAATACCCTTCCCGGATTTTGAGGGAAAATATACGGGAAAAGAAAAAATAACAAGACAGACCATACCTGTCCAGACATCAAGGGGCTGTCCCTTTAACTGTGATTTTTGTTCTGTAACAGGAATGTTCGGAAAAAAGTTCCGGTTCCGCTCCACACATAATGTTATAAAGGAGCTTCGTTTTTACAATAACAAGAAGAACCATATCTTTTTTTATGATGACAATTTCGCGGCAAGCCGGAAAAGATTAAAAACGCTTCTCGATGCAATGATTGAGGAGGAGTTTAATTTTGACTGGTCGACTCAGGTAAGAGTGGATATAGCAAAGCATAAAGATTTGCTGAAGCTCATGTATAAGGCGGGATGCCGCACTCTCTATATTGGATTGGAATCAATCAATCCAAATAGCCTTTTATCCATGAAAAAGAGCCAGACTGTGGAGGAAATCAAAAGAGCGGTCAAAGTGATACAGAAACACCGGATTCGCATTCACGGGATGTTCGTGTATGGCTTTGATGACGACGACTGGCAGACAGTTAAAAAGACGATCAAATTTGCCAAGAAAGCTGGGATTTCTTCCACTCAGTTTCTTATTCTCACTCCGCTTCCCGGTTCGAAATTTTATCAAAGAGTTGTATCCCAAGGAAGGCTTCTTTTTAAAGACTGGTCTCTTTACGACGCCCATCATGTGGTTTTCCGCCCAGCTAAATTCACTTTATCGGCTCTTCAAAAAGCTCAAATAGTCAGTCATAAAAAGTTTTACTCCGTCAAAAGGTCTGTGAAAAGATTTTTTCAGTTTAAATGGATTGAGGTGGCAATCAGTCATTATGCCCGGAAACTCAATCGGATGTGGAAGAAAAAGAACCAGACATTCCTCAAAGCCGTGGACATTCTGGCGAGTAAAAAAAATGCCAGTGTGAAGCTCGACTACAAACAGAATATAAAACTGGATTAAAACGTATACACAATCCCTGCGGCAACCAAAAAGGCTGACTGAGGTTCATCCTGGTCCATATATTGATAACGCGTGTTTACCTGAATGCCTAACGAGTGGCTGAAGTAAATGTTCAGCCCCAATCCGACAAAAGCGGTCAAGAAGTGTTTCTTTTCAGGCGGTTCTATTTGTGTTTCATATCCGTATTCAGAGACATAGGTTTTCATTTCCGGATTTAAAGCAAAACTTAGGCCTATGCCGGAATTAATGAAAAGAGAATACTTCTGGTTCTTTACAAGGTCAACTCCCAGTATCAGAAATCCAGAAGCATAATTGTATGTGTTGATTTTGACTGTATCATCATCGGAGGGATCGGTCAGCACAGTCGTACCGCCCAGATTGTAGTGGGCTTCCAAACCAAAGAAGAGCGGATGAAAACCGGTTGTAAATCCTAGTCCGAAACCCAGAGTAGAGAAAGAGGAAGCGACTGGAAAATCATTTTCTCCTTCAATATAGTTATCTTCAGAACCCGTGGCTCCCATAAAATTAACTTTCCCCATAAAGTAAAAATCATTGCTGCTTATAGCAAGGCTTGATGTGAGAAAAAGTAAAAAAATGAATACGGCTGCTCTGAATAATCTCATCTATTGATCCTTTCTTAAAATTTGCCCTTCCCTTTTTTTATGTTTATCACAGTGATATATGCTGTCGTGGAACTTTCGAATATACCGTCTGTGACGACGAAGAGCAGATGATACTCTCCGGATTGAGTGTAAGAAGGGGTCCATGAAAAGTATCCTGAGGATGAATTGAGACTCGCCCCGCTGGGAATATTGGAGCAGGTGTACGTCAGGGTATCATCATCGGGATCGCTTGCGGTTACTGTGAATGACAGTTCTTCACCTTCTTTGACACTTTGAGCCGGGATCCCATTGATTTGGGGGGGGTTGTTGGCAACGGAGACATCCCATGCTTTGAGGACCCATGTTCCTCCCTCGCATTCTCCCATCCTTATTTTGAAGTAGCCGTTTTCTCCCCAATTTGTGCCCCAGGAATTTTTGCATATCCAGTAGTTTTGACCCGCGTTATATCCGACGAGAACCACCAGATGGCCTCCTTCGTAAGAGGCACCGGCGGTTTTTTCATAGACTCCTGAAGTGTAGTAATAAAAGTCATCGTAGACATCCATATAAAACGCTATGGGTCCGCTTTGGAGAGAACTCTTAACCGCATATCTGTCTTCATTATAGGTCGTAACCCAGCCCCAATTTTGTATTTTAAATAGTTTTTCATTCCAATCGCTGCAGAGCTGGCAAGGGATATTCAGTGCTTGATAGGGGAAACACTCTTCGGTTACGACTCCATTTGTCTCCATATAATCAAAAGACATCCACGCATACCCTCCGTCGCAGTCTCCCGCACTGGAACAGGAAATCAGGTCCTGTTCGGAAAGGTCCGGGTAAGTGAGCGCAGCTGCAGAGGATTTGCTGAACATATTTTTGATTTTTACCAGGAGTTCCGAGAGATTTATGCTTGTGTTTGATGAAAGAGAAGCTGGTGAGTACAAGTTGTTTTCTGTGTTGTATCTTGCCTCTACTGTTCCGCAGGCTGCAAAGGCCCAGCAGCTTCCGCAGTCTCCCTGGCTTTTCACTGATGTTAAATAATTGTGGCCGTTTTTATCTCTCCAGTCGATTTGATTGGGAAGAGCTGGTTTTTTCTCGATCTTAATGATTTTTTCGGGCTCTGCATACAGCGGCCTAAAAGCGCCCAGCCTGTGTTTCCTCTCTTCAGGAAGAAGTTGGACAAGAGATGTTTCGCCTGCTTTCCAGTCCAATCCTTGTGCCTGTATCTGCGTATTTATTCTGTTTATTTCATCTTGATAGACATTGGTCTTTAACGGGAATCCGAGCAAGAGAAAAGAAAATCCAAGAAGAAGCAGGAGAGAGACAGTTAATTTTATTTTTTTCATAACTTCCTCCTCTGTAACCAGTTTAATTTTAATATTTTATTGAAAAAAAGCAACTTCCTTAGTGTTTTTTAAGTATTCCAGCTGTTCCGTAAATAAGAACAAGTATTGAAGCGATTTGTATGAGCCTTATATTGTTCCCGAAGACAAAATAAGAGCAGAGAACCGGATAGATGATGGATGCCGAATACTGTACAGGACCGACCAGCATCATACGCCCCAGTTTGTAAGAGACCTGAAGTGTTATGAAAGCTCCGAGTGAGAAAAAAAGATAGAGATAAAGATACGGGGATGAGAGATAACGGCCTACTTCGAATCCTGAAAAAGTCACCAATGTTTTTATGGTTATGATGATCATCCCTGCTGCAATTCCTGAGACCCCTGCGAAGAGAAGCGTTTTTATTCTTCTTGAAACAGGTTTCAGGAAAGCTGGAACTATGACAAATAAGGGAAGTAAAGAGGCGGAGATGAGATAAGGCAGTTTAAAAGCGGTTTCTGCGTTTTTCTGTTCAAAAATATTCAGTGTTAAAATGGAGAAGACAATCACCAGAGTAAAGATGAAATCAGATTTGAACAGATTTTCTTTGAGGACAGCATGGGAAAGAAAGACAAGAACCACGACCCCCCACCCAGCGAATGCAGATACGATGTGAGGTTCAAGATATTTGAGCGCAACAGCATTAGGAACGATATAGCTGTTCATGATTACGAATCCCGAAATCCATGTAAAGAGGTTTTTGTAATATTTTCCATCTTTTTTCTCTTTAAAGCCTATCCATGATATGCCTTTTTTCATCAAGACAAAACCGGTAGACAGAAGTGTGTAAGCGAGAACAACGAGAAAAACACTAAGCTCAAAAGTCATTGAAAATAAGAAAAGAAGGGAATCAGAAAGCAGAGCAATGGTCACAAGCCATTACCCGGCCACTGAATACAAAGGTTTCTTTTAAACCTATCGGGAGAGATTTATCCCGACACCAAGCAGAATGACAAAAACAACAAGGTAGAATATGACGGCAATAGCCATCCAGGCGAGGCTTGCTTTTGCCCAGTTAGCTTTGCTTATTTTTGTGTTGGACCCAAAACCCCAAACAAAAAGAAGTATTAGATTAACAAGTGGAATCGCCATTAAAAAAATAGTTAAAAACCATTCTCCAAAAGTAACCTCTTTCCGTTCTTCCATTCCGTGACCTCCTAAATATTATATTGTTAAACCTGAATTTCCTTTTTCTCTTTTTTCTTGTTTTCCCTCATATTCTTTCTTGCCGTATCTGTATGGATAAGGCTGTATCATCTTGAAGCTAAAAATAGATTATATTTCCCCTGAATAAAAATCAATGTTTTTTTACAGGCAAGGATATTTTTATTTTTTATCTCCCGCCGGCAGGCTCCAGTTTTTCATGTGTTATGAGAGCCTTTATCCATTCCTCTGGGAAAGAGAGGCGCCTGACTTTTCTTTGTTCGGAGTCATAGATCCGGAAATGATTGTATTTGACCAGAAGCTTGTCTCCCAGTTTCCACCAGGCATCAATGACTCTTAAGGCATTGGAATTTGAATAATCCGTTAGGAATTTTTTTGCCAGCAGGTGGTCTTCCCTGTGCAGTTTTTGAGCTGTTTCCTCTATGGTTGGGGCTTTTTCTATGGCTCCGTCTTCCCAGGTCTGTATTTCTTTTTTCACGTCCTCTATAGCGTGAGAGTAAATCACCTGAGTGTGAAAATCCGCGTAATCAAAGGCCCAGCGGGCAGAGTCTCTGTTAAATTCCCAGTGGTCTCCGATGCTGAATGATTCAGGGATCTCTGTAATGCCGGCATAAAGAGGCATATAACACGAAGTGTCCTGGGCACCAAAAGCCAGCCATACAACTCCACCTATTGGATCGGGAAGCCAGTTTCTGCATACGGTGATCGTTGTGTATTCCACATTATTGACAGAAATGCAGCGGGAGCTGTTGTACCGCTCACCTTTGAATTGAAAACCCTGGAAAAGGTTGGGATTGTTGAATGGGCCTGATTTTATTCCCTGTGAAGGATCGAACCGGGTTCCTTTATATTTATCCCGTGTGATATTCATCACATCTTTTAGGGAAATTTTTTTATCCGGTTTAACAGAAAACGGAAGTTCCATATTTGGTGTTTCAGGATTGAAATTTTTGGAAGGTGCGACCAGGTCAAAGAATCTCCACAGCCGCGCTCTTCGGCCTGCGCTGGATTGGGCGCTTCCTTCAGAAGGTGAATAGGCTTTTTTCCAGTTGAAAGGCTGGCCGCTTTCCGGGTCAAAATAACCGTGTTTGACAGCAAAGGATATGATGTTTGGAGATGTCATAAACATATCTTTGTTGCTTTGATCGACTTCTCCTATCCTGGATTCATTAGGGCAGACGCTCACATGGTCATCCGGGATTCTTTGAGCGCACCAGACAGCACCGGGTTCCCCGCTCTCAGGTGTCCATAAAGGCCCTACGGGCATGATTTCGAAAATCCAGGCCTCCTCTGGATCTGCGACCGCAAGCATCTCTCCACTATCATGGAAACCGTAACCGTATTTTTCAGCAAGAGTGCCCATGAGCTGTATGGCCTCACGGGCTGTTTGACATCGTTCCATGGCTATAAGGGTCAGTATGGTTATATCGATCTTGGCAGCCGGTGTGGGATTTCTCATCTCTCTTCTGCAGCCAATAGTTGATTCTCCCATGGCGAGCTGGTGTTCGTTCATGTACCCGAATACTCCGTGAAGATATGAGTAAGTATGGGAGACCTGGGGGATATCCAATCCCGTATAACCCTCTTCAAAGGCCATGTTCCATTTTCCTCCCTGTTCTGGAGGCCATGTCTTTATTTGGCTTATGTGATAGATTTTCCTGACCTCTTCTGAACTGTGTTCTGCTGCCGGGACATGATGCCAGGTCCAGTCACATACCCCGCAGTCAGCTGTATGGGTCGTCATTACAGAGCCGTCCGCAGAAGCATTTTTGCCGACAAGAATGGAAGTGCATCCTGTTGGCATGAAACTTTCCGCATTATTATCTTTTTTAGGGGCAATCAGAGACAGTGCCGTGAAAAGGAGGCACATGTACGAGATAAGGGACAGTAATAGGATCCATTTGAAAGTGGTTGTCTTGTGTTGTTTCACATTAAGCCTCCATTAAAATATTCTTATCTTGTGCTGTATCCGGCTTCTTTTAAAGCAGCTCTTACGGTTATCCGCATAGGTTCGATGAACGGGACATTGATATCCTCAGCCTTAAGAACCAGCGGGATCTCAGTACATCCTGCGATGACTGCCCCAGCGCCTTTGTCTATGAGAGAAAAGGCAGCCCGGACAATATTCTCATGACTGCTGCCTGTTTTATATCCGGCTTTTATCCCTCTCTTCCCAAAAATAGCTTCCATGACGATTTTTTGTTCGTTATCATCAGGAGTCATCAGCTTAATGCCTTTTTTTTCAAAAGTTTTGTGAAAAATACCCGATTTGATTGTGCCGCTGCTGGATAAGAGGCCTGCTTTTTGAAGGCCGGGGAAATTTGTTTTGACCCACTTGAATGCTTCATCAAGAAGGCTTATGAATCTGAAGTCCTTTTCTTTCATGACATCTTGTATGAAGTAATGAGCGGTGACACAAGGCATGACAATAATATCGGCCCCTGCCTTTTGAAGGAGGGTGATGCCTTTTATAAGGAAGGGGACGGGATTCTCACCGTGTTCGAAGATGGCGTCGGTCCTGGGTGGAGTTTCAGGATTACTGAAAATGATTATTTTTGGGTGGTCCTGATCCTTTTCTGTTTTTGCTTCCTCGATAAAGAGGTTGAACATAAAGGCAGTGGCTTCAGGCCCCATTCCCCCGAGTATCCCTATGGTTTTCTTTTCTTTGTCATCCATTTTTCATTCAACCAAGTCTATACAAATACCATAAAGCAATAATCCGGTCAATCAACCCATAAAAATTGACACAGTTTATTTTTTTGATATAATTATTCAAAAATTGGGATATAATTTCCAATGGAGTTATTAAAAGGAGGGAGCATGAAAAAGACTGCTGTTATTTTTCTAGTGTTTGCGTTTGTTCAATTTATCACAATTCCTGTGTTTTCAACGGACTCACACCTGTCAGATACGGATAGTGTCACAGTCCAGGAATTTTCGTTGAAAACAGACTACACAAACAGAGCCAACATGAGAGCTGTTTTTTTCCCCATGAAAGGATTTTTATTGGAAGGAACTGCTTTTACTCAGGAGGCTTCAGAAGAAATGTCGCTTAAAGAGGAGGTCAATTCCCTAAAGAAAAAAAGGACCGGCTATTTGTTAGGCTCCATAGGCCTGATAGCGGCAGGGGGACTTTGTATTTATCAGTACACTCAAGTTGAACCTGAGAAAGGAATCCGAGCTGGTGATGCTGGTGAGGATACAGGAGAAAGAAGCAGTACATCCAGTGGAGGCAAGGCGGTTTGGATCGCTCTCGGCGCTGTTTCCGTTGCAATCAGTGTGGCTTTGATAAGCCAGTATTCAAAGACTAACAAAGCCATTAAAGCCAAAGAAAAAGAGCTTGAAAATTTATCTCAAGTTCAGGAAAGACTGGCACAGGCTGTGAGCAGGTAACATGTAAAAGGATAAAAGCGTTTCTGGTTTTCAGTTTGTTTGGAAAAAAGTATTTCTATCTGTACGGCTATTGAGTTGGCTCTTGTAAAGAAATTTTTCTGAAAAAGGACATAATGGAAAGGAAAAAACTATTTACCCTCTTTTTTTTCTTTTTTGTATTTTCTGTAAATGTATTTTCAGTTTCTGCCAGATCAGATGATGCGGACAGGATAAAGGGTCCGGGAAACGAGCCTGCTGAACTGAACTGGGACGGAAAGACCTTGGAGCTTGAGTACAACAATCAAATAATTTTAAGAGCAGCCATTGAAAACAGGGACCAGGATACAGCGTTCAATGTCATAGAGGACCGCGACAAAGAAGGGATTGAGCAGGTATTTAAATGGACATCCCGAAAAACTCCTTTAGAGCTGAAAGGAATGATTACGGCCTCCCTGCAGGCTTTTCCCTGCGAGGCTGAAAGACTGGAGGACGCCCTTCTTGTGGTGCGTCATAGCGTGGGGCTGAGCACAAGCCTTTTGAACAGGGCTGTCTACGACAGGTATTATGACTGGGTGCTGTCTGTGGACTACCCTTCCGAGGTAAAAATCGTTCCCGGTGAATCATCTTCTTCGGGCAATACTTTTAAGTTATTAGTTACTGGGAGGAATATCATCATCCGTTTCAGGCCTTATTATTATCAGAAACACCGGGGGCTTCGTCATTTTAAGCCCTGGACTTATGAAGTGTGGAAGGATTCTGTGGCAGGCTGGTGTTCATGGTTTGCTTATTTTGATGATATCGATGAACAGAGCATTAAAAAAACAGCCCATATCCTATCAGAAGAGCTTGTTCCCTACGGCCTGGAATATCTCCAGATCGATGACGGCTATCAGCAGGAACCCGCCGGAACGCCGGAAACCTGGCTTTCTCCGAATGAAAAGTTTCCTTCAGGTCTTGAGAGCTTGTGCGGCTCCATAAGTGAGAAAAGCATTAAACCAGGGATCTGGACCTATTTGAGTTTTCTTATAAAGGAATATGCCTTTTCACACAAAAATCTTTTTGTTCTGGACAGAGAGGGAGAACCCGCTTACGGAGAGTGGGTCGGATATGTGATGAACAGTTCGGATGAAACACTGGAGCAGTTGATAAAACCATTGTACCGAGACCTAAAAAAGATGGGCTGGAAATATTTCAAAGTGGATGCAATGAGGCATTTGAGATATGAAGGCTACAACAGTTATTCACAATATTTTGAAGAAAGAAACTTGGATCTTGTTCCTTCTTACCAGAAAGTTGTGAGAGCGGTCCGGGATCAAATCGGTGAAGAAAGCTTTCTCTTGGGATGTTGGGGAATAAGGCCTGAATTAATTGGGATCATAGACGGATGCCGGATCGGAACGGACGGATTCGGTTACGGAGGGCTTGCTCAGTACAACTCCTTTAATAATGTGATATGGAGAAATGACCCAGACCATATTGAGCTCAGCGACGAAGAAGCCTACCGGTCCACAATGGTCACGTCTTTGACCGGCTCTCTGTATATGCTGACTGACAAACCTGAAATTTACAGGACAGAAAGAGCGGAACCCGCAAAGAGAACTATTCCTGTTTTGTTCACCCTCCCCGGTCAGATATTCGATGTCGATCCCTCGCGTTCCAGTTTGTTGAGCCGGGTCGATTCAGAGGTCAGCGGCTCGGGCCCAAGGATTTTTGACGGAGAGCAGGCTCCCAGATGCTCCCTGTATCTTATGGAGATGAACACTCCGTTTGAGAACTGGATGCTGCTGGGAAGGATAAACAGTGATATCAAATGGATTTCCTTTAAGAGTATAGGCCTCAGCCCGGAGAAAGAATATTTTATATTTGAGTTCTGGTCCCATAAGTTATTAGGAAGTTTTACAGAGGGATTCAATCCGGGAATGATTGATTCCAAATACAACTGCCAGCTTTTTTGTGTACGAGGACGGAAAGGCCATCCTCAAATCATTGCGACAAACCGCCATATATCCTGTGGTTATGAACTGAGCAAAGTCAAATGGGAGGATGGATTTCTTTCCGGCCAGAGTGAGGTCGTGGGCGGAGATAGTTACATGCTGTATATTGCAGAGCCTGAGGGATATATTTTTAAGGGACTCTCCTGCACAGGGGCTCAAAAAGAAAAGATTGAGAAAACAGGAATCCTCCGCATTATTGAACTGAGGCCCGGAGAGAACACTTCCGTTCAGTGGTCTCTTGAGTATGAAAAAAAATCAGACTAAAAGAACAGCTACTCTGAGATTCTGAGAAGATCCAGCATAAAAGCGTATTCAAGAGCCGTCCTTTTAAAGCGCTTGAAACGCCCTGAAGCCCCTCCGTGGCCAGATTCCATATCAACGTCCAAAACAAGGAGATTGTCATCTGTTTTTAAATCTCTTAATTTGGCTACCCACTTGGTCGGCTCGAAATACTGGACCTGAGAATCATGAAGCCCGGTCGTTGCCAATATGGCCGGATAATCCTGTGCTGTGACATTGTCATAAGGGGAATAAGAGAGCATGTACTCATAATATGTTTTGTCTTTCGGGTTTCCCCATTCATCAAATTCACTGGTAGTGAGAGGGATGCTTTCATCCAGCATAGTGGTCACCACATCAACCCAAGGAACGGCGGCTATCACACCTTTCCACAGGTCCGGCCTCATGTTAAGCACAGCACCCATAAGCAGGCCTCCGGCACTTCCGCCCATAGCAAAAAGTTTATCTGAATTGGTGTATCCTTCCTGGATCAAATAGTCGGCACAGTCTATAAAATCAGTAAAAGTGTTCTTCTTTTTGAGCAGTTTTCCGTCTTCATACCAGTCTCTGCCCATCTCAGAGCCTCCTCTGATATGAGCTATGGCATAGATAAATCCTCTGTCCAGAAGGCTTAACCTTACCGAACTAAAACTCGGGTCCATACTGGCTCCGTAGGAGCCGTAGCCATAAAGAAGAAGCGGGTTATTGCCGTCCATGGCCATCCCCTTTCTGTAAACAAGGGAAACAGGGACTTTTGCTCCGTCCCGTGCTGTGACCATAAAGCGCTCGCTTTGATAGTCGTCGGGATCGAATTCACCAAGCACTTCCTCCCTTTTAAGCAGTTCTCTCTCTCCGGTCTTCATGTTATAGTCGTATACAGACCGGGGAGTGGTGAGAGAGGAGAAGGAGAAGCGCAGAACCTCGGTGTCAAATTCAAGATTGCTGGTAGGATAGGCCACATAAGCCTTGTCTTCGAAATCAATGTAATAATCCCTGTCGTCTGTTTGGCTCATAATTCTTATCTGTCGCAGGCCGTCCTTCCTTTCACTTAGGACAAGATAGTCTTTAAAGATATCAATGTTGTTGAGAAGCACCTCGCTGCGGTGGGGGATCACTTCTTTCCAGTTGGATTTTTCGGTATGATTGACATCTGTCTCCATAAGGCGAAAATTTTTAGCATTCCAGTTGGTTACGATATAAAATCTATCTTGATAATGGGATATGGAATACTCGTGGTCTTTTTCTCTTTCCTGAAAGATTTTAAATTCGCCGGTAGGATTGTTGGCATCCAGATAGCGCATCTCTGTTGACAGGGTCTGGTGGGAGGCGATGATAAGGAACTGGTCTGACTTTGTTTTATAAATGGTAGTGGAGAACGTGGTGTCCTTTTCATGGAAAATCTCAACGTCCTGAGAGGCGTCTGTACCCATGACATGCCTGAATATTTTAAACGCTCGCAGAGTGTCGTCTTTTTTTGTGTAGAAGAGAGTTTTATTGTCATTGGCCCAGACAGCTCTTCCGGTGGTGTCGGGGATAGCATCTTCGAGTGTTTCTCCTGTAGAGAGGTCTTTGATGTGAATGGTGTATTTTCTTCGGCTGACTGTATCCACACCGAAAGCCAGGTAATCGTTGTTCTGGCTGACACTCAGGCCTGCCACACTATAGAAGGAATGCCCTTTAGACATCTCTTGGACATCCAGCATGACTTCCTCTTCTGCTTCCAGGCTGCCTTTTTTCCTCGCATGGACAGGATAGTTATCCCCTTCTTCAAAACGGGAATAATAATAATAACCGTTGTCCAGATAAGGAACTGACATATCTGTCTTTTTTATCCTTCCTATGATTTCGTTGTAGAGTTTGTCCTGGAGCTCTTCTGTGTGCTTCATCACAGCTTCCCTATAGGCGTTTTCAGCCTTAAGATATTCTATGACTTCGGGTTTATCCCGCTGGTTTAGCCAATAATAAGGATCGATCCGGGTGTCTCCGTGAATGGTTAATTCTTTTGGTATCTTTTCTGCTTTTGGAGGCATTATGGACTCCTCTTTTTTGTTTTGCGTACAGCCGGCTATCATGAGTAATCCGGTTAGTGTCAAAAAAAGCAAAATACTTGATTTTTTCATGATTCTTAGATGGAAACTCATTTTTATCTCCTTTAAAATTCTGCAGATGAGAAAATCATATTCAATTCATTTTGATAATTCAAGGGAAAATTAATCCTGTTGTGACTTTTGAAGAAGAGACATGTCACTACGGGAATGAAATTGTAATCACCATGATTTTGTACTAGAATGTGGCTTCAAAAAGGGTTTTTCCAAAAGAAATGCAAGAGAGACAAAAAGAATCTAAAAAAATCATCCGGACTTTTGCCGCGGCATCGTTTTTGAACGATATGGGTTCGGACATGATCTATCCCATATGGCCGCTCTTTGTGACCCAGATACTCAAGGCAAATATGACAGCTTTGGGATTTCTCGATGGTCTCGGGGATGCTCTTGTCTCTTTATCCAAAGCTTTGTCCGGATATTTTTCTGATCGAATAAGGAGACGGAAGATTTTCATATGGGTAGGTTATTTGTTTGGGGCCCTTTCACGCATAGGCTATGCCTTGTCTTCAGTATGGACCCATCTGATCCCTTTTCGGGTATTGGATAGGAGCGGGAAAATAAGAGGAGCCCCAAGAGATGCCTATGTCGCAGATATTTCAGTACAAAAAAACAGGGGAAAAAATTTCGGATATATTCGCGCTATGGATCATCTGGGGGCTGTATTTGGGATCATCCTGTGCATTATCTTTTTTAGACTTCTGGGATATAAACTCCTTTTTTTTCTTGCCGCTGTTCCGACTTTAATGAGTGTGGCATTGATAGTTTTTTTTATCAAAGAGAAAAAACCAGAGAAGATAAAGCTTGATAAAGGGATTTCCATAAAAGATTTAAACAGAAATTATAAACTTTTTCTTTTATTGAGCTCGATTTTCACTTTGGGGGCTTTCAGTTATTCTTTTTTATTGATATATGGCAAAGAACAAGGTTTTAACTCTGCTTTTATACCGGTATTGTACCTCATATTTTCTGTGGCAGCATTTTTATTGTCCATCCCCATGGGGAGACTTGCTGATAGAATCGGAAGAAAACCAGTGCTGTTTCTCTCTTTTGTTTTATGGGCATCAGTGCTTGTCTTTCTGATTATGGGAAAAAGCCGTCTGACCGTTATTCTTAGTTTTATTTTGTACGGAGCTCACAAAGGGGCGCTTGAACCGGTACAGACTGCATTTGTCAGCGAGCTTGCCCCTGAAAAATTCCGTGCCAGCGGACTGGGAGGATTCCAGATGATAACAGGTCTCTGCACTCTGCCCGCTTCTTTTATGGCCGGGATTTTATGGGAAAGCTTTGGAATGGCAGTGCCTTTCTATTTTTCACTTGCACTTACCGTAACAGCGGGCGTTCTTCTTTTTTTTGTAAAAACCTGAGATTTATTTTTTCACTTCCACAGGCTTTCTGTATTTTTTCTCTCCCCAGGGCGACCACAGCCCGTAACTTTTCTCTTCGATCCGGCATTTTCCTTCAGAGGTCCATTTAAACCCATAGTTGTACCCGAACCACAGGTAATCATCTCCTCCGCCATTTTCAGTTGTGATGATATAGCGGGCGGCCACATTCCCGATCCCCAGCACTTTTTCTCCGGGGGAAGCAGAGTCACCTTTGTTGGCATCAAAAGGGATCCATCCGAAGTTGGGCAGATAGACTTCTGTCCAGCGGTGAAACACATCATCGATTCCTGCGTCGTCGCCTCTGCGGCTCACGGCTCCCACATATCTTATGGGAACGCCTAAAGCCCGGCATAAGGCGATCATGCAGTAGGAATATTCAGAACACGATGCTGTGCCGCGCCGCAGCACAGTGGGCGCTGGATTCCATCCTCCCAATGGTTTGAGGTTGTAGCTTAAGTTTTCACCCAGATAATCAAAAATGCGAAGCGCTATCCAGTAGGGATTTGTTTCTTCTCCGGCGATTTTGTGCGCCAGGTTCTGGATATACGGGTCATTGATTCTGTATTTATCACCGTCTGCGGTGTATTTATTTCTTATGTCTTCGGGAATATCCTGTAGCTTTCCTACTTTATCTGGATAAATGAAATATTCTGTTGAGAAAATTCTTGCCTTCACACTCCATCCCGGTTTTACCACGGAATTTTTCTCCAGATTTTCGTAGTGGAAATGAGCGATTTTTTGTCCCCAATTATCAGTGATGATTTCATCCGGCTCCTGATCGAACTGAAGGGGCTCCATTAATTCCTGGTTATCCCTGCTTCTGGGTACCGGAAGATAGATATCGAGAGTTTTGACATTTCCCGGACCATAGTTTCGAAATTCTTTGATAAAATGGAGATTCATATGGCGCTCGTCCCATTGAGCCAAAAAGTCTTGGCAGAAGACTTTGATTTTATATATTTCCCTATTCTCATAATCGACATTCCAGACAGCGTTTTCGCCCCAGGCAAGGCCGTAAGGAAAGGGCCCGTGGCTCCGGAAAGAGGAAAGGCAGAGCCCGTCAGAGGGATTGACAAGGTAGATTCTGTCTGCAATTCTGTCCGTAACCCAGAGATACTTCCCGTCAAATGTCAGTCCTGCCGGTTCTCCTGCAGGGGAGGGGAAGTTCTGGACCATCATTCCGTCAACAGGTGATACCTTGAGGATGATATCGCGGCTGTAATCGGTCATCCAAAGAAACTCGCCGTCCCAGGCCAGGTCTCTGGGATAGGAACTGTTTGATTCCAAAACAGCTGTTGCCGTTCCTGTTTCAGGATCTATTTTGTACATGTATTTTTCACCTGAGTCTACGTGCCAGAGGGCTTTTCCGTCCCACGCCAAGCCTTCCGGATAATAGCCGGGAGAGTCAAAGCTTTTGATAATCTTGCCTGTTGTTGGATTAATTTCAAAGATTTTGTCTTCATAGGAATCGGCGATCCATAAGTGGCTGCCATCCCATGCAAGCCCTGTAGGGCAGGGTCCGGGGGTTTCTATTACTTTGAGGACATCTCCAACCTCTGTCCGGCCAAAAGAGGATAACAGAAGACAGATGAACCACAGCATAAGTGTTTTTTTCATTGACACCTCCTTTATCTATTAAAAATTTATTTTTTATAAATAATATTTGATGCCGAACCTCAGAACTAAGGAGTTTAGATTCAGAGGGAACTTTTCAGTTGAGGTCCCGTTGTTCATGTCCGTGATAGTGGTCGTACCCTCTGCTTTTCTGTATAAAAAACAAACCTCACCAAAGAGAGCCAGATGATCGTTTAATTTAAGAAGAGAACCTGCGCCTCCGTGAAAGCTGACTCCGTTATTCACTTTCTGGTTTATTGATATTTCAGGTATTGTTATCAAATCCTCCATGTCAATGTGAGTGAAAATCATTCCGGCTCCTCCGAACACGTAGGGAACAAATCCTTTGCTCTCTAAAATATGATAGTACAGGGATGCCTGGAACGGAGCCATGCTTAAGGTGCCGCTGTAAAGGCCATCTGCCTCTTCGTTCACACTGCTTTTCCAGTATCCGAAGTTGAAAACAAGAGAGGTTTTGTTAAAAAGAGGAACGGAAAATCCAAACCCGGTCTCGAATCCCGAGGCGATGTTTTCTTTAAAGACCCAGGACAGCCCTCCGTTTACATGCACACTGCCTTGAGAATTTTGAGCCAGCAAAGGAGAAGAAAAAAACAAGACAGCTAAGATTATAATGCCGTATTTTGTTCTTTTGCTCATCTGCTTCTGTGTTTTCCCGTCAAGCCTGATAGTTCTCATTTGTCTAGGAAAACAGTATTGCATCGGTTTTATTTTTTCCTGTACTCATACCATTTTTTTATAGCGTCCACAGATGCGTTAATAGCCGGGTATGCAATCGGGGATGCAGATAACAGCGGGTGTGTGCCTATTTGGAGGTTATCTATATCCATATCCGTCATTTTATTTAGAATCATGACCGAGAACATGTTTACCATTTCTCCTACTGAATCGCCTCCGTATATCTGGGCTCCTAGGAGGGTATGGGAGTAACGGGAAAATATGAGTTTTAGGAAAAGCTTTGAGGCGCCCGGTAATTTTCCGGGGTGCCGGTCGGTTGTGGTCGCGGTCCCAACAATGTAATCCATATTCATTTCCTTTGCTTTTTCTTCGGTAAGACCGCTGGTGCCAAATGCGGTATTCCCTATTTTTGTGGAAAAGGAACCCAGGACTCCTATGAACTTTCTCATGACTTTTATCTCGAAGAGGTTCGATCCCACCAGCCTTCCTTCAGCCATGGCGGTCGAGGCCAGCATTATGTTTGAGAAATTTCCTGTAAAGAAGTCATATTTTGCCGCACAGTCCCCAATGGCAAAGATATCTTTATCAAAAGTACGCAAATATTCGTTGACCCATATGCCGTTCCTTGGGTGCACGGCAAGTCCGAATCCGCTGGCTAAAGTCACATTCGGCCTGGCCCCTGCAGAGACGAGGACCAAATCAGCCTTTATCTCTTTTTTGTTATCCAGTACAACACCTGTTACTTTCTTGTCTCCCTGAATAGCATTCACTCTTTGACCCACAATGACTTCGACCCCTTGAGATTCAAGTATCTCCTGTGCTTTATTGCCGAATTCACAATCCATTGTGGTGGGCAGGAGCCGATCCAGCATTTCTACCATGGTCACTTTTTTCCCGTTTTTTATGAACTCGTCAGCCATCTCCACTCCGATGTAGCCTCCACCGATGATCACGATATCTTGACATTTTTCCGCATACTTCCTCATATGAGAGAGATATTCGTAATCTTTTTTTACAGAAAAAATGCCTTCTTTTGTAATGCCTTGAATGGGAGGTAAAAGGGGCACAGAGCCCGTTGCTATGACAAGTTTATCATAGCCGACTTCCTTGCCGCTTTTCAGTTTTAGAGTCTTTTCTTCTTTTTCGATGACTTCATCAATGATTAAATCCGCTCCTGTTTTTGTGATCAGTTCATCGGGAAGTATGTTTTCTTCGACCGAATTTAGAGAATGGATTATATAAGGAATACCGCAGGGGATTAAAGCAACCTTTTCTTTTCTGATGAGAGCGATTTTTTTGTCAGGGTAAGTTGTGTGAGCTGAAATGACACAGGTAACCCCTGCCGCCCCTCCACCGATTATAATGATATCATATTTTTGCATTTATTTAACTCCCCTTTATAATAAATTTAGTCATTTATGATTATATATATTGCCTTGCCATCATACTCCTAATCCGAACATTCATAATATATCAATTGTTTTGTTCAGTCAAAAGTACATCGGGCTGTGATAATATTCCTCAGGGTTTAAGTTTATATTGACTGGGTGTGGTTGATGCCTATATTATTTTAATTCGCATAAAAGAATAGAGTTCTGCGCTATTGTCTCATAAAGGAAAGGAGGTCTTATGTCTTCATTTAAGGAGATTCAAAACAGGAGAGAGTTTTTCCAGCATTCTGTCTTTGGCATAGCTTCTCTTGGAGCTGTGGGTGCCAGTAAGTTTAAAAAGCCGGACCTTAACCGGACAAGAGTATTTTCTTCTTTGAAAGAAGGATCAGATTCAAAAAAAATCGGAATCATTATCTGTGCGAGGTATGATAGCTGCGGGGGAGGAAAGTGTCTCCGGTCTATGAGGGAGCATGTGGGTGGATTTTCCAAATATCCTGACAGTATGCTGCTTGATGTTGTGGGCTTTGGCCAGTGCGGAGGGTGTCCCGGCGTAAATGTGGAATACGTTCCGGAAGAGATGAAAAAAAACGGTGCGGAAGTCATCCATCTGGCCACAGGTTTTGTTGTGGGATACCCCCCCTGTCCCTACACGCTTTATTTCAAGAATTTCATAGAGAGTTATTATGAACTGCCTGTGGTCATAGGAACACATCCCATTCCTTTGAAGTATCTCACAGCTCACAGCAGACTTCCGTCATTAAAGGAAATAGAAAAGGTCGCCCCTTATCTTCTCAAAGAAGACAAGAAGATTATGCTTGACTATAACTAATCCAGGTTAAAAGAGCCATTCATCAAGGAGGGGCTTCCAAAGAGAAGATTTTGTATGAAAAAAAATGACTCAAATAAGGAGGGATCATTCCCTTCAGATGGAATTTCCAGGCGGGATTTTCTGAATTGTATGGGAGCCACTGCTTTAGCCAGCACAGCTCTTGGAAGACTTTCCTGGGCAAAAGTGAAAGATGAAAATATTGAGGGTCAACTGGAGATCGCCTGTATTCCCTTGATCGTGCAGCCGGTTTTAACGTACAGCACTCCAAAACGCCGTCATCAAAGGAGTTGGAGGTCATGGGGAGGGATTCAGACCCAACAGGATGCGGAGGAAGAAGGAGCCCAGATAAGAGGAGAGCTGGCAGCCATCAAAGCAGGTGCTGAATTTCCTTTAGAAATCAAACCTCTTATAGGTATACGCAGTAGAGATGAAGCTTTAAAACTCAGAAATTCACTGGATGCGGATGTGTTTCTCATTTATGCCGCCGGAGGATGGATGGATATTTTTAATGCCATACATGCACATGGGAAGGACATGATTTTTTTCTGCCGGCACAGGTCAGGCCCTGTGTATCTCTGGTATGAAATCATAAGCCCGCGGTATCTCCGTCAGCACACCGATACTTTATCACTGGAGGGGGTGAACCAGGATGATGTGGTTATTGATAGTCAAGATGAAATTCTCTGGCGTCTTCGCGCTTTGTGCGGATTAAAAAATGCAAAAAATACAAGAATTTTGGCTGTGGGGGGGCCGGGAGCCTGGGCTCAACCGGATGAGGTCGTTCCCGAGCTTGTGAGGAAGAAATGGGGATATGACATCCAGACTATAACTTACAACGAGCTCGGAGCCCTTATTAAAGAAGCTCGGATGGATAAGGAAGCTGTCCGGAGAGCCCGTATGAGGGCTGAGGATTATTGTCAGGACAGGCATGTCAGATTGGAAACGAAGAGAGAATTCGTTGATCATGCGTTCCTGCTGGAGGATGTTTTTAAGAGCCTTATGAATAAGGCAGAATGCCGGGCTGTGACTATAAAGGGATGCATGGGTACGATTATGCCTCTGGCTGAGACATCTGCGTGCTTGACTCTGAGTGTCTTGAATGATTCCGGTTATCTGGCTTTCTGCGAATCCGATTTTGTGGTCATTCCGGCCGGGATTCTTTTGGCCGGTATCTCAGGGAGACCTGTTTTTCTCAATGACCCGACTTTTCCTCATGACGGAGTGATTACTTTAGCGCACTGCACGGCTCCGAGGAAAATGGATGGGAAGAAGCTTGAACCGGTGCGGATTCTGACTCACTTCGAATCAGATTATGGAGCAGCTCCTAAAGTAGAGATGAAAAAAGGTCAGGCTCTGACAAATATCATTCCTGATTTCAAATCAGAAAAGTGGCTTGGGCTTCCCGGTGAAATTCTTGATTCTCCTTTTATGGACATATGCCGCTCCCAGATCGATATCGGTTTTAAATACAGCTCCCGCCAGCTCGCAGAAAAAATGCAGGGTTTTCACTGGATGACCGGATATGGCTTCTTTTTTCAAGAATTGGGTTATGCCTTGAGGCGCGTGGGAATAAAATGGGAAGTTCTCAACGCTGTCTGAATTAAAAGCTAAAGACAGCGCCTATGGTATAAAGGTTCAGCCAAGCGAAGTTGTATACTTCCTCCACATCAGCACCGCCTTCGATCATCCGGTAGCCGGCTTTAATATCCCAGCCTTTTCCTGCGTTCACTATTAATCCCAGAAAAACATCTTCAGCCCGGCCCTGTCCCCCGGGGGAAGCCAGGGCATCGCCTTCCAAGAGAGCCCGGATATGAGGTGTGATAAAGTATTCGGCGCGAAAATGTAAAAGAGGAACAAACCCGACGTTTGTTTTCTCAGAAGATTTGTCCGGACTTTCAACTTTTATGACCGCATCCCTGATCTTAGCAGTAAAACCTATGCCTATGTTCCATTTCGGTGATCTGACAATATCATACCTGTATGTTGCTCTGTAGGAATTGAATGTGTACACAGCATCCAGAGAAGCCTGCGGGGTAAATTGTTCCTCAAAAAAGAAAATTTCCTGGTCGACCTGCCCTTTGGCTGTCAGTGTCAGAGGGGCTGCGAACAGAGAGACCACATGCCTTTTTCCGAGTTCCACGCCCGCTCTGATCCGGAAGAACATCTTGCTTTGAATATCCAGGTCTTCGGACAGAGAAAAAAGAGTTCCTGTCTCATTGGGAATGCGCACATTATTGTATCCGCTTGAAACCAGCCCGGTTTCAAAGTCAAAAAACCATTCTGCCGGATATGCAGTGCTGAAAACCAGTAAAACAGAAGTTACGATTATGATTGATTTGAATCTTTTTTTGTTCATTTTTATTTCCCCTTCTATTATACCAGAAAGATAGAATCTTGTTATGATTTCCGTGAGAATCCTTTGATCCAGATAAAATAACAGGGAACCCCGAGCAAAATAGTCACGACTGCAGCGGTGGATTCGATAGGACGGTTTAGGTAATTTATAGCCATGAGGAACAAGCTGGTCACAAGATAGAAAACCGGGACCACAGGGTATCCCCATACTTTAAATGCATTGGCGTTTCCGATATGGCGCTTTCGGGCCAGGAAGATACCGAATACAGCCAGCCACGGGAAAATGTTCAAAGCGAATCCGATATAGACCAGAAGCTGTTCAAAGGAGCCGATGAGCACCATGAGAACCGCGATAGCGCCCTGAATCAGGATAGACCTTCCCGGGACTTTGTATTTAGGGTGTATTTTTGCCGCAAAAGGGAAAAACAATCTATCGCGGGCCATGGCAAAATAAACCCGGGGGCCTATAATGATAAAAGCGGATAAGGAAGAGAGAAGGGCCAGGCTTATCAGAAGCCCTAGGGCATCCCCCATCCAGGGGCCGAATGCTTCAATGGAAGCTCGTTCACCAATGGCAATGGTTCCTTCTGCCTTATCATAGGGAAGAGCCTGAAAAATAAAAAGGTTCAGTGCCAGGTAGAGAAGAATCACTATGGAGGTGCCTATAATTAGAGACAAAGGTAAATTCTTTCTTGGGTTTTTCATCTCTCCGGCAATATAAGAACTGGCATTCCATCCACTGTAAGAGAACATGACAAGCATCATGGCTGTTCCAAAAGCCAGCCACGAGCTCTGTCCTTCCGTGACAAAGGAAAACGCTGAGATTCCCCTTCCTCCGGTTAAAGCTATACCGGCTCCGGCAAGTCCCACAACGATGCCTATTTTGAGGAAAGTCAGGAAATTCTGGACTTTTGCCCCCAGCTTCAAGCCCATATAGTGTATTCCGGTAAACAGGATTATGAGAAAAAGGGCCGTACCTTTTTTCATGAAGAATAGTTGGTTTGAGGTTACACCTAAAATTTGAGTCTGGAGTCCCTCAAAGACATACTCTGAAAAGGCCATGGCTGAAGCAGCAATAGGGACCGAAAATCCCACGAAAAAACTGGTCCATCCTGTAAGAAAGCCGATGGAGGGATGATAGATCTTTTTGAGATACACATACTCTCCGCCAACCTGGGGCATTCGGGTCGCCAACTCTGCATACGAGAGCGCACCGGTTATGGCGATAAGTCCTCCCAAAAGCCAGCAGACAAGAATCCAACCGGAGCTGGGGAGATATCCTGCCATGATTCCAGAAGTGGTGAAAATACCGGCTCCGATCATATTTGCCACCACAATAGAGGTCGCTGTAACCGGACCTATTTTCCTTTCCACGTTCTTGCCAGGAAGCGTGACAGATATTTTATTCATTGGATTGAATGGATAATGCTATCATAAAAAGAGTTGGTTTTATAGATTTAGATGGATTTTATTTCTTCTTGTAGCTTACAGAAATTCCGGACTGGCTTTCAGAGAGAAAAGATGTCTCAAATTCTTTCTGTTCCAGCATGAATTCATAGTATTCGCTTGTACCGCTGCGTCTCCCCCAGCGGCTTCTGCCGGGAGAATGCACATTGTGCGCTGCGATGCAGCCTCCTGGTTCCAGTTTGGGGATAACCGCTTTGGCGTAATTGGTGTACCAATCCTTATCAGCATCAATAAAGACAAAGTCAAAAGGCCCTTCCAGTTTGGGGACCAGGTCGTGTGCGTCCGCCAGCCAGGCATCTATGTATTCTGAAAGCCCGGCTTCCTTAAAGTTGCTCAAGGCACTGGCGTAACGCCTTTCATCTATTTCAATCGTGATGAGCTTCCCCCCTGTTCTGCTGAGGGCCCAGGCGATCCAGGTTCCTGAGTGCCCGGTTGAGGTTCCGATTTCAAGAGCTCTGGTATAGCCGTTCTCAATAATAATATTATAGAGGATCTGGCCGTCCACTTCAGGGACATTCATATCCCTCCACTGGTATTGGTAGTTTTCCAAAAAAGATTTGACCTTTTTGTCCAGCTCTTGAGATTTGTAACTGTACACAGAGAATCCAGAAAAAGCAATAACAGCCACTGCAGCAATGCTTATTATCAAGAATTTAGATGAAAAGCCTCCAACGATGCTCATCTCATCCTCCGGTTTCGGGATTTGAATCAATTTCTATATATTTAGACGAAGGATGAAGAATAATCTTCCATGAAT
>Ga0180433_10002783_pt1 | contig 26477 bp, 37 predicted proteins | sample SS_ome_8_FD_132980 | JGI IMG/M metagenome (GOLD analysis project Ga0180433, IMG submission 132980) | Hypersaline lake sediment archaeal communities from the Salton Sea, California, USA - SS_1_D_1 metaG | ecosystem: Environmental > Aquatic > Non-marine Saline and Alkaline > Hypersaline >... | reverse complement strand
CTTCGACAACTGCTGGAAACGCATGGTTTAATTACAATTATTCAGGCGAAAGAATCGGGTCTATAGGGATTTGTTTTATAGACGGGTATGCTGGTCGTTATTTTCAGGGGAATAGTTCTTCAGATGGTCTTGGAGCGAATCCTTATGATGGAAAGGAAGATATGCTTCCAGTTATTTGGGCTGCTCCTCGTGGATTTTTTAGTTATCCTGCTGGTTACAAAGGTGTGAGCAAGTATCTTCGTTCGAGGTCTGTGTGGCGTGCATGGCCGTCTTATCCAAACACAATCAACCTTTCTTCTAATTCTTATGTTTGTCTTGGAGATCTGCTTATCCCATGGGAGGATGGCACGACACCATTGATATAGGTGTAACGTACTATGGCTGACTACGTCGGGAGAGACCAAGGAAGACTGGTAGAGGTAATATCGCAACAGGCAGGAGTGCCAAACCTCTATGTCAATAGAGTCTGGGACGCGCAAAAAATTGAAGCTGACAAACATGTCTACTGGACAAACACAGGGATGGCTCCAGATTCTGAAGGTACAGAATATCCAGGCCCTGGTGTGTGGGGAGTAGACACGAGCAACTATCGCGTTATAAGCAGGACTCCTTTCGATCAATAGACATTATCGCCCTCCATTAAGTTCAAACAAAACGCATACAACGCAATTATTCACACAGATAATAACATTATTAGTTTGACAAAAACATAATATTATAATAATAATATTATAAATTTGGCATAACAATAACACCATAGAAGGGGTTGTAATGATAACCGAAGTTGAGATGCAAAGGGAGATTTTTGGTGCTCGAATTGCTCAGAAGTCGAAGAGTGAATTTTTTTCTGCGACTGATCTTGTGAAGGCTGGCAACAAGTGGAGAAGGGCAAACGGAAAGCCTGATTTTAATTTTTCGGCATGGCTTAGAAGCAAACAGACACAGGAGTTTATGGCCGAGCTTGATGCTCGATTTGGAAAGTCATTGATCAAAGGACGTGGTCGTGGAAATCACACTTGGGTTCATCCACTTCTTTTTATTGATATTGCCCTCGCTATTAGTCCAAAACTAAAAATTGAAGTGTATGAATGGCTTTTCGATCAACTTATAAGATACAGAAACGATAGTGGTGACAGCTATAAATGCATGTGTGGGTCATTGTATGTACGCTGCAAGAATCCGAGAAAATTTCAAGACATGATCAAAAAGCTTGCTTTTCGTATTAAAAAATATTGTGGAGTTCGGGATTGGCAAAGGGCAACTGAAGATCAGTTAGCAATGAGAAACAAAATTCATGAAGATATTGCATTGCTTGCTGATGTTATGAACAACAATGATGAGGCAATTAGAATAGTTTTTGAGAAAATGAATGAAAGGATATTGGCTAAGACAAAGAAACCTGGTCAGTTAAGTTTATTGGGTTAGGTTAAGGTATAAGGTGCAAATAAAGATGAAAGACAAACCAAAACGCGTAATCAAGGAAGAGATCGAGAAGTTTCCTGAAGAATCGATAAGGCGTTACGCTAAAAGTCGAGTTCGAAGTGATTACTACAAAGAAACACCGATTGCAGAGTTGACTCCAAAGAGAGAGTTGCTAGAGATACTCAGAAAGCACAGCTACAAAAAGGGCGAATTTATCCTTGCCAGTGGAAAGAAAAGCGATTTCTACATCGATTGCAAGCAAACTTTTCTTTGTTATCGCGGGTTACAGTTGGCTGCTGGTCTGATAAAGGAGCTCGCTCAGTCTTTCAATGCAGTAGCAGTGGCAGGCGAGGGAGTTGGCGGTGCGCCTCTTGCCGCTGCTGTAGCTGTGGATTCTGGATTTTTTAGCTACATACAAGACATGCATTTGATCGTTGTTCGTAAGGCGACCAAGGATCATGGCACAACTCAACGAGTGGAACGGCCTCGTCATGCTGTTCCAGATGGCTCCAGAGTTGTTTTAGTCGAAGACGTGTTTACGACTGGAGGAAGCGCTATGAGGGCTGTAAAGGCGCTTCAGGCTGATGGACTCAATGTTGTAGCAGTGATCGCTCTTGTAGATCGTCTCGAGGGTGCCGAGGAACTGTTCTCTAAAGAAAATATTAAGTTGGTGTCGCTTTATAGTAGGAGCGATTTTGTCGTCAATGGATGACTTAGAAAAAGATAATGGGAGGCAAAAACGACAAATTGTCGTTTTTCGCAAAACCAAAAAGCATCTTTGCTGGAATTGCATAAATACATCATCATCATTATTAGGAGCTTGCTTTAGGTGAGCAAATGCCCGATCGGTATAGGAGCTTGACGGTTGTTCTCGAGGAGGATTTTTTACTCGAAGATATCGAGCCGTTGATGAATGCTATCCTTCAATTCAAAAATGTTATATCGATTGCGCCTGAAGTGGCGAAACCGGGCGAGTATGCGGCGCGTGTACGGGCAAAACGTGATTTAAAAAAACAGATTCTTGATTTGTTATCTGATGGATAGGTGGTTTGTTCAAAAATGTGGTAACAGTCTGCCTAGCAGACTATTAAAGGATAGAGGAACATGAAAATGGAGATTGTTGTCGAAATAATAGGTATAAATTCAAATAGGTTTGATGTTTTGCATTTTGAGTTGAATAAGTTTTACAAGAAAGCGAATTGCAGTTTCGACGAAGATCCTTATTTATACATGAAAGTTCCTGTATATGATTGTTTGGACAAGAAGACCTCTCCAGGGCGTCTTATCGTGAGGATAGGTAGGAGAGGAGAGATCGATCATTTTGACAAGAGTGTGTTCAAGGACACGAAATTCGAAGAAGCAAAGGGTGCGACGGCAAAGCTTATATTGAAGTCGCCACAGTAAGGAGGAAAGGAATGCCCGTCTATTTTGATAGGTTTCGGTTTTTGAATGGTGAAGGTGGAAAGCGTGTGCGCAATGAGAGCGACAAGCTTTTGTATGTTAAGGCGCAAGAACACGAGGAGCCGATTATCGTTGGGCCTGGTGAAGAGTGCCTGCTTCCTGAGTCTCCAGATGGAGAGACGATTTTGGACGTTGCCGTGGAAGGACTATGAAAGTAGTATTTTTGGATTTTGATGGAGTGCTCAATTCAACGGCTTACGATAAGGTAAAAGCGCGTCAAGATCCGAGTTCCGAGCTCGAACCGTTGTCAATAGAGTGGTGGGCAGAAGGGCTTGATCCTGTTGCTGTAGAGCGTCTCAATGGCCTTCTAAAAAGGACGGGAGCTGGGGTCGTTGTTAGCTCTTCATGGCGTCTTGATACATATAAGGGCTGGCTCCAACGTGTTTTGGAGATGAGGGGTTTTAAGGGCAAGGTTATTGGTACAACTTGGCGTTTTGTTGGGTATAGTAGGAATTACGAAATCAAAAGATGGCTAGAGCTCACAAGGCAGGGTTGTGCCGTTAACAGGTTCGTCGTTATAGATGATAATGTTGGCGCAAATATACCTGGTCATTTCGTTCATACAGATTTCTCTGTAGGGCTTACAGATCGAGATGTTGAGAAGGCTGTGGCGATACTCGGCGAGATTGTATAAATTAATCTTATGGACACACGAATGAGTGGTAAATTGGCCCGTTCTAAGAAAGAATATACTGAGCGTCGATATCCAGTAGTTGCATGCGGCTGTTGGAGTCGTTCTGTAGTGACGATAATTGTTGACAAACCAATGTGTCAGAAATGCTTAACGAAGCACAAGAGAAAATGTACACGACTATTCAACAAGATTTTGTCTGGAAGGTGGTAAGATGAAACGATTTTCAGAATTGCTTCGAGAGAGTATTTACAAGCCGCCACCTCCGAGCAAGTTTGCCAAAAAGAACATTGCTAAGCGAAAGCCATATTATGACTCTACTAAGCGATATACGATTAGGGGAGTCGTAAAAGATCTTGTTGATCGCTGTCAAGTATGTGGAACTCGGATTCGTAAGTGTGTCATTTTGTTTGATGATTTGAGTCATGATGAAGTTATTGTGGGCTCGGATTGTGCGGCTATTATGACTGGGTGGACGCTCGGGCAAGTTGAGCGCAAAGCAAAAAAAGCTCAGCAAGAACGTGACGTTGAGGCTGAAAAAGCTGAGTGGGATCAAATCTACAAGAACAAAAATTATGATGTTCTTAAACGGTTGTTCACACAGGTAGTTCGAGCCAAGCCTGATGATAGACCAGCGTGGATTTCGCGCTTTGAGAAGCGTTTGGGGATAATGGTTGGTGAGCTAAGGTTGTCTCGGGATCATGTTCTTGGAGTGCTCAAAAAACGCGGTTGGAAGTTAGAGAAGTTTTTGTCTTGATTGTGTGCTTCGGTGGATTACAATGTTTCGGCGTTTTCTATATCTTCTTCGTTTGGTTGAAAGACTTCGTCTTCACTTCCAACAAGTAGCTCTTTTTCTTTTGTATATAGGATGTGTATTTCTTTGGTGTCTCCGTAGAGGCGTCCATAGCGAGTGCATTTCAGGTGTATGCCAGGTGAAAGGATCGCTAGATATTTCTGGTATGATCCCATACGGCCAGCGGCTCCTTGAGCTATTGTGCCTTCAGTGAGAACACTGATTAGAGGGCTGTCTAAACCTTCCCATTCTGTGTGTCCTCGATAGCCCATTGGGATTCCGAGGACCACGAGAATTCTGTCGTCGTTTTGCTGTTTTTCAGCAATAACGAGCAGTGTACCTTTCTCTTTTGTTCTTATGACGGACGCTTTTTCGATCTTTTTTGGAGTCGGACTGAAGTCTCTTTTTCCGAGACCGACTCGTGAGATCTTTCTTCCACGTCCTTGCTCGCCGATCGCTATATGCGGATACGGCTCTTCTTTGATGTTGATCCATTGGACCGGTTCTTTGTCAACTATTGTATAACATTTCATGACACTACCTCCTGCCCTGTTCCATTTTGGATTGGGCGTAAGAATGAAGAGCTGGGAGCCCTTGGCTAACCTCTCAGCGAGAAAAAGGGCTCCCAGAAGCAACGCCGGCAATGCTTCCTTGCTCTTACTAGTACAGACGATCGCTGGCTTAAATATCTGACACATGAGATCGATGTTTTTGTCGTGTTCTGGTAAGCTGTTTGGATGAAGCCACTAGAAAAAGAACATGATTACTATTTGAGTTCTCATAAGGACTTGGTGCGTGATTACGAGGGCAAGGTTATCGTGATCGTTGGCGAGGAAGTCGTCGGAGTATATTTAGACGAGCTTGAAGCGTATACGGAAGAGTCTAAAAAGAGGAAGCCTGGCACATTTCTTATTCAGCATTGCAGTCTCGATACTAGTCCACAGATGTTTCGTTCAAGGGTTTCATTTGATTGAGTTTTTAGTATTTGACTAGCTTTTTTTTGGATTATTATTTTTTTTGAAGAAAACCTCTTGACAGACGCTCCTTATGTGATAGATTGAAAGTAGGTGGTGATGATGGTCAGACGGTCGACAGCCACCGCCCTTATTGAGCCTCCTATGCTGTCTCATGGCTGTGGACGGCTTGTGAGACGAGATGAGGGTGGCGACCGTTCCAGGGTTCGATTCCCTGGTCACTTATCGTGAAATAAAGAGCCGCTGACAGCATAAATGCTGTTGGCGGTTTTTTTGTTTATAATTCTCTTGTGTCGTCGTAATAATATTCTAGTTTTACGGAATGCGGATCTAACAGGACTGCCCCATCTTGTGTTTCGTATCCTGGAGTTTCTTTTATGAAACCTCTTTCCATCGCGTTCCAAAATTCAGTTACAAAATCAGGATCATCCCATGCACCTGCTGTGTCAACAATATCAGGAGGATCAACAAGGTTTTCAGCTTCGCTCATAGAGGTGTCGTAGAAATCCGCACAGAATTTTGTGACTTTTTTTGGTATAGAAGGTAGTCTTTTTCTAAGGACCCAAACATGGTTTCCATAAAATTCGTTGCCACTTTCAGCAAACAGAACCACGTATCCTGTGTCTTTGGGGTGTATTGATGTTTTTCTTCTGTGTGTTAGCAGAAATGGTTCGTCTTGTATGAGTTCAAATGATTTTGCTTTTATGGCTTTTTCTAGAAGAGAGCTGAGATTGTTTTTTTGTTCATTTGTTTTTTTTGCAACTGATTTTTTTATTATTTTAGCTCCGAGCATGTTTTTCTTTTGTTTTTTTCTTGGAAGTTTGTGTTTTTTTGGCATCAAAAATACCTCCTATTTGCAATTGTAACATAAAAAAAGAAGGGGGCAGGCGACCCTTTCGAGTTGCCTGCCCCAAGCTAAAAGGGGGGTGGGTGGACGGTTAAACGTCGCGTGGATCTCCTAATGATGGTAATGAGCAGCGCGGATCACCGAGCGGCTTAAGACCAGCCTCGCCGAGGAAAGTAGAGGGGGCGAGGGCGACAACTCTATTGCCAATGGCGGCTTGATTGACACATGATATTCGAAGCTCGTTTTTAGCCCTTGTGACGCCAACGTAAAAGAGGCGGCGTTCTTCTTCATCATCTTCGCAGCGAGCGTGAGGAAGGATTCCATCATTGGCACCGATAACGAATACTACGGGCCACTCCATTCCTTTCGAGCGATGGAGTGTTGTAAGAGTGACTTTGTTAGGGGCTTTGCCTTCTTTTTTTCGTTGATCTTTTGAGGCTTTGATCGTTTTGTCGATATAGTCAAGAAGCTCGCACACTGTAGGGAATCGAGTTGCGGCTCGAATCAGTTCGCGAACATTTGAGACTCGAGAGTTTTCAGGACTTTCTTCGCCTTCGTCGCGGGTGAGCCATTCAGTGTATTTTGTAGCTCGAACGATATCTTCGAGGATACGAGCTGGGGGAACTGGTTCTTCTTGATGAGTTGATGTATAAGTGAGCTCGATAAGGTCTGCCCAGTCCTCAGCAGAGTATCGTTGGCGAGCTTGGGTGCCAGGACCGTCACAGGCGGCTCGAACGACGCCTGGATATGAGACCCTGCCACCGGTCTTGCGAGCCTTTGCGCGGGCTCTTTTGGCGGCTTCTCGGACTTTTTCTACGAATGCTTTGCCGAGATAACGGAAAGGAGTATTGATGCAACGGGCGACGTCTTCGAGGTCTCCCCTTCCGTCGGCGAGTCTGAGATAGGCGAGCAAGTCGCGGACTTCGCGGCGTTCGTAAAAATTCACTCCGCCGATAATTCGGTAAGGGAGTCTTTCGCCAATAAGGGCTTCCTCGGGGGCTCGTGATTGAGCATTGGTTCGGTATAAGCAGGCCACATCTCTTGGTTGTAGTTTTCTTTTGTATGTATGGATGACAATTTTTGTTATCGAGGTGGCTTGACACCGCGAGCACGTATGGTGACCCCGGCTTCTATTAGCCATTGTCGTGCTGTCGTTGGATGGATATTCAGAATCTTTCCGATCTCGATAGTCCCCATGTTTTTGTACATTTTGTGGAGTAGTTCTTTTGGTGGACGTTTCTTCGAATGGTGTTCCTTTAGGTGTTCTACATTGTTCTGAAGTAATTCCAAATTCTCTGGTTTGTTGTCCGTTGTGTTGCCATTCTTGTGATGAACCACTTCTGATTTTTTCAGTGGTCTGTTCAAAATCTGTTCCATTACCACCCTGTGTTCGTAGCGATACCTTGCTGGTGCTATCTTCACAGCTATGTAGCCGTTGACCATCTTGTAGCGACCGCCCTTCCACTTGCCGTTTAGTTGTCCTGTGCGTTTTTTCTTTCTGAGTTTTCCCATGTTCTTCAGGAGGCGGTCGATTGTTGAGCGGCTGCACCCCAGAATCTTCCCAACTTGTTCCGTTGGCATTGGTGTGTTGTATAACTCTAATACTTTGGTTGGGTCCAACTGGATTTTCTTCATAATGAGATACTAGAGCATTTGTGCATTTATCGCAAGAATAAACTACAATGTCGCGGGGCTCATATTCGCCATCTTCGATAAGTTCCTTGATGTGAAGTGCAATGGCTTCGCCTTCGTCGTCAAGATCTGTGTAGCAGTGAACGCCAATTTTAGAGTGAGTTCCGAGCTCGCAGATCATTTCAGTATCTAGTCGTTGCTCAGGGTCCATTGAGTTGAGAACTTTGTTGGCAATTTCAACAATTTCTTGACCGCATCGATAATTTCGGTTCATGATAATCTTTTTTGCATTCCAGGTCTTTTCGAAGCCTAGCAACTTTTCAGGGCGGGCGCCGCGCCAAGTAAAGATCGTTTGAGCAGGGTCGCCGACGAGCATGTAGTTTTTGTGGTCTTTGGCGAGAAGTTCGCCGATAAGCAACTGTCCGAGATTTTGATCTTGGGCTTCGTCTTGAAGAACATAATCCCAGCGGCCAGCCCAGCGGGAGCGAACGCCTTCGTCGTTGCTAAGCAATTCACATGCGTCGAAGAGCATATCATCGAAGGTCAACAATAGGCGTTCTTTTCTGATTTCTTCTGCGATATCGTAGGCTTCAAGAAGTCGTTGGACGTTTGTCGATGGGCCAGGCTTGGTAGCTCGGATTTCATAAGCGATTTGAGTTGCTTCATCGCTATATGGGCGGGCGAGGTTACATTTACAGAGTGCAATATAATGAGAAAGCAAGGTGACGTCGGCTTGCTTCCATTTCATATTTCTGAAGCCGACGGCGTCTTTGATGCAATAGCGATAGCGGTCACGGTCGTCGACTGTCCAGCCTTCGCATCGTCCTTCTTCTCGAAGGATCTGGTATGCGAGGGAATGAAAAGTGCCGACTCTGGCACCTGATTCGCCAATGAGCGAGAAAAGTCGCTCATTCATTTCGTCGGCGCCTTTTCTTGAAAAAGTGACGGCTAGGATGCGGCGAGGATTGACGTTTCTGATTTCTGTGAGATAACCAACGCGGTTGACAAGTGCGTGGGTTTTGCCGCTACCAGCAACAGCAGCGACAAGAAGGGGGCCGTTATCATGTTCGACGACGGCTTGTTGTTCTGGATTGAGACCACCGAGGAGGGTTTCCTCGATGTTTTTTGTAGCGACGACCATTGCGGTTGCGGCGCTAGCTATGACGTTGCGCAATGACATTTGAACTCCTTTCGTCTCCCTGTGGGAGGTTCTCTCTAGCCGGGGCTAACTCCCTGGCTACAATTCTAATCTAATACAATAATTATCGTCTGTCAAGACTTTTTGTGTTTTTTTTGTTGATGCTTGTAAAATTTATGGTTTAGAGGAATAATATCTTTATGAAAGACGTCGTATTACCATACAAAAGAGATACTGGACGTGACAAGCGCGTTTCTGTATTTGGTGTTAGTCCCAACACAGGGACTGTGAGTGCTGGTAGTTTTATTTTGTTCGGTCGGTGTGATAATGAATTATGCAAAGAGATACTGCCTTTGTATGAAAAAGCAAGAGTTGTGCGTGATTATAGAGTTGAAAAATGCGAAATTGATCATTTTGCGATGCAAATAATGTATTCTAGTGATACTTATTTCGCGCAACCTAGAAAAGTTATTTCAAATTATGATTCTAGCTTGAAAGTTTTTCCTATGTTGGCAGTATACAATGGCAGTAATAGTTGGTTGTGCTGGTGTGGTTCTAGTGCTGTATTACACTTACTCACTGCGTGGCTCAGAAAAACATCTAATTATATAGAAACTACTATTCAGGAAGTTTCGCGTTATGAATTAAGAAGTAACATTAGTGAATTACTAAAGAAATTTAGTTTTTATTGAGTGTAGAACGACATTCTGGATAGCCAATACAACCCCAAAATTGGTTTCCTTTTTTCTTATTGGTCCTTAGTTGCATAGGTTTACCACATTTGAAACACTTTTGGTGAGTAGCGGCTGATTTGTAGCCTTCTCGAAGGGCTTGCGTAAGTCTATCGAGGAACGCCTGAACTCGTTCTTCATGCGAGCCCTTTGGTGCTGTTCTGTAGATGCGTCGTGACTTTGCGAGTGGGCGGAACTTTTTGTCGCCATTGAATCCAATAACGAGACGAACGGCGTCCTCGCCGCAACCCCTTACCGAGCTGTCGCCAGCACCAAGAGAAGTGAATACTCGGAGGAATACAGGTGTGTTTGGGGGGGTGATATCAAAAGTGACCTCGCGGCCACTTTTTCCTTTTGAGCACTGGCCACCGGCCTTGCTAACTTTCTCACAAATGGTTGTGAGAGTTGAGAGTAATGCGGCGGCGGGGATCTCAATATATTTACTCATGATTTGCCTCCATCTATCTTTATTATATACCATAAGATGCGTTTGTCAAGACTAGTGGTGAAAAATCGATGAGATAGTTGTTATAGAGGCAAATGTAAGTGTGTGTATAATTATTTGTGATTTTTATGGTTTTTTAGATCCACTAACACACGGTGGGCATGTAAATACTAAATCCGAAATAAGTTTTTCTTTAGTATTGTATTCAATTTTCCAGCCTACTGTTCGTAGAAATTCAAGCATTCCTCCAAAGGTTTCTTCTTCTTTGTCGAAACAAACTCCTTGAGCTGTTTTGTGACAGTTGTCGCAACAAATGTTTGTATAACAAGGCATTTTGTCCCTTTGTGCGTCAGCCTGTTTGGGCGGATGGAACAAGGTCTCCAAAAGAAGATTGAACTTGACGCCGGATAGCTTGCGGATCTCCGACGGCTCGTAAGAAGCACTCTTCGTGCATGTACCCCCACATGGCGCTAACATCTTCCTCGAAACGTTCGCGCCCCTTTTTATCGAGGCTATGTAATTGACCAATTGTAACTCGAATGGTGCGGGGGTTCGTCTCGTGGATTTTTTTGCCGCACCCACGGCACCATTGAGGTGCCTTTATTCCCTTTTTAACACGAATCATCTGTAGTGTAGTATGTATACACTATAGTGCTTTGTCAAGACGTTGATCAAATAACAACATCGCCAAGGCAGGTCCAGGGACCACTTGCAATTACTCGGGAAGATCCTCTGTAGAGATTATATGATTGTCCAGAGCCACCGGTCCAGTCTGTAAAGTCAACTTCCATCGCTCCTTGAGATGTGACATTGATAATCATAACATAGCGCCCTTCGACGTGAATAATGTCGCCTAGCCCGACACCTGAATCTTCAAAAGTCGTGCCTACCCCTTGTATAATAGGGTCTCCATTTTGGGTGATGACAGTGCCAGGTTGGCTCGATAGATGCTCGATCGGTAGAATTATTTCGACATCCCATCTCATTGGCACTAGTGGGTGATCTACTGTGTCAGCTTTTTTTATATGGATTCTACATTGACCATTGGTTTCATCAATCATTTCGATTTGTGTAGAGTCGTAGCTTTGTTTGAGTATTTGCGCGCCTTCGTTGCCTATGTTTGGGCCGCCAGGTGGACCAAAGCCTTGCTTTGCACCAAACCTGACGACGCTACGAGAAATATCTACTTTTGACGGTGGATCTTGGTCATTTTGGACTTGGACATCGATATCGAAACTGTCTCCGCGACGAAATTTGATTTCTTGGGAGTGTGGTATAACCGTTGCACTAAGGGATGGAAACACTGCTTTTACCTCCTTGTTCGATGGCACTACCCCGAGGATACCTGGGAAACCCCATGAAAAAACAGGGTCTGGTCTAACGCTATCGAGACGGCAACTCATATTGATCCCTCGATAAGAATTGAACGGTAACGCGAATTTTCCTAACGGCGCCAGCAGCCATTAACAAGAGTCGCATGGCTTCAGCATGTTTGCCGCGTTGACCTATGAGTGATCCTGCATCGTGTTCCCCGCAAGTCACTTCAAATGCTATAAATGATTCTGTTTTTGCAGTTCTTACGATTACTTCTTCAGGGTAATCCACGAGCATTTTGCTCATGGTTGTCACCATGTTTTCCAATTCTTCATATGGATTTGTTTTTGTGAGTCTTTTCGCCGCCGCGCCACCCATCACCTTCGCCTCCTGCTACTAAAAGTCATTGTATGGCATAGTTGAGATTTATGGTATAGTAGTCAAGTTGTAGGTGTAGCAGTAGGAGGAGAAATCATGTCGAAAAGAACATCACCACAAGAAATATTAGACAACATTGAGTGGGTCAGGCTTTTGCCTGATTCTGCGTGGAGTCATGGAATCTGTAGTACAGCAGATTCGTTGGTCGATGAGATTTCTGAATTAGAAAGAGAGCGTAAGATTCTCAATGAAAAGATCAGGTCGAGACTCAAGGTATTGCGGCTTATTCCGAGCCGTGCTGAACGAGAAGCTAATTTGATGCATGAGAAAGAAGATGTTGAGGCTGCCAAGAAATCTGTTGATCAGATCAAAGGATAGTAGTTATGAATCCTCAGAATGTACCGCTCGAACGTTTGGTCGAAGAACGTCATTCAGATCATTCACAGTGGGTTGTTATTCGTGAGTTTCGAGCTGGTGTTGGGTATTCTAAAGGGGCTGATCGTCGCATAGATGTAGCAGCATTTTGCTGTTGGCCATCAAAGGGTCTTCGTCGCATTGCTTATGAAATCAAACGGTCTCGAGGCGATTTTGTAAAAGAGATCGACAATCCAAAAAAGAGACAGTGGGTCGAAGAGAATTTTCACCAAACTTATTTTGTTGTGCCTCATGGGCTCGTCAAGCCCGAGGAGATTCCGGAAAGCTGGGGGCTTCTTGTTGCGACTCAAAAAGCTGACAAGCTCATACGGCGTAAAATAGCTACACATCGAGAAGTGTCTGAGTTACCGGAGCTGATAGCGCTGTCAGCAATAAGAGCAGTATGTGACCAGATGCATAGGATGAAATGTTGTCACTATTATTTTGAAGGTATGTGGCTAAGACAAGAACAAGTAGACTCTATGATTGAGAAAGATTTGTCTTTCAAGCGTGAGACTATGGATAATGTTATTGAGAAGCACAAATTAGCTGAAGAGAGATTTAAGGCAAAAATAAAGGAACTTGAAGCTCCGCTTAGAAAACTTGCTTATCTTGTTGGTGATCGTTCGAGGTTTACTTCGTATTATGCTGATTCTCATACACCTGTTACTGTCCAAGATGTAACGTCATGGGTAGAGCGTGTGCGCAGCAAGGCAGTTATATCGCTTCTCAGTTCTCTTCAGCATTGTGCTGACAGTATCGAAAATGTCTTATCAAAGGCTCGCGAAGAAGATTTTGAAGGTGTCCGCAAAAAGACTGAAAGAGAACTTTCGCTCATAAAAGAAGTTGACAAGCGCTAGTTGTGGCATCATAGTGGTTAGCAGGAGCAACACAAAAGGTGACCCAGAGGGACGAGAAGCCCTTGAAAGGAACGGTACAAGGCCGTATAAGTTGGCGACTTGGGGTCAGCCTTGTGAAGAATGCCGGTGAGGGTTTGGTGTCCCCACGGTAGTGAATCCAAGACCGGCTAACCGAGTAGTGTTGCTTGGGTCCGATGGGAGTGCGTCGCCCCCGTGACCCTGCCTCGTGAGCGCGTGGAAGCGCAGTGCTCTGACATGAGTGACGGACTCGAAGAGCACGGGGGACGCCTACCAGGTTCGATTCCTGGCGCGAGGTCTGATTTTGTCCTGAGTCATAAATGATACAGGATAAAAACTAATAATTGGATCGTACTGATTGGTCCATTGGCAAGGACAAAATCAAAATTGAGCCTTCGATTAGACGAGGAGGGGATACCCTACGAGGCCGGCGCGAAGGCTCATTGTTGCGGGGTGGAGCAGTTTGGCAGCTCGTCGGGCTCATAACTCGAAGGTCCCTGGTTCAAATCCAGGCCCCGCTATCGCAAGTTTCCGTTACGGGTATATGCCCGACGAGGATAGGGGAAGCCCTACCAAGGCTGGCGCGGAGGCTTGCTTTTATCATTGTTGTGGAAAAGGAGAACAGAAATGGGAGGACAGGCATTCGAAGCTAAGCGTACCTCGGCTTTCCTTTTTGATCCTGATGATCTCGTGATTATTGGTGTTGATACAGATGACGACGAGGAACACCACCTTTATGATCCAAGGGTTAAACACAAAATTCCTGCCTCTATGGTAGACAATATTACAGAAATGGGAGTAATTGAAACAATTTCTGTTACAAAGGTAGGAAAAAGCGCTGTCGTGGTTGATGGGCGTCGGCGTGTACTTGCTGCTCGTAAGGCCAACAAGAAGCTCAGAGACAGAGGAGAAGAGCCTGTTACTGTTCCTGCACTTCTAAAGCGCGGGACGGAAGAAGGGCTCATGGGGATGCTTATCAGTGGTAATGAACATCGCCTCGATGATGACCCGATTAGTCGAGCTGAGAAGGCTCAGAAGCTCAAGAATCGTGGGCGTACAAACGTTGCCATTGGCTTGTATTTTGGCGTTTCAGGGACTGCTATTGGGAATTGGTTGAAGGTTCTTGATTGTATTCCAGCCGTCAAGAATGCGGTCAGATCTGGAAAGATTTCGATGAGTGCTGCTATCGAGTTGGCTGATATGTCACCTGATGGGCAAAAAAACGCTCTTGATGAGATGTTGGAGTCTGGAAAAAAGTCTGTAGATGATGCAAAAGATCACGCTGGAAACAGTGGTGGAAACAGCGGTGGATCAAGAGCTCCAAGAAAGACGCTTGCAAGAAAAGTGGTCAACAATGAACGAGCTGCGAGTGTTTTGGGTGATGGATTTCTCAAAGGGGTACTTTGGGCGATCGGTGACCTTGAGCCTGGTTTAGTCGAAGGCTTGTCAGATCTTATTGAAGATATTGAGTAGAAGGTATTACGATTGGGAACTCTCGATATCATTCAAGAACCATGGTGTGATACTTCGATATGGATATTTGTCGAGCTCATGGTGCTTTTTGTTGGCGTTCGGTTGGTTGTGCATTTTAGAGGTGGTGGTTGATGATTTTTGCTATTGTAAAAAAAGTGGCTTTTTTTAGCTAGCGAACTCCTCCTTGTTACATTTTTTTGTTTTTCATGATCCCCTAGCCCCCTTTCATGTCTCCTGGAAGGGGGCGTCCTTTTTGGGCAACTGATTGCCTGTTTTGTTTTAAGCCTCTACAAATACCTTTTATTGTTGTAGCGTGTGTGATGTATATTCAATGGGACTACTAGGGTTGTTTGGATGATTTTATCGAAAGCACTCTTAGAGGCAATGGCCGGGACGTACAAAGTTCCAAGCCCAAAGCAACTTCACAGAAAACATAATCCACGAAAAAGACATGAAATTGATGACGAGTGGATCGCTGGTATTCGCAAGTGGTGGAAGAAAATTGTAAAAAAGTCAAAAACTTACAAGGGGCGTCCAAAGGATTCGTATTCTAGAATTGGAACATGGGAAAATTTGGCTAAGGCTGCGAATGCTTCAATTGATTATCTCCAGTCGTTGAAAGCTGATGTCGAGAAACTAAGAACAGATGTGTATCTTGTAAAAGGATTTTGGAGTCGACTTCCTTTTGTCAAGAAAAAGATGGATGCAAAAAAGAGGCGTAGGCTCAAAAAGGAAGATCCTGAGTATTTGAAGTTGTGTTTGGAGATTGAAAAAGAGGATGAGGAAAGGTGGAAGCCGACAAAAAAAATAGTTGTGGAATTTGATAAGATAATCAAAGAAATTGATGATAGAATTGGAGCGATTAAGTGGTACAGGGATCAATCTCATCCAGAAGGCATTCATTCTCCAGGGGGCGCTCCAATATATAGTATTTTTGATAATTTACAGGAATACAACATGATGGTATCGTCTGTTCGTAATCAAGTTGATGAAGCAGTTAAGATTGCAGATAAGGCAATATCTGGGCGTTTGTTCAGAATGTTTTCTTCTATGGTGAAAAAAAAAGGAGATGTTGGGGGGCGGTATGCTCATACATCAAACAGTCCTGTTGAAAACGTTGTTCATATTGGTAGGGTTACGTTGATTTTCCGTGATATCTCGGTAGATCCTCGCAAAGAAAAGATGATAGCAGCTATCAAGCAAAGAGCTGGTAAAGATTATCATACGTTCGAGATGCCATTCGAAGTTGAAGCGATGGGTATAGAACCGGCGGAGCGAGAAGAGTTAATTGATGAGATAAAGCATGCTCGAGAGCTTTTGATGCGAAAAGGATTGAATCATTTATGGTATGGAGAATTCATTAAGCTTCCGTCAGAGTCATATGGAGCAAGGTATGGAAGAAAGGGCAAGACAGGTGGAAGAGCGGCTGCTTCATATCATCGTGATGTGGATATTGTTTATTTGTATTCTAATTATATTGATTCTCATTCGATTATTCATGAGCTTGGGCACAGATATTGGTTTAAGTTTTTAAGTCAAGCAGAGCGACAGCACTTTAAAAAGTTTTTTGGAAAAGTAAAGTTTCCCTCAGAGTATGGTGGGACAGACGAGGTTGAGGAGTTCGCTGAACTTTTTACTGGTTATGTTGGGTCTAGACGCTATAAAAAGATGGTGCTTGATCGAGAACAGAGAAATCGGTTTGCGCATTTTCTTGGACGCAAGCGTCGGATGGAATCGCTGTCAAGTCAGTTGGGAGTTGCATTGATGGAGATCAAAGATGTCGATTGAGGAGACGAATAGAATTATTGTTCGGGCTATCGAGCGCTTTCAAGAGGTTGAGATTGAAGAGTTGGTTGAAGCGGCGGTTGTAGGTAGTAAGACGTTTGGGAAAGCATACACGGTTCTTTCGCCTTCTCAGCTCAAGGCCAAGGTTGCGGGTACTGCTGGTGGTCTCACCAAATACGTGGTTCAGCGTCTTAGGAAAGAATTGTTGACTCTCATGAGTAACCTCAAAAAGGTAAAAAATTATCGAGAAGCTGATGGCTTAAAAAAGGCAATTTTTCGATGGCGTGATCATTATGAGGAGATTATTGCTCAGATGCGCTCAGAACTTGAGGCGCGGCTTCGACAAGGAAGAATAGACAAATCTATCAGTAAAGCCAGCGAAGATTGGGCTAATTATTATTTGAAAAATCAAAAAGAAATCTGGAGCCTTAAATCGATTTTAAATGAATTCCCGATGGAGAACATACGAATTGAACGGCATGCATGGCGTGGCACAGGGCGTTATGGTGGGCGTTCTAAAGAACAAATGTTCGATGAGTTCAAGAAATCGATCAAAAAATGGGACGGACAAGTCAAACGGCGTGCTCGGGCAGCGTGGAAGTGGCTCGATGAGTTTGTTGCTTGGACAGAACGTGGTGGATTTTATGGAGGAGGAGGTGAACCACTGCCAATCAAGCATCCTGGAAAAGAACGCCAAGAGAATGTCAGCATGGAGGGTTTTTCAGTTCAACTGAATGGTTATGATTCGAGTCAAGATTTTCATGTGGATAATCTAAAAAAATTCCAGCGTGGTCTTGCTTATTACAAGAAACGTGCTGCAAAAGTGTTTCCGTGGTTGCTCAGACACAAGCTTCCTTTTGTTCTTATGTTTGAAGAGCTTGTGGCTCGTGGAAGTGTTGGACATGCTGCGTCATACGAGCATGATCATATCAATATAACGCCGTGGGCTATGACGGTCAAAAAACCAGCAAAACAGGCAGAAGTATTTGCTCATGAAATGGGGCATCATATATATCGGACTGTATTGTCTGGTAAGATGAAATCTGATTGGGAGCGTTTATTGCGTGCTACAGAGGTAGATTTGGATCTTCGTAGTGTGTTAGCGAAGCGGCGTCCTGGAGAGAAATCGCGTGACTTTGAGAAGCGTATCAAGAAAGAAGATCCTGTTTTGAGCTTGCAGCTTGATACTCTTTACAACGATCCGCGATACAAATACAAGACAGATCTTCATGATATTGATGATTTTGAAAATTATATCAAGAACAACGATCCTATAATAAGGGTTCCTGGTAGTCCTGTTTCAGGGTATGCAGCGAAGAACTCAGAGGAGGCGTTTTGTGAGGCGCTGGCGCGTCTTGTTGCGTGGGGGCCTCGAGCGATGATGCCAGATATCAGAGCATCTTTCAGGATTATGTTTCCAAGGCTCAAAATGGAGAGTGCAGGAAGTGAGCTTTCAAAATTGCTTAGTGAAGCTTTGGTAAGTTAGGATAAATATGTAGAGGAGAAACAGGCATGGATGTTGAAAAAGCAAATTATGTTCTTGGTAAGGCTATTGCAAGGTTTCAGGATGGTGAAATCGAGGATCTTTCTGGGGTTTTTGATGGTGTTGCTGATCATGATTTAGAGGTTCCTGATGAGGATACTCTAAATTGTAATTGTGACACTGAAACTGCCTAATTTGGGGCGTGGGTTGGAGGCATAGGATGGATATTGGGCGTGTAAATTATGTCCTAGAGAAGGCGATTTTGGGGTTCCAAAGAACAGAGCTTGATGCATTATGGGAGGCTGCGTTTAAGGTTCCAACGCCTCAACAGATGCATAAAAAGTACGGGATGGCGCTTGGTATTACAGCAGATGAGGCGATGAAGCCTGTAGAGAATGCTCTCGATTCTTTGAACCCTTATTCGCCTGGCAAGCTGACTGATCCTAACAGAACGCCTAATAGGGGAAAAATCAGAGGTGCTTTGGATGCTCTTGTGAGAGATACTTCGAAGATGTCGCCTGGTGAGCGCAAGGATGTTTTGTCTAATATCAGGCATTGGCTAAAGATAGCTCGGGCTCATGCTAAGCGAATTGAGTTGGCTCGTCATAAGAAAAACGAAATAGATTACCAGGATACTCTTGATGCAAGAGCTATTCGAGACATGATCGATCAAGCTCGTGCCATTATCGCAAAACAGCGTGGCGGCGGTTTTATGAAACCGGCACGTGTTGCGGAACCAAAGCCAAAACCAAAACCAAAAAAAGCAACGACAACAGAGTTTCCTGTTTCAGTTCCAAAGAAGTGGACGAAGGGGCTGGTTAATGTTTATACAACCAAAGGTGTTGAGCAGCGGTCTGGGGTAATCAAGGGTGTTTGGGGGATACATAGAAAAATAACAGGAAAGGGATGGACTATTACTCACAATCCTTCTGGTATGGCTGCTAAACATCTAAAAAAACAAAGCGTTGCCAAGGCTTTTGTTGATGCTTTGATCAGAGAAGAACCTGAATTGTTTGACATGAAGGACAAGAACAAAATAGCAAAATACGGGAGTTTGTTTAGGCGTCTTGCTGGAGAGCTGTGATTTAGCGATGCTTTTGTCTGAACAACTTCGAGCGGCTCTTTCTGAAAGAGTAGGGCGTGATGATGTTGTCGTTAGATGGCGCAAGGGTTCGCATGTTACGGTTTGGGTTTTTCGTATGACGAACGAAGGGCCTCATCTTGTAGGATATGGAACAGCTCATCGAAACTGGCGTCGTGATGCACTTCATCGGGATGTATTTACAATGCTTGAGCTCGATGCCGCTTCTAAAGGATACGAGCAAGTCGTGTTCGATACTGCTTTGGAGGTAGTGTATCCTGTGGCCTTCAAAAGGCTTCGAGATGAGGGTCCCAAAAAAATCACAAAACCAACAGGAGATCTCTATCAAGATTCTGTTACAATGAATGCCTGGAACAAAAAAGCTAAAAAACATGGTATTGTGTTAAAACCAGAAACGAAACCGTCGATGCCGAGTGGTACTGATAAAACTCATGACATGAAGATAAAGAGATAAAAAATGGAAACCAGGGGACGACATATTTTGATGGAGCTATGGGGGTGTGATTGTGATGCTCTCAATAGCACTGATGTCGTCTTTGAGCTCATGAGGGAAGCTGTGGAGGTATCAGGTGCAACGCCTGTGCTTTCCTCAGTTCGTCGCTTCGAGCCGCAAGGAGTGACAGGCATCATGATGGTCCAAGAGTCACATTTTTCTATACACACTTGGCCAGAAGTAGGATATGCAGCTATTGATGCATATACCTGTGGTGTTAGGTGCGATCCGATGAAATCGGTTGATGTTTTTCAGCGCGGTCTCAAGGCTGAGAGCATAGAGGTCCAGGAGATAATCAGAGGAGTGCGTAAAAACCAACTCCTCGCAGCCGTGTCATACGATAAATATAATATTACATTCTTAGGTATGGTTTATTGGGTCTAGGTAGGTGGCTGGACGTGCAATGATAGCGTGTCCTTTGTGTGGTCGGCTTATCTACGCTGATCATAACTTTTCCGATCATAACTATGAAGCTCATGTCGAGGCATGCCCGAGGCAACAGGAGATGTTGCGCAAGAAAAAAAGAAGAGCTCTTGCTCGGGCGATCAGGAGGGCTGGGGTGGGTGCAATGCCTTTGCCTGGACAATTAACATTACCATACATTGATGTGTAATGGAGGGAACATGAAAGAGGCTGAAAAGGCGATTGTGCTCATTAGCAAGGCAAGCCAGGCATTAGAAGAAGCAAAAACAATTCAAGAAATTCATCATCTTGTTGGAATGGCTGTGGCAGCACAAGCTTACGCAAAGCAAGTTAGGGTATCTAAAAATGTTATCGATCAGGCTACTGAGCTAAGAATCAGGGCTGAGCGGCGTCTCGGCGAGATGTTGGCTGCTACGCCTAGAAAGAAAAACAAGCCTGGTCCTGGGAGAGGCAAGAAGGGTGAGTCTGCCAAAGAAAAGCCTGTTCCTGACGGGAACGGGCTTTTAGAAGACGAACAAGAATCGCCGCCATCGTTAGAAGATCTTGGAATTACAAGAAAAGAGAGCATGAGAGCGCAAAAATTTGCCAGTATGGCGGGCGATAAATTCGAGGAGGTTTTAGCAAAAGCAAAAGGGGATGGCGATTTTTCAGTTTCCAGTGTTGTGAAAGCTGCTCGACAAGAAGAACGTCGAGAGCGACGGCAGGATGGAATTGATTTCTTTCCAACTCCTTCGTATTGTGTGCATCGGTTTCTTGAAGAAGCAGATCTTCCATGTGGTGGCAGATGGCTTGAGCCTTCTGTTGGCGATGGCTCTATCATTCGCGCTGTTAATGAAGTGCGCGATAACATCGAATGGACGAGTGTTGATATTCGTCCTGAGTGCGAAACTGATAAGTATGGCGAGTTCATTGTTGGTGACTTTCTCGAACAAGGATTGACAGGATTCGATGTTGTCATTGCTAATCCTCCGTATTCAAAAGCTTTGGAGTTTGTTGTTGAGGCACTCAAGGCGGCAAAATTTGTCGCGATGCTTTTGCGGCTCAATTGGTTAGGGAGTGCTGACAGGTGTGAGTTTTTGAGAGAGAACACGCCTGATGTTTATGTGCTGCCAGATCGCCCGAGTTTTGACAATGAAGGGACTGACGCGACTGAGTACGCATGGCTAGTTTGGGGGCTCAATGATGGCAAAGGGAGGTTGAAGATTTTGAAAACGACACCTCTCAAGGATCGTAAGAAAGAAAAAGGTGTCAAAGAATCTTGACAAACTATTTTTATAATATTAGATTGTGAGGAACAACTGGAGGTTGTGATGGGGATCGGAGACCTTTTGGGTGTTTTTGGGCCGCGTGATGATGAAGAAGATAAAAAGTTAGACTTGACGGAGATCAAGTCTCTTGTTTCTCAGTTTGCTGAGGCATGGTGGGCGGAGAAGGATGCTAGACAAAAAAAAGACAAGCTCAAGAAGAAGATCGTTGCTTTACACAAAGCAAACGGTGTTGATTTTTTGGAGGGCAACGAAGGTGTGCTTAAGGTTGTCAGGAAGGCTGATTCTGTTGGCTTTATTGCGAAAGCCGCCAAAGAACTCCTAACAGAAGAACAAATAAAAATGTGCACTGGTGTAACCCGAAAAGGATCGATCACGGTAGAGTTTACGCCTACTGCTAAGCGTCCTGGCGAATAAAAAAAACAAAGAGGCGATTCGGAAAGACTGTCTGAGGGTGGCGACAACTCATTGGGTGGCGACCTGTCGCATGACCGCTGCAATAATCATCCGTGCTATCTCCATCGGGACGGATGGTCCTCTGAGTGGGCTTTCAGGCAGTCTTTCCGAATCGTCACAAAAGTTATTTTGGTTAGCTGAGGAGGCTAAGATGGAAATTAGAACAACAGAGATTTTTGGTAGGACTATTCCGTATTTGGTTTTTGTTTCTTCGTCAAAAAACAGGGCAACAGAAGAGTTTCATTTTGTCGATGTTATAAACACACTCTTGAGCAGAAAGATCGGATCTGCAAGTTTGAGTGGTGATATTTATGAGGCAACAGAAGAAGCGAAAGAAATTCGTTGTGTTGTTTTTGATATACTAACAAAAGACAGAGCACTGGTTGCTGTCAAAGAAATAAAAAAAGCAGGTTTTGTTGTTAATTCCGAAGAAAGTATTGGTATTATAAGAACTGACGGATTGCTTTTGACATTGTTGTATTTTGATCGTTATATAAAGACAAAAGAAAGGATCAAGCCTTCAAAGCAAATAGTTGATATGATAGCGGTGCTCAAAGACAGGCTTGGAGAAGAACGCTCGGAAGAAGTTGAAGAAAAACTTGATGAGTTGTATCGTGAAGGGCGTTTGAAGTTCTTAAAAAGACGACAAAAAAAAGGTATGAGAAATGAAGAAGTTGAAGCTTTAGCCGATAAGATTTGCTCAAAAGAAGAATTTATAAACCTTATAGCAGACCGTATTTTTAATGAATCTGATCTGGAAGGTCCAGATCTCGATAGGTATTATGGTTTTGTTAGAGCTTTAGCCGATAAGATTTGCTCAAAAGAAGAATTTATAAATCTTATAGTAGATCGTGTTTTTGATGAATTTGAGCTGAGAAGTTCAGATTATGAAAAAATATCAAGTAAAGTAATGGATAATCGAGCTTTTGCTGATATTGTGGCTCATAGAATTTTTTCAAAATTTCATTCAAGCATTTCATCACATATCAAAGGGTACGTGACTGATATTGTTTGTGGTCGTGAATTTCTAGAGTCGTTTGCTAAGATATTTGTAGAAAAAATAAAGTTTTCTAGTTTGTTTTTGACCATATTGAAACCAGCCGCTGAGATTTTGCAAGACGAGTTCAAAAAAGAATTCGAAGAGCGCAAACCTTCTTGTGATTACACAGAACAACTTCCATAATCAGCAAGAGGTGTAATATGCTTTTTTTTACCAAAGAAGAGATCGAGGTGGCTCGCAAGAGTAACACAAAGTGTGTGGTGTGCAAAAAACGTCGTGCCTCGTGGAGATCAGTTCGTAGAAACAGTGCAGAAAAGGGAAAGGTCCCCATGTGTGGGTGGTGTATTATGCACTCTGGCGAGTCAGTATGGGGATACGAAAACCGAGATGAGATTTTGTATGTTGGCAAAGCGGCTCAAGAACAGGCCGTAAAGATCGGCAAGGCATTACCTGCGCTTGATGAGCGTGGACGACTTATGCCAGAAGATTCCGAGAAGTTTCTTCTCGGGGTAGCTTTTACGAGCAAGATGCTTTCTAGGGTAGGGAAGCCTCTAAAGATATTAAATGGAGAGACGATCAATGGATCTTGAAGGGCTTCGAAAACAATGGCCGCGACCTCGTATAGGCGAGCGTGTGAAGTTGTGGAACAGTAAGCACATTGGTGATGTTGTGTCTGTTCGAGGTGCTATTGAAGTGCTCAAAAACATGAGAGAAGTTCAGGCAATGCGATTCGGCCCTGATCAGCAAGCGAGGTATGGACCACACTGGATGAAGATTTTTTATCAGGCCGATGTCATTATACAGGGGAAACTAAAGACGATAGAACCACGAGATGTTGAGAAGATTTTTCCTCCTGGTTGATAATTGACAATTGCATATAATGGCCTAATATAGATTGTAATGACTGATCGCACAGCAGGCTTGACCGCTGCCATTAATAAGCGGCTCGAGAGAAACAGAAAGAGTCGAGAGAGGCGAGCAGAAAAACGAAGGCAGACGAGGCCAGTAACTGAGTTGCATCGTGAATGGGTTTCGTCGATGAGAGTCAAATTTGGAGTTGATGTTGTACCAAAATGGGCAGGCGCTGATTACTCATTGGCTAAAAAGTTTGTGTTAGAGTTTGGATTCGAAAAAGCGATGGCACTTGTTAGGTATTTCATAGAAACTTGGGAGGAGAGAAGAACGAGTGCTCAGGAGAGACGCGAGGAACTGCCAAGTATGAAACTTTGCTGGTATTTGCGAGCTCAATTGTTGGCTGAGTTAGAAGGAGTTGTTAGTCGCCCAAAATCGAAGCGAGAAAAAGTGCTCAGGGGTGAATACGACCCAGCATCGGCAGAAGTTTCACCATCGCGGGGCTGGGGCGACTGACGCATCGATGGGTTAGGATAGAGTAGGATGAGGATCGTCGGTCACAGAATGCGCCTAACACAGGCGCACGTTGAATGGATGAGGGTTCCTCGACGGTTTTGGGACGTGCGTTTTGAGAAGGTGCCGAGTGATGTTCGAAAGGACATTGATAATTACCTCCGTCGTCTTGATGATCATCTTGATCGTGGCGATGGGTTGCTATTTTGGGGCGCAAATGGAGTCGGAAAAACCTCTGTGGCGGTATTGATTGCCTTAGAGGTTAGACGTCGTGGTGCGTCTGTATTGTTCATCACGGCAGCAGCCTTGCGTCAAGCGTTTCTAGAGCGTGAGCCTTTTAATGAAGATCAATTCGTCAGTGAACGTGCTCGTGCGGTAGACTTTCTTGTGCTAGATGACCTTGGGAAAGAGCATTCTGCAAGCACAGGATTCTCTGAAGGATTGTTTGAAAATTTAATTCGTGAAAGATCCGCTTCACAACGGGCTACTGTTATCACAACGAATCTACCGATGATCCCAAAGGATCTTGGCAATGGTCGAATGTCGCGGGCTCTTATGAGTGTTTATGTTCCCTCCATGTTGGAGGTGATGAAAGAAAATTTGTATCCTATTCGTTTTGAGGGTAAAAACCTTAGAGAAGTCACGCGTGAGGAATTAAATTCTCGTATGGCTTGTGGATAAGCCTCGATTCATGTTACAGAAGTTGCTTCGCATGTGGCTAAAGGGGACGTTTTGTCGTGGATTTGGATAATGCCGCAATTTGGCTTGCGACTAGAAGCGAGCAAAAACTAAGAGAATCAAAAGAAATAGGGCTAAACGAAGACCTTCTGTTGGCGGCTGGAAAGGTTGCATGGAAGTTTGTTTTAAAATATCTCGCTGAACATGGTCAGATTCCTCCTCCTGGTGTTATTTTTGAAAATAGTGGTCAAAAAGTCGAGCCTGTTGAAGAAGGAATAACTCTTACTTATGTTGTTGATAAACTTTTCGATCGAGCTCGTTTTCGCGCATTACAGTATGGTATTGGAAAAAGCCTTGAGGCATTAGAAAAAGGAGATCAAAGTAACGCTGAGTCTGAGGTGCATAGGCTTTCAGATCACCTAAGAGAGTCGAGTGTCAAGCGTGTAAGAATTCATACTCTTGCCGATGTAATGCCGGAAGTTCAAGAGCTGTATGAGCGCACCAAGCGAGGAGAAGTTGGCATACCGTTTCCATGGGACACGATGACTGCCATAACAATGGGTATGTGGCCAAAAACTATTACAGGATTTGTAGCTCGTCCTTCTGTTGGAAAGACTTTTTCTCTTATAAATATTGCTGATCATGCTTGTTTCGAATGTAATAAGCGTGTGCTTATTGTTTCGCCTGAGATGACAAGGGTTGAGTTGGCTGAACGTCAGGTTGCAATCAGAGGAAGAATTGGATACGGAAACCTGGTGGCTGCTACCGTTGGAACATTTGGCGAGCCTCACTTGTACAAAACGATCAAAGGGCTTACTGAGACTGGTCAAAATTATTTTATTCTTGATGACGAAGAGCGTTTGAGCGCCAGTTATATTGAGGAGGCAGTAGATGCGGTGCAACCCGAGCTTCTTGGAATCGACAGCATGTATATGCTCAAAGTTTCTGAGGGCAAAATCAAAAGTGGACCTGGATCACGTGGCAGTAGGTATGACAGAATTCTTGACACACTTGATTGGATGCGAGGATTCAATCGACGTTGCAACTTTCCGTTTGTCGCTATTTCTCAGTTATCACGAGAGGGTGAAGTAAAAAAAGGAGCCAAGAAGTCTCTCAAAAAAGGACATGGCACTGGCGGAATGGAAAAAGCTCTAGCTATGACGGATACGTTGTTTTGGGACTTTCATAATTTGTTTGCGATGTATCAGGACGAAGAAATGAGACAGGATAAACAGATGCTCTATGCTCCTTTAAAAGCTCGCCGGCAGGCTCAAATTAGTGCTGTTGTAACGCGCTGGGATTTGGACACAATGGATTTTTCAGAGATAGGCACCAAAGTTGTTTCTGAGGGAGGCGGTTATGATGACAAAACATACGATGATGTCGTGTATTAGTACATACAAACTTACAACAAAGGATATTCGCAATGTTCAAATTTATAATTGATTTTTTCAAAAGAATTAGAACAAAGAAAGATGATGAATATGAGCCTGTCCTTGAGTTTCATTATAAAAAGATAGACGATTATACAACAGAGCTTCGTGTCACAGAAGACGGAAAAGAGATCAATAGACGCCTACTCAAAGTTGTTCCATCAAAGAAGGGTGATTGAAATGCAAGTTTCGTTGGTTGAAATGGCGGGGCTTATTGGTGTTGTTCTTGTGATATCTACTGGAAAGGTATTTGATCCACTTCGAGAGTTCTTGAAGACGTTTTCTAGTCCATATAATCCGTCAAAGTGGTTGGCTAGTCTTATTTCATGTTCGATGTGTTCTGGGGTTTGGGTCGGGGCTATCTGGGGGGTAACTCATTTATGGTCATGGGAGTCGATTGTCGTGTTTTCTGGGCTTTTGAGTTTGTTGTCGTTCGCAACCAATGAAGTTCTTGGGCTCTTTG
>Ga0180433_10002782_pt1 | contig 26478 bp, 21 predicted proteins | sample SS_ome_8_FD_132980 | JGI IMG/M metagenome (GOLD analysis project Ga0180433, IMG submission 132980) | Hypersaline lake sediment archaeal communities from the Salton Sea, California, USA - SS_1_D_1 metaG | ecosystem: Environmental > Aquatic > Non-marine Saline and Alkaline > Hypersaline >... | reverse complement strand
CGGTTTTATATGGGGTTTAGAGTGAATTAGGGGATGAGGAGCGCCGACGGCGCGTTGCAGGTGTAAAGTTGAAAGTTGAAGGTTATGGAGAAATGCTGAATGATGATTGAAGAATTTAGGCATTTCATGATTTTAAGATTTAATGAATTGAAGGACGTACAAAAGATCGATGAATAGGATGAGTGGATGAGTGAAGAAGTGAGAAAGTGAGGAGGACATGAACCTAACAAGGATTCAAAAGCCGTGAAAAGACCGAACGCTGATTAGAAGGAAAATGTCCGAATTCCGGAACCGACTGAAGACTGACTACGACCGGAGGTCACACCAGAGGTACATCTATTCGATGAACATGGCATCGCCATATGAGTAGAACCGGTAGTCGGATTCAATGGCCTCAGCGTATGCGTTCATGACATTCTCCAAGCCGCCGAAGGCTGCTACGAGTGCAAGGAGAGAGGAGCGGGGGAGATGGAAATTGGTGATGAGCGCATTCACGATTCGGAATTTATACGGTGGATAGATCAACAGATCGGTAAAACCCTCCCCTGGGATGATGGTATCTGATCGTTTGACGAGGTACTCAAGGGTTCTCGTGACCGTGGTCCCCACGGCTACGATCCGTTGATTATCGCTTCTTGCTTTATTCAGCTGTTCGGCGGTGGATTCCGGAACTGAAAACCATTCAGGATCAAGATGATGATCACGAATTGATTTGCTTCTTACAGGTTGAAATGTGCCGGGACCGACATGCAATGAAAGATATGCGATCTGAACGCCGTTCTGTTGGAGAATAGCTATTGTTTCAGGTGTAAAATGGAGTCCCGCGGTGGGAGCGGCCACGGAACCGTCGTGGCGGGCGTAGATAGTCTGATATCTCTCGGAATCCCGCTGATCTGTCGATCGTGAAATATACGGTGGAAGGGGTATATCTCCCAGACAATCGGGTACGGATTCATCGGGAGCCAATCCGTGAAACTCCACTAACCAGGTATCGCTTCCCACCCGCTCGACTACTCGTGCCGAATGATCCCCGGTGAGAAGAATAATGGTTCCCTCTTTCCTGTGACCGGGTAACCTGAGCATGCATACCCAGGAATGCCGCTCAACTTTTTTCAACAGGAAGATTTCAACGTGACCGCCCGTTGGTTTCCGTCCACGAATTCGTGCCGGAATGACGCGGGAATCGTTGAGCACCAGTACATCACCTGATCGTAGAAGATCAATCAGATCTGAGAAGTGGCGATGACGGATCTCTCCGGTGTCTTTATTCAAAACTAATAACTTATCGTCGCCCCTTTGTTCGGACGGATACTGGGCGATCCGATCTTCCGGAAGTCTATAGTCGAAATGTTCTATTCGATCGCTCATGTAAATACAGTAGTAAAACGGATAAAACCATCTACCAGTACGTCAGAAAGAAAAGTCGTCCATCGAATCATCTGCCTGTGCACCGGGATGCCATGGGAGACCTGCTTTTCGAGCCTCGAGACGTCGAAGCCTGTGATGCGCGGCATCGAGGGATACGCGGAATTCATACGGCACGTCATACCGAGGGCCGAGTTCGTCTAAGATGCTGATGGCGGCGGTTGTTAGCTCATGAGCTCTCTCATAATCCGCGTCTGCATGTTCAAACAGTTTTGCTCGTTCTATGAGCGCATACGGTCGATAGCATCTTCCCTCGTTTATCACCTGATCGAGGAGAGAGATTACGTTTTCACTATCTCCTTCTCGACGATGAATTCTGCTGAGTCTGCAGAGAAGTTCGTATTTTTGGTCCTCCAGGCGGAATTCGCCTTCCAGGGCTGATCTGTACATGGAAGTAGTTTCCTGTAATCCAAGCTTTTCAAATACCCTCGCTGCACCCGCTATGTCTTCCCCGCGCCATTCCGGGTCGAGACCTTCACTCTGGTATGATGCGGGATTCAAAAGACGGGAGGCCTGGATTGTCAGCGCCGCAAGGGATGTGATGTCCAGTCGATTGTGATGGAATACGGGCGCCATATGAGATGCGTTCCCCGTTCGAACCGCATCGAAATACAACCCGGGTATGAGATGACCGGGGATGTCTCCCTCTCTCGTAATACCGAGGATTTCCTGTTCGAGTTCGATGAGACGGCACCCGGTGTTTCTTCCCTTCCAGAGGCGTCTCGCCGCATACAAGAGATCAAGATGTTCAGAGGGGAGCGGAGGATTGAATTCCCGGTTAGTTATGAAGCGAGCCTGGAGGAGCGGTATATCATACGATCGGCCGTTATACGTGACCATACCGTCATACTCTCGCAGACGATCGGCAAGCAGCTGGAGGAGAGCGGGTTCATCGGCATGGTCTCGCATATAGATCTGATCAACGCGGAATACATCACCTTCCAGATATCCTAAACCTACGAGGAATGCGTATGTCCCTGATGTTGTGGCAAGTCCCGTTGTTTCCGTGTCAAGGTAAACCATGCGCGAAAGTTGCGCGCCGCATACATTCCGACCCCCGGAGATACCACAGAGCGCAGGGGGGCATTCCCGGTTGAGCTCTATGAGACCGGGAGCGGAGGGTCCCAATGGTTGTTTGAGCGCATAGCGAGTTGTAGAAACGAAAATCGGACCGGAAGCGGTTTCCTCATATGCACCGGAAACCACCTCTTCAATTGGGCGGCTCATACTCGCTTTAATCTTTACGTGATCAGCGTGACGACGGATACTTCGATCCACCAGTTTCCGGAGAGCGTCTATCACTTCGCCGTGGGAATTGTCGGTTGTGGAATGGGGACGATTGGAAGCCTGAGACGATAGATCCCTGAGACGTTGGGTTACTGATTTATCCGTCATTTCTCACCGTTTCTTGAGGAGCTGTTCAGTGATTTCATATCCTCAATGGATTTGTCTGCCAGTCCCGGAATATAAGAAAAATCCGCCTCTGTCCTCCTTTGCAAAAGGAGGATGTAGGATCAGGGCGGCTGCACCTGATCTCAGCAAAGCCGAAGGGATCGAGGGGGTTGAAGACATCCTAGTTCGCAATATCACATGCATTTCCGTGCTTTCGTGTCAAAACCCGGAGTGAATTGAGGGCTAATCATGTGTGATTGACATGGATTGGGAAAATCGGAATCATTCTTAGTCAGTTCAATTTCCGGGAGGTAAAATGCGTTGAAACAAGGCTGCTGCCACTTCTTTTGATTTTTTTCCGACAAATGTTATGGGACCCACGCATGATGGACAGCCACGGGAACACGCGCATTTTGCCACAACATCCGCGGCACGTCCGAGAAGTGCTTCATGAGACTGGAATAGCGCATCGGAAAACCCGACGCCTCCCGGGAGATTGTCATAGAGAAAAACGACGGGTTCGAATATATCCGATTCGGATGCGGGATCTTTTCGAATCTTACGGCCACCGGTCATGGATCCCTCCACGAGAAGGCTCTCTTCCTTGTCCCCGAGCGAACCACCGATATCACGTGGATCGCACATGAGATGAACCGCGGCAACATTACTCAGGACATGTAAGATCCCGAGGAGACCATCAACGAGTTCGTCCCGTGCATAGGGAAGATCTTCAAGTACTTCACGAGGTATGACAAACCAGTAACTGGTTGTGTGCATCTGGTTCTCGGGCAGCTCGACTTCACCGGCTCCGACGTTTTCCAATGTGTTGAATTTTATCTTTTTGAACCCCACGACCTGGGTGGTAACCAGTACCTCGCCGTGATGAGCCGAAATGGTATGAACTTTCATATCTTCAAAGGATTCGAGAATCCGAACCTTTGTATAGCTTATGGCATCGGTGAAGTAATCAACGCGTACAGTGGATACATACGCACGGCGTTCATCAAAATCCAACTCGTCAACATAGTACTGCTGAGCGCCGTGCAGATAGATTGCCTTGGGATGGATGAACATGGGAGCGCTTGCAAAGTCGACTTCGCCGATGACTTCACTTTTCTGGTCGGTATGATCAATGACAATGAAGTTGTCGGATGATACGGATCTCAGGCTGATATGATCAGCCGGGTAGTTATCCGATGTCCAGTGCCATTTACCTCCGCTCAGTCTGACGACCTGTTCCTCCTGGAGGAATTCGAGTATTTCGGAAGTCGGCGTGTCTCCGAGAGTTTCCTTTTCCTCGAAGGGAAGCTCGAATGCCGCGCACTTCATGTGCGAGAGAAGAATAAGAAGATTATCAGGATTGATGAAACAATGTTCGGGCGATGATCCGAAAAAATACGCAGGATTCTGGATAATAAACTGATCCAGGGGTGAAGAGGATGCCACGAGAATCGCCCCGGAGAGTCCAGACCGACGACCGGCCCGTCCCGCTTGCTGCCACGTTGAAGTTATGGTACCGGGATATCCGGCCATGATGCTCATATCAAGGCTGCCGATATCTATACCGAGTTCCAGTGCATTGGTTGATACAACTCCCAATATGTTTTCATCGCGAAGACCGCGTTCAATCTGTCGGCGTTCCTTGGGCAGATAACCTCCTCTGTACCCGCGTACCAATCCCTTGTCCGCCGGCGTTTTTTCAACATTTTTCCGGATTTCAGTGAGGAGCACTTCGGTATTGATCCGACTTCGGGCGAATACGATGGTCATGATCCCGCTGTTGATGAATCTGCTCGCGAAATCAGCGACTTCGGGGAGGTATGATCGCCGAATACCGAGATCTTTGTCGATGACCGGCGGATTATAAAAGGCGATGATTTTTTTACCTTCAGGAGCACCGCTTTCAGAGATGCGATGTACTGAACGGCCGGTGATCCGTTCGGCTAGTTCACCGGGATTTGCGATTGTGGCGGACGAAAGAATGAATGTCGGACGGGAACCGTAAAACTCGGCTATGCGGTTCAACCTGCGCATGACATTGGCTACATGGCTCCCGAAAACACCGCGATATGCATGTAACTCATCAACAACCACGTACTTGAGGTTGCGGAACAATCCCATCCACTTGGTATGGTGAGGGAGGATACCGGCATGGAGCATATCCGGATTTGTGACAACAATATGAGCCTTGTTTCTGACGGCTCGCCGGACATCTCCCGGCGTGTCACCATCGTAGGTATAGGCACGAAAGGTGGTTCTCACCAGCGGCATGATCTCCTGGAGTTCGGCAACCTGATCCTGACCGAGCGCTTTTGTGGGGAAGAGATATACGGCACGGCTCGACGGATCCTTCTGGATTGCATCAAGAACGGGAAGATTGTAGCAGAGTGTTTTACCTGAAGCCGTCGGCGTGGTGATTACAACATCCTGTTCAGATGATGCATATTCATATGCGCGGCTCTGATGCGTATAGAGTTTCGTGATACCGCGTTCTTCATACGCAGAACGGAGATCGGGCTCCACACCTTCGGGCCAGTCGGCGTATACAGCCTCCCTGGGAGGTATTCTGTGCCACGCCGTGAAGCCATCGGCGAGAAATCCGTTCATCAAACTGTCAAGAATCGTGTCGAGCTTTTCTTTCATTTTCGATCCTGTCGATAGTAGCCAAACCGAACAAATGTTCAGCAGTTACAATTCAAGCTATACAGGAATCTGGATTGCACAATACTATTCGTGTGTATATACCTTTTCAAGGGTCGATCCACGAGGAGACACTGTTTCATATATGAATACGTTTCATCTGATCTTACATTATCTGACTCATCGGTTTACCTTGATACGATTTCCAATCACGATAAAATCTGTGATTTCATGAAATATAGAAAGGTTAGAGATCATATCGAACCCGGGCGGAGGATTGAGTGATGAATACAACAGAACATGATAAGGGATCGATCTCCAGCTTCGAAGGCGATAACGAATCCATTAAAACTCAGGATTTCATTCGTGGTGCAATAGCCGAAGATATGAATGCCGGTCGGTATACAAGCGCTGTTAAGACGCGTTTTCCTCCCGAACCCAACGGTTTTCTTCATATCGGACATGCGAAAGCGATATGCCTGAACTACGATGTGGCCGATGAATTCGGGGGAACGTACAATCTTCGTTTTGATGATACGAATCCAAGTCGAGAAGAAGACCTTTATGTCCGATCAATACAGGAAGACATAAAATGGCTGGGGTATGATTGGGCAGACAGGCTGTTCTTCGCGTCCGACTACTTTGAAACACTGTATGAATATGCAGTTCAACTGGTACGGACCGGGAAGGCGTATATCTGTGATCTCAGTTCAGATGAGATACGGGAGTATCGCGGCACGCTCACCGAACCGGGTCAAAACAGTCCGTACCGCGATAGATCCATTGAAGAGAATCTTGATCTTTTAACTCGAATGCGAAACGGGGAATTTCCCGATGGAACACGGGTTCTGCGTGCGAAGATCGATATGAGTGCGGGAAACCTGAATCTGCGCGATCCCGTAATGTATCGAATCCTTCACATGGATCACCACCGTACCGGTGATGCCTGGTGCATATATCCTACGTATGACTGGGCTCACGGTCAGTCGGATTCCATTGAAGGTATTACTCATTCGCTCTGCGATATCGGGTTTGAAGACCATCGGCCCCTATACAACTGGTTTCTTGAGAATCTGGACGTTCATCATCCTCGGCAGATCGAGTTCGCCCGGCTCAATCTCTCGTATACCGTTCTCAGCAAGCGGCGGCTCAGAAAGATGGTTGAGGAAAAGATCGTTGACGGATGGGATGATCCACGGATGCCAACATTATCTGGACTCCGAAGACGCGGATATACATCGGAAGCCATCCGTGCGTTCTGTCGGACCATCGGCGTTGCGAAACGGGCCAGTATCGTTGATATCGCATTGCTCGAACACATCCTCCGCGGCGAGTTGAATAGTCACTCACCACGGGTCATGGCGGTTCTTCGACCACTGAAACTCGTGATCGAGAATTACCCTGAGAATAAGACTGAATATTTCGAAGCGGAGAATAATCCAGAAGATCCATCAACGGGCACAAGACCGCTGCCCTTCGGCAGGGAACTCTACATCGAGAGAACGGATTTCAGAGAAAATCCGCCAAGAAAATTCTTTCGGCTTGCTCCGGATAGAGAAGTCCGGTTGAAGTTCGCGTATATCATCCGTTGTACGGACGTTATAAAAGATCCGCACACCGGAGAGATAACCGAGCTTCGATGTACCTATGATCCGGAAACCCGCGGCGGCGCTACTCCCGACGGCAGACGAATCAAAGGCACGCTTCACTGGGTATCGGCCGAACATGCAAAACCCGCGGATGTTCGACTCTACGATCGGCTATTCTCCGTTGAGAATCCCATGGACACCACCGAAGGGAAAACATTTCTGGACTATATCAATCCGGATTCTCTCGAAATACTCGAGAATTGCTTCGTTGAACCCGGCTTGAGTGAATCTTCACACCTGGATCGATTCCAGTTTCTCAGACATGGCTATTTCTGTGTGGATACGGAATCTCCCCGGAATGGAAAACTCGTGTTCAACCGTACCGTTCCTCTCCGTGATTCCTGGGCGAAAATTGAAAAGGCGAGGAAGTGAGGGGAGTAGGAATTGATGAATGCTGAATGATGAATTGGAAGAGGGACGAAGACGTCCCGGTTGAAAGTTGAAAGTTTAAGGTTGAAGAATTGAAGATATACGCTAATCGGGATCGCTATCGGTATCGAAATCGGAATCGAATTCGAATGGATGTGGGGTTTTTCAACTGAAAACTAGTCATGATTGAGCGGAGAGATGAACTCCGTATCGTCCGCATGGTCTAAGTTGCCAAAATTAATCTTATCCAAACCATTCGAAATGGAAGTGCTTCTCGGTTCGGTTTATTCGGCGATTAAATCCCGATGAAATGAACGGATCGGTTCAATTGTTGAACAGGTATCGCAGAATGAATCCGTCCAAACCGAAGCAAGACTTCGGACCAGAGGACTTGCGCCCTCCGTTGATAATAGATCCGATACCTCGGTACGAAAGTCTTCAGACATCTCGCCGGCGCTGGCAAGGATAGCGAGTTGTGCGCCTTCGGCTTCGAGATCCTTCACCATAGCCATCCGACCAGTGGGAAGTCTCGAAATAGCGACTGCAGCGGCATGGGCGACACCGACATGTGAATCTTCGATAGCATCTCGCAGGATGGTGCGTATTTGATCTGATGATTCACCGGACAGACCTCGTATCGCGTCTAGTCTCACGGACGCCACGGAATCACCGGCCAACTCAAGAAGCGTTGGTATGCGAATGTCATCGCTGGATTCCGCGAGTACATACGCCAATGAGGCTCGCACCTTGCGACTGGAGTGATCCGCAAATGCAACGAGCGATTGAATATCATTTTCCGTTATTAGCGAATCGCCTTCGAGCTCGACCATGCGTCCCATAATCCAGAGGGCAACGCTGATTGATCGCTCATCAGTATCCTGACGCGTGATATAATCCAGGAGCCCTTCCATACCGGATCTTCCCATCTTTCGAAACAGCGCTTCCAATGTCCATCTATCACGTGGTCTCTCAGACGGGAGAGCCGCGAATAGACAGGGGAATGCGTTTTCGCCCAATGCCAGGATTGAGTCCCGGGCGGCGCTGGATGCACTGGAGAAGCGTGGTTCACCCCTGGAGGCGATGACGAACAATGCATCACATGATGCGAAAACGCCGCACGACTGTAGTGCATCATCCAGAGAAATGGTATCAGCCGGCACCTCATCCTTTTCCTGCGTTGCCATGTCTGTTTGTGGCATGTCCCAGCGTAGACCCCATAGACTACCTATAGAAGCGGATATCTCCGTGGGAGCGGTAAATGAATCGGAACCGTTTTTATCCAGTAATATGCCCAGTGAACCATAGTGCCTGCGGTGATTTCCATATCCGTGTGCATTATCCTGCCGAACCGTGGCATATGCATCGTTCCCGCTCATGTCCTCTAGAATACCGATACCGTTGGCATTACCCGCTCCCTGAGAAAGATCGTAGGCCGTATAGGTATCATCTCCCTCCATATCTTTCAGCCATCCCACGGCAAGATCATGTCCACAGCCCTGCGCAACGCCTCGCGCACGGTACGCATCATTTCCGGTTTCGTCGAGAAGGAGTGCGGGGGAGAGATGTACTCCTGCTCCCTGTACATACTGATATGCTGAATACGTGTCGTTTCCATTGCGATCGATGAGGCCGCCGAAGCCGTACCAATAGGAAGCGCCCTGACCGAAGATGTCAGCGAAGTATGCGTCATTCCCCGCTGAATCTATGAGAAGTCCAACCCCGCCCGAGAAAACAGGTCTAAATCCAAATGCAAATCCCTGCCCCATGGCAAGAGCATGATCATCGTATCGCAGGAAATCCGTATATGAGGTTCCCAGGAGATACTTATCGGAACCGGTATCATCGATCAGAATGCCGGTGGCTCCTACATGAGCGAATCCCTGCGATGCGAAATCCGCTGAGTATATATCATTTCCTGTTTCGTCGAGGAGAAGGCCGACGCCGAAGATTGCCGACCCTTGCGTCAGATGGGTGCCGATATACACATCGTCTCCCTCAAAATCAGCGAGAACGCCTATGCCGGCTACTCCTGTTCCAAGTCCCGCTGACGTGCAGCGGTACATATCATTTCCATTCATGTCGACAAGGATGCCGATACCACCGATCCCCGCTGCTATGCCTCCTGAATCGGATACCGTATACGCATCATTACCATCCAAATCGATACATATGGAGATCATGGTTTCCGATCCACCTGATCCGATTGGGGCACGATAGATGTCATCCCCACCAAGATCAATTACCAGGGCGGCTTCATGTCTGTAGGTGGTCTCACCGGGCCCGCCGACTACGATTCTTCCCCAATCGTAATCCTTGTCAAATACCACATCCCCCGTGGCCAAATCTGATCGTATGGATTCAAGGTCTTCAAAATCATCAGTGGACATTTTCGAAAAAATGTCCACCGCGTTTTCCACGCCCCAGAGCGCAAGAAGAGCAGCATTTCCGGTACATTCAAGATAAGAAATGTCCAGGGATCCAAATGCTTTCCTGCCTCGTTCATCGCTTTCTCTCTCTCGATAGGATAATTCACACGGGAGCAGTGATGATTCATCCGGCCACGGCAGTAAGCCTTGAATCATAGCATCAATATCCTGTGTTGAAGGCGCGGTCCCGCATTCGGCATCCAATGCGTTGAAAGATGCCCCGAGGATGGACACCGCCCGTTGAAGATCGCGCGGCCAGTTTTTCGGAATGTCGTTCAATAATTCAGGTACCTGATTCACCCCCGGCCTGGTCGGAGTGATATCAAGAAGGTTGAGTTGGATGTTCAGGAGCTCAGAAATGGATCCCCGATCGGTCAATTCACGGGCTACGCTGTCTGCGATTTCGGGCATGCTCCATGGATCGATCATCATACGGTTCACCATGGATAACCTGAATGTATCCGGTTCAGCCGCATCGATGGGTAAAGACCAGTGATCCGGATTGTGACCGATACCCGGCAGAATAGCATCGGGAGATACTGGATCAGATAGCGCTATGCTTACTTGAAACAAAAAGATGATGAGAATTGTACGTACAGATGCGGTTACTTTCATGCTGGACTCCAGAGGTATTTAATTAGTCTTACGGGATGATACATGCGGACACGATGGCCAAATACAAAATTCTTTGTTCATGCCATGCGTATCCACCGGCGAAATAACGCATACTTATTGGAGCTACATTCCACATGTATACCGAATTGACATATCATCAAGAGACGATTTATCAAGAATTATCGGACGAAATGAACCGTGAATTTGTTCAATAATCTGAATGTCATCAATCGCTCAACATAGGAATTTATACTCAAGTTGACAAACTGCGTTCCACAATGGTACTAGGCCTGCGAATTACGAATTGAAACAATTCGTCCAAGGGACAGGTAGACGATAGTCGGAGGATAGAAATGAGAAGAGTTCACATAACGTGTTTCAGAACTGCTCTCCTGGTTTTAACACTCTTCGGATGTGCATCCGTCGAGAAACAATACCAGAATGCAGTGGAGAGCAGAAATGAGGACAAAATACGCAAGTTCATCCAATCTCATCCGGAAAGTCCATTGATTATGGATGCGGCTGTTGTTCTCGATACGGTTAAATACGAGGGTGCTTTTGCTGATACCGGAACGGTGGCACTGGAAGAATTTCTTCGGAAGTATCCCACAAATCCCCTTGCGCCTCAGGCAAGTCAGGAATTGGCGCGACGTATTCGGGATCGCGAACTGGATATGCTTCGAGTACAGGTACGAGAGGAGAAAACCCCTGAACTCCTCATTGAGTTGGCTGATATTCATGTAAGTCGTGAAGAATACGACGATGCCGATAGTCTCTATAATGAAGCCATTATCATGGAACCAAACCTGGCCGCTGCTCATACAGGACTCGCAATGGTTTATCTGGAACGTGGAATGACTGTTGAGGCGGATGAGGAGATTGATCTCGCACTCGGCCTGTCTCCGTCAAATCCGCGCGTACAGTTCGCTGCCGGTGAGTACTATAAAAAGATCGGCCGTCCCGATCTCGCCATAAATGCGTATCAACGCGTGCTGAATAATGATTTTGATAATGTTGAAGCACATCTTCAGCTCGGGATTATCTATCTCGATGCAGGGCAAAACAAGAACGCGGTATACGAATTCAGACAAGTTCAAACACTCGATCCCACCAATGTCCCTTCGCTTTACTATCTTGGAGTGTCCTATGCGGATCAGGGGGATGCCGCTACCGCGATACGATATCTGGATGACTATCTTAAGGCACCTCATTCAGAGGAAGATGTTGAGAACATCACGAAAGCCCGCTCTCTCATTGATCAGCTCAAAGCGGGCAGAGGCGATACTATATCCGGCGGAGGTCGCGTTGTTGCGGATCCCAACAATCCGAAGCCACAAAACCAACCGAAACCGGATCGAAAACCTCAGGGACAAAACCGAAATCCCACGGGATTCGGACGTAATCCGTGGTTTCGAGGTGGTGCGAGAGGAGGGGCTGTCGGTGCTCGAAGTTCGAAATAACCTAACAATGCAAACGTGGATTCTTGGTCTGTGTATAATCGTCCTGTCTTTTTACACGGCTACAGCTGCAGAACCGGGTTTTCGGGCATACGTATCCCCGGGCGCACTCAAGCTGAACGGCGAAGTGGGTGACAATGTTGGCATCGGTGTAGGCGGGAGTACCGAACTGGTGTACCGAATGAGCGAGAATTTTGGAGTCGGGGCAAAATGGCTAATACGGTATCAGCTGGGATCTTCATCAAATACTATCGATAATGTGGAATGGGAAGATGTATATCTCAATGGGGCTATTCTTGTTGCGCGATTTTCATTCAATCCGGATAACACATCACGACCTATGGGAATCGTGGGAATGGGACTATCGTGGTTGCACTGGCATTATCCCGAACCGTTTTCTCCTCCCGAGGCTCCGGATTATTCCATTACCTTTGATCGTCTTACTGCAACGACATTTCTCCTCGGTTTGGGTATGGAAGCGGATATCGGTGAATATTGGGAGTTCTGTCCGGTAGCGTATCTCTACCTGAACTCGTGGAGGGATCATACATATCAGGGGCTTGAACCGTATAGGGGAGCAGATGATGAATTTCCGGTTGCTCCGCAGGATGCTTCTTTTCTATTGGAGGTTAGTCTGGCCCGGAGATTTTGATGAATGATCTGCTTGACAGTATACCTATACCGAGATTACTGTTGTAGCTCTCGAAAATAAAATAGCCGAAGTGGTGGAATCTGGTAGACGCGCTGCGTTCAGGGCGCAGTGGGCAACAGCCCGTGTGGGTTCGAATCCCACCTTCGGCACCAGAGTACCGCGTTTCCTTCGGTCAAACGCGGTTTTTTTCTGCGGTCTCTGCTTAAAATGTATGATGGATATCTCATGCTTTTAGTTCGCACGTGAAAGGTTCTTTTTGACTCGTCCGGGGATGATTGAGTTCCATATAACCATGCCCGAACCCATAATCGACACTTCGAGCGTACTGTGTACACTGATTGCAATGCATTACTCCATATCGATTGATAGCGCCGGGCCGTGAAAATCAGTCAGACTGCAAAATCTTGCTAAACCTGGAATCTTTGAGGGATCAGTGTTCAATGCTTGAGCGGAAGCCTCTCTCCCCGATGCAGGCGATGTTGGAAGGGGTATCCTTACGTCCCATCGGAGTATTACTCCCCCGCCCTCCGTCTGTAACTCCGCATGGTCAACTTGTATTTGTGCAGAAACATTTTATCGAGAATGTTCATTTTCGACGCGAATGGTTGACGTTGAAGGCTAGTGGGGTATTTGCAGCGCGATCAGTTATCAGTCTGTCCGCACCGTATGGCGGAAATCTCGATGGCGCGATTGTATCCATCGGTCTTGATCACGATCATTCAAAGCAGATTTTCTCATCCGTGGTGAGCGGCATTCAATCAGAACTTGAATCCGAGGGAGTTCGAGATATTCAGATACTGACTACGGAAACAGCGCAAGGGTTGATGATTTGTATAACACTTTTCGGTGTGCCTTCGTCGTCCTATGAAAAAGGAGTGAGTGGTGCAAAAGAAGGTGATGCTATCTATACGACCGGTTATCCCGGTGCATCCGCCATAGCAAAATCCGCTATGGATATTCCTATATCGTCAATATCGACTGATATCAGGAATCTGTATCTGAATCCTCCGGTACGGAATCAATGTGGTCGCGTTTTGGCACGAGAGATGCTTCATTCATGCATCATGGTACTGAGTCATGGACTTCTTGACGGACTGAGAATTTTGGCAGAGATATCTCATGTACGGATCGATATAGAATGCGGAACTATTCCAATTCATGCCCAATTGTATACCGTAGCCGATTACCTTAATTCATCCGTACAAAAGCTTGTCCTTACTGCTGGTTCCTGTTCTGAACTCCTGTTTACGGTGCCACCGGAAAACGAAGCGAGACTTAAGGAACTCGGTACAACCGATTCGCTCGGGGTAACAGTACGAAAAATCGGAGTGTGCACATCCGGTCATCCGGAAATAGCAATAAGCGGAGACGGGTGTTCCGACTTCAATGTTTGACGGCTCTGTATTGATCGGTACACTATGGTATGATTGATCTCAAATACGGCAGGTAGATAATGACGGATATTACTCTTCGAACAAAGTATCGTAATGAGATGATCGATATCACCGCGGAGGTGGAAACCACCCTCCAGTCAACGGGAATGACTGAAGGGATATGCCTTATATACTGCCCTCATACTACTGCCGGTATTACCATAAATGAAGGTGCTGATCCGGATGTGGTCCGGGATTGCCTGGAGATTCTGGAAAAGCTGGTGCCCGCACGTGCGGATTATCACCATGCTGAGGGAAACAGCGATGCACACATGAAGAGTTCATTGATTGGTGCCAGCTCTCTTGTTTCCGTCCATGAAGGGCGGGTGCAACTAGGTCGTTGGCAACGGATATTCTTCTGCGAGTTTGACGGACCACGAACGAGGAAAGTCTGGATCAGCTCGATTCCATGACATAAAAAAGGAAACCATGACGGATACGGAACGGATCGGTTCTCAGGAAGAACAGAGAGATTCATCGGAAATGCCGTTTCTCGATCATCTTGAGGAACTGCGCATGAGAATCATACGGAGTTTAATTGCGCTTTTTGTAGCAGCCATAGGAGCCTATACCCTCTCCGGACATATCCTTTCGATACTCGTACGGGCGGCAGGTCAGCTTCAGGCCATAAGTCCCCTGGAGACGTTTACCGTTCGAATTAAAATCGCCGTGGTATCAGGATTAGTTATTGCCCTTCCTGTAATTCTTTTTCAGCTTTGGAAATTCGTTGCTCCGGGATTACTGAAGAAGGAAAAGCACGTGGCTTCCGGCCTTCTTTTTTCGGCAACCGCATGTTTTGCAATAGGAGGCGTGTTCTCATTTCTCTATGTTGGTCCCATGGCACTTCGATTTCTTGAAGGATTCGCAACTGAGGAGATCAAAAACGTCTGGAGCGTTTCCCGATACGTTTCCTTTATCCTTAGGCTTATGCTGGCCTTCGGCATTGTTTTTGAGTTGCCGGTAGCGATTTATTTCCTCAGTAAGATGGGTCTAGTAACTCCAAGGCTCCTCCATCAGAAACGTCGATATGCGATAGTTTCTATTTTCGTTCTTGCGGCAACATTGACACCACCGGATATTTTTACACAACTCATGTTGGCAGTGCCGCTTATTCTTCTGTACGAAGTCGGTGTTCTGGTAAGTGCCGCAGCGCAACCGAAACGGAGAACGTAATGAATCGCATGGAACATCTGTTCAATGCACAACAGCTTGTTCAGACCGAGCTTCAGGAAACGGAACGAATCCTGGAACAAATCCATGCCGAGTTTGAAGGCCCTATGAAACCCTTGGGTGATCATATGGTGACATCGCAGGGAAAACGCCTTCGACCGACGATCCTCCTTCTGTCCGCGAGACTGGACGGGCGGGAAGTTGCCGAACACAGTGCATTAGTGGCCGCCGTTGTGGAACTCATTCATACGGCAACCCTGATTCATGACGACAGCATTGACGAGGCGGAGATGCGGCGGGGAAAGGCCTCCGTCCATATTCAATGGAATCATCATGTAGCGACCATGCTCGGCGATGTCCTCTATCTCAGGGCATTCCAGATGCTCATGGACAATGAAGAAACGGAAATAGCCCATCTCCTGACACGAGCATCGCATACTATGGCCCGTGGAGAACTTCTCGAATACCTTTACAAGGACAGGCTCATTACCGAGAAAGCATACCTTGATCTTATATGGTCAAAGACAGCGGCATTTATGGGCGCATGTTGTCACGCCGGTTATTTACTTGGAACCCTTGATAAAAAACTTCAGGAACCAGTTCGGAGGTACGGCGAGAAAGTTGGTATGGCATTCCAGATCGTGGATGATATTTTAGATTACACCTCCACCAGGGATATACTCGGGAAAGAGGTTCTCGCGGATCTGCGAGAGGGGAAAGTAACGCTTCCCATGATAGCCGCTCTCCAAACGTCACAACGGAACGGAGATTATCTCCATGATACTATAAATGGGCTTCGTCGCGGTGATACCGACGGAGAGGAAGTTACACGATTTGTACATGAAAATGGTGGAGTGGAGTATGCTTCCGAACTAGCGAATCGCTTGTCAGAGGAGGCGAAGTCTTATCTGAGCGATCTTCCGGAATCAGAGTATCGTCGATCACTTGCGGAAGTGGCTGATTATATCGTTAACAGGGAAAGGTGATTGCAATGAGTATTCGTTCCCGACCGATTAGTCTCCTTGTTCTCATGATCGTAGTAGGATGCATATTGGGAAGTCTATTTGGGGAATTGATCGGGCTTATCCTTCCACAGGGTGTAATTCGGGATTTTTTCGTCAAGGGTGTTAAACCCGGATTTGATCCACTTCATGTTGATATCGGCATTCTTGCCTTTACCATAGCATTTCGTCTCAAGGTCACCGTGGCGAGTGTCCTGGGAATTTGGCTCGCCATGCACATTTTTCGCTGGTACTAGGGGTAGGTTTATGCCTCTCGATGATATTCAAAACGCCGCGATCAGGAAAATCGAAGAGCTCCGGTCCGCCGGTATCGATCCATATCCGGTAAAAACCGGGAGTGTCGCAGCAATAGGGGATGTCTGCATCGCCTTCGTTGAAGAGCGGCTTTCAGATGATGTTACGGTCGCGGGTCGGCTTACGGCACGACGTGAACATGGGAAACTGGCATTCGGAGATATACGGGATGACACGGGGAAGATTCAGCTATTTATACGCTTCAATGAAATAGATGAACAGGTTCGTTTTGTATTTGGTATGTTGGATCTGGGAGATTGGATTCGAGTTTCGGGACCGGTTATGCGGACAAAGCGCGGGGAGATATCCATAGCAGTAAAAGACTTAGTTCTCCTGTCAAAAAGTATCAGACCCTTTCCTGATAAATGGAAAGGGATCTCAGATAGAGAACTCAGGTATCGCCAGCGCTATGTTGATTTGATGATGAATGAGAGCACCGGAGAGATATTTAAAACTCGGGCGACAATACTCCGTTCTTTGAGAGGAACAATGGAAAGATACGACTTTCTCGAAGTCGAGACGCCTGTTCTTCAACCCATATACGGCGGTGCTCATGCTCGCCCGTTTCAAACACATCATCATGTTCTGGATGAAAAACTCTACTTACGTATTGCCTTGGAACTGAACTTGAAACGGCTGCTTGTCGGCGGTATGAGAAGAGTCTACGAGATCGGGAAATGTTTCCGGAACGAGGGGATGGATCGGTTTCACAATCCGGAATTTCAACTTCTTGAAGCGTATGAGGCGTTCAGTGATATGGAAGGTATGATGAGTCTCTCTCAGGAACTGATCGTTGACGCGGCACACGCGGTATGTGGTTCGACGACATTTGCGTATGGCGAACAGACCATAGACGTGAACCCGCCGTATCCAAGTATCTCGCTAACCGATGCTTTGTCGGATGCGCTTGCACTGGATGTCATGTCCGTACCAGTTGATGAACTCCGGAAAAAGGCCGTTGAATCAGAGATTACGGAGATACCGGTTGATGCGGGTAGAATGTGGCTTATAGATAAGCTATTTTCAATTACTGTGGAACCACGAATTCTGAATCCGACATTTATTGTTGCACATCCCATCGAAATGTCGCCGCTTGCCAAGGCTGATCCCGAGAAACCGCGGTACACATCCCGATTCGAATTGGTCGTTGCGGGGAGAGAGTTGGTAAACGGATACTCCGAGTTGAATGACCCCGTGGAACAACGCCTCAGACTACAGCAACAACGTGTGTCCGCGGAGGAACGGCATCCAATTGATGAGGATTACTTAAATGCACTGGAATACGGAATGCCACCGGCGGGAGGTCTGGGATTGGGGATCGAACGATTGATTATGCTTCTCACCGATCAATCCAGTATCCAGGATGTCATACTCTTTCCACAGATGAGATCACGGTCGGAGTATGGTTCTACTGGCGGAGATTCCGATACTTGACCTTCCGGGAGGGTGTATCAATGAACTGGAGAATATACTTCCTATCTTTCGCCGTTCTTCTTTTAATTTCATGTAGTGACGATCCTGCCGGACCGGCACCACCCGAACTGTCTATTGAATATACTTCACTCAATCTTGAAGTAGAACGGTATGTTGACAAAGAGTTTGAATACCGCGTGCGAAACACCGGAGAAGACGATCTCATACTTACTGATATAGAAACCGATGTTTACTGGATGACGATCGATCAGCAAAGCATGACGGTTATCGGTGGAAGCGTTGGTGTTCTCAATATCATGATCGTAACAGATCTGGTACCTGCAAATGAGGATGAATTGTTCGGGCGTCTCAGGTTTAAGACAAATGATCCGCATTACGCCAATGTTCAGATCTCGGTGGATGTGACGATTGGAGAAGCCACGTACGATCCCATGTCGGTTTCACCGACATCAATCCTTCTGACAATGGCCTATGGTAGTGATACAACGAAGATTATTTCCGTGAGTAATCCGGGAGTTGAAACGCATTCGATTGAATCAATACAAACATCGGTCGACTGGATCACCGTCGATCCCGATACGATGACCCTCCGGCCGGGGGAACGTGGAACATTGGTCCTTGGCGTGACAACAGTGGGATTGACAACCGGAACATATGAAGGCCGCGTATCGATTCTGACCGACGATCCTTATGCCGGAAGTCTCGGAACCATAATCATAACTGTTACACTGAATGTAGTCACTGAAATAAGTCCCACGCGTGTAGTAGTCGCTGAGGAGTTTACGGGAACGTGGTGCCAATTCTGTCCGGTTTCAATGCAAGCCCTCCACGAGCTGGAGGAATACGCACCCGATAATGTTGCCGTGGTGGTATACCATTTAGATGATGGATTCGAAGCAACCGGGAATGAAACGAGGAGACAGTATTACGGGATTTTGTTCTATCCCCATGTTCAGTTCGACGGCATTGTCCCCGTTACGGGTGAAATGAGCGATTATTCACTGTATTTCGGCGAACGGTATGACGTTCAGATTCCCCTTTCACTTCAGATAGATCTTATAACCTATAATGCTCTCAGTGGAGATGGGGCTGCGGAAGTGCGTATGAACAGTATTGTTGACAGTACATTAGCATTCAACTTTCGGATGTTCCTGACCGGCCTGGACAGTACCTATAGTTGGCAGGGTTTTGATCATCTGTATAACACGGTATTGGTTCATGTTACCGAAACAGCAGGTACACCGATTCAATTGGATCCTTTATCCTCCGAGACGCGCACATTTGATTTCACGATTCCCGCGGATTGGCGGGGGAGGGAGTGTGAACTCGTCGGATTTGCGCAACACGATCCGACGAAAGAGATTCTCCAGGGGGCGAAGATCGCGGTTCCCTAGAACCAACGAGACCTATCTATCGACGGGATATAAGCGTACTCAGAGAATCGCTCCATCGACGGCATCCCAGACTTCCGGTTCCGGTCTGAAATACAAATCATGGGATGGGACGGCTTCGAGAAATTCGAGGCAGTTTTTCATGAGATGCTCAATATGATTGTGTTCATTTGAGAAAAAAAGTACAGTCTGTAACAAGCGTGGCAACGCTCTTCCCAATGACAGTGGACTCGTTTTATTATACGGCGCTTTATTCAGAAAAAACAAAGCATGAACCGCATTTGAGTCGGTTATGGTTCCTCTGGTGAACTCACCCCAGAACGGTGTCCCGTAGACTCGATACCCATCTTCCGTCCGTCGAACCATGGGTAATTCGTCACAGAGCACTCGGTTTTCTGTACCCAACTTGCTTATCGTAGTTTTACCCGCTTCGCTTTTTCCGGTAAATATACAACCTCTTTCATGTCGTATCTGGGCGCTCGAGTGTATGAGAAATCCTCCTTCGCCAAGAAGGCGTATGGTAAAAAGAACGCGAAAGAAAGAGTCGAAAGAGTATTCGTTTTTAATGATCTCTACGTTCCAGGTACTTCCCTGATCCGTTGATTCAGCAGCGGTATCCTGCCGGCTGATATGTAGTCGATCCGCATTCGCTGATACAGTGGGCAATCGATGACCAAGTTCAAATGGAGCATCAAGGAGCTTCAGATCTAAAACAACGCCATCGTTGCAAGTGTCTGAGAGAAATGATGCGTACCGTTCGGTTATGATATCCGCGAAATGCTCATCGGGTATTCGAACCAGTGTATCCAGATCACCAACGCGAATACAGCACTCTTGCATGGAACGTCTCCTTTATATCCATTATTTCCAAGGTGGGTCGTTTTTCCTCACGCCTATCGGAATCCGATACATGCATGAGCGGAAGGGCGGAACGAGAAGAGACAGGCTCGTTCTGTCAATGTATTTCCTCTATTTCTCGCCATTTCTTAGGTTTAGCCCGCATATCGTACCAAATTTCTGCTGCAATCATGGAACTACATGCGCTATAGTCGTTTGTGATCTGCACAACCAATCGCTCGATGTTCAGATCGTTGTCAGTTGTAATAGCTATCAGCTGTCAGCAGTCAGCTATCAGCAAGGGATAAATCCTCCTCAATCCTCCTTTTCGAAAGGAGGAAGCAAGAGAAAGGGGGCTTCACCTGCTCTGAGCGAGACGTAGTCCTTGAGCAACCTCGAAAGGTCGAAGGACTCGTATGCCGCAGCACCTAACGAGTGAGGTCCTGGATAATACCCTTGATATCACCCGTCTTCGTCCCTTCGTTGATGGACTACGTCGTGGTTTTACCACCTCAAAGGAAGCCCCGCACCAATGGCGTTGGGTACGCGATCAAACCCATAGGCTTGCTTGTGGGAGGCTTCACAAGCATCTACATGTTTTCGCTACAAAACCCGGTGAGAAATGCGAGCGATTAGAAACTATCAGCTATACATTTTCCCTCAAGGATTGGTGAATCACTACTCCCCCGTCAACTTCTGAGATGTCGAAATTCCAATCTATTCTTTTATGATTTCAACTGCGTCCGTAATCAGCCGTCGAATTCGATCTAATCAAAGAATCCGAAGTGACAGTGCTCTTTGCGGATTCAAAACCGGAGAGAAAGGTGTCGGAAATCTCATATACGAAACGCAATTTCGTATATGAGATCGTGAACATGAAAGCACAATCCCCCTGAATCTCTCTGCCGGAGGAGCAGATTCGAAAAATTCCCTAACAAAATCCGACGAGACAGCTGGTTACAATCGTATCTTCAGATTGAATTCCAGATGAAAGCCAGAGTTAGGATTATTTTCCGATAGTTCGTATCCATTCGTAGGGATCCTTATGCTTTTTAGTCTGAATCCCGACGAGGAGATCACGGAGGGACATGGTTTTTTCACCGGGCTTGTCGGTGGCGAACTCATGACGAGTTCCGCGATATGTTATGCTTCCTATGGGTGTTATCACCGCGGCGGTTCCTGTACTGAAGCATTCCTCGGCTTCGCTGAAAACCTCGTTGACGTCTATATCCCTCTCTTCCACAGGCCATTCGAAGTGTTCCTGTGCAAGTTTGATCACCGAATCCCTGGTGATACCGGGAAGAATTGATTCGGATTTCGGAGTCACGATTGTTCCGGATTTTAAAACCGCAAAGAAATTTGCAGCGCCTACTTCCTCAACAAATCTGTCATCACGTGCGTCGAGATAAAGCACCTCGTCATATCCATTGGATTTCGCCATACGTAGGGGAAAGAGACTCGCCGCATAGTTGCCGGATGCCTTTACGTTTCCGGTTCCGCGAGGTGAAGCGCGGTGATAGTCCGTTACCAGTAGATCAATTGGGCGAATGCCGCCTTTGAAGTATGGTCCCACCGGGGAAGTGAAGATATAAAAGATAAACTCCGATGCCGGACCAACGCCTAGAACGGGTCCCCATCCCGCAAGAACGGGTCGTATGTATAAACTTCCCTTATTCAGCGGCGGGATAAACTCCTTGTTTTGAAGTACTACTTCAGTAACAGCGTTCACGAATTCCTCGACGGGATATCCCGGCATGAGCAGGCGTTCCGCCAACTGGTGCATCCGTTTCGCATTTGACTCGGGACGAAATAAAACAATGGATTTATCCGTTGCCCGGTATGCCTTCATGCCTTCAAATCCGCCTTGGCCATAATTCACTATACCCGATGCCGGATGAATAGTCAGGGAGCCGTAGGGGAGAAACTCTCCTTTTTTCCAGTTGCCATTTTTGTCGGTTTTCGCCACGTACATCTTCTTGGTGGGAATAACCTTGAATCCCAAACTATCCCAGTCCATTCGGAGCCTCCCTCATGTGTGAACATCTGCCAGACGGTAAAATTCCGAATTACCGTATATTTCATTCCTTTCGTGAACCGCGGCAGGCAAAATGAACCTGACGCATAGCAAATGGCTGTACGGTTCACGGTTGCCGATAACGGCCTGCGTGTATTTTTCGTATCATACAGGAAGGTACGGGCATATATCCTTGAATGCAAGGCATCACGATGAGTATTCGAGTAAAAATAACGAAGATTGACGTAATCCGAACACCGGGCCTTGACCTGTTCCATTTGAACAATAACATAGCGCGTCCTTCACACGGTCAAACGTAATCATTCGGGAGGTTTTCATGTCCGGCGTCCGAGTTCGTTTCGCTCCGAGTCCTACCGGCAAGTTTCATGTCGGACTCGCCCGTACGGCACTATTCAATTTCCTTTTCGCACGCCATCATGGTGGGTCGTTTCTTCTCCGGATAGAAGATACGGACAAGGAACGATCGAAGGTTGAATATGAATATGAGATCAAGGAAACACTCGAATGGTTGGGTATGAATTGGGATGAAGAACCAATTCATCAGTCAAAGAGGTATCAGGTATATCGGGAATCCGCGGAGAAGTTAATTCGGGCGGGGAAAGCCTTTCGTTGTTTCTGTACGGTCGGTGGGAATCTTGATGATCGGAGTGAAGGACAGAAACAGGGCATGATGAGTGGTTGTACGGCGGATTGTAAGAGCCTCGATTCCGAATCAGTTCAAGCGAGGATGGAGTCAGGCGAATCCCCGGTTATCCGATTTTGTTGCCCAGCGGGAACCACCTCCTTTAGGGACGCCGTATTCGGAGAGATCAAGGTGGAAAATGAAGAAATCGGGGATTTCATCATTCTCAGGAGTGACGGATCGCCTGTGTACCACTGGGCAGTTGTCGTAGATGATAGCGACATGAGAATAACCCATGTAATCAGAGGGGTGGATCATTTAAAGAATACCATAAAACACATACTTCTGTACAATGCTCTTGGTATTTCGCCTCCGATACATGCTCATCTTCCCATGATACTCGGTCCGGACAAGAAGAAGTTATCCAAGCGACACAGCCAGCTGCCCGCTCATGATGGAAAACGTATCCTGCACCTTGTGGAAGACTACAAAGAAGAAGGGTATCTTCCCGAGGCACTGGTCAATTTCCTCGCCCTCCTCGGGTGGTCCCCGGGAACAGACGATGAGATCCTTTCGCGTGGCGCGCTGATCGGTGATTTCGATCTTGATCGTGTAAACAAGAAAGACGCCATATTTGATCCGGAAAAGCTGGCGTGGATGAATGGTTCGTATATCCGCACCATGAGCGATGAAGCACTGGTGGAAGCATGTCTCCCGTTTCTTCGGCGAGCTGGTCTCATTAAATCGGGTGACGAAACCGGTATGTCAATAGCGCGTTCTGTTCTCCCGCTTGTTCAAGAACGAATGAAGACATTGTCAGAGTCTGTTGATCAAACAGAATACTTTTTCCGAACGTATCCGCGCATAGAGGAAAAGGCAAAACGCAAGCACTTGACGCGTAAAGATGCTGCGGATAAACTTCGGCGCCTGAGCGCTGCATGGAGCAATCTCGACGTGTTCACGCTGGAAACGACAGAAGGTGCGCTCCGGGAATTAGCGGAACAGATGCAGCTGTCTCCGGGGAAACTGATACATCCCGCCCGTGTTGCATTAACGGGTCGAATGAAAGGACCGGGGCTCTTCGATATCGTCGTTGTTCTGGGAAAAGACATTGTTATCGATCGCCTCGCTAAAGCAGCTGAAATTGCTGAAATGAATGGGGAGTCGTCCAACGGCAGGACATGCGGCTCTGGACCGTAGTATCGGGGTTCGAATCCCTGCTCCCCAGCCAGAAAATTCTCGGCGCCATCGTCTAGGGGTTAGGACGGGTGGTTCTCAGCCATCAAACCGGGGTTCGAATCCCCGTGGCGCTACCAGCATGGGGAAGGTGGCGGTACCTTCCCCTTTTGTTTTTTGTTTGGTGAGGAGATCTTCCGCACCTTGATCTGCGGGGATGCGGGATAGCCTCCATACAGGAATTCCCATCCTCGATACACCGAACGTCGTGTCGCCCACCGAAAGGGTTTTTTCTTGTCCGTAGTAATTGAGATCAAGCGTAAATCCGTTCATTTGATAGCCATGGCCATCCCCATCGGCGTATTTCATCTGCCCGAACGCATCGTTATGATAATTTTACTTACACTTTCCGCGACGATGTTGGTAATAGAGTTCGCACGATTGGAAAACAAGAAATTCGCGAATGTGTTTTCTTCACTTTTCGGATCAGTGATACGGGAACATGAGTCCTTCAGCTTCACGGGTTCGACCTTTGTTCTCGTCGGATCTCTCATCACCGTCTACCTATTTGATCAAGCCATCGCAGCAGCTGCGCTCAGCTTTCTGATCCTCGGTGATTCCGCGGCCGCTATCGTTGGAAAGACGTTTGGAACGGTCAGGCTTTTCGGAAAGAGTCTCGAGGGATTCGTCGCCAATGTTGTTGTGTCATGGCTCATTGGTATCACCTTCGTTTCTCCCGCACTCGCCGTATACGGCGCTCTTGCCGGTGCTGTTGCGGAGTTTCTTCCCATACCCCTTGATGATAATCTCAGGATCCCTCTCATAGCCGGAGCGGTTATGACCGTCATTTCGGGAGGCTGACCGGCCATCTATTTCAAACGGTCTGAACCGAATTGTTACATCAGTAGTCTGTTTTAAAACTAATTGTTGACACGGCGGATTCTGAAGGCAATCTCTGCGGAATTACGGTGAAAGACCGAACTATCATCGCCATCTGCCAGGAGGAGCCATGCCCCGGATCTCGAGACGACGGTTTATCGGGAGTACCCTTGCTACAGCGGTCGGAACGTCACTCCCGGTTTCGCTTTTTGCTTCACAGAGTCCGCGGAACACCCGGATAGTTATTGTTCGAGACGATAATGCAACCTCTGGAAGTACCGCGAATGCATCGGTAGTTCAGCAGATGGTAAATGCGGGAATAAAACAGCTCACCAGGCAACCCACGGTGGGAAAGGCGTGGATGAGTCTGTTCCCGGGGATCACGAGCTCGAGCAAGATAAGTCTGAAAGAGAATCTATCCTGGAGTCAGCAAGGTGCCGTGATTGTACATCCTGCTACATCAACAGCCGTGATAAACGGTTTTCAGGCCATGCCTGTGAGCGGCGGTGCTCCTAGTCTTGAGAATATAACCATCTGGGACCTGGACAAGGCCCCGATTCTCGCAGCCGGTTACTCGCTGAACTGGGGCGGACCGGGTGTCCAGTGTTACTATCCTGTTGAGGACTGGTGGACATTCGTGAATGGCGGGGGAGTAGGGAACGGGCTCGGATTTGATTCGGCATATACGTGTTCGGTTAATCATCCCTTCCCCTATCCCGATACAGACCATCATCCGGCGACACTCATCACGCAGCACTCGGATTACATGATAAATATTGGCATTGCGGGATACCATTCAGAAGCGACTATTACCGGTGTTATGAAGAATCACTACGGATCATTTGATGCGGTCAGATATCCAGAGGTACCGAACGGATACGCCATGCATGGAAACGGAGTCTCTCGTGGTATTCCCACATTCAGCGCATTCATACGGGATTCACTGGGTGACAAACAGAAACTCTTCATGGTCGATGCACTCATCGGAGCATGTCTCAGCGGACCGCAGGCCGCACCCGATTGTGTTCCCAACACCATGATATTCGGGACTGATACCGTTGCCGTGGATTATCAGATGAACGTTCTTCTTAACACGCATAGAGCTGCCGCCGGGCAGGGACCGATCACAGCGCCTCATGTGGGTGCAGCAGCGGGATCACCGTTCAACCTTGGAACCAATGATCCCTCGGAGATGGATGTAATCGAAATCAACAATCCCTCAATCCCGCCGGATTCCGTAGAAAATGTAGCGGTGAACCGCGTAGGGAACGATGTTCAGTTGGCATGGGATGAAGTACCCGGCGTTTCGAACTACAACGTCTACAAACACGATACCCCGTATGACGGTGGTACCGGTATAAAGGTGGGATCCACCATCGATACGTCCTATACCATTGCGGGAGCGGCATCGGAGGAATCAGGGTATTACACGGTCACAGCCGAGTATTGATTGAGCGGGTATTACTGATCTCTTTATGTCAATTGGCCCGTAAAACGTCACTATTCTAATATTAGAATAGTGCCTAAATGGATCCGTTTTCGGGACGGTATAGGTCTATT
>Ga0180433_10002780_pt1 | contig 26489 bp, 21 predicted proteins | sample SS_ome_8_FD_132980 | JGI IMG/M metagenome (GOLD analysis project Ga0180433, IMG submission 132980) | Hypersaline lake sediment archaeal communities from the Salton Sea, California, USA - SS_1_D_1 metaG | ecosystem: Environmental > Aquatic > Non-marine Saline and Alkaline > Hypersaline >... | reverse complement strand
CTGGACCGAGCAGGGAGTCGGCATATTGACGCTTTGGTTCAGAGGCAAGACGGATAACGGCGCCGAGCCGTTATATGTCGCTATAGCCAATAGCGGCGGCGAGCCTGCCGTAGTGGTCTACGATGACCCGGCGGCGGCGCAGATTGGCGTCTGGACGAAATGGGAAATCAAGCTTCAGGCTTTTGCCGATCAGGGTATCAACCTGAGTAACGTCGATAGTATTGCTATCGGTGTTGGTACCCGTGGCAACACGACGATCCCGGGCAGTTCCGGCAGGATGTATATTGACGATATTCGTCTGTATCAGCCGAGAGAGATAGCTGAGTAGTATAGCTCGTCTTCGCTCCACCACAAGGTGTCCTGTGGAGGCATGAAGGCTTTCTTCACACTGAGCGAACTCGAAGGATGGGGCCTATGCCAATAAGTTTGGCATAGGCTCCATTTTTGCCATTCAAGCAGGATTCACGCATAATCATTAATAGATTTTTCCTTGACAGGCTGGTGAATAATCTGGTACAAATGAGTATAAATAAAGGCTCTGGATTATGGGTCTTTTATTCTACGGATCTATCATAATTATCTTGAGGTAGGAGGGATTTTGCATAGTATTAGGATTCCAGCCAAAAAATTTTCTCCTTTGGAGTAATGGTTCCTCCTTAACTCTCCGAAAATAAGGAGGTGGTATGACGAAGTAAAATATTCATATACCGTGCAAATAGAAACAAGAAGGCAATGATTATTATCGGTTGCTTTGGTGTCTAACCAGAGCGTTATTGTCTCAATCCTATTTTAAGGAGGATTATTATGTGTAGAAAATTAATCTTTTTGGTATCTTTTGCCTTGGTGCTGGGACTGGTCGGCGACGCACTGGCAGCGATACCGGCTGGATGGGAGAGCCAGGATATTGGCACAACCGGTGGTAGCGCCGATGAGAGTAATGGCACATGGACTGTCATTGGCGATGGAGCCGACATCTGGGGCAGCTCGGATGCTTTCCATTACGCTTACGTACCATTAATCGGTGACGGCGAGATAACCGCCCACGTTGTTGACAACGGCACAGGCTCCAATACCTGGGCCAAGGGAGGCGTGATGGTTCGCGAGACGCTGGATGCTGATTCCAGACACTTAATGATGATAATAACGGACAGTGAAGGCGGTGGTATTGCTTTCCAGGGCCGTCACCAGCAAGCCGGCGCTGCCTCCAGTAGCTTCCATGGGGATGTCACGGCATCACCTCCTTATTGGGTGAAGCTGGTCCGCGAAGGCGACATGATTACAGGTTACCATAGCGAAGATGGTGTTGATTGGGTGCAATTCTCGGATGCATCGCCGGACAATGCCGGCGGTCCTTTATCGAATCCCATGGAACTCCCGATGCCCGAGCAGGTTTACATCGGCCTGTGCGTAACATCGCACGCATCAGGTGAATTACGCACGTACACCTTCGACAATGTGACAGTCGGACTACCTGTAATTGCCTTCGGTCCTAATCCCAGGGATGGAGCACTTCTTTTGGAAACATGGGCCAGTTTGAGCTGGAATGCCGGACATACAGCAGTCTCACACGACGTATACTTCGGTGAGAGTGCCGCTGATGTGGAAGCCGGTACAGGCGATACGTTCCAGGGCAATCAGGGCACAACATTTTTAGTTGTTGGCTTTCCCGGAAATCCTTACCCAGATGGTCTTGTTACGGGAACGACATATTACTGGCGGGTCGACGAGGTTGAAGCGGATGGTACCAAACATACAGGAAAAGTTTGGAGCTTTACAATTCCGCCGAAGACAGCCTATGATCCGGTCCCAGCCGATGGCGCCAAGTTCGTACCGGCGGATACAATTCTTAGCTGGACGGAAGGTTTCGGTGCGAAACTTCATAATGTCTATTTTGGTGACGATTTTGAGGACGTAAACAACGCGACCGCAGGGGCTCCCCATCCGACGACTACTTTTAATCCGGGACCTCTTGAGTTCAATAAAACTTACTACTGGCGTGTCGATGAATTTAATCCCCCGACGACGCTGAAAGGTAAAGTCTGGAGCTTTACGACAACTCTGCCCGGTTTGGGTTTGGCGGTAATGGATCGTTGGGAGAACATTACCAGTACTGATATAAACACTCTCAAGGACAGTCCGAAGTACCCGAACAATCCTGATGTTACCGAGACGGTTGACAGCTTCAGGTGGGATGGAGCTGATTTGAGTGACTATGGGGCCCGTATCGAGGCCTGGCTCTACGTCCCGGACACCGGTGAATACACATTCTGGCTTAACACTGATGACCAGGGTGAATTATGGCTGAGCACCGACGACGATTCAAGCAATACCGTGCTGATTGCACAGGAGAGTAGCTGGGCAGGCCTTAACGCGTGGGGAAGCGGAGAGGAACAATCTGAACCGATTACGCTTGTAGCCGGCGAGAAATACTACATAATGGCAATCTGGAAAGAAGGCGGCGGCGGTGACCATTGCCAGGTAGCATGGCGGGGTCCCGGTATTCCGGATCGTACTGTCATTCCAGGGACGAATTTATCGCCATATGAGCCTGTTAGTGCTTTTGGCGCCAAGCCTTCCAATAATGCAACTGGTGTGACTCAAACTCCTGTTCTGCAGTGGAAGGCGGGACTACAGGCTGCATCGCATGAAGTTTATTTCGGCACCGACGAGGCCGCTGTAGCCAACGCTACTCAAGCGTCTCCCGAGTACAAGGGCAGCAAAGCGCTTGGTGACGAGAGCTTCGTACCGGGGAAACTGCCCTGGGAGAGCACATTCTTCTGGCGGATCGACGAAGTTAACGCTCTCAATCCCGACAGCCCGTGGATAGGTTCGGTCTGGAGCTTTACGACGGCTGACTTCCTTATAGTTGACGATTTCGAGGATTATGATGCCGGCGATAACCAGATTTGGTACTCGTGGCACGATGGGCTCGGTTATGGTGCACCCGGCGTCGATCCTTACTTTGCTGGAAACGGCACAGGAGCGGCAGTTGGTGACGAAACCACTCCTTCATATACCGAGGAAACGATAGTTCACGGCGGTCGCCAGTCGATGCCGCTTTCCTACGACAATAATAAGCAGGGTTTCGCCAAGTATTCCGAGACCGAGAAGACGCTGACTTTCCCGCGTGACTTTACCGAGGGAGGTGTTACAGAACTGTCAATATGGTTCAGAGGTTATCCGGGATCCGTAGGAAGCTTTGTCGAAGGCCCGGTCGGCACCTATACGATGACCGGTTCCGGTACGGATATTACCGGTGCCTCTGATGAGTTCCACTATGCCTATAAGATGCTTACCGGCGCCGGCTCGATTACAGCAAGGGTCAACAGCGTGGATAACACAAACGCATGGGCCAAAGCCGGTGTGATGATTCGTGAGTCGCTTGAAGCCGACTCTGCGCATGCCATGGCATTTGTAACTCCTGCCCAGGGCATTGTCTTCGAGTATCGTCCATCTGCGGGCAGTAATAACGTAGGCAATGCAGGCCAGGGACCGGAAGTACCTGCACCGTACTGGGTGAAAATAGAGCGTGGAATTTCCGGTAACTTTACCGCATCCTCTTCGACTAACGGTTCTACCTGGCAGATAATGGGTGTACCTGAGAACGTCCCGATGGGCACGAATGTCTATATCGGCCTGGCTCTAACCAGTCACGATGCTGCTCTGACATGTCAGGCGGTATTTAGTAACGTTACCACTACCGGTAATGTCACCGGGCAGTGGACGAACCAGGACGTTGGCATAGACACCAACGCTGCTGAGCCTTTGTATGTGGCCTTATCTAACGCAACTGGTGTACCAGCAGTAATGGTTCATGATGATCCTGCCGCGGCGACGATCGACACATGGACCGAGTGGGTTATCCCGCTTCAGGTTTTTGCAGATCAGGGCATTAACCTGACCAATGTTGACAGGATCGCCATTGGTCTTGGTAACCAGGGCAACATGACGATCCCCGGCGGTTCGGGCAAGATGTATATTGATGACATCCGTTTGTATCAGCCGAGCGAGGCTGCTGAGTAGTAAAATCCGCTTGCGCGGAAATAAAAGCGGGACTTGAATGATTCGGGGTCTATGCCGATAAGTTCGGCATAGGCCCCGTTCCTAATTGGTATGGCAAGAAGACAAAGGATTTGGCATAAGTGTGCTTGATTCCGGGCGGCCAAAGGTGTATAGTACGGCGTATGGAAACGAAGGTAGAGATAGTTTATAAGCCGGACCGGTCGACGAAACGCCGGCAGCCGATTTTTATCGCGACAGTGCCGGCGGGATTTCCTTCCCCGGCCGCCGATTACGAGGAAGGAAAGCTCGATTTGAACAGGCATCTTATAAGGAATTCCGCGGCCACGTTCTTTGTCAGGGTCACGGGCGACTCGATGCTAAAGGCGGGGGTTCACAACGGAGACCTGCTGGTCGTCGACCGCAGTATCGAGCCGAGAGACAAGAACGTTGTTATAGCCGTCGTCAACGGCGAGCTTACCGTCAAGAGAATCCGCATACGCAGGAATAAAGTGACGCTCGTAGCGGAAAACGACGCATACCGGAGTCGTGAAATCGACGAGCAGACGGAGTTCGAGGTCTGGGGGGTTGTCACTAACGTTATACACGCATTATGAAATGTATATTCGCACTTGTTGATTGTAATAATTTTTACGTTTCCTGCGAGCGGATTTTCGAGCCGTCCCTGGAAGGCAGGCCGGTCGTGGTGCTTTCCAACAATGACGGCTGTGTCGTATCAAGGTCGAACCAAGCCAAGCGGCTCGGCATCGGGATGGGGGTGGCGTTTTTCAAGGTAAAGGATTTGGCGGACAAGCACGGCCTGGTGGCGCTTTCTTCCAACTATACGCTTTACGCCGATATGTCACGGAGGGTGATGGAAACGCTTTGCAATTTTACGCCCGAGGTCGAGGTGTATTCGATCGACGAGGCGTTTTTAAATCTTTCGGGCTTGGGCGATAACCCGGCCGATTACGGCAGGACAATCAGGCGGACCGTAAAGCAATGGACCGGCATGCCCGTTTCTATCGGCATCGCGGAAACAAAAACGCTGGCGAAGATAGCCAACCTGATTGCCAAGCGGTCGCCCGAGGCGGCCGGTGTCTTAGAGCTTACCGGGCAGGCCGATATCGACGAGGCGCTGGCGCAGACGGGCGTAGAGCACATCTGGGGGGTGGGTATAAAGACCTGCATCAAATTGAAAAGGGCCGGGATTAAAACGGCGCTCGCCCTTCGCGGTGCGGACATCGAGTGGATGAGGCGGCGCTTCGGCGTTACCGGCGTCAGGACGGTTTATGAGCTGCGGGGCATGAGCTGCTATGAGCTGGAGGAACAGACGCCGGCGAAAAAGGGCATCACCGTCTCGCGCATGTTCGGCAGAAAAGTAGAGACCGTCGAAGAGCTTAAGGAGGCGATAGCAAGTTACGCTTCGAGGGCGGGCGAGAAGCTTAGGGACGAGGGTCTGGCCGCCGGGGCGATGACCGTCTTTGTGATGACGAGCCGTTTTGTCGAGCCGCGAAAGAGATATTTTAATTCGCACGGCGTTAATTTCCCGACCGCCACGAATTACACGCCCGAACTGATTGAGTACGCTACCCGGATAGTGCAGCGGCTGTACAAAAAAGGGTTTTTGTACACTAAGGCGGGTTTGATTCTCGGCGACCTTGCGCCGGAAGGCAAAGTGCAGGGCAACTTATTCGACCGGGCCGACAGGCAGAAATCGAGAAAATTGATGCGGGCGGTTGACGCCGTCAATCTAAAGCTGCCGGACAACCGGCTGATATGGGCGGCCGAGGGCATAGATCAGGACTGGCGAACAAAATTTGCCAAGCGCTCGAAAAGATATACCACCCAGTGGGATGAGCTTCTCGAGGTAACGTAGACAGTAGGGTGTGCAGCTTGTTTCGTAGCTGCACACGCTGCAACAGGCATATAGAACCGCGTGTGCAAAAAAAAAATTGCACACCCTACCACTATTTCTTGGAGGAAAAAATGAGAAGACTAAGAAGAGCTTACCAGAGAAAAACTCGAAAACGCAACAAGTTCCCCTGCACCAGAAGCGGTACAGGGTTCCGTCAACGGGCCATCGCAGCCGGCACCGCTGCGGCAATAACCTTAGGGGCGGGTGCAGGTTTGAATAAGGCCCTTGCCAAAGATAAGCCGGATATAGCTACACATCAGCAGCCGGTCAGCGGGGACGCAGATGCGGATTTGCTTTCCGGCCCGGAAGAAGCTGCAATCGGATATCTTCCATTCACAGCCGACCAGAATCGCAACGAAACCCTCGACGGCGCCGAGCTGGCCCAGCGATGTGCTTCGGTAATCAATGAGCTGCCAACCTTAGTTCCCGGCTCCACGATGCCGATACCAAACGAACCGCATAAAATACAGCATGCCCTTTTCGGTATCGAGCGATGTGACATTTGCGGCCGGGAGGTCAACATGGGCGGCTGCGAGATTGTCAACCCACGAGTCGGATTGTCGTATCCCGATCCCAACGATCCTTTAAATGGAACGTACCTGCCCGATCTGGCAGTGCACTATATGGAGCACGGCTCGTTCGATTGTTTCGGCGATGTTCACCGCGGCAGAGTCGACATTGCACGCCTGCTGAGGGTTCTCGAACTGCGGTATCCCAACGATCCGAACGAGCATCAACTGGCCGTCGAAGGCGATCTGGACGGAGATATGCTGACAGATGCCGAGGAGCTGGCCGCAGGCTACAATATATATGACGCCGACCAGGACGATGACCTGACTGACGATGGGATCGAGCTTGCCAAACAATGTGCCGAGGCGGTGGATTCTGTGCCGGTTTTCGATCCGAACGGGCCCGAAGTAAATGCTATATATAAGGTAAACTATCTACAGCGCGGTCTTGAGAATTGTGATATATGCGGCACAACGGTCAATATGGGTTACTGGGAGATTACAAACCTCAGGCTCGGTCTTTCTATCAATGTCCCGGTACTGGCGCTGCATTATATGGAGCACGGCTCGTTCAGCTTTTCCGGCGACGTCCACGGAACAGGCAGAACCGACCTGGCTCTTTTGGTGAAGATTCTGGAGATGCCCCGTCAATGCGGCGATCTCGGCACGATCTATTCGCCCGCGGATTTGAATAGAGACTGCCGGGTGGATTCCGACGACTTCGTGATTTTTTCCGAGCAATGGCTGCAATATATCGACTCGAACCAGGACCAATGAGATGAGCAATCCCTGCCGTGAAGGCGATCCGCGTCCAGATTCCTCCGAATTTCAAGGATATCTGCGCTCTCTCAAGGAAATCGACTTCGAATTAGCCTATCTGGCAATGCTGACTCGTGAAGGGATAAAGCCGCTAAGCAGATGGGAAAAACCTCTGGCCGATAAAGGCTTCGAACTATTACAGAAAATGGGCCTTATGACAAAACAAGTCCTCCGAACGGTCAAGTCCGGCAAAGAATTCATCGAGACAATCTTCAGCCGGACTCCCGCTTACCTTCGGCTATACGAACAGACCTTCGGAAACACACCTATAGATAAATCCGCCCAAACCCAGCGGCTCGAGGGCTTTTTGTTCGGTTATCCGCCCTGCTGTGTGAACCGGTATATTCGCATGCCTTACGCCCCGAATAACCTGGCCGAAGAGCAGCAGAAGATCCTGTTCCATTGGGCCTGCCGAGACTGCAAAGTCACACCTTTACTGCTGCCGGCTTATAAAAGCGTCCACGATCTGATCGGTCGCAGCTAAAGCTCAACTGCACCCTTTGGGCCTGCTACAGCCGGGACAACCATCCAAATTGACGAAAATCGCACGTAAATACATTGAAAATGCTTGACGGTTGATTGTGAGCCCATTATTATCCAAATCAAGCTTCCTGGAAATATAAGAATCTGTGATAATTGGAATAATTAGGGATTAAGTCAGTAAAACAAGGGAAATGAGCGATAATACTCTATCCACGGCTTTGTATGTTGGGAACTCTTTTCAAATTCGAAAAGGAGCTTTAGAGGATGCCAAATCCAAAAAACGACATTCCGAATAAACAATCAGTTTCGAAAAATATTAAGGAAAAAGTCGGTCCTTACGAGGACGAAATCGACCTGATGGATTATTTCAGGATTGTCTGGAAACGGAAATACTTCATTGTGCTTGGTTCCGTGCTGCCGGCTTTGATCGTTTTCCTATTCATTCACTACTCGCCGAGAGATTACAGACTGACTTTTCTCTACGATATCAGTCTTACGGAGAAAAACTATAAAACCCTGCTCGACAAGTTCTACAGCGCTGAAAATTTAGGTAAGATCGCCGCCAAATTAAAGGAAAACGGGCTCAACGAATACTGGCAGGGGATAGTCGAATCAAATGTGAAATTAGAGGTTTCGCCTTCTTATTTCAAAACAGACGCCGCCAAACTAACTAATGTCGAGAACCTGCAGAAAATACAGGAAGTTACAGGCACACTATTAACCATGACCGTTACGGGAAGGCCAAGAAGTGACATGCAGAAAACGTCTTCGATTATAAGAGATAATTTTGAAAAGATCCTCCCAATATACGATACAAAGCAGCAACTAAACACTACTATCATCGACTTAAAGACCAAGATGGTAGATATCGAGGAAAATAAATTTGACCTGGAACTTGAGTTGAAAAGGAAAAAGGCGATTCTGGAAAAATTGAAAAAAATGGAACCGGCAGATCCGAATAATATCCCGGGCGGCATCGTCTTGCAATTCAATAGAGTAGATCAGAGCAGCGAATACCTGCCTCTGGCTTACCAGGTACAAGCGACTAATTCGAATATCATTGATCTTGAAGAGACCGTTAAAACAAATCAGGAAAAGTACGATTACTACAAAAACCTGTTAAGCCTGAATGAAAGGCTCTTCAATCAGGTAAAGGGCAAGACATCTTCGTATTATACCATTCAGCAATTCCACTCATCCCTGACTGATATATTAAACAATTACGAAGACAAAGAGCTCAGAGACTATTTGAACGCGTATATTAAGAAAATAGAAAATGTGATATCGGCAAATACTCCAGTTGTAGAAAAGCCCGGGATAGATGCGATTGACAAAAGTCCCTACAAGAAATGCACGGCGGTGTTTGCGGTGTTGTTAATGATAACGACGTTAATAGCTTTCTTATCAGAGGCCGTCAAAAATAGTCAACTTCCGGCTTCGTGAAGGTTTTTTACTGATAATATGTTTACCCAATGTTTCTATTAGCCTGTTAATGGGCTTGTGGCACTATAGGATTGCAGCCATTCTTTGCTTTATGTACTTGCAAAAAAATGGTCTTGTGCAACCCACGGGGACGGAGTCTAAGAGCCTATAGGATATGCAACATGCCGGATAGCGGTTAGTCGTTGGCACCCGTTTGGTGCTTCAGAGACAGGTTTATTCAATACTGAACATGCATCTGCTGTGACAGGGAATAGCAAATTGTGTTGTGCTCTTGTAAAAGTATTACTTACACCAATATTTTGCTCAAAATCGGTCAGCTTGAGTTAAAACAGCTATTTGCTGCACTCGCTGAGTGGTATGGTGTGGGGGCTAATATCCGAATTCGGGGAGGTATGAACTCAGCGGCTAATAAGAAGTGCAGATTAAAGACCGGTAGATTTTGCAAATAAAATCGCTTTTTAGGAGCTTACAAGGTCCGAGGGTTGACCTCAAGCAAGGGTCATGGGGCAGAGTCAGTAGGCCCTGAGGTCGTGAGCCATGCTGTGCGGCATCGTGCGCCTGGCTGTGTGGCATCGTGCGCCTGTTTGAGCGGCGCCTCGCGCCTGCCTGTTCCGCAGCGCGAGCCAAGTAAGGGTCGGCAGCTTGGGCCAGTAAGGGTCGGCGCCAGAACTCAATAAGGGCCTAAAAGGGAGTTTTTTGCCCTAAAAGAGAAAGATTTCGCAACGCTGAAAAAGATGAAAAAGCCGATGAAAAAAATACGGCAGGCCATCAGCCACAATCAATACCTGGCAGTAGCGGCTGTGGTTTGTATCGCTCTGGCCTGTTAGTGAGTATGGGTGCCGGTCGCGAGTGGAATCTATGAAAACATCGGACAAGATGGTAACCCGGCCACATATTAAGATAGAGGTGGACACCTTTATTGCGGAGGCCAAATTAAAATTCGAAGACCTGATGGGCAAAAACGACCATTTTTTTGACACCGAACACTTAAAGTTGGATTTGAAAGAATGCTCTGTCCGGGGCGGGACGGTTACAGTGGCTGCACAGGGAGTAAGATTCTTCCTGCAAATATGCTCGACAGCTGTGTTGGCCAGACTGCTCACCCCCCAAGACTATGGTCTGATTACAATGGTCACGGCCGTGACCGGCTTTGTGATGATGTTCAAGGACCTGGGCCTGTCGATGGCGACAGTGCAGAGAGCCAAGATAAATCACGCCCAGATCAGCACGCTTTTCTGGATAAATGTGGCATCAAGTCTCGGTTTAATGCTGGTAACTGCAGCTCTGGCACCGGCTATTGCATGGTTCTACAGCGAGCCACGACTGACCTGGATTACATTAGCCTTGGCGAGCGCGTTTATTTTCGGAGGTTTGACTGTCCAGCATCAAGCATTACTGAGAAGGCAAATGCGCTTTGGCAGCCTGGCATTGATCCAGATTATTTCTACGCTGGTCGGCATTCTTACAGCCATCATCGCAGCCTTCTATGGAATGGATTATTGGTCACTTGTACTGATGCAATTAGTAACAGCAATTACCAATGTGATTGCAGTTTGGGTGGCTTGTGGATGGTGTCCCGGTATGCCTGTTCGCCGTTCCGGCGTCCGCAAAATGTTAGCTTTCGGCGGGCACTTAACTGGTTTCAATTTTGTCAATTACTTTTCGCGAAACGCCGACAATATCCTCATCGGCAAGTTCATCGGCACCGATGCCCTGGGATTATATGCAAAGGCCTACGGATTGTTTATGATGCCGATCTCACAGATTCGTAATCCTCTGAACCAGGTTGCTACGCCGGTTCTCAGCTCGCTCCAGAATCAGCCTGAGCGTTATGTGAAATACTATCAACGATTGATTGATATCATGGCCACTTTGACCATTCCACTGACTCTCTATTGCGCGATTGAGGCAGATTTCTTGATCCGAACAATCCTTGGTCAACAATGGCTTGGGGCCGTTCCTGTGTTTCGGATTCTGGTTATTGCAGCACTGATTCAACCGGTTGCCAGCACGCGGGGACTTGTACTAATAAGTCATGGATTTTCTGGCCGGTACTTCTATTTGGGTTTATTTCACGCGATTCTGGTAGTCGTTTCATTTTCAGTCGGTCTTCCGTTCGGGATCGAGGGAGTCGCTGCAGCCTATGCCATTGCTAACTATGTTATTCTTATCCCGTCGTTATTTTATTGCTTTCAGGAGACGCCTGTTACAGTCTCTTTGTTTATGAGATCGCTCGCTTCACCAGCGATTGCAGGTCTGCTGGCGGCTGCGTGCGTTATCGTTGCCAAATATGTAGGGGAGGGCGATTCATTGCTTTTCCATGGAATTTGTCTGGCCATATTTATTTTCATTTATTCAGGTCTATCGATGCTTAGGGAGTCCGTTCGGGAAAATGTATCAATGATTCTGAATAGAGCGGCCCCGATACGTACCGAAAAAGATAATGGTGCAACTAAATGAATATTCTAATTAGTTTCTGTTGCGGAAAAGGGTTCCCTAGAAAAGACCTCCATACGATATATCACTAAAAGATTGGAGTTACTAATCATGACACTGTCCATTATTATCGATCGTGGGCTTAGCATAGCCCAATGCGGAAGAAACCCACTACGTTTGCTATGGTATCGCTGGGGGCGCTATCTGGCAGCCCGCCACCATGGGGTTCGCGTGGACCGCACCTGCCTCATTCATCCAGAGGCGCGGATTAATCCTCGCGGCAGTCAACTCACAATCGGAGCACGTAGCAGGATTGCGCCAGGCGCATGTATCCAGGGTTCGGTGACGATCGGCGAGGACTGTACAGTGCAGATATACTCGGTGATCGTTGGCATACATAACGGCGGCCCGATAAAAATTGGCAACCAGGTGCATATTGCGCCGCACGTGATGATGTTCGCCGCGAACCACAAGTTCCCCGACACCGACATCCCAATTTACAAACAAGGTACCGAGGCCGCCCCAATCACAATCGAGGATGATGTGTGGGTAGCCGGCAAAGTAATGATTACCGCAGGAGTGCGCATCGGCCGTGGCAGCGTCATAGGCGCGGGCGCGGTGGTAACGAAGGATATTCCTCCTTGGTCGGTTGCGGTCGGCGTTCCTGCGCGAGTGATAAGGACGCGGAAAGAGCAAGAATCTGACAACGCGTGAGCCTCAATTGTCGATCACCTCAACTCAGGATACATGGGCAATGAAGAGCCGAAATGATTGAGATATCCGACAAGAGACTGTGTACTGGTTGCGGGGCGTGCGCAAGTATCTGTCCGCACGATGCAATTGCACTGGTCTTGGACGAGGAGGGGTTCTGGTATCCCGAAGTTGATAGGGTACTCTGTGTAGACTGCGCGCTCTGCGAGAAAGTCTGTCACATGTTAACTCCTCAAACCGACGATCCGTCATTCACAGGAAAAGTCTTTGCGGCATGCCTGAAGGATCGCGATGTATTGGCAGAAGTTTCATCCGGTGGGGCGGCATGGGCACTTACCCAGGAAACGATCCGTCAGGGGGGCGTGGTCTATGGCGCCGTGCAAACCGGTCTTTTCAACACGATGCATATGAGAGCCGAGGAGTTGAAGCAGGCAGAAGCTTTCCGTCGGTCCAAATACCAGGAAAGCAATATGGGTACGATATACAGACGGGTAAAGGCGGATCTGGATGCTGGACGGAACGTGCTTTTTACCGGTATCGGCTGCCAAGTCGCGGGTCTTTACGTCTATTTAGGCAAGAGGCCAACCGGCCTGATCACTTGCGATATGGTTTGCCACGGCATTCCTTCGCTGCGTATGTTCAAAGAATATATCCATGCACTTGAGCGTGCAGAGTGTGAAAAGGCTGCCGGCATTGTGTACCGCGACAAGTCGCTTGGCTGGAAATACAACCAAATCGCGATTTATCTTGAAAATGGGCGGGTTATCAAGGAATGGTGCGGTTCTCATCCCTACCACTCCAGCTACCTTGCGGGCCTTATCTCGCGCCCATCCTGCGAAGGCTGCAGGTACCAGCGCCTGAGCCGAATATCTGATATTACGCTCGCGGACTTCTGGAAATATCAAGGGAAACTTTGCGCCGAGAATGAGGAAAGCGGAATCTCTCTGGTGGTTTGTTCAACTGAGGCAGGACGGGAATTGCTTGGCCGTGCGTTATCGCTACTAGAAGCGGAACATGTTCCCGTTGAAGAGGCAATTAGAAGCAGCCGACACCTCACGAAACCTGCTCCCTTCCATCCGCTGCGCAACGAATTCTTCGCGGTATCTCGTATCGTCGGCTTCATGACGAGTTACCGCACATATGAGATCAGCAGACGAATTACGGCTTTTCTGCGCAGATGCAAGGGGAAGGTCCATAGGAGTGTGAAGGGTACATTTCGCATAGGTGTCTGAAGCTGGCAGGAATTCTAGGAGTACCCGGAGATATGTACTCGATACCGCTTGAAGTGTACGGATTGCCAGTTTTGGATTCAAACTCAGAGGATACAGGAAAATACAGATGGACACACTGCTTCTTAGTAATGGAATGAGTCTTCCGGTACTTGGCATGGGAACGTTCGGCATCAAAGAGGAGAACATGCCGCGTGCAATAGAGGCAGCGATAGCAGCAGGGATCCGCCTATTCGACACAGCTCCGAATTACAAAGTGGACAGTTCACTGGGACAAGCGATCAAACAAACAGGATTAAGACGCGAAGAGATCATAATCGTTGAAAAGGTCGATAATCGGGATCAACTCAAGCCTATCCGCATTGCTCTTGAGGAGTGCCTTGCAAGATTGAGAACTGACTACATTGATCTCTACCTAATCCACTGGCCTTTTCCGGGACGTTATGTTAATACATGGCTACAGATGGAAGAGTTACGCAGTGAGGGGATGGTCAAGTCAATCGGAGTGTGCAACTTCATGCCCCATCATCTCGCCCATCTGATAAGGAAGTCAACGACCGTTCCTGTTGTTAACCAAATAGAGTTGCATCCCCTGTTTACGCAACGGAATACCCTTGAGTATTGCAGGAAGAAAGACATCGCAGTCATGGCCTATACTCCACTCGGGAGGATGAACCCTGCGCTGATCAGTAATCCGCTTCTCGAATCCCTTGCCAGGAAGCATGGTAAAACAGTTCCACAAATTATCTTGCGATGGCATATTCAATCAGGATTTATCGTTATACCGAAGTCGGAATCCCCTGTACGCATTCAACAGAACGGCAATGTGTTTGATTTCTGCTTGTCAAGTGCAGACATGGCGGCCATTAACGCGCTGAATTGCGGCATGAGATTCCGCTTCGACCCGGAGGACTTTTCACGGTATCACTTGTCGCTGCCCTACCGTTTCTGGCTCAGAGCCTGGAGTTGGGCCAGGAAGCGGCTGCTGTCTCGAGTGTTTGCTTGACCGGTTCGGACCGGCGGGGCTACCGATTCACATCATTTCGCGAAAGGCTTACCTGTGACCAACACGACGAGTAGATATGCCAAATGGATGTGTAATGAATATAAACTTGACGAAAGGCGTTATCCTAAGAGCAAATATTTGGACCAGTTTGCAAAGATGACTAATGCCGTAACAATTCATTTCAAAGACGTGCCTGAGCTATCTGACTTTGACTGTCCAGATGCATCTCATTTGGATTTCCGGGATGCCCCACGTTTTACCATTTCACTCGGTAACGAATTGCGGAGGCTCGGTGTCATTCATCAATAGTGCCATTTCCACTAACAGAGTTACTCCCTTAACCGTCTTTTGTAACTGTTCGTCACTCAAAGGATTCACTGATGTTGATTGAGATACGAGGTGTTGGATTTGTGAACAAAGGCGCAGAGCTCATGCTTCACGCTATACTTCAGAACGTCGGACATGCCTTTCCCAATGCATTCTTCGCTATGGGGCCGGCAAAGAGTGGAGATTATTTGCAGCGCGCACGGCTCGGCCTTTATCAGAAGATCAGGTTTCAAAGGTATGGTGTCCGGTTAGGATGGATGATTCCCTCGGAATACCGACGGCGTTACGGACTGGTGTTAGATGATGACGTGGATGTTGTCCTTGATGCTTCGGGTTTTAGATATGGCGATCAATTTGGGCATAAAGGGACGCTTGACATGGCTTGGGACGTCAGAGCCTGGAAGAAGCGAGGTGTCAAGATTATTCTTCTTCCTCAAGCCATGGGTCCTTTCACATCAAACAATATACGTAAAGCCTTTACTTTCATTGTCGAAAATGCTGATTTAGTTTTTCCTCGTGATGAAGTCTCCCATAAGCATGTAACCGATTTGGTCGGCGAACGTGAGAATGTCCTCAGATTTCCTGACTTCACCAATGTCGTCTCTGCGAAAATGCCCGATAATGCTGAAACATTCCAGGACCGCTTCTGTCTGATCCCAAACTACCGTATGATAGACAAAACATCGAATGGACAGAGCACTCGCTATACTTCTTTCTGTGCCGAGTGCATCAAGCATCTGGTTGGATTCGGCCACAGGCCCTTTATTCTCATTCACTGTGAAGATCAAGATATGGAATTGGCCGAGAATATTATGCGTGAATCGCACGAAGATATCGAGATTGTCAAGGAAACAGATGCACTTAGAATAAAGGGCATTATAGGGCTTTGCTCCGGGGTGATTGGTTCCCGTTACCACGGCCTCATAAGCTCTCTCTCTCAGGGGGTTCCTGCACTGGCTACCGGCTGGAGCCACAAGTATGAAATGCTCTTTGAGGAATATGGTATTCCAGTTGATTACCTATCAGTATCAATCGAACCGAAGGCATTGAAGGAACAGATACGACGAATTACAGATGACAATTCCCGAAAGAAAATCATTGCAGAGATCAGCAAAGCCTCGGCCATTCACAAAGAACAAACTAAACTGATGTGGCAGAAGGTCTTTTCGGTGATTGAGAAATAGAAGACTTTTTGGTTGTCAGTGCCTATGTCGAAGTTAATTACGTCATCAATAAATTGAATGATAGCCCTGGTTGGGCTTATGAAAAGCTCATAGATGTCTGATAGCGAGTTGAGTAATTCTGATAAATTTATAAACCGTGCTGCTGATCCTGTTCAGGATGACAAGATGAGCGGAGAGTATGAACCGCCACTGGTCTCGGCCATTATCCCCACTTACAATCGAGAGGCTTTAGTGTGCCGGGCAATCCAAAGTGTACTGCAGAAGGAAATGTAACAATGAATGCTCCACAGGTTTCTGTAATAATTCCGCTGTTTAATAAAGAAAAACATATAAAATCAACCATTGAATCTGTTCTATCACAGACGGTTAGCACATTAGAAATAATTGTTGTTGATGATGGTTCGACAGATAATAGTGCGAATATTGTCAGGGCTATCAATGATGACAGAATAAAGGTTTTCTCTCAGAAGAATTGTGGGGTATCGGCGGCTCGTAACAAGGGAATAGAACTTGCCGCCTCAGATTTCATCGCATTTCTTGATGCAGACGACCAGTGGACTCCGAAATTCATTGAAACAGTTTTGAGACTAAAGGATAAATTTCCCCAGGCAGGTGCTTATGTTACGGCCTATGAAATTTGTGATATTGATGGTAGAATTCATACGTCTGGATTCAAGGCTATCCCTCCCGCTCCATGGGAAGGTATTATTGATAATTATTTTAAGTCTGCTGCTTTGGGTGATCCAATAATTTGGACTTCGGCAGTTTGTATTCCTAAAGCTACTTTTGCAGAAACAGGTGTCTTTCCTTTGATAAAGGGACTTGGCCAGGATCAGGATTTATGGGCAAGAATAGCAATTTGTTTTCCTATAGCCTTCAGTTGGAATATAGGAGCCGTTTATCATAGAAAAGCTCAAAACAGAAGAGGTAACTATGTTTTCGAAAATGTTCCCGTTTGGGAAACAATTGAAAAATATGTAATGGAAAAAGAATTAGATGAAGAACATTTATTCTATATAAGAGAATTTATCGCAAGAAAGAAAATCTTTGCTTCCTCAAGGGCAATCTTAGCCGGCCAGCCTGTAAGAGCCAGAAATCTGCTTTCATATTGTCCCACCAAACTTTATAAATCGCAAAGGGCATATTGGCATTTATGGGCATATATGCCGCCCTTTCTGACAAAGGCAGCTTTATATATCAAGAGAAAATTATGTGGCAGAAGAAAATGGAAAAGGAATTAAAATAGCTCGCGATGCGTATAAAGAATAGAACGACTCCAATAGTTTCACTATCAATTTTATTAGGTATAGTTGCGCTGGCATTTATGACAACCGATGAACGCTATGTAGCAGCGCCTGGAATCGCATGCGTTGTTTTGATGCTCTGGCTATGGATGAGACTGTGGGATCGTGACCAGAAGATTCCTTTTTTTGATGTGGGTGTCTTCTGCGCTCTTGCCATATTTTTCTATGCGGTCTATCCCCTGGTAAATTACTGGGTAAATGGCTTGCAGTTTGGCTTTTTGAGCGATTCCAGGCTTCGAAAGTATCATATCCTGCCTGCCGAACTTGGCTTTTTCTATTTACGCTATGTATTGTACCTGTTTTCTTTTGTATTTTTCTATTCCGTATTTCGATGTAGAGGGACTATAGAAGTTGGTAATGTTCACATCCCAGGCCGTTATACCCGGCGGGCCATTGTTCTTTTTTTTCTGTTATTCACGAGCTATTTCTTCCTCCTGCAACTGGCTACAGGTGCTGGTTTCAATACCACCTATGAGCCGGAGGCGTATGCCAGAAATAGTGCTGCTATTGCGAGTCTGCCTCTCCTTTTATTGCAGGTTTCTGTTAAGTTTCTGGGTATTCTGTTCGTCTTCAAGCTGGCACTGCTTTTCATCGTGGTTAGTCGTTGCAGACGAAAGAAGTGGCTTATTATTTTGCTTATATGGGTCGCGGCGGAAATCATTCATACGTTTATACTGAAGGGAGACCGAGGGGGGTTAGTGTTATTCCTCATGGCAACAGCACTGCTTTATCACCGAATGATTAAGCCTTTTTCCATGAGATTTCTGCTCGCATCAGGGACATCGCTATTCATATTTTTCATTTTTATTGGTTTGTATCGTGGATATAAGGATTTTGGCTCTTTGCAGGCGGATTTATCGCTGACTACTGCAGGTATTTTTTCCGGAAATAACGAGTTTCAGGCATTGCTTGGGACAGCATACGATGTATTACAGAGAAAGACAGGGGGCACCGTTTTGCCCTGGTATTTATATATAAACGATATTATTACGATACTTCCGCCTCAGCAATTAATGCCCTTTGAGAAAGTACCGGCATCAGAATGGTATCTCCGGGAGTTAGGAATTAGTGGATCCGGCCAAGGATATATGTGGGGTGTTATCAGTCAGTCAATTATTGGTTTAGACTGGATAGAACTTGCTCTTAGAGGCGCATTATTGGGATATATCCTGGCGCGATTCCATCGTTGGTACTTAAAACATCAAACGGAATTCTTGGCTACCTTGTTATATGTGTTTTTCTGTATTAAAGTGTATTACACGTTTAGAGATACGACATTTACCTTTCTGGCAAATCTTGTTTGGGAAGTCATTCCTTTCTACATATTCGTAGGCATAGGGGTGGCTATTATCTCACAGATGGTGGGCGATGAGTCAAAGCACGGAATCGCCATGTCTTCATGAAATCCGGAGTGAACTTGTGCGGAATCTGCGGGGAACTGATATTTAAAGATAGCATCCCTTTGACTAACTCCATCAGGGCGATGTGCAAAACTATTATGCATCGCGGTACGGATGACGAAGATATATATACGGCGCCACACATTGGGTTGGGACAGAGGTGTCTGTCTATCATTTTTCTGCAGCTTTGGTTTCAGGAGTTTATTGATTGAGTATGCGTCTACTTCATCTCATACCGAATCTGAGCGGCGGCGGAGCGGAACGACAGCTTAGTTATCTGGCGCCCGAGTTGGTGCGCATGGGCCATGATGTTCACATCGCCTATTCTAAGGAAGGAGCTAACAAACCGGAACTACCCGGTGTTGTGCTTCACCAGTTCAAATCACGATCCAATTACGACCCATATTTGCTCTGGCAATTGTTTCGAATTATTCGTCGCATCAAGCCGGACATCATCCATACATGGATTCTGCAAATGAATATTCTGGGTGGAATAGTGTCAAGACTCAATGGAATTCCCTGGATATTAAGCGAGGTAAGTTCGGCCATGGCCTATCCACCGACATGGAAGATTCGTTTGCGTGATCGGCTTAGTTCTGGCACAACTGCCATTGTATCCAATTCTGCAGGTGGTAACGAATACTGGAAGACCCAACTACCATACAGTCGCCGTTATGTCATACCGAACGGATTGCCTGTGCACGAAATTGACGGGACTGTACCGGAGTTACCGGCCGGATTAGCTAATCCGAAAGCTCCGATTGTGCTTTATGTCGGCCGCCTGATAGCCAATAAGAATCTGACATTCTTTTTGGAAGCTGTGGCACATGTGAGGCAGAAACAAGAGGTATTGGTTATTCTGTGCGGGGAAGGTCCCCAGCGCGCCGAAATGGAGGCATTGAGACGCAAACTGGGGCTTGATGAGGATGTCTATTTTACAGGTTATTTGCCGGCCGACTCGTCTGTCTGGGCTCTCATGAAAAAGTCTTCGATTCTCGTATCGCTTAGTGCGTACGAAGGAAGCCCGAACACAGTCATGGAAGCCATGGTGTGCGGTTGCCCGCTAGTACTCTCAGATATCCCTGCTCACCGTGAGATTCTTGATGAAAGTTGCACGCTGTTTGTAGATACGTCCAACACTAAGCAGACAGCCGATACCATTGTGCAGGCATTGCGTGATGCGGATGCTTCAAAAGGTCGGGCTTTGATCGCAAAGCAGAAAGCTCAGAAATGGTCCATAACCGAAATGGCCTGTAACTATGAAAGAGTTTACAAGAAATTTATATGAATATGAAACAACCAATGTATGGCATTTCAACATATCTTTTTGGTTTGTCAAGATTTTGCTCAAAGGGAAAGGCGGCCCGAATTCAGCGAGACACTGCCATGCTGTCTGGCTGCGTCATTTAGTATGCCGGGAGCTTTTCAATCAAGAAAATGTCACAGGCTTATGACATGCCCTACCAGCAACTGTATTAAAGTATGAGAAACATATTGGTTAACGTGGTTAATGCGAAATCAGGCGGGCAAATGACCTACCTTGTGAACTTATTGAGCGAAACTGCCTCGTTGCACAATTATCGGTTTACATTCTTAGTTAACATGGTCGCAAACAACTATTTAAAAAGTAACACCGTCCATATTCCGGAAAACGTCAGTATTTATGCTATCCCTTCAGATTATTCGTACGGTGCAACTTCGTATATCTGGCAGGTTTTTAATTTGCCGCGGATCATTCAAGAAGTAAAGCCTGATTATGTTTATGCTCCAACACATATCGCCTACAAGGTTCCCGGCGTGAAAACGATACTGGCGATGCGCAACATGGCGATACCGAACTTCCTGAAAATTGATGTCCCGTTCAGGATGAGATTAAATCTTTTCTTCAAATACTTCGCATTAAGGCATTCACTGCGAAGGGCAGATAAAGTCGTGGCAGTCTCTGATTATGTAAAGGATTTCCTGAAAAGAAATATGGGCAAAGACGAAAAAGATATTTTCGTCACCTATCATATGATAAACAGCCTGCATAAAGATAATGATTCCCGGCTCGAACAATATGGCGGCATCAATAAAAATGATTATATTGTTTTTATTCCCGGCTCATATTACAGATACAAGAAATTTCACACCCTCTTGAAATACATGGAGGGTGTTAAAATACCTGCAAATGCCAAGGTGATATTTGCCGGTGATGAAGCTGATAAGAGATATCTCAGTCAATTGAAACGATATAAAACAAAGGCTTATGAGCCAATATTTAAGACCAGTTTGAGCATGCCGGAAATGAAGTTCTTTTATAAAGTTGCCAGGTTGGTAATATTATCATCGCAGGTTGAGGCCTGCCCAAATATTGCGCTTGAAGCGCTCGCTAACAATTCCAGGATTTTGGCAAGTGATATACCTCCATTTAATGAGATACTTGGTGACTATGCTACTTACTTTGACACAAATGACAGGTATGATTTCGTAAAGAAGTTTGAAATAGCTATCGATTCTGAGCCTGATGTTGCTGTTCAGATCAAACAAATGAAAAAAGTCAGTAAAGACGGTAGCATACTTGACATTCTATATTTTTCCGAATCTGATTGAATTACTTTGACATAACGTTTAATGAAATATGAAGATTTCAATAATAACTATTTGCTTCAATAGCGCTGAAACGATTGAAGATACTATTAAAAGCGTTCTGAGCCAGGACCACCGGGATATCGAATACATCATTGTGGACGGGGGTTCTACAGACGGTACACTTGATATTATAGACAGGTATAAAAATAAAATAGCAAAAGTTATATCGGAACCGGATAACGGTATTTATCATGCGATGAACAAGGGATTGAGATCGTCAACGGGTGACATTTTTGCGACTCTAAACGGCGATGATATATATGCTGACCGGACAACTGTTAGCCAGATGATAGAATTCATACAAAACAATGGCCTGGATGCCGCGTATGGAGATTTGATTTATGTTGACCGCCGTGATACCAGTCATATTAGACGGTTCTGGCAGCCCGGCTCGTATAAAAAAGGTGCTTTTCACCATGGCTGGGTAATTCCGCATCCGACTTTTTTTTGCCGGAAAGAGATTTTCGAAAAGTACGGCTACTTCAATGACAAAATGCAAATCGCAGCAGACTTCGAGCTAATGCTCCGTTTTATTGAAAAACATCAAATTACGGTGGGCTATCTGCCAAAAGTAATCGTAAAAATGCGCACCGGCGGCAAAGCAAACATCTTACGAGGCATGATTCAAGGCAACAAAGAAATTATGAAATCTTTCCACCTAAACGACCTTCGTTTGTCTCCGTGGTTTTTTGTCTGCAAGCCAATAACAAAAATATCTCAACTCTTCAGAATACCAAAACACAGAGAAAGGTTCGAATCAACGGAAAAGTTTAGCAATCCTACCCGGAATTAGGAGGATCCATTATTTTAAAAGGTAAAAAGGTACTCGTCACAGGAGCAGGAGGCTTTATCGGCTCCCATCTTGTTGAAGCTCTGCTGGAGAAAGGGGCATCCGTTCGTGCTTTTGTTAAATATAACAGTCGCAGTGATTGGGGCATGCTTTCGGATCTGCCTGGCGAATCCCAGAAAAGTCTCGATGTGGTTCCTGGCGACATCCGAGATGCATTCCTTGTAAGGAAGGCGGTAAAAGACTGTGACTATGTATTTCATCTGGCAGCGCTTATCGGGATACCTTACAGCTACGTGGCACCCGGTGATTATGTATCGGTAAATGTGATGGGAACCGTGAATGTCCTGCAGGCTTGCCGGGATGAGCGAATAACCCGTCTCGTGCACACTTCGACAAGCGAGGCCTACGGAACGGCCCTTTATGTTCCGATCGATGAGAAACATCCAATGCAAGGACAATCGCCCTATTCCGCCAGTAAAATAGGGGCAGATAAAATGGCAGAATCATATTATAACAGTTTTGAACTACCCGTCGTGATCGTGCGACCATTCAATACATACGGACCACGGCAATCATCCAGGGCATTCATCCCCACGGTAATAAGCCAGGCATTAAGTCTTAAGAAAATCGCTATGGGGTCTTTAGAGCCCGTTCGAGATATGAGCTTCGTGAAAGATACCGCCGAAGGGCTCATCAAGGTCGGATTGTGTGACCGGATTCTGGGGCAGACTGTAAACCTCGGTACCGGTCAGGGCCAAACCATTGGTACAATGGTGGACATGATATTACACCTGTTGGGCAAAAAAAGTATCTCGGTTGAGCAAGACCCGGCAAGAATCCGCCCGGCAAAAAGCGAAGTTATGCGTTTGATCAGTGATAATTCGAAAGCCCGCGAGATTTGCAGCTGGACTCCAAAATACGACTTGAAAAAAGGTCTCCTTGAGACAATAGAATGGATCAGGAAAAACTTGCATAAGTACCGACCAGATCATTATACTATCTGAGAAACTGGGAAAGTGAAGTTATAGCATGGATGGTAAATGAAAAATGTACGAGCAGTTATACTGGCTGGAGGCAAAGGCGCAAGGTTAAAGCCTTATACAACAATATTCCCCAAACCCCTCATGCCGCTGGGTGAGATGCCGATTCTTGAAGTTGTACTGCGCCAATTGAAATCAGCGGGTTTCGAAAAGATTACTCTTTCTGTAAATCATAAGGCACATTTAATACAGACCTTTTTTAATAACGGTTCTCAGTTAGGTCTTGATCTCAGCTATTGCCAAGAAGACGAGCCACTGGGAACTGCAGGCTCTCTTTCGATTGTTAAGGATCTCACGGAGAACTTCCTGGTCATGAATGGGGATTTGCTCACGACCATCGATTACGCCGCCATGGTACGGGCCCATATCGATTCCGGAGCCATCGCGACAATTGGTGCTTTCCCCCGAAAAGTGAAAATAGATTTTGGCGTACTTGAGGTCAACCGCAAAGGGGAATTGCGGAATTACAGAGAGAAACCAACATTTCGATACCTTGTAAGTATGGGAGTCAATGTTTTTAACAGGTCTGTTCTCGAATTCATTCCCAATGGCCAATATCTCGATATGCCGAAACTTATGATGAATCTGCGAGAGGCCGGTAAGATTGTTCTAACGTATCGCAGCCGTTGCGAGTGGCTTGATATCGGCAGGTCCGATGATTATGAAACAGCCATTGAAGAATTCCAGCGATCGCGTGATAAATACCTGCGAAATTGAACAAGTGAAAAAGAGCATTCTAATCACGGGAATATGCGGATTTGCCGGCCGTCATATGTGTAACTTTCTGGCCGGTTTATCCGAACGACCAAAAATCATCGGGGCGGATATCATCGAAACGCAACCTGATCACTGTGATGCTTTTTTTAAGGCCGACCTGACATCTCCCAAAGAAACGGAACGCATCCTCAGGCAAACACTACCTGATTTTATTATACACTTTGCCGGGACATTCAACGCCGGGAACATCCAGGAAATGTTCAAGGCAAATGTCCTTTTGACCATCACCTTACTGGAAGCGACACGTGAATGTGTACCACACGCTGTCGTTATCGCCACGGGTTCTGCTGCCGAATATGGCTTAATTGAACCGGACCAATTGCCTGTTGACGAGCAAACTCCGTGCCGGCCCGTTACATATTATGGTTTGAGCAAACAATCTGCGACCCAGGTTGCTCGGTATTACCATCGGATCCATAACATCCGTACAATGGTCGTCAGACCTTTCCAGCTAATCGGCCCTAGCCTGACTCCGAAACTGGCCCCGGGGGCGTTTGCGCAAAAACTAAAAGAACTCCGAAAAACAGGATTAAAAACCTTTCAGGTGGGAAACCTTGAAAGCTGGCGAGACTTTCTGGATGTTGATGATGCCGCTGAAGCCATCTGGGCACTTTGCCAAAATCCAGCCCCGGGCGAGATTTACAATCTCTGTTCCGGCGAACCTACTAAAATCGCCGATCTTCTCCAAATGATGATTGATTATTCCCGTACAGAGGTCGAGATCGAAATTGACCCCTCACGTCTGAGAGGCCGACTCGATGTCACAAAAGTATATGGTAGTTATCAGAAGATTAGAAAACATTGTGGATGGCAGCCGAAAAGAAGTCTCTCTCAGACTATAAAAACGATGCTTGTCTGAAAAGGTATTTGTAGTTTATAATGCAATAAAGAACCAAGGAAAGGATTTGTCAACGTAAACTGAATCTCTTCCTTAGAGGCGTCGAATCTATAATTATGGTTATAAGACTTATTTTATTACTGGTGAACCTCGTTTTGATCAACGTGGTATTTCTTTTGTCATTTCTCATTAGGTTCGGTGGACATATCCCGGCATCCAATTTAAACCCCTACAAACATAGTTATATGTTTTTAACCCTTGTATATATGTTGGCCTTTGCCTTCGCAGGGGTGTACAAGAAGAGATTCACATCCTTTTGGGATTTCTTGAAAAGAACTTCTGCCGGCTTGTTCTTAGGAGCCTTATTCAGTGCAAGTCTTTTCTATGCATTGAGAATTAAATGGGTAGGATTTCCGACTTCGATATTTCTGATATCGTGTCCCCTTGGTCTTCTTCTGATCGCTGCAGTTAACGGTTTGATTCTAAGGTTCGCGGGGAGGATCAAGAAGAAAGTAATTGTAATTGGAAAAGCCGGTGAGGAAGATATCCTAGGCAGGGGCGCTCTGTTTGAAATTAAATACATAGAGAGGATTGAGGACCTCCTGCAACATGAGGACATAGATGAGGTCGAGATATGCAAACGTATTCAGGATGCAAAGAAATTGGATCTGCTGATATACCTCCTGCAAAAGCTAAAAGTCAATGTAACATTCAGCCCGTCAGTCTATGTGGAGCTGCTTTCCGAGAACATCCTGGGAGAAAATTCTACTCAATTCCTTACAACATTCATGGGAAGAAAATCCGAATCTGAAGAATTCCTGATACGGGCTTCGGATATTGTTATAAGTATACTGGCATTAGTTCTTCTGAGTCCACTGATTGCATTGATTGTGCTGATTATCAAGATCACCTCGCGTGGCTCTGCCTTATACAAACAGGTCAGAGTAAACAAGGACGGAGGAACATTTATGTTATACAAATTTAAGACGATGCATGAAGATGCCGAAAAAGAAACAGGGCCCGTTCTGGCTGTAGAGAATGACCCACGCGTCACAAAATTCGGCCGGTTCCTAAGAAGAACTCATTTAAACGAACTACCGCAACTTCTCAACGTGATACTCGGTGACATGAGTTTAGTTGGACCCAGACCCGAACGTCCCTACTCTGTGAAACGCCATAAAGTACTCAGGGAATTGAGGCTGGCCGTCAAACCCGGCCTGACCGGCCTCGCACAGATTCGAAGCTTCTACGACTTGAAGCCCCGGCATAAAATCAAATACGATTACCTCTACATACAGAAAAGATCACTCCTGCTGAACATGTACATTCTGACGCGTACCCTCCCCACCATCTTCTCCAAAAAAGGCTGGTAGCCCCCCACTTGTTTTACTACTTCCTCCCTGCTGCATAATTGTCCGGCGATTTCTCCACGCCACATACCTCCATCAGCCCACCACAAAGCCCTACTCGCTCAACCCTGTGCGCTCAACACTTTGAAACAGATACCGGCCAACGTGTGCGCTTAACCCGCATTTCTCACAGATAGAGATTCCGGGTCGATTTTATCCGAAAAAGCACTCTTGAGAACTGCCCGCAACCGCTTCAGGCTCCGGAACCACATAAGAAAAGCTCAAATTGCCCACCT
>Ga0180433_10002779_pt1 | contig 26497 bp, 25 predicted proteins | sample SS_ome_8_FD_132980 | JGI IMG/M metagenome (GOLD analysis project Ga0180433, IMG submission 132980) | Hypersaline lake sediment archaeal communities from the Salton Sea, California, USA - SS_1_D_1 metaG | ecosystem: Environmental > Aquatic > Non-marine Saline and Alkaline > Hypersaline >... | reverse complement strand
CAATGCGACGAGGCTGGGTAATGGGGTTCGACCCCGCAAATATCGTGACTATCGGATTGCCCCCGGGCGGCTTTGCGGGCCTATCGCCTGCGGCGAATCAGCCCCACCGCGCCAACGCCCAGCAGGCACAATGTAGCCGGCTCGGGTACGGTCTGGGGCTCGGGGTCGGTGTCGTAAAGGGTAACGGTGAGTTCGTTGGAGGCGAGCTCGCCCGTGGCCGTCGAGAACAGCTCAATGTCACTGCCCTCGAAACCAAGCAACTTGATCGGGCGATCCCAGACGAAGCCCGCGGGGACGGTGTCCGAGAGAAGATATTCGTCCAACACGGGCTCGCCCGTATATTCGGGGTGACCAGGGAGGCGCTCGACGAAGTACGCCGGTGCCCATTGGCGCGCCGGCGGATAGTAAATCGTTGCTTGCGAGTAGCGAAGCAGCCCATCACGCGTCACATCTGTGTCGCCCGCCCTCGCTCCGTACCAAGGGTTGTCGGTACTCGTCCACGACCATCCGCCAATGCCGGCAAAAGTGCCCGAATGGATCTCGATGGAGAAACGTACGTCAGTGAGATCTTCAGTCCCTTCGGAATTGTCGATGATCGCGCGGACGGCGGCATAGCCGGAGAATCGAACGCCGTCTTTTTGTTCTGCCGCATCCATTTGACACGCTACATCGCCGCCGTGCGATGCAGCCGACAAAATCGTTACGATCGCGGTAAGTGCAACCAATCTCATGATCTGGCCTCCCTAAATTCGACCCCGACTGTTGCATCCCATTATCGCCGAGGGACCCGGAAAGTCAAGGCATGAACCGGCAGAATGACATCTCAATATGCGCCGAGCGGATAGACCCGGCTCGCCTGGCCGATGGGCGGCCCCCCAAGGCTACGGCCAAACTCATGCGCACCGAAGCCCATCGCCGCTACTTCACGCTCTCGATTGCCGCGTCCAACGACCTGCCCGCAATAGATGCTCGCGTCCAGGTCAATCGCGGCGACGCAATCGAGGCGCTACGAAACGCTGCGGAGGTACTCGTGGGGCCTGAACAGATGGGGGTCAGCCAGTGAGCCTGCTGAAATATCGCACACTCGACGATGTCACCTTGAGCGACTTTGACAGTATTGTTGAGTCGGGCGCGTCCATGTTTGCGGCGTCTGCTAGCGCATCATTTCGGCAGCGAGGTGTGCTAGGTGCGAGGACGACGATCGTCGGAACAGACCCAGCGTACGGCGTGGTCAACCTTGCCCACGCTCTCGGGCCTGGGCAGTCCATCGCCCTGGGCCTCCGTTACTGCCAGCGCGCGGCCCCATCGACCAACGCGATGATCGCGGTATTTCGTGGGACAGGGCCAGTCCCCATCTATGTGCGCTATAACGGCGCCTACACCGAAATCCGAGGGTGGTCGACGGGCGCGGGCTTTCTCTCGGATGCGCTGGTTGTGCCTTCGAATGATGCATGGCACTACATCGCGATTGTCTACACGCGGGCGACCTCGGTGCTTGCGTCGGACGGCATCGCTCGTGGCTGGGTGGATCGTACTCTCGTCGGCGAGATCACCGGGATCAATAACTACGTCCTGGCAGAGACGATTTCGCATCTGGAGATGGGGGGCGTATCGTCTGTGAGCGACGGTTTCCGGGGCGACATCGACGAGATCAAGGTGGGTACGGACATCCCCGCCGTGATGCCCTATCGCCCTTACCAGCAAGGCCCGGCATTTTCGGCCGTCCAGCCCAGCACTGTCACCGGCGTGATCGGTGCCCATCGACTTTTGAGGAAATGAGACCATGCGAACGCTCGAAACAGACACATTTTCGACCAAGAACATCTACACGGGCTATCAGGAGCTTGCAGCCTACACGGCCTCGGGCTCGATAACCGTCCGCGCCCGCGTGCTCTTTACCTCGCTGGCCGGGGCGTACAACGAATACGACACGCAGTTTCGCCTCACGCCTAGCGGCGGATCAGAGGTCAAGATCGTCGGGGCCGAGTGGTCAATGGCCGATGCGACCGAGGGTCGTATCGTGTTGAGTTTCGATATCGACTTGGAGTCCGGCGACGCGCTGAAGGTCTACGGCAAGTCCAGCAACTCGTCGGATACGTCCGTCGGCGGCTCGGTGAAGTGGTTTGCGACCAGTGAGGTGGACGCCACGGCGATCAGCGGCGACGGCACCGCCGCCGACAACCTGGAGGCCATGCTCGACGGGACCGGCGCGACGCTGACGCTGGACCAACTCCGCATCGACGCGGCGGATGCAATCGCGGCGATTCACGTAACCAACTCTGCGGGGAAGGGCGCGTATATCGAGGGTACAACGTACGGTGTCGTCGCCGCCTGTACGAACACTAATGGGACCGGAATGTGGATTGTGGGCGGCAATACTAACGGCGTCGGCCTGGAGGTCTACGGGGACGCTTACGACATCTCCGCCGACATCCAGGGCAACCTCTCAGGTGCGGTTAATTCCGTTGTCTCTGCCGTCACTGCCGACGCGGTCTCGGACAAGACGGGCTACGCCCTGGCCGCTGACGGGCTGGACTCGATATCCACGACGGCCCCTGCGGGCGTAGCATCGAACTTCCGCGAGATGCTCGTCCAGGTATGGCGGCGATTCTTCCGCAAGTCCACGATGACGGCGACAGAACTCAAGACCTACGCCGACAACGGTACGGACGTTGTGACCACGCAGACGGTCTCCGAGGACGGCACGACTCAAACCCAGGGGGCGGCGAGCTGATGCGACTCTTCGGGACAATCGACGGCGAGGTCTCCCGGCGCGATCGCAGCGCGGCGCTGACGCCGCCATTCGACTTTTTCGCGGGCGGCTACCTGTACTACGTCGGTCCGGACGTGCCCGCCGCGATCGATTACGACACGCCGGTAGGCTACAGTCCGCCCGGCGTGACTGCGCCGCAACTGGCTGGGGTGATCCCGTTCGAGGATCGCGATTACTACCTGGCCTGCCGGGCCGTCAGCGACGCCGGCGTAGAGGAGACCAATACGTCGATCGTGATACGCGTCCGCATCGAGGCGGGCGAGCTGGTAGGCCCGCCGCCGGCCGCGCTCGACGCAGACCTCTGGCGGATAGAGCCCGCGGCCGATGGCTATGTCCGCCTGTCCGGCACGTACCTGGGGCGCGACGCCGAGGCCGACGCGACGGGCATCCAGGTCGCGCGGGTGTGGACGTCCACGGGCGCGGTCGACTGGGGGGCCGACCTGATAGAGACGGTGACGCTGGCGGGCCGATCGGCGGCGGGCACGTATGCGGTGAGCCAACTGCTGACGCCGCAGTACTCGCACGGTGAGACGGTACGCGTTGCCGTGCGAGCGGTGACTGCCGAGGGCGTGGCCGGGGCACATGCGGTGTTGGGTCCGATCGCAACCGACACCGTCGCGCCGCCGGCGGTGGATTACGTGAGCGCGGGGGCCGCGACATGAGCGACCTACACAAGATGCTACAACGCGCGACGCCGAGCGACCCGATCGGCGAGGCATACGACCGCACGCCTGCCGGACTGCCGCCGGGGCCGCCGATGGCGGCGAATATCTTTGTCGTCACGGTCGAGAAGGATGGGTACGACGCAGAGGCGTCGCCGAACACAGAAGGCGCGGGCGGCAAGTGGGTAGACGGCGAGGGTAGCGGCCATGAGAACTGCACCTGGACCTATACGGTCAAAGATTATTGGAGCGGTGATGTGCTCACGATGGCTGACGGCAGCGATGCCGAGGATCTCACACCGGCCCACTGGCGAATAGCGAAGTGCGAATACTCCGCCGGCACGGTGGGGCTCGCCACTCGCAACGCCGACGGTGACATTGTGCTGCTGATGGTCTTCAACGAGTCGCCTGGTGCGGGGGTCTGTTGACGTGACTGACGGCGCGATACAAATCTACGACGGCAAGGTGCTCGTAACCGACGGCGGAAAGATTGCCGTCAATGAGGACTGCTGTTGCGTGGCGGCGTACAAACTCACGCCCTGCGGCGGGTGCACCATCAACGACATCTTAGGGCCGCGAACATTAACGGCTACTATTTCCGGCTGCACGGCTGATTGCGGGTGCCTGACAACCAGCTACATGCTGGGCATCAATACTTGGGGCACGAGTGTTGACTTCAACGGCACCTGGACGCTCGGTTACAGCTCCTCACTGACCGAAGAATTTCCCTGGTATGGCCCCCCTTATTTGCCATGGCAAGAGTGGTGGTACCGCTGCGGATGGTTCAAGAAAAACATCGGGACCGTTACGGCATCATATTGGTATGAGTATGGGAAAGTGGACTGCCTGGGCACGCCCACTGGTACTGAGACGTTCGACCTTCATTTGGTGGTTTACCCGGAATTGGAAGGCGGGGCCTACTACCTGAGGGCTCGTGTGTTTTTTGACTGTCACAACGATCCGAATGCAGCCAACCAATTCTATGCGTCGATTGACGTGTCGGACAGCAGCGCCCCGTGGGAAGGCCAATCTTGGGCCGGTGCAAACTCTGAAAACTGCTACCCCTTCTCCACCGCATCCTGTGACTCATTCCCGCTCGGGCAGTGGTGTGATAACGGATCGATCACGATTAGCGTCCCCGAGGGACAGCGATGCCCAGGCAGCGGGATACCAATATACACGAGCACTGATCTGTCGGACCACGTCGGTAAGGTGGTGGAGATCGACGGCGTCTGTTACTCGGTTTCGCTTAACAAGTCCGACGAGCCCTCGGACGGCGATGTCGTGATAGACCAAGCGTGCGAGGACTGTGACGATTGCTGCAATGACGACTGCTAGGCACATACTGACGGCCGCCGAGATGCTGGCGATTCGCCGGCGGCGTGCGGGGCAAGAGACGCCGCCGGGGCCGGTCCGCGCGACCCAGCCGCCAGCGCCGTCGCCCCGTGAGCAGAACGAGGCTATCTGTGCTGCATGCGAAGAAAAGCCGACGTGCTATGTTTGGCGGGGACTGAGTCCATGCAACCGTGCCAAGGCGTTGCGCGGCGACCCGGAATATGCGTGCGACAAAATCAAGGCGTTCAACATAGGAGACGCATCATGAGAGCATGGAAGCTGACGATTCTTTTGGCGATGTGCCTGGCTATTTGCATGGGCGGGTGCATCAGTTCACGGGCCAAGGTGGTCATTGCCGATCACCACGACAACGCGGCCGAGTTCAACCGGCGCATCCAGGCCGCGCCGACGGCCGACGCCGCCGACGCGCCGCTGCCGGGGTGGGTCAAGGTGTGGGCGGCCGCCGACGCCGAGGCGTGGGCCGCAATGGAGGCCTGGTCGACCGGTAAGGCCGCTACCGCTGCCACGACGCAGCCGACGGGGGGTGAGTAGATCATGATCGACCCGGCGATGTTAAGCGAGATTGCCCAGGCCGTTGCCAACCAGGCGCGGGTCGCCGCCGAGCTCTACGGCGAGGTCCTCAAGCGACTGGGCGTCGACGAGCTCCGGGCGGTTTGGGCGTTAATTCAGGCGGATAAGCGCCGCTCGGCGCGTGGGATTCTCCTGGCGGCAATGACGCCCGACGAGCTCACCGCCGACAAGCGACTGGCAACCGACGCGGCGGTCAAACTGGCCGACGACGCGGCCGAGGCGCGGGAGATAGCCGGTGAGCTTGGCTGGGCCGTCCTCAAGGCGGTGGCCGGCGCGGTGATTGCAGCGGCGGTGATTTAGCAGACACGGACGAGTGCGGCGCACAGGGAGGTGCGAATATGACTAGAGCAACGCAGATTGGCATTGCTGCGCTTGCGGTGGCCTGGGCGGCGGCGTACGTCATCGTCGGCACGCTCCTGGTGGCGGGCTGCTCGTCCCAGGTCGCTCCCCAGGCCGACACGCTCGCCGACGTGGACCTCGAGGCCGACGTGGGGTCTCTGGAGGCACACGTGGATGTCGGCGACGTGGGTAGCCCGTCCCTTGCGATCCCCACCAGCCAACCGGCCGAGCAATCCGGTGCGGACGATCAGTCAGCCGGGCGGGACAACAGCCCCGTCACGGTCAACCTCAACGCCTCGGGCAGCGGGTGGGCGGTGGTCGCGTCGCTGGTGGCCGTCGCGGCGATCGTCGCGGGGCTGCTGCTGCTGGTGATGTATGTGCGGGCCAAGGGGCACGAGGCCGACGCCCGCCATCGCGAGCTGGCGGCGGCGCACAACGTAGACCGCTCCCTGGCCGAGTATCGCGCCCTCGAGGCCAACGCTCGCGCCGTTGCCAAGGCCGTCCGCAAACTGGGGCCCGGCCCGCAGAGAGATCGGCTGCTGGCGATCGTCGCCGATGAGCTGCCCGACGCCGATGCCTGGCAGCGGACGATCGGTGACGAGCGGGTGCGACGATCGCACAAGGGCCAGGGGGCTGCGTGAGGCCGGCGAGTGAGATTCTGGCGGCGCGGGGCTTCGGGCGGTTCGTGGTGCCGTGCGAACACTGCGGCAAGCACACGCACGTGGAGCCGATGCGGTACCCGGAGTTTCGCATGGCGGTCGAGACGGTACTGCGCGAGACGCTGGCGGCCGCGGGCGTGAGCGATTCGGTAGTGAGACAGGCAATGCAGGATGGTAATGCACAGGGCGCGGGCGGCCAGCGGTGACGCAAACCGTCAACGCCGGCAAGCGGTAACTTGCCGGTCTTTGCACGCCCGGTGCACGTTCGGGTAACGGACTGTTATACAGCGGTGACAGGGATGGTCAAGTGGTGTGCGTGAAACGGAAGTCACGGCGCCCGGTAAGCAATCGGGACACAAAGAGGCAAGAAAGACCCTCGGTTCGCTCTTTGCGGGCATCGGCGGGTTTGACCTCGGCTTTGAGCGGGCGGGGTGGCAAACGCGGTGGCAAGTTGAGATCAACCCGATCAACCGGCTTGTGCTTGCTGAAAGATTTCCCAGCGCCGAGCGGTTCGGCGACGTGCGAGAATGCGGGGCGGCGAACCTGGCCGGCGTCGACTGCGTCACGGCGGGGTTCCCCTGCCAGGACATCTCCACGGCCGGCAGCCGACGCAAGACGGGCGCCACGGGTTTGGCCGGCTCGCGGTCGGGGCTCTTTTTTGAGGTCATACGTATTCTCAAGGAAATTCAACCCCCTTGGGTGGTCCTTGAAAACGTGCCGGCCTTGCTCCATTCCAACGATAGCGAAGACCTGCAGGCAGTCATCGCGGCCCTTGCCGACTGCGGTTATGTGGGATACGCGCGAGTGCTTAATGCTCAATATTTCGGAGTCCCCCAAAAACGCCGTCGGCTTTTCCTGGTTGCGGGTCTTGGACAGTACCCCCCACTGGAGTACATGGCTGACGCCGCTCCAGTGGAAGCAATACCTTGCTCGGCTGTTACGAAACAAATCGACCGAGCGGAGGGCTGCTGGGCTGGTCATACTTACACGGCAAAGAACGCTCCGGCACGAATCGGTCTCGGCCATGAGGTTCTCGTCGCTGAGGCGGACGGATGGAATCAGATGGTTGAGCGGAAGAGAAAGTCTGGCCTACATGGGATTCCCCAAGGGTTGGATGAGAGCAATCTCGCGAAGTGCTTTGCGGCGGGCAATGCTGTCGTTCCGGCAGTCGCACAGTGGATAGCTGAGATATTGCTCAACTCATAGTGTGAGCAAACTGACACCGGGATGGATCACCAGTGACCCGGTGTTTTGACGGTTGACGCAAGCGGCGTGGGCCGGTGGTAACGCGAGCTGACACCACGGGCTTACGCTTTTGGTCTGCGCTGGTAGTTATTGAGGCATTCCGGGTTTGTGTTCCGGGTTTGCTGGCGTCGTTCCGGTTTTGCCTGTCGCCCTATATTTCTTGGGATTTGGGATTTGTCAACCACGTTGGAAGTGAAAAATGATGTTATTGAAACTCAATAATGCCCGAAGGCGTTGCCCAGCCGCCACTTGCAGCAATACGTACTTGGCAGCAAATGGCAGCAGTTGGCAACGGCCGGCAGCGGCGGCCACAGGCCGGCACAGGCGGGCGTGGGTCGGCACTGGCGCGCACAGGTGGGCACCGGCCGGCAGAAATTCCTGGGCATGCCGCGCCCGGCCGGGAGCGTCCACAGGCCCGCGACGGCTTGCCAAAAAACGCACAAATCGCTTGACGCAACGGCCATGCGTCAGTTACTGTACGCGGCTCGGGAGCGGCGGGCGACCAAACGCGTGGTTTCTTCGCCGGCGACGCCGCGCCAAACACAGAACCCAGTTTACGGTACAACACGGCCTGGGATGCATAAATCCGAGGCGCCGCCGGGAGGTGCACAGTTGGCTGCACAGCTAGTTAACGAACTGATCGATTCTGGAATCCACTTCGGGCACCGCGCCAGCCGATGGAACCCGAAGATGAAGCCGTATATCTTCGGCAAGCGGAACCTGATCCATATCATCGACGTCAAGGAAACCCTTCGCGGCATCCTGCTGGCCAAGCGATTCCTGGGCCGAATCGTCTCCGGCAACAAGGACGTGGTCATCGTGGGCACCAAGCGCCAGGCCCGCAAGGCTGTCGAGGAAAACGCCACCCGCGTCGGCATGCACTGGGTGACCGACCGCTGGCTGGGCGGGACGCTGACGAACTTCCGCGAAATCCGCAAGCGAATCGGCCGACTCGAGGAACTCGAAGAACTCGATTCGCAAGGCCTGCTGGACCAATACTCCAAGAAGGAAGGCGCCTCGTTGCGCCGCGAGATGCGCAAGATCCGCCGCAACCTGGGCGGCATCCGCAAGATGACGCGGCTGCCCGGTGCGATGGTCGTGATCGATCAGAAACGCGAGCTCAACGCCGTCCGCGAAGCCAGGAAGATCGGCATCCCCGTCATCTGCCTGCTGGACACCGATTGCGACCCGGACATGGTGGACATTGCCATCCCCGGCAATGACGACGCAATGCGGTCGATTGCGGTGGTCGTTCGCGAGTTGTGCGACGCCATCGAGATCGGCGTGAAGGGCCGGACCGACAAGGCCGAGCCGGCGGCCCCCACCCCGCCACGCCGCAGCCGACGAGCAACCACTGCCCGGGCGGTCGAAGAGCCGCAAGCCGAGCAGACACCTGCGGCCGAGCCAGCGCCGGCTGAGGGGACTCCAACATCCGAACCTGCCGCGGCCCAGCCGGCAGAACCGGCAGCGCCCCCCACGCCGCCTACACCGGCTGACGAACCGGCCGAACCGGAGTCGCCCGAGCCGCTCACAAACGAAACCACGCAGGCCTAGCCGCCCGGGCAAGTCACGGCACAGGCCCGGGACTGCACCCCGGCCGGCGCAACTGCCCGCTAACGCGTGCCCAGGCTACAACGTCGAACCACTCGGCGCACCGCCTTGCGAGGCGCTTTACGAATCAGGAAGAGTCGGACAGTTCAAAAACACAGACGCGAAGGAAGTTCAGGAGAGAACATGGCTCAAATCACTGCCGCGATGGTCAAGACCCTCCGCGAAGAGACAGGGCTGGGCATGATGGACTGCAAGAAGGCCCTGACGGATACCGACGGCGACGTCGATGCAGCCAGGGACCTGCTGCGCAAAAAGGGCCTGGCCACCGCCGAGAAGAAGGCCGGCCGAGCCACCGCCGAGGGCCTCGTCGCAATCAGCTCAGCCAATGGGACCAGCGCCGCGATGGTCGAGATCCTCTGCGAGACCGACTTCTGTGCCCGCAACGAGGAATTCAAGTCGATGGTGGCCTCGCTGGCCCAGATGGCTGCCTCGGCCGACGACGGCGACGTCGCCGCCACCGACGAGATGAACCAGAGGGTCCAGGACACGCTGGCGAAGATCGGCGAAAACATGAGCTATTCCCGCGGCGTGAAGATCAGCGCCCCGCGGGTCGGGTCCTACCTGCACCACAACGGCAAGGTGGGCGTGCTGATCGGCATCGACGGAGAGGCCTCCGATGAGTTGCTGGCAGACCTTTGCATGCACATCGCCTTCGCCGATCCTATGGGCGTCAGCCCCGATGACATCCCAGCCGACCTGGTCGCCAAGGAGAAGGAGCTCGCCAAGCAGCAGGCAATCGACTCAGGAAAGCCCGAGGAAATCGCCGAAAAGATGGTCGTAGGCAAGATGCGCAAGTTCCTCGAAGAGCGGGCCCTCAACGAGCAGCTCATCGCCCGCGAGGACAAGTACGGCAAGAAGAAGGTCAAGGAAGTTTTGGGCGACGCGAAGGTGACTGCGTTCGCGCGGTTCGCCGTCGGCGCCGCCAGCTAGGCGAATCATGGCCGGCAAGCCCAAATACAAGCGCGTGTTGGTAAAGGTCTCCGGGGAAGCGCTCAGCGGAGACAGCGCGGGCGGCATCGACCCAACCGCGATGGACTTGCTGGTCGGCGAGCTGCACTCGATCACGAAGCTCGGCGTGCAGGTGGGCCTCGTCGTCGGCGGCGGAAACATTCTTCGCGGGCGCGACCTGGCCGACAATCCGCACATCCGTCGAGTCACAGCCGACTTTATGGGCATGACGGCAACGTTGATCAACGCCCTGGCATTGCAGGACACACTGGAAGCCGCCGGCATCGACGCCCGCGTGCTCAGCGCGATCGAGCTCAAGAGCGTCTGCGAGCCGTTCGCCACCCGGCGGGCAGTTGACCATCTCGAAAAGGGCCGGCTCGTCATCCTGGCCGGCGGCACCGGCAGCCCGTTCTTTACGACGGACACCTGCGCCGCCCTGCGTGCGTTGGAGATCGGCGCCGAAGTGTTCTTCAAAGCCACCAAGGTTGACGGCGTCTTCGAGGCCGACCCCGTCAAGTGCCCGGACGCGAAGAAGTACGAGACGCTCAGCTACCAGAAGGTTCTTGCCGACCGCCTCGGCGTGATGGACCTGACGGCAATATCGTTGTGCATGGAGAGCGATATTCCGATCGTCGTATTCCAGCTCAGCAAGTCCGGCAACCTGGCGGCTGCGGTGCGGGGCGAGCCGATCGGCACGACGATCGGCAAGTAGGCGTTGGGAGGATTGGCCATGGCAATTGATGACGTCCTTCTCGAAGTCGAAGAGCAGATGGAAGCTGCGATCGAGTATCTCCGCAAGGAGTTCCGCTCCATTCGAACGGGTCGAGCCTCAGCCGGGCTGGTGGAGCACGTCAAGGTGGACTACTACGGCTCGTCGACGGACTTGCGTCAGTTGGCGACAATCTCCACGCCGCAGGCAACGCTGATCGTCATCAAGCCGTTCGACCCGTCGAGCATCAAGGACATCGAGCGGGCCATCCTGGGCAGCAGTATCGGCATAACCCCTTCCACCGACGGAAAGGTGATCCGCCTGGCCGTGCCGCCGCTGTCGACTGAACGGCGGCAGCAGCTCGCCCAGCAGCTCAAGAAGATGGCCGAGCAGACGCGCGTAGCCATCCGCAACGCACGACGCGACGGCAACAAGGAAATCGAGAAGCTCGAAAAGGCCTCGGAACTTCCCGAAGACGACGCACACAAGGCCAAGGAAGACGTACAGAAACTTACTGGCGAGTACGAGAAGAAGGTCTCCGAAATACTGGAAGCCAAGACCAAGGAAACCCAGGAAGATTGATGCCGGCAATGCCCTCGGTAAGCCGGTCGACGGCGGGCCGCTTGCGCGGGGCCTCGCCGTCCAGCCGAGAAGCTGAGGCAGCGGGGGAGTAGCTCAATTGGCAGAGCAACGCCCTTTTAAGGCGTAGGTTCTGGGTTCGAGTCCCAGCTCCCTCATTGACAACGAGACATGGCAACAAGGATGCGACGTTCGTAGTTGACGTTGCCGTTGAATTCGTTAAGATATGCGACCCGCCTTTTGAGCGGGGCTTTTCCCGGAACTGTTCCGGGTGGGACCAGCCATCACGGCCCCATCGTCTAGAGGCCTAGGACACCGGGTTTTCATCCCGGCAACAGGGGTTCGAGTCCCCTTGGGGTCAGTAGCGCCGCAGCCCACGCCGTCAGAGCGTGGGCTGCTTTCGTATGGGCGACATGCGTAACATCCGGCCTTGCCTGCTCTTGGGGTTAGCCAGTCAAGAGCCGCCCGCGCTCGGGAAAAAGACATACAAGAAAAGGCTGGACTCGGATTCGCCTTGGAGGGAAGATATCTTAGAATACTGGTGGAGCCTTGGAGCTCTCATTCCAACGACGCAAGAGTGCTGATTCTTGTCGCCAGTCTGCTCACCCAAGCGTTACCCCCAGTAAGGAGACCTGCAATGAAGAAGTTCGTGACAGTCGCGCTAGCATTGACAGTTCTGGCAAGTTTTGCCGTGGACGCCCAAGCCAAGCGCAATCGGCACAACCACCGCTACCGACACCGCCGTGGTGCGGAGAAGGTCGGCCTGTTCGAGTTGCTCGAAGGCGACGACCCCGGCGCCCAGGGCACCGGCGACAAAGCCGGGTTTGCCGTGCTGAACACGACGGCTGAAGGCGTTCTTATTGTGAACGTCAAGATCAAGGGCGGCGTGGCGGAAACCACGTATAACGTCACCGTCACGATCGATGGCGTCCCAACCGTCGTCGGCCAGGTAACCACGAACAAGAAGGGCAAGGGTACCGGGCACTTCGAGGTGGACGTCAGCGCCAGCTATCCCGGCGAGTCGATTGAGGTCCAGGTGGCGGTAACGCCGGCGGGCGAGTCGGTGACGTTGGGGTACAGCTCCACCCCCGTCCCAGTGGCGCTCAAGCCGATGGACGTCCCCGAATAGACGCCCTCTGTATCAATTTGCCGTAGAGATCGGACGCACGCGGGCGGGCCGACATCATTGGTTCGCCCGCCGCTGTCTGCCCCCCCTGTCGCAGCCGAGATCGAACAGGCCGGCTCTTGCCTCGCGCACGGCCCCAAGAATAGGGCAAAGGCCTTGCGCCCAGCTCGGAAAAAGACTGGAGGCCGTTGCCCGCACATCCGATTAGAGCAATAGAATTCTCCGTTCAGGCGGCGGGTAGATGGCAGCACGTGCTGCCGTCAGGGACAAGTTTTGGCTTGTGTTCTGGTGAGGAGACTGGCGATGAAGAGATTCCTGATTCTTGCGTTGGCCTTGGCGATCGTGGCCACGGTGGTCCTGGATGCCCAAGCGCGACGCAGTGGCGAGAACCACCGCTACAAACACCGCCGCGGCGCAGAGAAGGTGCGCCTGATGGAATTGCTCGGCGGTGATGACCCCAATACCCAGGGCTCAGGGGACAAGGCCGGGTTCGCCGTACTCCGAACGAACGGCGAGGGTAATCTCCTGGTCCGCGTCAAGCTCAAAGGCGCCGAGTCCGGCGAGGTGTTCAACGTGACCGTCGTTATCGACGGAACGCCGACGGTCATCGGTCAGGTCACGACCAATGCCAAGGGTAAAGGCGAGGCCCAATTCGTGGTGGACGTAAGCGGCAGCTACCCGGCCGATTCCATCAACGTGCAGGTGAGGGTCCTACCAGCTGGGAGCTCGGCTACGTTGGGATACACCTCCACGACCGTGGCTGTTCCGCTGGCTTCGTTGGACACGCCGCCAAGCTAGCCAGGAGCGGACGTAACGACTGATACGAACATGGGCGGGCCGGGGAATCGGCTCGCCCGTTTTGTATGCGCGGCCACAAACCCGCCGGCGACATCGCCGACCTGCGCCGCCCGACGGGCTGGACGATCCCCTGTTTCCTTACTGTGCGGGCTTGGGCGTCAGCAGGTTTATCGCCTCGTTGCGGGTGGCCAGGTTGGCCTTGAACGTGCCTCGCATGGCTGAGGTGACCATCACCGAGCCGGGCTTGCGGACGCCACGGACGATCATGCAGGTGTGCGTCGCCTCAAGAATGACAGCCACGCCCTTGGCGTCGAGCTTGTCCATCAGCAGGTCCGCAATCTGAACGGTCAGGCGTTCCTGCAACTGGGGCCGGCGTGCGCACGTTTCGACTACCCGGGCCAGCTTGCTGACGCCGACCACCCGGCCGCGCGGCAGGTAGGCAATGTGGGCTTTGCCGGTGAACGGCAGCAGGTGATGCTCGCACATGGAATGGAACGAGATGTCTCGCAGCACGACCATCTCGTCGTAGGTCTCGGTGAAATGCGTCGCAAGATGCTTGCCGGGGTCGTCGTGCAGTCCGCTGAGCAGTTCCTCGTACATGCGGGCTACGCGATTTGGCGTGCCGACAAGCCCTTCGCGGCTGGGGTCCTCGCCAACGGCCACCAGGATTTCCCGCACGGCCTTTTCAATGGCGGCGACATCGATTTTTCCGTCCGTCTCGCTCATAAGCGCCTCACGCGATGGGGTAAATTCCAAGTCCTTTATAAGCTTAGGCTACGGCGCGGTCAATTGCTCACGCCGCCTGTGGCGTCGGCGTCACCACATCGCGCCAAGGCCCACCGCAGGGCCTCGGCCAGTTGCGGCTGGGCGGCCGATAGCCGTTCCAAGGGCCCAACAAGCGCCGGATCGGCTGCGTTGCCCGCTGCGATCACGGCGTTGCGGAGGAGCATCTCGTAGCCCGCGCGGCGGATCGCCCTGCCGCGAGTTGCGGCGTCCCAGTCGGTATGGCTCCAACGAAGAATCTCCTCAGGCGTCGGCAGCGATTTGCCGCCCCCACCGGCCTGAGTCGTCAGTTCCGCGTCGCCGGGCGGCACGTCGCGATTGTGCGGGCACGCAGCCTGGCAGGCATCGCAGCCGAAAACCCGATCGCCGATCCGCGGCAGGAGCTCAGCTGGGATTTCACCGGCATGCTCGATCGTCAGGTAGCTGATGCACCTCCGGGCGTCCACCACACCCTCGTCAGCGAACGCCCCCGTGGGGCAGGCAGCCAGGCACGCCCCGCAATCGCCGCACTGCGATGCAATCGCCTCGGTGGGCCTTAGCGGAAGATTGCAGACGATCTCGCACAGCACGACGTAACTGCCGAGCCCAGGCACGATCAGGCAACCGTTCCGGCCGATGAATCCCACCCCCGCCATAGCGGCCAGGCTGCGCTCAGCCACCGGTGCACTGTCGACAAACGCCCTGCCCTCGAAGTTGGGGGCGATTCGGCGAAGGCGGTCCATCAGGGCGACGCAGCGTTTCTTGAGCACCTTGTGATAGTCCCGCCCTCGGGCGTACCGGGCGATGGGCCCCGCCGCCCGCTCGGTCTGCGGCGGCGCGTACGACACGGCCAGACAGATCACGCTGCGACCTGCCTCCGCCAGTAGCTCAGGCCGGAGGCGCTTTTCCACGTTGCGCGCCATGTAGGCCATGGACGCGTGGTAGCCCCTGGCAAGCCAGTCGCGGAAGATCTCGCCATGCGGCACGGCCGTTGCCGGGGCAATTCCGACCCGCGCGAAGCCGCCCTCCAACGCCAACGACTTAACCGCCACGGTCAATTCGTCATCGAAGTCCATGGGGTAAGTGTACCGCAAACGCGCGCCGGTGGCACGGCTGGGAAGGATGCGTCGATCACTATCGAATCAGCCGGGCCCCGGCCAGATCGACGTGGTCGCCCACGTCCAGCCGATCCGGCCCGAACTCCACGCGAATGGTCAGCTCCCGCACGCCGGTGAGTCCAAGCCGAACCGTCCGCGGCGGATCGTTGCCCGTCAGGCGCATCGGCCCAGTCAACGGTTTGCCGTCGCCCAGAAACGTCAGCGTCGCGTCGCCGCGCGGACGAACGGCGTCGTCAATGCCGACGACGGCAACGAAGCTGGAATACGGACCGTCGAGCCGCCAGGAAAGTGCGCAGAAGCTGTGCAGGCCCAGGCCGTTGTCGTAGGTCTTGCCGCCCAGCCGCAACGGCCCGCCGCCGACCGAGCGGTCCACGCGATGCCCGAAGGCCTTGCCCAGGAAGCCGTATTCGGTCACCGTGGCAGGCTTGAGCCGTGCCAGCGGCACTACCCGATCGGATACGAAGTGAACAGCAGCCAGCACGTTGCGGGGAATCTCCTTTCGCCCGCCCGGCACCAGTTCGGCTGTGACGGAACGCGAGTCCATGCTCAACGCCGCAAAGCCGATCCTCGAGCCGTCCCGGCTGCGAAGCCACCCCGACACCGCCGGCCCCTGCCCCGCCGAGCCGGCCAGGCGGATCGCCAAGACGCTTTCCCGCCCAGCGGTGCGGGCCTTGCCCTTCCACCTGAAGCGCACAACCTTGGCGTCCACCTTCTCAAGCACGCCGGCCACGGCTACCAGGTTGCCGTCGCTTCGCCGCACCAGCAGGACGTCCAGGGCTTGCCCGGCCGGGGCCAGTCGCTCCAACTCCCCAAGAACCTGCGCCGGCGACGCAGTCGCGCTCGGCAGGAGTATCAGGCTGATCCGTTCCATCGGCCAAGTCGCCCGGCCCAGCAGCCCGCTGGCGAAGCTGACCTTGCCGTCCGCAACGGCGATCTCCGAGACTGCGAGCTGCCCGCCGGCCGCGCTCTGGATGACCGCCTGGCCGTCGCGCAGCATGAGTCGGCCCGCCGGCGCCAAGACGACGGAGGCAACGTCCGCCCGCGGAAGCTGCTGCGACGCGCCCGGTCGACCGAACACGACCGCCTGGGTGGTAATGCTCTCCACCGGCCCGGCCAACTGTCGCGCGTCGATCGTCTCGATGCTCTGGGCCGCCGTTGCGACGGTGCAGAGCGAGGCGACGAACATGGCTGTCCAATGCAGTTCTTTCATGCTGCCGCAGGGCCTACCTGTTCTCCCCCTCAGCCAGTCGGGTCCGATAGTCGCTGATGATGTCGCGGTGTCGCTCGGAGAGCGTCTTGCGGCTGATCTGTTTGAGTCGCATTCGTTCGCGGGGCGGCAGCTTCGCCCAGTCGTCGGACTCAGCCACGAGGTGTTCGGAGCTCTGCCGCACGGGCCGCTCCACGGCCCCCGGCACCAATGCGCTGGTTTGCGCCGGCGAGGACGGCTGGTCCGTCCTGCCGGGCCGACCCATGCTCGTGCCCACCCCGCCACGACACTGGCCTTGGCAGTCCTTCCTGCCGCACTTGGGACACCGTCCCTGCTGGTTGCGCTGTTGGGACTGTTGGTTCTTCTGGCCGGAGCTCTTGGACTTTTCCTCAGCCGTCTTAATAAGGTCTTCCAGAACCATCACGATCTGCTCCTGGGCCTTGCGGGTCTCGTCGCCGCTGTCCGCCGCAGCCAGGCGGTCCCGAACCTGCTGCATCCTGCCGACGATGGAGCCGATCGGATCGGCGTAGAGCTCCTTGAGCTGCTCGATCCGGTCCAGAATCGCGTCGAAGTCTTCCTTCGACAGCGTCAGGCCGTAGTTCGTCAGGCAGTAGACGCTCATCTCCATGGCGTAGGTGCCGCGATGGAGCTTCTCGTAGACTTCAGCCGCCCGGACCGCCGAGGCTGCGGCGAAGCTGATGCGGTCGGGCATGTTCGCGAGAATTCGGCTGTATACCTCGATGGCTTCGTGATCATTGCCGGCCTGACGCAGCGTTTCGGCGAGGAGATAGTGGCCAGCTGCGCTGAGATAGGTGGTCTGCTTGTCGTTGACGATTGCCTGCGCGGGCTCGAGGGCCTCGGCGTGCTTGCCGGCGGCGAAAAGTTCGAACGGCCCGGCGAAGCGCTCGTCCACCGCGGCGAAGGCCTTCATAATGCGGTCGATGTTATCCGCCTGTGTCTCGGCTGGCGATGCAGCCAGCAATGCCAGCGCCTTGCGGATGTCCGCGTTGTCGTAGAGCAGGCCCTGGCGAATCTCCGCAGCCACCTGCTGCCGCTCGACCTGGAGGCGGGCGCGGGCAGCTTCGTCCACGAGCTTGGCTAGCTCTTCAACGGAGAGACCTTCCAACACCGGACCGATATCGTCGGGCAGGGCCCATGCGTCGGGGGATTCATCGTCAGCTTGCTGTGCGGCCGCCACGGCAGCCAAGAGCGAGACGCACAAGACCGCCACCACGGGAACCCCGAAAACGTCGATTGGCCTTATCTTCATCGCCATTACCTTTCGGGCAAGCGGCTAGCGGCGTATCTTCTTGCCTATCTGCTCGGTCATTTCCCTGAGCTTCTCCTGCCGTTGCGACAGTGCCTTGTACTGGCTGCGGGCCTGTTCGCCGGAGAGCTTGCCAGCCTCCTTTTCCTTGTCCAGTATAGCCGTTCGTGTGTTGATGCGAAGCTGGAGACTGCGAAGCATCTTCAGCTCTGCCACGGGCGGAACGAGCGGCCCGCCGCCTCCCCCGCCGCCGCCACCTCCGCCACCGCCGCCCTTGCGACGGCTGGACAGCTCTTCGCGGATCGCGTCTATCATCTCCTGAATGCTTCGCTCGATATCCCGCTGGACAGCCTGCGTGAGCTGGCCCGCCTGCCGGTCGGACAGTAGCTTGCGGACGTTACCGAGATCGTCCAGCACCTCGCCGAGCACGGCCGGGAAGACCGTGGTGCTCCCTTCCTTCACGAGCATCTTGCGGACGAGAGCAACCTCCTGACCCAACTTGCCCTCGGCGCCCGCCAACTCCGCGAGCTTGAGCTGCTCGGCCCGCGCGTAGGTTTCGCCCGGAGCGGCCCTCTTGCCGTAGACTTCGATCGTCGCGGCGCTGATGGCCTTTTGGGCCTGGAGAATCTCCTCGAGCATCGCGTCGATCTTCCGCAGCTGCTCAGCCTGGGCGAGGTCCTCCTCTGCTGCGATGGCGGCTTCGAGCTCCTCGGCCGCCCGGGCCAATTCCTCGAGGGCCCGTTCCTGGTCCTCGTTGGCCTGGGCCGTCTTGTCCTCCGCGAGCTTCCGGCCCGCCTTGCCCATCGAGCCCGACGCGCCGGACACCGACGAGTGCCCCGGCGTCGGCTCGCCGTCGGCCTGCATCTGCCCAGCCAGGTCGCGAGTCTCCGCGGCGAGCTTGTCCTGCTCGCTCGCCTGCTGGGCCGTCGGCTTGGCAGCCTCTTCGAGAACGCGACGTTTGATCTGCGCCAACTCCACCCCCTGACGTTCAAGCCGCTCCAGGGCCTTCTTCTGCTCCTCGGCGGCGGCTTGGGTGTCTTGGGCGGAGAGTTTCCCAGAGGCCTTATCCATGTGCTCAGCCGATTTGCCCACGTCCCGGCCCGGCTGGGAATGTTCGTCGGACAGTGCGGCACGGGCGTCCCTGGCGGCCTTGTCTATGGCGCCGCTGAGCTCCCTGGCCCGTTCGGCAAGGTCCGCCTGCTTCGTGGCCAGCTTGCCGGCGGGGGTCTGAGCGGCTGAGTTGCCAATGGCCTCGGAGAGCTTCGCCGAGGCGGCCTGCAGGTCTTCGCGGGCCTGCTCCTGCGGCGCAGCCGCACCGCCGGCGTCGGACTTGCCCAGCGCCTCCGCAGCCTTTTGCATCTCCCCCGCAGCTGCCACCACCTGAGCGGCAGCCTGGGTCGCTGCGTCAGCCTTGCCCGCCTTGGAAAGGAGCGAGGCAATCTTCGGGTCTTCAGCCGCCTGGGCGATTTTCTCGGCCAGCGTCTTGGCCTTGGCCTGCAAAGACTCCTGCGCCCTGCCCACCACACCGAGCGAGGCCACCGGCGCCCGATCGGCAGCCGCGAGGAGCTTTTGCTGCTCAGCCTGAATCGCGTCGATCTCGTCCCGCAGGCCGGCCAGGCGTGCAACGTCGCCATCGACCTGCGTAACCTGCTGCGTCTCGGCAAGAAGTTGCTTCTGCTGCGAAACGATCCGGCTGAGTCTCGCAGCCAGGCTTTCGATGTCCTTGCCGATCTTCTCGGCGCGGCTCGTCAGGTCGGACGTCCGTTCGAGGTCTCTCTGCCTGGCGGCAATGGCTTCGATCCGTTCGAGAAACGCCTTCCACTGCCTGATGCGTTCGAGCCGCTCGTCAACTTTCAGTTTGCCGCGCTGTACCGTCAGCAGTACCTGTTGCAGTTCGTGGATGATGTCCGCCTCCGTCCCAGCCGCTGCGGACGCCAGGCCTTCGGAGAGCAGCCGGGACACCTTGGCCATGTCGTCGGCGATGAACGCAGCCTGGGCCTGGTTGATGGCTTCGAGCAGCGCGCGGGCGGAATCCGGCTCGGACTTCTCCAGCAGGCGCGCCACTTCGAGCATCTTTCCGGTCAGCTCCACAAACTGCCGCCGGATAAACTCTTGCCGGGCGGCCTCCTCGGCCGCTGAGGCGGCCGGCGTCTGCGCGAACGCACCTGACGCGCCGGGAACGTGACCCAGGACCGCCATGACCAACATAATCTTTATCAGCCTTGTCATGACTCGACCTCTTTGAGCGCTCTGAGCGCCTATTCCTCCGGCGTCTTGGCCGGCTGGGTCGCCGGGCCGAAGACGCCCGTCAGTTCCTGCTCCTGCTTGGCCTCGATGCTCTCCAGCAACTGCTCGGACCACTTTATTAAGACGCGAAGCTCATTGGCCAGTTCCTGGCGCGACTCGACTTTCTGCATGTTGTCCAGGATGTCCTCCATGTGCTTCAGCAGCGTCTGCTGCACGGCTGCGATCTCACGGACCTGCTCGATCAGGGCCTGTCCGTCTTGGACGCCGCGGGTCCCGTTCAGCGCTGCAACCACCTGGCTCATCGGCTCGGCCAGTTCGCCCAGCGGCGTGATGACGCCTTCGGTGATGCTGCGGTATTGAGCTTCATCGGCGAGACGGTTATACCGCATCTCCAGCACGATCGCCGCCATCGCGTCAGCCACCTTGGCACAGCGAGCCGCCACGTCCCCCTGCATCTGCCCCGCAAGTCCCAGTTGGGCTGCGACGTCCTCGGCCGATGCGCCGCCCGCCAGCAACTGCGCCGCCGTCGCCGTCTTGGCTGCGGATGATTCCTGGCTGGAGATCGTCTCGACGAACTCCATCCGTAACTCCTTCTGCCGGCGCACCATTTCGCCCATCAGCTCCTCGGGCGTCACGATTCGAAAGGCCCTTGCCTCGCTGACGGCAACGTTGGGGCCTCCCAGCCGCGGCGGCAGCGTGTCGGTTGCTTCGGCCCGCACGCGGACGATTCGGCCGGGCGTGAGGTTCAACGGCCGCAGGTCCACGTCGGCCCGGATGTCCAACTCCCGCCGCAAGGGGCCGTCCAAGGCAACCTCGATTGCGTCGGGTTGGGGATCGAGCCCCGCGACCTCTATCGCCGCCTGCAACCTGCCGACGGCGTTGTCGTCCTTGACGCCTATCCTCAGCGGCAACGCCGCCATGGGCGTTACGTTGCCGCCCAGCCCCTCAACACCCAGCGACACGCTCGGCGAAATATCCGGCATGACCTGTATGAGGTACTGCACGCCGCGCCGGCTGGCGTAGCCGTCGGTGTCTACCAAGTCGAACCGCAACGTCATGGCCTCGGCCCGGCTGACACCGGTGACGGCAAACGTACCGACCAAACGGCGCGGCCTTGGCGTCTGCGAGCCGGCGGCTGCGATGGTCCCGATCCGCATGTGCCCGACGGCTTGGTCATTCAGGATCATCCGCGCCGATTCGATATCCTTGTTGGCCTCGGCGACAAGGGAAATGACGCTGCCGGCCGGGGCGCCCAGCGCGCCGTGGCCGCCCTCGAAACTCATCGCCTGACGGTTCATGTAGGCGGGGTATTGGACCGTGAAGGTCACGTCATTCAGGTCCGGCGGCTCGATTACGCTCACCCGGTGCGGGCGGCGCTTGTCGCGCTCGTCGTCGCCGCCGATGACGTAGAACTCGAACGGCTCGCTCACGGCCTGGAAGGTCTTGACATACACGCCCGATCCGGCGGCGGTCGGCTCGATACGCTCCTGCGTCATTCCGACCGATCGATAGCGACTGTGCAGCGTAACGTACGACGGCGCGACGGAATCCGGCTCGGCCAGCACCGAGATGCTCAGGTCCGATCCGCGCACGACGGCGAAGTCCGGGCCGCCCGAGACGTCGATGTAGTTCTTTTGCGGCCAGGGCACGTCGGCGAAGGCAACGTTTCGAGCCAGCCACAACTTCAGCAGGTCGCCTCGCCAAAGGGCAAACCCCGCCAGCAGCGCAATCGCACAGGCAGCCAGGCCCGCGCTTCGCAGCAGCCCGCGACGCTCGACAATCCCTCGAACATCCATCACGCCGGCCATTTCGTTGGCCTCGGCGGCCATCCGGCGGACCATCGCGCCGCTAAGCCCCTCGCCCGCGGCCGGGCGCCGCTCGAACTGGATCGCACTGATCAACCGGTCAGCCAGCCCGTGATGGCGGCTCTCGATCAGCAGCGCCAGATCTTCCTCGCCCAGCCGAACGCACAGCGGCGCGATCAACTCGCGCCAGACGATCCACACCAGACCCGAAACCGCCAGCAACATGACGATTCCTCGCTGGTAACGATTCAGATGCAGCAGGTAATCGAACGCCAGCGTCACCAGCACCAGCGCCACAACGGCAGTGGCCAGCCACGCCAACGCCTCGCCCAGCAGGCGGACGCGCAACGCCAGCCCAAGCCGTCTAAGCTTGCCCCGCACACTTGAATGGACCAGTCGCTCTTGGCGCATCATGTTTCCGGTAGAGCCCTTCCGTCAGGCCATGTTGTATTTCTTGCGAAGGATCCACTCGACACCCAGCAGGACGACGATCAGGATCAGTGTCAGGTTGGAATCCCAAAGCTCGCGCGACTCGTAGCGGTCGGCGGTGAGTCTGCCCGGCGGGATCAGCTCCGCCAAGCGGCCGGCCTCGTCGATGCGGAGGAAGTTCTCCGGGCGCGAGGCAACGTTGGACATCACTTCGGCGTCGGCCTCTCTTCGCCGCAGTTCAGCCTGCGGCAGAGCCACGACGATCCTCTTGGACGCCACCTTCTGGTCCGCCAGTGGATCGTCCTTCATGGCCGTCAGTTCGAACGTGCCCGTCTTGTCGGCCACGATGGTCTTGCGGTATCGGCCCGGCTTGCCGGCGAGCTTCTCCAGCACAAGCGCATCCGTCTCGCCCGTGGCGGTGTCGATCCTCTGGACTTCAAAGGTCTCGTCGGTCAAAGGCTGGAACTTCTCGTCGTAGGCCTCGACGTCCAGCGTGATCCGCTCGCCCGCGGAGAACCGCTCGCCGCCGGCGGTGATGACGACCTGCCGCGGCTGGAGCGTGGCCAGGTAGCGGATGATGTTTCCCCACAGCCGCTGCCGGTATGCGCCTTCCTCGACGAAACGCCAGCGCCAGGTGTCCTTAAAGCCCACGTAGAGAACCTGCCCGCGCCCGACGCCCTGCACGGCGATTAACGGCTCGGGCTGGTTGCGTTGGGTCCGCCGGGTGGGGTTGGAACTGACGGCCAGCACGCGGGCAGCCGGCTTGGTCCGGGCCACCGGATGCGACCAGAAGCTGCCCGGCAGGATCCGCCAGACGCCTGCGGTGTCATCCGCCGAGCCGCCCAGGCGAGTAACGGGATGGTCAAGCCCATAGGACGTCAGCCCGACCGGCCAGGGCTCGGGCTGGGCCTTGCGGATGCGTTCGAGCGTTTCCACCGTATTGGGCGCGAGCGTCACCGGAAGCAGGTCGGCCAGTGCCCGGTAGTCCTCGTGGCCGCGAAGGACGCTCTCGGAGTATTTCGTCCCGGCGATGTAGCACAACCCGCCGCCATGGCGGGCGACGAACGTCTTGAGCAGGTTGACGAAGGTCTCGTCGAAGCCGTCCTCCGTGGCCATCGGGTCGTGCAGGATTATCACGTCATAGCCGACGTGGCGGGTCTGGCCGTCGTCGTCGACACTCGGGTCGCCGCCGGTGCCGATGATTTGCTCCAGCGTGCGAGGCAGGGCCCGGAGCTTCATGCCTGTCGAGGCGGCCTGGTTGATTTCCGGGTCGGCGTTCTGCTGCCAGACACTGACGCGATACAGATCGTCCTGTCGCAACAGCAGGTTCTTGAGGTACCGAAACTCCCAGTCGGCCTCGGCGCTGATCAGCAGGACGCTGATCTTTTCGTCGGAAACGAGCAGTCTGGCCTCGGCAGCGTTGTCGTCCGGGTTGGCCTCGTCGGGGATCGGATCGACCACGGCCCGGTAGGCAAGCTCGCCGAGCTCGTCGGGCTCGATGTCGAAGCGGATGCTCTGGACGCTGCGGGATTGAACGTCGTCCCGGCCGGTGAGCCGAACGGTGCGGGCCAGGCCCGTGTCCGTCCATTCGCCCTGGCCGGGGCCCCGCACGAGAAGTCGCACGGTGACGTCCTGCCCGCCCAGGTTACGGTGGGCCAGCGAAACGGTGAACTCAGCCTGGCCGCCGCGCCTGACCTGCTCCGGACCGTCCAGGCCCGTCACGATCAGGTTCTTCGGTAGCGTCGGGTCACCAACCATCACCGAATAGAGCGGAACGCCCGATTGTGCGGCGTATCCAAGCGCGCCGGCCAGGCGGTCGCGCTCGTCGGCCGTGGTGATCTGGCCGTCACTGACGAGCACGACGCCCGCCACGCGCCGGCCTTGCAGTCGCTCCACCGCGGCCCGCAGCGCCGCCGGGATGTTGGTTTCGTACCCCGCGCCAGAAAGGCAACCCATCATGCGGGCCAGGTCCTCGTTTACGTCGGTCTCGCCGGCGGAGACGCCCTGCTCCTGTCGGTCCACGACATCGACAACGCCAAGCAACTGCGTGTAGGCTTCGCTGCTGGGCGAGTCGGTCGAAAACCGCATCAGCAATAGCGGGTGATCTTGCGCCAGCTTCGCCAGGATCCCCTCCGGGCCGGACATCATGCGACGGAGGATTTGCGTCCGGGATCGGCCGGGAATCGCTTCAGGCCGAAGCCCGGTCGCGCGGCTGAGGCGGTCCAGGTCGGCCCCGCCGGCGTAACGGTCCGCAAAGGACATCGACAGGCTGTCGTCCACCAGCACAGCGACGGACGTATAAAGCGTGTTTACGAACCTGAACACCACGGCCGGCTGGAACAGGACCAGGAGCATCAACGCGATGACGCCAATCCGTATGCCCGCCAGTGTCGCCTTGGCCCGGGCCGGCGCGTCGCCCTCGCGACGGTAGCTGTGAATCGTGAGGTAGACCAGTCCCACAGCGACGGCTACCAACGCCAGGACCACGTAGTTGTTGTGGTCGGCGATGAAACCGATCCGCCAGTCGCGGGCCCCCGCGGGCGCCGACCCGGTGGACCCAACCAACCATTGAATGAATCGTTGCATAGTTGTGCCTGTCAGCAACTAGCCGTCAAACCCCGGCGGCGCCCGGCGCATAGTGGCCGAACTTCCGTCCGAGGTACGTCTCCGCCGCCATCAGCGCGAGCATCGCGGCGACGGCCCACTTCCAGTATTCCTTCTCCCGCCCCAGCTCCGCCGTCGGCGCGGGTGCCTGCGCGTCAACCTTGACGTAGGCAAACTCGTTCGTGCCCAGCGCCGCAGCCAGTGCCGCCCGGCCGCCGGGGGCTAGGTCGCCTTCCGCGGGGTCGGGATTCCGGGCCAGGAGAATCTCCATCTCCCCGCCATCGCCCATCCGCATCGCGACCTCATACAGCCCCGCCTGGTCGGCCCGGTCGTAGCGAAGGGTTCTCTTGCCGTCGTCGCCCTCGTGATCGTCCTGGCCGGCGGATCTCAACACGACCAGGTCGCTCTTGGGGTAGCGAGGCAGTTTGAGCGTGACCCTTGCCTGGTTCATCAGCGGCGGCAGGTCGAATTCGATCGGCACGCCGACCACTGCCGTCAACGGCTCAGCCGGGCGTGCAAGGTACGACAGCATATCGTTCATCACGGCGACGTACGTGCCCATCTCGTCGATAGGCCAATCGTTCCATCGCGTCGAGGCGGTGCTGTAGAACATCACCACCGTGCCTTTATGGTACTGGCGCGACACGATCGCCGGGGAGTGGGCGTCGTCGGTGAAGCTGGCCAGGCGGCGTGGCGGCTTGATCTCCGGCGTGGCCACGCCCGCTTGAGGCACCTGGGCCGGGTGGAACGCAAAGAACCTGATCAGCCCCGTCATCGCGGCGGCCTCGCCCGCGAAGCATCGCAGCATCCGGACAGATGCGATGGCCTTTGGGTCCAGGCGGAAGTACGCGTCAGGCTGCGACAAGTCGCCCTTCGGCGCGCCGATGCGATACGGGCACAACCCTACGCCGTCGGCATGGAACGGCCCGTTATAGAAGGTCAGGTTTATTCCGGGCCCGGTGAAAATCGCCAGCCCTCCGCCATCGGCTACGTATTGCTGCAGCGCTTCCAGGGCCGGGTACTCCACGCCCGCTCCGTCGGCGCTGGTTTGGGCGGGCATGTCCCGGACGTTCAGCAGCACGACGGCGTCATAGGTGTCGAGGTCCGCGCCAGCCAGGCCCGCGGCGCCGATAACGTCAGGCCGGACGCCGTAGCTCCCGTCGCGGCCCGGATCGATCGCAACCCTGAAGAAGTACGACTCGCTCTCGACCGGATCGGCTACGTCAGGTCGGCCGTCGACTACCAGCACCCGCAGCGCGTCGCGAACATTGATCGCCAGGGATGCCTGGTTGTCCGCGGGCAGCTCATCAGCCGGTGAGGAAGCCCTGACCAGGGCGTGCCCGGTCTGCGGAAACGCCACGCGTGCTTCGAGGCGGTGGGTCTGCCCCGGCCCGATGGACCCGACTACCCGCACCGGAAGCTGGGCCTCCACGGGCGGGGCGTCCACGCCGGCCGGGCCGCGTGGCATTCGAACCGACAGGCGGACCTCCACGTTCCGGGCTGTCGTCGTGCCGTTATTCCGCACCGAGACCCCTACGCGAATGGGCACGCCGACGACGGCCAGGCGGTCCAGCAACTCGATGGACTCGATCGTCAGGTTCGTTGGCCCCTCGAGCCCATAGTCCCACGCGACCACTTTTGCATCCATCGCCGCCAGTGCATCGAACTGCTGCCGGATCGCCT
>Ga0180433_10002778_pt1 | contig 26500 bp, 27 predicted proteins | sample SS_ome_8_FD_132980 | JGI IMG/M metagenome (GOLD analysis project Ga0180433, IMG submission 132980) | Hypersaline lake sediment archaeal communities from the Salton Sea, California, USA - SS_1_D_1 metaG | ecosystem: Environmental > Aquatic > Non-marine Saline and Alkaline > Hypersaline >... | reverse complement strand
GACGCTCTACTGCCCGGGGTGCGGGCACGGCGTCGCTCACAGGCTCGTCGCGGAGCTCGTGGACGAGTTCGGGCTCAGAGACCGCGCCATCGGCATCGCGCCGGTCGGCTGTTCGGTCTTCGCCGACAAGTACTGGAACTTCGACGTCATCTCGGCCGCACACGGGCGCGCGCCGGCGGTGGCGACCGGGATGAAGAGGGGACGCCCCGACAGCTTCGTGATCTGCTATCAGGGTGACGGAGATCTCGCCGCCATCGGGACGGCCGAGACGATCCATGCGGCCAATCGTGGCGAGCACTTCGTGACCATCTTCGTCAACAACGCCATCTATGGGATGACCGGCGGACAGATGGCGCCGACAACGCTCATCGGTCAGCCTTCGCAGACGTGCCAGCTGGGTCGTGATCCCGAGATGATGGGACATCCCATTCGCGTGTGCGAGCTCATCAAGGACCTCCCCGGAGTCGCGTTCGTGGCGCGCGGGTCGGTCGATACGCCGAAGAACGTCCTGACCGTGAAGAAGCACATCAAGAAGGGATTCCAGAACGCGATCGACGGCAAGGGCTGGAGCCTGATCGAGATCGTGTCGCCGTGCCCGACCAACTGGGGCATGACGCCTCTCAAGGCGCTGACCTGGCTGCGCGAGAACATGCTCGAGCACTACGAGCTCGGTGTCTTCCGTGACTGTGACGCTGGGAACGGGGGTGGCGCGTGAACAACAAGATCAGATGCGCGGGCTTCGGAGGTCAGGGCATCGTTCTGATGGGGAAGCTTCTGGCGCAGGCCGGGATGATGGAGGACAAGCACACGACCTTCTTTCCGCAGTACGGCGCGGCGATGCGCGGCGGGACGGCGAACTGCAATGTGATCGTCTCGGACGATGAGGTGGCGTCGCCGATGGTCGAGACTCCCGACATCATCCTGATCATGAACGGTCCGTCGCTCGACAAGTTCGAGCCGGCCGTCAGGCCGGGCGGATGGATCTTCTACAACACGTCGCTGATCGACCGCGAGGTCGAGCGGGATGACGTGCAGGTCGTGAAGGTGCCCGCGAATGACATCGCTGAAGAGGTCGGGAGCGCTCGTTCGGCCAACATGGTCATGCTCGGCGCGGTGGCCCAGAAGGTCGGGGTCGTCAAGGTCGAGACGCTCATGGACGCGCTCGATGTCACGCTCCACGGCAAGAGCGAGAAGCTCATGGATCTCAATCGCGAGGCCATGAAGCGTGGGGCGGCACTCGCTGGCTAGCCGCTGCCCGACATCAACCTGGCAATCTGACCGTTGCCGCGTCGCGCTCCGCGCGACGCGGCAACGCGCACAAAGAAGCCCTCGGGGCAGGGACGAAGCATGAGCGATCTCCGTGAGAGGCTCGAGCGCGAGATCCTACCGCTGGTTCTCCGCCCGAGCCGCTATGTCGGTGCAGAGAGGAACGTCCCCGCGCGCGAGCCCGACGAGAGCGCGCTCCAGTTCCTGCTGGCGTTTCCCGACGTCTACGAGATCGGGATGTCCCATCTCGGTCTGCGAGTCCTCTACGACATCCTCAACCGCCGCAACGACGTGCGGTGCGAACGTTGCTTCGCACCGTGGGTCGACATGGAGAAGCTCCAGAGGGAGCGCAATGTCCCACTGTTTTCCGTGGAGACCTTCCGCGCGGCGTCCAAGTTCGATGTTATAGGATTCACGCTCCAGTACGAACTCCACTACACGACCATTCTGTCGATGATCGACCTCGCCGGAATTCCGCTCCGCGCTGCCGACCGTAGCGACAGCGATCCGATCGTCATCGCGGGCGGGCCGAACGCGTTCAACCCGGAGCCGGTTGCGGAGTTCTTTGACGCCATCGTCGTCGGTGACGGCGAGTCGGTCATCCTGGACATAGCCGATGCGCTGATCGAGGCGAAGGGCGCGCGGGGGGCCGGATCGGACGAACCGCGCTGGAGCCCCTCCGACGGTTCGCGCGGAAGCGTGCTCGAGCGACTCGCGGCGATCCCGGGCGTCTACGTCCCGTCACTCTATCGGACGACTGACGGAGAAGGGAACGGCAGGGCCACGGTCCCTGTCTCGGATGCGGCCCCCGCCGTGGTCGCCAGGCGAGCCGAGACGAGTCTCGGCGGTCTCGGTCTCCCGGCGTGCCCCATCGTTCCCATCACGGAGGCGGCGCACGACCGCCTGACGCTTGAGATCATGCGCGGGTGCACGCGCGGCTGCCGCTTCTGTCAGGCGGGTATGATCACGAGGCCCGTCCGTGAGCGTCCGGTCGACGAACTCGTGGAACTCGCCATCGCCGGGATCGACCGGTCCGGGTACGACGAGGTCTCGCTGATGTCCCTCTCGACCTCCGACTACTCGCAACTGGACGAGCTGGTCGCGGCCCTCAACGAGAAGCTCGCGGGCAGGAAGGTGAGCATCGCGCTTCCGTCACTCAGGCTGGACCGGTTCAGCCTGGACCTCGCCGGTGGCGTCGGCAGTGTTCGTCGTGCCGGGCTGACGTTCGCGCCCGAGGCCGGATCGCAGCGCATGCGCGACGTGATCAACAAGAACGAGACCGAGGAGCACATTCTCGAGACGGTCGATGTCGCATTCTCGTCCGGTTGGGACCGCATCAAGCTCTACTTCATGATAGGGCTTCCCACGGAGACGGATGAGGACGTGGAGGCGATCGCTCGACTCGTCGGACGCGTGCGGCACGTCGCGCGCGGCAAGCGCAAGGGGGCGAAGATCAGCGTTTCGATATCGCCGTTCGTCCCGAAGCCGCACACGCCATTCCAGTGGGAGTCGCAGGATCTCCCCGAGGAGACCGCACGCAAGGAGGGCATCCTCCGCGAGAAGCTCCGGATGAAGGGCGTCAAGTGTTCGCTCAGGGACCCGAACGTGTCGTTCCTCGAGGGTGTCATGGCTCGTGGCGACCGGCGACTGGCGAACGTGGTCCGGCGAGCCTACGAGAAGGGCGCGCGGCTTGAGGCCTGGACGGAGCAGTTCGACTTCGCGCTCTGGGTTGACGCATTCGCCGAGGCCGGGATCGACCCCACCGCCTATCTTGGCGCGCGGGACACGGCCGAACCGCTTCCCTGGGACCACATCGATGGCGGACCGGCCAGAGCCTTCCTCCTTGACGAGCGCGCGAAGGCACTCCGTGGAGAGGTCACGCCGGACTGCAGACTGAACGGATGCTTCGATTGCGGCGCCTGCGTTCCAGCGGGGCCGGCTGGGACTGCGGGGAGCGAGGATGCCGCCGGGACGACAAGCGGTCTGCCTCCGCGAGGCGGCGGGACGCGCGAACCGCCCCAGAGGGAACGCGGTGCCTGCAGCGGGATGCCGGATGTCACGCGTCGGCCGAGTGGATTCGGCCGGCGGATACGCCGCGCTCGACCCGAGGGCTCCGAGGCGCGCTGGAGAGTTCGCTTCGCCAAGGCGGGTCGCCTCCGCTTCCTGTCCCATCTCGACATCGTGCGCGCCATCATCCGCGCGACCATGGCGTCGGGTCTTCCGGTCGCCTTCTCGCAGGGATTCAACCCGCATCCGAAGCTCTCGTTCGGCCCGCCGCTCCCCGTCGGGACAACGGGCAGCGCCGAGCTCTTCGATATCGAGCTGACGCGAGGAGTTCCTCCGGAGGAGGTGGTGGCAGGACTCTCGGCCTTCCTTCCCGAGGGGCTCGACATCGTCGAGGCCGCTCAAGTAACGGGGCGGCTGTCGATCACGGCAGAGGCGGAGGCGGCCAGGTACACTGCGACGCTCCCGGAGACCTTCGGCCCGCTCACGGATGATGAGATCGACGCGAAGCTGGACGCGGTGCGGCGACTCCGCGAGGTCGAGGTGAGGCGTGGCGAGCGGACGAAGATCGTGCTTCCCGCCGAGGGGATCCTGGAGCTCCGTCGCATCCGGAGCGGCGTATCAGGGTCCGGGAGCGGCCCTGCGGGGTCTGAGGCCGGGAAGGGGCTCTCGATCGTCCTCAAACTGGGTGAGAAGGGTGCCATGCGCCCGCTGGATGTGCTCGATCTGCTCCTCGATGACCATGAGGAGGCACTCCTTGTCCACGTGCACCACGAGGAGCTTCTCAGGCGCCGACGGGACGGAAACGCCGGTCTCGAGCCGTTCTGACACCCCGGTGGCCGGCCCCTCCGCTCGTGGTGCTTGACGCTCGGGGGCGCATGCCTATAATGGAGTCCGTAGCTAATCCACGAACGAGACGCTCGCACGGCGAGCCGTTCGTTCGATGATCCACCGTCTCATGGGAGCGCTGTGTACAAGGAGATAGTAGTCAACGATACGCCGACCGAGACCCGTATCGCCATCCTCGAGGATCACAAGCTCGTAGAGCTCATGGTCGAGGCCGAGGACGGGGAGCGGATCGTCGGCGACATCTACAAGGGGCGCGTGGGCGCGGTGCTGCCGGGTATGCAGGCCGCGTTCGTTGATATCGGCACGGAGAAGAGCGCCTTTCTCCACGTCTCGGACATGCGCGACGTCACCGAGAATGACGACGTGCTCGTCGGGATGGACGGACTCGAGGTCGAGGAGGGGCGTCGGCTCGAGTCGCCGAACGCGCCGATCCAGGATCTGCTCACGAAGGGACAGGAGATCATCGTTCAGGTCACGAAGGAGCCCATCAGCACGAAGGGTCCTCGTGTGACCACGCAGATCTCGATGCCGGGGCGATTCCTGGTCCTGGTTCCGTTCTCAGGCTCCGTCGGTGTTTCGAGAAAGATCGAGGCGTCGGAGGAGCGCGACCGTCTCAAGGAGATCGCACGTGAGATCAGACCGCGCTGGGGTGGCATCATCATCCGCACCGTCGCCGAGGGGATGAGCAAGCGCCAGCTCAAGCGGGACGTCAAGTACCTGGCGCGCCAGTGGACGAAGATCCACGCCAGCGCGGACAAGAAGAAGGCGCCCGCGCTGGTCCACCGCGAGATGGGCCTGACCGCCGGACTCGTCCGCGACGTTTTCACCACGGACGTCGAGCGGCTCATCATCGACTCGCGCCGCGGGTACCGGGAGATCATGGGCTACCTGAGGACCGTGGCGCCTGAGCTTCGCTCCAGAGTCGAGTACTACAAGGACAACGTGCCGATCTTCGACGCCTACGATATCGAGGGCGAGATCGAGAAGAGCCTTCGCAGGAAGGTCTACTTCAAGAAGGGCGGCTACATCGTCATCGACCACACCGAAGCGTTGATCTCGGTCGATGTCAACACCGGTCGTTACACCGGCAAGAAGAACCAGGAGGAAACGATCCTCCGGACGAATCTGGAGGCGGCCCGCGAGATCGGGCGGCAGCTTCGCCTGCGGGACATCGGCGGTATCATCGTCTGCGACTTCATCGACATGGCGTCGGAGGCGAACCGGGACAAGGTGCTCCAGGAGATCAAGCGGGTGCTCTCCCGCGATCGCGCGCGAAGCAAGGTCTTTCCGATCGGGGAGCTGGGGCTCGTTCGGATGACGCGTCAGCGCGTGCGTCCGACGCTTCTGCACCGTTACACGGACCCGTGCCCGTGCTGTGAGGGCACGGGGAAGGTCCTGTCACTGGATTCGATCCAGCTGATGATCGAGCGCGCCATACGTCGTGTGGCGTCGTCGCACAGGGACCGCAAGCTCGAGCTGAGCGTCTCACCCGAGGTCGCCGTCCACCTGCTCACAGAGCGCGAGGCGCATCTCAAGCGGCTGCGCCGTGAGACGCGGCGGAATATCGAGGTGACCGACGATGAGAGCCTCGAACGCGAGGAGTTCCGCATTCTGTCTGCAAGGTCCGGCGCCGAACTGGCGGCCGAGATCAAGGACTAGCGCCGGCAGCACCGACGCGAATCCGGAGGTGTCAGTGGCCGCCATCGATGTACGGTTTCTTCGCTCTGTCATCGACAGTATCCCCACTGAGGTGCTGGTCGCCGACCTCGAACACACCATCGTCTTCATGAACCGAGCCGCGGTCTCGCACTATTCGGAGGGTGAGGCTCTTCTCGGGACGAACCTGCTCGACTGCCACAACGCCGAATCCAACAGGGTCATCCTGGAGGTTCTCGACGCCCTGCGCGCAGGGGAAGATGAACGTCTCATAACGGACAACGAGAAGCACAGGGTCTACATGCGCGCCGTGCGCGATACGGACGGCACGCTCGTGGGTTACTACGAACGCTACGAGTCGCCCGCGCCCGCGGGCGACAGGGCGGCATAGCTCTGCCGCCGATGTGACGCGCCGTTTCGCCGGACTACCATGCCCACAGGAGAGCCAGATGTCTCGTACACGCATCGTCTGCACGATCGGGCCCGCGACCGCCTCGGATGATGCCGTTCTGGCACTCGCCGGAGCGGGCATGGACGTTGCCCGGCTCAACTTCTCGCATGGAACGCATGAGGACCACGCATCGGTCGCGGCATCGGTCAGGAGAGCGGCCGAGGCGGTCGGACGGCCGATCGCCGTGCTCCAGGATCTGGCGGGACCGAAGGTGCGTACCGGTACGATCGTCGAGGGTGGAGCGATGCTCGTCAGCGGGCAGCCCTTCGTCCTGACGACGCGGAGCGTCGAGGGCGGCCCAGAGTCGGTATCCGTGACATACGACGGACTCCCGGGAGACGTGGAGACCGGTGATACCCTGATGCTCGCCGACGGCGCCATCGAGCTGATCGTGGAGAGCGTCAGCCGGAACGACATCGTCTGTCGAGTCATCACGGGAGGTACGCTGACGTCGCACAAAGGCATCAACCTCCCGGCCCGGACGATCACCGTCCCGGCGCTCACCGAGAAGGATCGGGTCGATGTGGCCTTCGGCGTCGAGATCGGGGTGGACGCCGTCGCCGTGTCCTTCGTCCGTTCGGCCGACGACATCGCCGCCGTCCGCGCGGCGCTGGACGGTCATGGATCGGCGGTGCCCGTCATCGCGAAGATCGAGAAGCACGAGGCCGTGGCGAATCTCGCAGAGATCATCGAGGCCGTGGACGGCGTGATGGTCGCTCGCGGCGATCTCGGGGTGGAGATCCCTCTCGAGACGGTCCCGCTCATTCAGAAGCAGATCATTGCCGAGGCGAACCGCGCCGCGAAGCCCGTGATCACAGCGACCCAGATGCTGAAGTCGATGGAGAGGAGCCCGCGGCCAACGCGCGCCGAGGTGACCGATGTGGCGAACGCCGTGCTCGATGGAACTGATGCGGTGATGCTCTCCGAGGAGACGGCGATCGGTTCGTACCCGGTCGAATCCGTGGAGACTCTGCGGAGGATCGCCGACGCCACTGAGACGTCGGGGCTTCTGGCCGGCGTCGCGCGACACGGGTGCGAGATGACGGGGGAGACCGCGGACGAGTCGGTGGCGATGGCCGCATGCCGCATGGCCGACGACCTGGGCGCGGGCGCGATCGTGACATTCACCTACTCGGGTAGCACGGCACGGCTGGTCGCCAAGCACCGGCCGAAGCAGACGATCCTCGCGCCCACGCCCAGAAGCGAGACCATGCACGCGCTCGCCTTCGTGTGGGGTGTCACGCCCCTTCTCGCCGCGGCCGGGAGGCCGGCCACGGCGGAGGACATTGAGCTCGAAGCGCTGCGACTGGCGCGCGAGCACGCCGGTCTCGGTGAGGGGGAGAGGATCGTGATCACCGCGGGGCTCCCGCTCTATGAGCCGGGGACGACCAACCTCATCAAGGTCGCCACGGGCTGATGCCCGCACGGCGCGCGGTATCGGAGGCGGCGCAGATGTGCGCCGTCTCAGCGAGACGCTTTCACGTCGATTCAACGATTTGGCTTGACCGGTGTCAGAACTGCACGATAGGATACACGGTACGTTTGAGTTCAGGTCGGCGAAGGCTTCAGATCAAGGAGGAGGTGCGGATGTCTGACATCACCCAGCCCGTCTGTGTGAGAACGCACCTCGAGAGATACACCGGCCCTGCTTCACACCTCCAGTAAGACCGCACCAACGGGGTCTCTGGAGCCCAGGGGCCTCTCTCGAACCCACACTCACAAGAGCACGCACACAGACACCGCGGCTTACTCCGTCCACAGGGTCTCTGCATCTGTTGGATTGAGCGGTGGTCAGTCATATGAGATCCAGGGGCGCCACGTGAGAGGACCGGGCGCCGGACCACGGCAGCGTGGGCAGCGCGAGCGGCCCAGGCGTGCCGGCAGCAACCGAATCACGATGAGAGCTCGTCCGCGGCGACCCGCGGATGATCAACGCATGACAACGAATCAGGGAGAGACACGATGCGAATTGCTATCAGACCGTTCGTTCCCGTCGACGCCGAGTACGAGGCGATGGTCGGGATCAACAACGCGAACTGGCCGGACGAGCTGTCGGCGGTCGAGCCGATCAAGTACCGCGACAGGACGCGCAACCCGAAGTTCCTGTTCTACAGGGTGGTCGGTGAGGTGGGTGGCGAGATCGTCGGCTATGGCGGATGCCTTGAGAGCGAGTGGTGTCACAAGCCGGGGAAGTACGTGCTGTGGGTTCAGGTTCATCCGGATCACCAGCGGAACGGCTACGGAGCAGCGATCTACGATCATCTGGTCGATCACCTGTCGGAGCACGATCCGATCGAGTTCGGTGCCGATACGCGGGAGGACCGCGCGGAGTGCGTCCGGTTCCTGGAGAAGCGCGGCTTCGAGTCCGTGATGCGCTACCAGATCTCGCGGCTCGACGTGGCTGACTTCGAGCCGTCCCGGTTCGAGGGGGCGCGGAAGAAGATCGAGTCACAGGGGATCGAGATCCTCAGGAACGCGGAGCTTCCGGAGCGGTTCGAGGACTGGGATCGGAGGTACTGGAAGCTCAACATGGAGATATGGAAGGACGTTCCGCTTCCGGACCCGCCGACACAGGTGGAGTTCGATTCGTTCATGAAGGAGCTCGACTCGCCGAACTATGATCCGGACCTTCATCTAGCGGCGGTCGACGGTGACGAGATCGTCGGTCTGACCGGATTCTGGGTCTCGCTTGCCGAGCCCACGAAGCTGTACACGGGGATCACCGGCGTTCTCAGAAGCCACCGGCGGCGAGGCATCGCCACGGCGCTCAAGGTGACGGCGGTCGAGATGGCGAAGGAGCGCGGAACCGAGACGCTCGAGACCGACAACGAGGAGAACAACCCGATGTACCTGCTCAATGTCGAGCTCGGTTTCGAGCCGGCGCCGGCGTGGGTGGACTTCACGAAGACGCTCCGCGAGACCGACGCTTCGACAGGACGCGCGGAGACGAAGGAGGTGGCCGGTGGCTGAGGCCAACACCGCAATTCGGATACGCGAGTTTGACGGAAGCGACGCGGACTACGAGGCCGTCGTGGGGATCGCCAACGCACGGGAGCCGGACAACCCCACGTGCGTGGAGAACATCAAGCACCGCGACCATGCCCGCGAGAAGAAATATATGTTTCGCAGGTTCATTGTGGAGCTTGATGGGCGAGTTGTCGCAACGGGCAATTTCGGCGAATCCAACTGGAGCCACGTGCCCGGGAAGTACACGATGTACTTCTCGGTGCACCCGGAGTACGGAAACCGAGGGATCGGAACGGCGACCTACGAGTACATCATGAATGAACTCGCCGCGGCCGATCCCGAGCCGACGTACTTCGCGACATGGGTCCGGGACGACCGCGATATCGCGATTCGCTTCGTCGAGACGCGTGGGTTCAAGGAGATCATGCGGGGCGCATCGTCGCGTCTTGAACTGAAGGAGTTCGACGACGCCCGTTTCGCAGAGGTCCTCAGCAGTGTGCTCGAAGGCGGCCTCGTCATCGAGCGGCTCGACCGTTTGATGGACCGGGAGACCGACGCGCTGAGGCGGCTCTACGATCTTGATTGGGAGGCCATGCAGGACATGCCGAACGACGACCCGCCGGTCCGACGGAGCTTCGAGACGTATCTCAGGATCATGCAGCCGCCGGGTTTCGACCCGAGGCTGGGATATGTTGCGCTCGAAGGGGAGCAGTGGGTCGGGGCGACCCTGCTCTGGCGCAACCCCGCGGAGAAGGACACGCTCGGCACCGAGCTCACGGGGGTGCTGAGAACGCATCGCCGCCGGGGGATAGCGACGGCGCTCAAGGTGGCCGTGCTCGCCGATGCTCGCGATCTCGGGTATCGCGCGGTGAGGACTGAAAACGCGGCGTCGAACCCGATGTACGACATCAACCTCAGGCTCGGGTTCACGCCGGTGCCGGGGTGGATCGACTACCATCGATATCTGGACCCGGCGCTGGAACGATCGCGCTCGAACGAGCGGGACGGCTCATGCGGACCGGGTACCGCGAACGACACGGAGACATCATCATGACAAGGACAGCGATAGATCTGGACATCCGGCCGTTCGAGCGGACGGACGAGGAGTACGGTGAGGTCGTCCGGATCGCGACGGCGCTCTGGCCGGACGAGGCGGAGAGCAAGGACGAGTTCCGTCACGACGACGAGAACCGCGACATGAAGTGGTTCCATCGACGGTTCATCGGTCGGGTCGACGGGCGAATCGTGGCCGTCGGGACGTGCGGGGACCTGGCGTGGTGCCACAAGCCGGGGAAGTACTTCGTTGAGGTCAACGTAGACCCCGCTTACCATCGTCAGGGTATCGGCTCACGCATGTACGACTTCGTCGTCGCGCAGCTGGAAGAGCGCTCCCCGTCGCAGCTGGTGACCTGGACCCGGGAGGACCACCCGGAGCACGTCAAGTTCATCACGGATCGCGGATACGTCTTCGGGATGCGGTACGCCCTGTCCCGGCTCGCGGTGGATGAGTTCGATTTCGAACGCTGGTCTCCCGCCGTCGGGAAGGTGCTGGAGCAGGGGATGGCCATCCACACCCTCGCGGAGCTCTCCGAGCTCGACCCGGACTGGAAGCGGTCGTACTACGACCTGCAGTGGAAGATCTTCCAGGACGTGCCGTTCACAGACCCTCCGACACGGCAGTCGTTCGAGCAGTTCTGCAAGCGCTTCGAGAACCCGAGGTTCTCCATGGAGGCGCACTGGTTCGCGCGCGACGGAGAACGCTGGGTCGGTTCGAGCGGGATGTGGCTCAGCGACGCCGACGAAGGCAAGCTCTACACGGGACTGACCGGCGTCGTCAGAAGTCACCGTCGGAAGGGGATCGCCTCGGCGCTCAAGGTCAAGGGTGTCGAGTGGGCTCGTGATCGCGGTGCCCGCGTCATCGAGACCGACAACGAGGAGAACAACCCCATGTTCGACCTGAACCTGATGCTCGGGTTCCGCGAGGTTCCCGCGTGGACGGAGTATCATCTCCGGATGAACGGATCTGCGACCTCGTGACCCGCGAGAGCGTCATCAGGCGGGTCGCTGCGGCTATCCGCGCCGTCGAACGTCCGCACCCGATCCGTGTGGCGGTCGACGGCATCGGCGTCGCGGGGAAGACCGTATTCGCCGACGAACTGGGGCGGGAGATCGAGCGAAACGGTCGCACCGCAGTGCGCGTCTCGATCGACGGATTCCACAATCCTGCGTTGGTGCGGAGGCGCCAGGGCGATCGATCGCCGCTCGGGTACTATGAGGACTCCTTTGACTACGACGCATTCGTTCGCCATGTGCTCGGACCGCTTGGTCCCGGCGGCAGCCGCCGCGTGATTCGTGCGGTGTACGACTTCCGGACGGATTCCCCGGTGGAGTCGACTGAGGAACTCGTCCCGATGGATGGCGTGGCCGTCTGCGACGGTATCTTCCTGTTGCGGCCCGAACTCAATGGACACTGGGACTTCCGCGTCTTTCTCGATGTGTCGTTCGAGGCTGCTCTCGAGCGTGCTCAGACGCGGGATCTCGAGCTCTTCGGGTCCGAGGCGGCCGTGCGGGAACGGTACCGTTCGCGGTACATACCCGGCGAGCAGCACTACCTCAACGTGGTGGACCCGGCGCATCGTGCGGATGTTGTCATTGGGAACAACGATTTCTTGAATCCGCGGGTCCGATGGTGTAGCAAGGGAAACAGGGAGGAGAACGAGTGAGAAACGTCGTCGTGATCAACAGTGAGACGATGGGTCGCGGGTCAGCCGACCTCGGGCGCACGCTGATAGCGGCCTTCCTGAGGAAGCTCGCCGCATCGTCTGACAGACCTGAACGCATCATCTTCTACAATGCCGGGGTGAAGCTTCTCGCCGAGGGGTCTCCTGTGCTGGACGCCCTCGACCACCTCGCGGGTTTGGGAGTCGACATGGTCGCATGTGGGACATGCGTCGAGTTCTTCGATCTGAGAGACAAGATGAAGATCGGCAGGATCGGGAGCATGGTGACGATCGTCGCCGACCTCATGAACGCAGAGAAGATCGTGACGATATAGACAGGGGCTGGCGGCCGGCAGGCCGTCGGCGGACCGATGCGCGCGGGCGGCGCGGGCTGGCGAGCACGGAACACACGGAAGGGGAGGACCAATGAAGGCGTCTCTCATCGCTGTGGTCGTTGTGGTGCTGTCTGTCGGGGCGCTCTCGATGGGCTGCATTGCCATGTCCGGGCGCACGACGATCGAAGGATCCGGAGTCGCCGCGACGGAGACCCGGATGATCGGGGAGTTCACAGGCATCGCCATCGAGGGCTCCGGAGATGCGATCGTGATCTTCGGCACCGAACCATCGATCGTCGTCGAGGCCGATGAGAACCTGCTCGAGTACATCGAGACGAGGGTCGAGGGCGGCACGCTTCATCTGAGACTCCGCCATCCGGAGAAGCGGGTGAGCTTCAGGACGCGCAGCCGGCTTCGCTATACCATCACCACGCCCTCGGTCAGCGCGTTCAGTATCGCCGGATCGGGGAGCGTCGACTGCGCCGGTCTGAACGCCGGGGAGCTCACCATCGATATCGCAGGATCCGGGACGGTCGTGTTGGACGATATGACGTGCGAGGCACTCGAGATCAACATCGCCGGTTCGGGCGATGTGAGAATGAGCGGTGTCGCAACGACGCAGTCGATCGATATCAGCGGCTCGGGTGACGTGGCGGCAGGAGACCTTCGGACCGAGAAGACTCGGATCGATATCGCCGGCTCCGGCGAAGCCACCGTCTGGGCGACAGAGCGCCTTCGGGTGAGTGTTGCAGGTAGCGGAGACGTTCAATACTACGGATCGCCATCGCTCTCGAAGAGCATAGACGGCATGGGCGGAGTTCGCCATCTCGGCGACAAGGAAGCGGGTTCGGGTGAAGCCTAGCCAGCGGAGGAGTACCTCGGAATGGCCGATACGAAGGACGAGCGTACCGCAAAGTGGCGTGACAGGCTGACACCAGAGCAGTATCGCGTCACGTGCGAGAGCGGGACGGAGGAACCGTTCTCCGGGGAGCTCAACGACTACAAGGGAGACGGGACGTTCCGCTGTATTCGCTGCGGGCACGTCCTCTTCCAGGGTGAGACGAAGTACGACTCGGGGAGCGGATGGCCGAGCTTCTGGCAGCCCGCGGGCGAGGAGAGTGTGGGAACCGCGCCGGACCATTCGGACGGACGGATCCGCACCGAGGTCGTGTGCGGACGCTGCGGCGCACACCTCGGGCATGTGTTCGAGGACGGGCCGGAACCGACCGGACTGCGTTACTGCATCAACTCCGTGGCGCTCGATCTCGATGAGCATGGGCGCGAAGGGAGCGGCTCCTGATGAGAGAGGAGAGCGCCGAGCGCGCCGAATTCACGCGCAGGGTCGCCATAGTCATCGCCCTTGTGGTGGCCGCCGGTCTGCTGCTCGTCTTCGTGTTCAAGACGGCGAGCGTGCTGTTGATGGTGTTCGCCGCGGTGCTGCTCGCGGTCTTCTTCGACGGTGTTGCGACGTTCCTGTGCGAACGGACGCGTCTTCCACGGCTTGCGGCTCTCGGTGTCTTCGTGCTGTTGTTTCTCGGCGTTATCATCGCTCTGTTCTGGTCGATCGGTCCGCAGGTGACCGCGCAGATCTCGGTGCTCGCAGAGCTTCTGCCGGACGCGCTCGATCGGGGTGCCCAGGCGCTTGAGCGGTACGCATGGGGACGTGCCGTGCTGGCACGGTTCCCCGAGCCGGGCGACATCGCCTCGCTGAGTCCCGAGCTGCTCAGACCGCTCACACGCTTCTTCTCCGGCACGGCGACCGTCGTGCTGAACGTCATCGTGGTGCTCGCGCTCGGCATCTACTTCGCCATCGCGCCGCAGATGTACGTGAAGGGGTTCCTCAGGCTCATTCCACCCGGAGGACGCGAACGCGGCGGCGACGTCGCGGCGGCGCTCGGCCACGTCCTGCGGCGGTGGATCGCGGGGCGTCTCGCCTCGATGCTCGTCGTGGGCGTTCTGACGGTCGTCGGGCTTCTGCTCGCCGGTGTCCCTCTGGCGCTCACACTCGCGCTCATCGCGGCGCTTGCCTCCTTCGTTCCGTACATCGGCCCCGTCCTCGGCGCGATCCCGGCCATCCTGGTCGCGCTGTCGGACGACCCCATCAAGGCTCTCTATGTGCTCCTCGTCTTCGGGGTTGTTCAGATCCTCGAGAACTACCTGATCACACCTCAGATCGACCAACGGGCGGTCTCGCTCCCGCCTGCGCTCCTCATCGGTGTGCAGATCCTGATGGGGGTGGTACTCGGCGCGGGGGGCGTGCTCATGGCGACCCCGCTGTTCGTTGTGATCGTCGTCCTCGTACAGATGCTCTATTTGCATGACCTGTTCCACGAGCCGGTCCGCATCCTCGGGTCCGCGGAGGGTACGGAATCGTGATACCGCTCCCGCCTCGATTCCTCGCCGGAATGATAGCGCTGGCCCCGCTGCCGGGAAGTCCCCGGTACGAGGAGGACGACGCCGCGATCCGTGAGATGGCTCTCAGCGATCTCTCACACTACGTGTCGGCGGGGGTTGATGTGGTCGTGCTCGAGAACAGCCACGACGTACCGTACGTCAGACCGCCATTTGATGCCGGTGCGCTGTCTCTGGTCAAGGACATCGCCGCGGACGTGCGCGCGCGGTTCGAGGGTCCCGTTGGCATCCAGCTGTTGGAGGCCGCGAATCTCGAGGCGCTCGAGGTGGCGGCCGCGTGCGACCTGGACTTCGTCCGCGTCGAGGGGTTCGTCTTCGCACACGTCGGCGGAGCGGGGCTGATCGAGGGGTGCGCGGGCGAGCTGCTGCGTCTCCGCCGCCGTCTGGGGGCGGGAGACATTCTCGTCTTCGGCGACATCCACAAGAAGCACTGTTCGCATGCGCTCACGGGCGACATCGACATCATCGATGAACTGCGGCAGGCGGAGTTCTTCGACGTCGACGGTGTGATCGTGACGGGCGCGCGGACCGAGGTCCCGCCGGACGTGTCTGAGCTGAAGACCGTTCGCGCGGCCGCCGGCGTTCCCGTGCTCGTCGGCTCCGGGATGACGCCGGAGAACATCGCAGCGTACATGCCGCACGCCGACGGTTTCATCGTTGGCTCCTCCCTGAGGGTCGGCGGCCGGTTCATGGAGAGGCTCGCCCCGGAGCGACTCGAACGGTTCGCGCGCGCGTTCCGGGAGGCCAGGAGCGCGTCGTGATCCAGATCACACGGACAATCGCGATCGAGGACCGCGAACTCAGTTTCGAGTTCGTCCGGTCGTCCGGTCCCGGTGGTCAGAATGTCAACAAGGTTGCCACCGCAGTGCAGCTCCGGTTCGATGCCATGGCGTCGCCGTCACTGCCCGAACGCGTGAAGGAACGGTTGCCGAAGCTCGCCGGCCGGCGCATGACCGCGGACGGTGTCATCGTGATCGATGCGCGACGCTACCGGACGCAGGAGAGAAACCGGCAGGACGCGACCGACAGACTGATCAAGCTGATCAGAAAGGCGGCGGCGCGACCGAAGCGCCGGCGTGCGACGAAGCCGACGAGAGCTTCGAGAGAGCGAAGACTGACGACGAAGAAGCGTCGCGGGCGTCTCAAGCGCGACCGTGGGGCGAGACCGACGTCCGATGACTAGTATCGCGGAAGGGGATGGATGGACAGCTTCAGGAAGGCGTTGAGCGGAATCGATGGCGGGAATGTGCTGGACGTCGCGACCGGGGCCGGCGGGTTCGTAGGCGCTCTCGCGGAGTGTCTCGGGAGCTTCAAGATGATCACGGGCATCGATCCGCTCGAGGCGGCTATCGAGAAGGCTCGTGAATCCTCTGATGACGAGCGGATCGCTTTCCAGGTCGGCGATGTCGAGAGGCTCCCGTTCGCGGATGAGACGTTCGATACGGTGGCGATCGCGAACTCGCTCCACCACCTGGAGCGATTCGACGAGGCCATGAGCGAGATGCTGCGCGTATTGAAGCCCGGTGGAAAGCTCATCGTCTTCGAGATGTACCGTGATGACCAGAGCGAAGCGCAGCAGACGCACGTCGACCTCCATCACTGGTGGGCCTCGGTCGATAGGGCCCGGGGCGTGTATCACCGCGAGACACACACGCGGGACGAGATCCGCGACATGCTTGAGCGACTGCCGCTGTCCGATGTCATCATGGACGATCACAAGGACGACGAGGTCGATCCGCTCGCCGCGGAGACCGTCGCGAGGGTCGAGCAGGCCATCGACATCTACATCGGGCGCGCCGGGGAGGTCGATGGCGATGATGCTCCGTCGCTCGTGGCGCGCGGGGAGGAGCTGCGCGAGAGACTCCATCTCGCGGGCTTTGCCGGCGCGACGCACGTGATCGCGGTGGGAACGAAGTGACGGAGGAGGGGCGATGTCGGAGTTCAGCATCAAACGTGAGGAGATCCTGAGGGCGGTGACGTCGGCTCTCGAGGCATCCGAGGACGTGACGGCGCTCTGGGAGGGTGGGGCGGCGGCGTTCGATCGGGTCGACGAGTGGTCGGACCTCGATATCATGATCGCCGTGAAGAGCGGGACGAAGGACGCTGCGATCGCTCTTGTGGATGACGCCTTGGGGAGCCTCGCGCCGATCGCGGTGCGATACCGGCTACCGGAGCCGGCGTGGCACGGTCACTCACAGGTCTTCTATATGCTCGAGGGCGCAAGCCCGTACGAGTTCGTGGACAGCTGCTTCATGAACGACGACACGGAGAGGAAGTTCCTCGAACCGGAGACACACGGGCGGGCGCTCGTTCACTTCGATCGTGCGGGCTTCATCGACCAAACTCCGGCGGACCCGGCGGAGACGCGTGAGCGGCTCGCGAAGAGAGTCGCGGCGATGAGGCGGACGACGGCATTCGGACGGACCGGGACGCTCAAGGAACTCGCCCGCGGCAATGACCTCGAAGCGCTCGCCTACTACAACGGGTCGATGCTGCGCCCGCTTGTCGAGCTGCTTCGCATACGGCACTGTCCGGGGCGTCAGCAGTTCCACACGCGCTACATCCAGTACGACCTTCCGGAGGAGATCGTGACGCGGCTCACGCCGTTGTTCTTCGTGCGCGACGCCGCTGAGATCCGGGCGGGGCACGCGGAGGCTGGCGCCTGGATGGACGAACTGCTGCGCGAACTCGGGGAGGAACTCGAGGTCTGAACACTCGTTCAGTATAGACGGATCTCCGGGCTGTACCGCACCTCCGTCCGGGTGTATACTCCACTGCAGTGGAGCGGAAGCGACACCGGAGTATCGTGCGTGAGACCGCGATCTCAGACCGGACTGCCGATTCCGCGCGCCGCATCTCCTCGTCGGGCTCGCACAACGGACCTCACATCATGGCACTGCAGAGAGCTCAGCACTCCTCCCGCGGACGCACGGTGGTCCACAGGAGGGGGGCCGTATCATGAGAGCTGTTGCTATCCTTCTCGCCGTCGTGCTGCTGGCGGCGCCTGCCTTTGGTTTCGAGAATTCCAAGACCGATGATCCCTTCATCCCCAAGGCGAATCAGCCGAACAGCCCGAGCGGGATTCGCGCGGACTTCGAGTACAACACCGGTGGATCACTTGATTTCGTGCCCGACACCGGCGGCTCGTTCGATGGCTGGGGCGAGTGGTTCATCGTGACGGTGTACAACGACACCGGGATGAACCTCCACCTCAAGGAGTTCGGGTTCCCGTGCTGCGGACCACCGACCGGCGCCTACGGCTGGGTGCTCTGGACCGACGTCGGCGGCATGCACGCTCCGGCGGGCAATGCGATGACGGCCGAGCATTACGGTATGTTCACGCCTGTCGACCCGAGCCCGGATACCTTCCCGCCGACCGTCTACACGTATATCGACGTCTCGGGGAGAGCGCTCGTCGTTCCGGCGGGAGCCTACTTCTGTTTCGGGTTCGACAACACCGGCAACGGTGGGCAGACGTCGTACAACGGTGTGGACACCTATGCCTGGTACGACAACATGTGGGATCCGGATCAGGGCTGGTTACGGACCGCGATCCTGCAGGTCAAGGCCGACTACATCATGACCCCCGTGGACGAATCCACGTGGGGAGTCATCAAGGCCTTCTATCGTTAGATGGACCTGCCGCGCGGGCGGGCGCGGCGGACAGCGGTCTCACGCGGTTGGACGAGGGGCTCCGCACTGCGGGGCCCCTTCTCATGAGACAGTTCGTCCAGTCGAAACGGTACTGTCGATAGCGAGGAACGCCGAGCGCGGAAAGCGCTACAGGAGTGTGACCAGAGCGACGCCCGTGACGCCGAGGATGACGGCGATGAGCTTCTGACGGGTGATCCGTTCGCCGAGGACGATGGCGGCAACGGGGAGCACGAAGATCGCGCTGGTCTGGTTGAGGATCGACGCGGTCGATGCCTGGGTGAACTTCATGCCGCTGAGCCAGATGATCATGGCGAGATAGGTGCCCATGACCGAGGCGGGCACGGTGATCCTCCACGCCCGCGACGGTACGAACGCCCGCCACGCGCTGCGATGGCGCCGTGAGAACGCAGTGATGAGCATCATCGTGAAGACGCCGCCGAGGAGCCGTATGGTCGTCGCCCAGAGTATGGGTGATCGGTCGAGGACGGGCTTGGTGATGACGACACCGACCGCCATGAGGATCATGGACATCGTTCCGAGGAGTATGCCGCGCCGGATATCCGCGCGGGTGGTGCCCTCGGGGGGCTCATGTCGTGTCGACATGAAGATGCCGGCCAGGATGAACACCGTTCCGGCGATGTCTCCCCAGGTGAGTCTCTCGCCCAGGAAGATGAAGGAGAGCAGGATGACGGATGGAGGATACGTACATCCGACGACCTGCGAGAGCCCCGCGCCGACGATGTTGAGTCCCTGGAAGAACATCGTGTCGGCGACCGCGATGCCGATGAACCCGGCAAGGAACAGAAGCAGGTAGTCGGTGAGTGGGACGGACCGGACCAGCGGAATGCCGACGATGGCAAGCGTAGCGAGGAGGAGCAGACTGGCCAAGGCGTTCTTGAAGAAGTTCAGATTGAACGGCGTCATGCGCTTGCCGCTCAGACGGAAGAGCACGACCGAGACCGACCAGACGACGGCGGCGAGGACCGAGAGAATCTCGCCGGCGTGGGGGATGTGAGCGATGTTCACTGTTTCTCCTGTGAGACTTCGCCGCCTGATGTCCGGTTCGCGAATGGCGAGGCACAAGGCTAGCACAAGAGAGCCGGTCTGGAGAAGCTCTGAGATGAGGCTTGACACCTCCGAAGATCACCATATACTATAAAGGTTTGAAACATGAGACTCCAGAAATCTCTGCGACATCGGGAGGCACAGTGGACTACGCCATCGTCAGAACCGGCGGGCTCCAGTTCAAGGTCTCGGAGGGTGACACCGTCCGGGTCCCGCGTATTCGCTCGGAGGTGGGCGAGAGCGTGGAGCTGAGCGAGATTCTCGCGGTCAAGCGTGGTGATGACGTCTCGATCGGTGCACCACTGGTTGAGAACGCCAGCGTATCGGCCGAGATCGTCAGCCACGGGAAGAACCGCAAGGTCCTCGTGTACAAGAAGAAGCGCAGGAAGGGTTACCAGCGGACGAAGGGTCATCGGCAGGACTACACCGAGCTTCGTATCGGGAGCATCGGCTAACGGCCCTCGTCGTTATCAGGAGGCAGTGACGTGGCACACAAGAAGGGTGTAGGCAGCTCCAGGAACGGTCGCGACTCGAATGCGAAGCGGCTGGGTATCAAGCGGTACGGGGGGCAGTTCGTCCGCGCCGGCACGATCATCCTGAAGCAGCGCGGTACGAAGTTCTACCCGGGCGAGAACGTCGGGATCGGTGGGGACGACACGCTGTTCGCGCTCGCGGACGGAAATGTGAGATTCGAGCGCTGGGGACGCGATCGCAAGCGGGTCGTGGTCGAGGCGCTGACCGAGGTTGTCTAGGGAGTTGGTGGTGGACGACGAGGACGGACCGAGGTCTGACGGAGTTGAGTGGGAAACCCAGAGGTGTCCTGGAGGGCGGCGTGCCTTTCCGGGACGCCTTTTCGTATTGCGTATCCAACGTGGCTGGCAGCCGGCCGTGCGCCGGGAGGATGCAACTCGATGAAGATCCGGTGGCTGGGACACTCGTCCTTTCTGATAGAGGCGAGCAGCGGAACGAAGATCATCACGGACCCGTTCGAAGCAGGGTCGTACGACGGCGCGGTGGGGTATGCGCCGATCGAAGGCAGTGCCGATATCGTGACCATCAGCCACGATCATGCGGATCACAACGCGGTCGACCAGATCGCCGGGACTCCCGAGGTTGTTCGCGGCGGCGAGGCCGTTGAATCCCATGGTGTGGCCATATCGAGCCTGAGCACGTTCCACGATGAGTGCAAGGGACAGGACCGAGGGCGGAACACCATCCATGTGATGGACGTCGACGGGGTGCGCGTGGGACACCTTGGCGATTTGGGACACGTGCTGTCAGACGGCGAGGCGGACGAGCTGGGTGGCGTGGACGTGCTCCTGGCTCCGGTCGGCGGCTACTACACGATCGGTCCTGAGGAGGCACGGGACGTGGCCGAGAAGCTCGGTGCGCGCATCGTGATCCCGATGCACTACAAGACCGAGGACATCGGTTTCCCTATCCAGCCGGTCGACGACTTCCTGAAGCTGATGGAGGACGTCGAACAGGTTGGTTCCACAGAGGTCGAGATCACGAAGGAGGAGCTTCCTGAGGCTCGGAAGGTCCTCGTTCTCGACTACAAGTAGCACCATGCTCAGGTGAGGCATCATGGCGAAGCTCGGTGCAGTCGTGCTCGGTGTCGTTCCGTGCCGTCTTGGCTCGACACGATTCCCGGGGAAGCCGCTGGCGCTCCTGGCGGGTCGCCCGATGGTCGAGCACGTCCTCGCGCGGCTTGCGTCCGCCGCGACCGTCGACGGCTCGCTGGTAGCGACGGACAGCGACGAGATCGCGGAGCTGGTTCGTGAGCTGGGGGCGCAGGCCGCGCTGGTCAGACAGCCATGTCCAACCGGGAGCGACCGCACGGCGATCGCGGTCCGCGACCGCGCCGCTGACGTCATCGTGAGCCTTCAGGTGGACCAACCTCTCATCGCGCCTTCCGACATCGACAAGGCCGTCATGCTCCTCGAACAGGGGTTCGACATCACGACCCTCGCATATCCGTGCGCGGACCGGGAGGGCTACGTCAGTCCTGATGTTGTGAAGGTCGTGGTGGCTGCGGACGGGAAAGCCCTCTACTTCTCACGCGCGGCGATCCCGTCATCCAAGGAGGGCGGGACGGAGCGAAACGGGTTGTATCTGCATCATGTTGGGCTATACTGCTTCCGTCGTTCGGCCCTCGAGCGATTCGCCGCGGCCCCGCGGGGAAACCTCGAAGTGACCGAATGTCTGGAGCAGCTCAGGGCACTTGAGATGGGGCTTTCGATCGGAGTGGCCATCGCCGATCACGGGCGACCCGGCGTCGACCGCGCGGAGGACCTCGAACCGCTCGAGGAGCTTGTCGCGTCCGGCGAGGTGGTGCTCTCGCCCTAGACATCGTCACCGGCAGTGAGAACGGGAGGCGCGCGTGCCGAAATTCGTGTTCGTGACCGGTGGGGTCGTATCAGCGCTCGGCAAGGGCATCGCTTCCGCGTCGATCGGCTACCTCCTGAAGAGCCGCGGCATCTCCGTGACGCTCCAGAAGCTGGATCCCTATCTCAACGTCGATCCCGGCACGATGAGCCCCTTCCAGCACGGGGAGGTCTACGTCACCGACGACGGGGCGGAGACCGATCTCGATCTGGGACACTACGAACGGTTCATCGACCGCGAGTTGGGTCAGATCAACAACATCACCGCCGGACAGATCTACGACTCCATCATCACGAAGGAGCGACGCGGCGATTTCCTCGGCGGGACCGTCCAGGTCATCCCGCACGTGACCAACGAGATCAAGGAGCGCGTGGCGGCGCTTGCGGAGGACGAGGATGTCGATGTCGTGATCGTCGAGATCGGCGGCACGGTCGGCGACATCGAGAGTCTGCCGTTCATGGAGGCCATCCGTCAGATGCGGCTCGACATGGGTGTCGAGAACACGCTCTTCATTCACCTCACCCTGGTTCCGTACATCAAGGCGGCGGGTGAGCTCAAGACGAAGCCGACGCAGCACAGCGTGCGGGCACTGCGAGACATCGGCATCCAACCCGACATTCTGCTGTGCAGAACGGAGCATGCGCTCGACGCGGATATCAAGCGGAAGATCGCGCTGTTCTGCAATGTTGATATCAACGCGGTCATCGATGCGCGCGACGTTTCCTCGATCTACGAGGTGCCGCTGAGGTTCCACGGCGACGGACTCGACGACATCGTCGTGTCGAAGCTCGACCTTCCGCAGCGCCGGCCGGACCTCTCGTCGATGGAGACGGCGGTCAAGCGCATCCGGGAACCGGGGCACAGCGTGAGGATCGCTGTCTGCGGGAAGTACATCGATCTGAAGGACGCTTACAAGAGCATCAGCGAGGCGTTCATCCACGCGGGGGCGGAGAACGACACGAGGGTCGAACTCGAGTGGGTCAACGTCGAGGATGTTGAGAGCGCCGGGAACACCGAGGGCTTCCTCGGGACGTGCGACGGCGTGCTGGTTCCCGGTGGTTTCGGCGAGCGGGGCATTGAGGGCAAGATCATGTCGGTGCGGCACGCGCGTGAGAACGACGTCCCGTACCTCGGCATCTGTCTCGGCATGCACTGTGCGGTCATCGAATACGCGAGAAACGTGTGCGGGCTCGAGAGCGCTCACTCGACGGAGTTCGTCGAGGGAACGCCGCACCCCGTGATCGACCTTCTTCCGGAGCAGCACTCGGTCGTCAACAAGGGTGGTACGATGCGCCTGGGCGGGTACGACTGCCGCCTTCATCCTGGGTCGAGATCGCACGAGGCCTACGGGACCTCGGGTGTCCGGGAGCGCCATCGCCACCGTTTCGAGTACAACAATGACTACAGGGAGAAGCTGGAGGCGGCGGGGTTGTTCTCCTCGGGCACTTACGAGGCGGCGAATCTCGTCGAGATCGTCGAGATCCCGAACCACCCCTGGTTCGTGGCCTGCCAGTTTCATCCCGAGTTCAAGTCGCGCCCCGGTCGGGCGCATCCGCTCTTCCGGGAGTTCGTCCGCGCGGCGCTTCAGAGGAAGCTCGAGCGTGAGAGGACGTCCGGAAGCACCGTGGACGCGACGGCGGCGGCCAGCCGCTCGTAGCACGGAGGTCCTGTGGTGCAGAACCCTGTCACGATCGGTGACGTCCGGATCGGACGAGGCGAACGGCTTGCGTTCATTGCGGGTCCGTGTGTCATCGAGGATGAGAAGCTCCTCCTGGCGACCGCGCGCGAGCTCTCCGGCATCGCGGAGCGGCTCGAGGTCGGTCTTGTCTTCAAGGCGTCATACCTGAAGGACAACCGCATGTCGCCGGGATCGTATGCCGGCCCCGGTGCGCGAGACGGTCTCGCGATGCTCGCCCGCGTACGCGCGGAGACGGGGCTTCCGGTGATCTCCGACGTTCACACCGACGTCGAGGTGGAGGCGGCAGCATCCGTGCTCGACGCGGTCCAGATACCGGCGTTCCTCTGTCGCCAGACCCGTCTGATGGAGGCGGCCGCCGCGTGCGGACGCCCCGTGAACATCAAGAAAGGTCAGTTCCTCGCGCCCGAGGACATGGCTCGGGTCGCCGCCAAGGCGACCGCCGCGGGGGCCGAGGCCGTGCTGCTGACGGAGCGTGGCGTGAGCTTCGGCTATCACAACCTCGTCGTGGACATGCGCGGGTTCCAGACGCTTCGGGCGACCGGCCATCCGGTCGTGTTCGACGCGACGCACAGCATCCAGCTCCCCGGCGCGGGCGGCGGGGTGAGTGGGGGACAGCCCGAGTTCGTGCCCGTCTTGACGCGAGCGGCGTGCGCGGCCGGGTGCGATGCCGTCTTCATTGAGACACACCCGAGACCGGCGGACGCGCTCTCGGACGCTGCATCGATGGTTCCGTTGTCGGAGTTCGAGAGACTCGTCGAACAGGCGCTCGCCGTGTCGGATGCGTCGAGGCCGTTCACAGACGGCGATGATCCGTCCGCGGGTGAGATCACTGAGGCGACGGACGAGTCGTGACACACCACGGAAGGTAGGCGCATGCTGAACATCGAACGCGGTCTCGCATCGGCGATACGACTGCTCGTCCTCGATGTGGACGGAGTACTCACCACCTCGCATCTCGTGCTCGGCCGGGACGGCGAGGAGATCAAATTCTTCTCCGTCAAGGACGGCATCGCCATCAAGTTTGCGCAGCACGCGGGTATAGAGGTCGCGTTCCTCTCGGCGAGAACCTCAACGATCGTGGAGCGGCGCGCCGAAACGCTCGGTGTGTTGAGAGTCCACCAGGGCATCCATGCGAAGCTCAAGCGCGTCGCTGAGATGACGGAGGAACTCGGCATTGAGTTCCGGAACGTCGCATACGTCGGTGACGACATCGTCGACATCGAACCGCTTGAGGCTGTCGGATTCGGCGTGGCGGTAGCAGACTCCTGCTCGGATGTGCTGGCGAGGATCTCGAACGTTGCGGATGCGAAGGGCGGCTCGGGCGCGATCCGCGAGGTCGTCGAGGCGATCCTCAAGGCTCGCGGCGACTGGGACACGGTGGTCGCCGAGTACATCGCGAAGGCGTAGCAGCGCGCCGGGGGACCGAGCAACAGCGCGTACGTAACCGGAGAGAGACGTGAGCGAGCGAGAAGACAGAGACAGGATGCGCCGCCAGGTAGCCACAGAGGTGCTCAGCGTCGAAGCCGAGGCGATCGGTCGCATGGCGGACCGTATCGATGAGTCGTTCTCTCGAGCGGTCGAGGCGATCGTGAACGCTCGGGGCTCGCTGGTGGTTTGTGGGGTTGGCAAGTCGGGCATCATCGGTCGCAAGATCGCGGCGACCCTGGCCAGCACCGGCACACCGTCGTTCTTTCTGCATCCCTCCGAGGCCGCCCACGGCGATCTGGGCAGCCTGAGTCCGCGCGACGTCGTGCTCGCCGTGTCGAAGTCCGGAGAGGGCGATGAGCTGCTGCAGCTCGTTCCCGCCTTTCGGCGACTGGGAATCCCGCTGATCGTCATCACGGGTCGCATCGACTCATCGCTTGCTCGTCAGGCCGACATCGTGCTCGACGCGACGGTCGAGCGCGAGGCCTGCCCGATGGACCTCGTACCGACCGCCAGTACAACGGCGGCTCTGGCGCTCGGCGATGCCCTGGCCGTCGCCGTGCTGAAGGAGAAGGAGGTCGATGCGGGGCAGTTCGCCGATCTCCATCCCGGTGGAGCGCTCGGGCGGCGCCTCAGGCTGACCGTGGGCGAGGTGATGCACGCGGGCGACGAGCTTCCGGTCGTCAGCGAGGACGCCCTCATGCGCGAGGCCGTCGTTGAGATAGCGAACAAGCGGCTCGGCGTGACGACCGTCGTCGACGGGGAGGGACGCCTGGTCGGCCTTCTGACCGACGGCGACCTCAAGCGCATTCTGATGCGGCACGAGGACATTCTGTCCGTCCGTGTGGGGGATGTGATGACGACGGATCCGAAGACCATCCGCGTTGATGAACTCGTGGTCAGAGCGCTGGAGCTCATGGAGACGCTGGGATCGAGTCCCATCACGTCGCTCATCATCCTGGATGAGGGCGGGGCTCCCGCCGGCGTTATCCACATCCACGACTGCCTGAAGGCCGTGGGCTGAGCCGCCTGGCCGCCCCGGCCGGCGCTTCACCATCTGTTGACCCCCGGAACCCCCTTTGCTAATCTACCTTGCGTAGACTCGGGTCTGAATTGACTTCTTGAGTGGCCGGACCCGTACGGCTATGTTCTGGGGTAGTGGAACGTTCTTCCCAAGGAGAGACGTGTGGCAGACTTCGACGCGCCCCGGTTGCTGACGCGATTCGCCGCTTCTGTGCTCGTCCTCGCCGCGGCCTGCGTCCTCAGTTCGTGCGGCGAGGGGGGCGAGACCGGCCCCGCCGCCGAGGGCGGTGTCGTGCCGGACCAGGAGATCAACAGCTTCACGCTGACGCAGACGAACGACGGCCGTTCGGTGTGGTCGCTCACCGCGGAGCTCGCGCTCGTCTTCGAGGAGGCGGACCGCATCGAGACGACGCGTCCCCGAGTCGAGTTCTTCAGCGATGAGGGCGAGAGCCGGAGCGTGTTGACGGCGAGGAGCGGGCTTCTGAGGCGCAGGACCAACGACATGGAGGTCTCCGGTTCGGTCGTCGTGACCTCGAATGACGGAACCGTGATGCGGACCGAACACCTGACGTGGGACGAACGTCGT
>Ga0180433_10002776_pt1 | contig 26507 bp, 24 predicted proteins | sample SS_ome_8_FD_132980 | JGI IMG/M metagenome (GOLD analysis project Ga0180433, IMG submission 132980) | Hypersaline lake sediment archaeal communities from the Salton Sea, California, USA - SS_1_D_1 metaG | ecosystem: Environmental > Aquatic > Non-marine Saline and Alkaline > Hypersaline >... | reverse complement strand
GTTTAATCCGGTCTTCGCTGCCCACCAGCGCTTCAAGCTGCGTCCATTTTGCTTTGGCTTGCTGCGAAGAAGTCAATTCATCTTTATCAAGCTCGTCATCCAGTTCGGCGACCAGCTTTTTGCCTTCCTCGCTCAGATTGATCTTTGCCAGCCGGCCTTCATAGTAAATGCGAACCGTTGCGCCGTCGTCAACCGCCCGGGCAATGTCATACACGTCCACGTAATTGCCGAATACCGCCGGCGTGTTCACGTCGGTGCTTTCAATCGGGGTTCCGGTAAATCCGAGGAAAGTGGCGTTGGGCAGGGCGTCACGCATATATTTGGCGAAACCGTAAACGGTCTTTTTGCCTACCACGGTACCCCGATCGTCTTTATCATCGATGGTTTTTGCTTTAAAGCCGTATTGGGTGCGGTGCGCTTCGTCTGCAATGACCACAATATTTTTTCTGTCCGACAACTGCTCGTAAACATTGCCATCGTCGGGCTGAAATTTTTGAATGGTGGAAAACACCACGCCGCCGGAAGCCACCTTGAGCAGATCCTTAAGATGGTCCCTGTTTTCCGCCTGTACCGGATCCTGCCGCAACAGTTGTTTTGAGGCGGCAAACGTATCGAACAACTGATCATCCAGATCGTTTCGGTCGGTGATGACCAGAATGGTCGGATTGTCCAGAGCCAGCACAATCTTGCCGGTATAAAAAACCATGGAAAGCGATTTGCCGCTGCCCTGGGTATGCCATACCACACCGCCCTTGCGGGTGCCGTTATCCGAAGATGCCAGGATGGTGCTTTCCACCGCTTTGTTTACGGCGAAATATTGATGGTAGGCCGCCAGTTTTTTAGTCGTTTCTATGACGGTCAGATTGGTTTTCAAATCTTCCCGTTTGTTCTTTTCAAACACAATGAAATGGCGGACTAAATCGATCAGTGTTTTTTTGTTGAGCATCCCGTTGATGAGCGTTTCCAGTTCGCTGACCAGATGTGACGCTTCCCTTTTTCCGTCAACGGTTTTCCAGCTCATAAAGCGGCTGTAACCGGATGAGATGGTTCCTGCTCTGGCTTCCAGGCCGTCGGAGATGACCACGAAACCGTTGTACGCGAAAAGCCCCGGAATGGCTTGTTTGTATGTTTGTATCTGATCGAAAGCGGTGTGAACGGTGGCGTTTTCATCGACTGCATTTTTTAGTTCCATTACCACCAGAGGAATGCCGTTGACGAAAAGAACCACGTCCGGTCGTTTGTTGACGCCGTTTTCCACAACCGTGAATTGATTGGCCACAATAAAATCGTTGTTATCCGGATTCTGAAAATCTATCAGCCGTACCAGATCGCCGCGCGTTTCCGTTCCGCCTTCCTTTCCTGCGGACGCGGACAGGTCTTTTCGATAGGTGACTTTTATGCCTTCGGTGAGCATGCGGTGGAAGGCTTCGTTGTTGGCAATCAGCTCGGGGGAGTTTAAACGCTGTATTTGTTTGATCGCGTCTTCTCTTGCCTCTTGCGGGACCCTGGGGTTTATTCTGCCAGCCGCTTCCTGCAGGCGTTCAATCATCAGCACATCTTCGAAGGATTGCCGCTCCGGCTTTTCACCGTCAGGAGCGATATCCGATGCGTAGATGTATTGGTAGCCCAGTTTTTCAAGAAGTTCTATGGCGAAGGTTTCTATGGATGATTCTATTATTTTAAGCATTTTTTTCACCGGAAAGAATCTGCCATACTCGTTTGTAATCTTTGCCAGATAAAGAAGATGTTTGAGGTAAAGCTTTTTCCCATATTGAGTCGTCAGATTTTTTTAGGAACAATCGAGCGTCTTGAATAGAAATTTGTTTTTCAGGTATGGAATCTTTCATTACGATCCCGAGTGACTCTGCTATACTTCTTGGAACAGAATTCATGCGTAAAAGAACCCCTTCCTCTGATTTAACTCCATGATAAATCATCGCTGGAATCATGTTTATCTTACGTTTTTCAGGGTCTGATAATCGTTCAAAATCTATTCCCGATAGGCGACTTAACGCCGACATTCCCCACGTACCATTGTTGACCAAGGTCTTGTAGATAGCCTTACAGGCAGAGGTAAGAGCCTTGGTTTGATCTTCTCCACCTTCGAAATAATCCCGCGCTATCTCTTCAATACTTTTCCCGTTAACCCATGCTCTGGTAATATCTGCAATTTGACTGTGTTCAAGTCCTCGGGTGGCGATCTCTTCAAGATTTCTTTTCAGCTGGGGAATTCGAAGCATAACTCCATATAGATCGGCCATGCCTGACTGGTTCCCGAAGAGACTTTCTGGCTTCCAGTCATTGGCTGTGAGCTTATATTCTAAAGAATTCATTCCTGACAAAGCTCTACCAATTCCCTCTAGAGAAAAACCGGTCATATCTGCAAGTGATGCTTGCCCTGGATTCTCAGAGAGAGTTCTGGCGTATTGTTTGGTAACTTCCAATAACTTTTCTGCTTTCTGTTTTTGATCTGTTCGACTTTCGAGTATCCCATAGCCATAAGTATTTCTAAGAAGTTGTTCGGTGTCAGAAAGAACCACATCAAGATTTTTCTTTTCATTCCACAGATGTGCAACATAGCAACGAAAATCTTCCCATTGCTCATCTTGAAAAACGACCTCTAGATCATTCAGTTTTCCAGCTTGATCAAGCTCATCAAGCATCTCCACTAACCGAGAAGCCAATTCGCCAGTTGCACGGGAAACATATTCATTAATTTTTTGAGGCTCATTGCCTGCGGCAAGACCGACAACCCCAACGCTGTCATGATTCATCCTGCCTGCACGACCTGCAAGGTTCCAGAATTCACGTGGTGACATTTCCTTTCCGTATGGATATTTATTAGAAGCCATAAACACCGAGGAAACCGGGAAGTTTATACCCTGAGCAATGGTCGTTGTTGCACAAAGAACCCGCAGTTTTCCTTCTTCTGCAAGCCACTCCATCAAGGCCCTGACTTCATCAGATAAACCTGAATGGTGTACCCCAACACCATATGAAAGCATACCAATTAGTTCAAAATTGGAGCTTATCTCTGCCTTTAAGAAATTTTGAACTAACAAAATTTCATCATGAATCGGATTAAATGGCTGCATGGTTTCGCAAATTTTTCGAGCCATAGCCCAAACATGGTCAGTATTAGTTGCTACAGAAATACTCGTTCCACGATCAGACATTATTTTAGCCATTGCTGCCGCTTGATTGGTTGGACCCTTCTGCTCTCCATTGCTTTCTAGTACTTGTGATTTTGGAATGTCTAAAGGCTTTACATCTCCGACACGATGCTTTCCAGTCAAGTGTATAGTCTTCGGCGTCGTTATTAATGTTTCAAAAATCAGTGCCCACCCTGCACGAATTGAGTCATCAGCTTCAGCCCTGAACATTCCAACTATTCGCTCGTTAGGTTTCCAAGGTGTAGTTCCAAAGCTGATAGGTCGCCCGGCGTTGATATCATGAGCCAGCCACCGTGCAAGGACCTCCGGCTTTTCGACAAACGGCATAAGCAAAAGAAAATTCGCCGAACTGCACTCACCTTTAATCGTGGCCAGTAGCAGCTCTATTCTCAACCCACGGGTTTCATCTTCAATGTTATGAGCTTCATCCATAACCACCAGAGCCAACGGTCGTGGAATCTTTTTGTTCCTGATAATAAGCTGCAACTTTTCAGGCGTCGCAACAAGTACATCAAAGGCATCCGCCCGTTCTGTCTGAGCGAGAAGGTCCTCTTCAATAGCATCAATTTCAATGGCGCCTGTAAGCTGTTCAACCTTGATTCCAATTGGCTCAAAGTCACGTCTAAGCCTTCTGGTTATCTGGGCTGTTAGGGCCTTGGTCGGTGCAACATAAGCCACCCAACCTTTACCGGTTTCATCTTGGTCAAACTGATTGATTGCCTGTAAAATTCTGAACTCGGCAAGCAGTGTCTTGCCCCCTGAGGTCGGCATGTCTACAACAATTGCTGTCGCAGCCTGATCGAGAAGTCCTTGTTCCTGAATGGCCGCTCGTTGAGGGGGCAACAGCTCAAACATCGCTTGTTGTTTAGTCACTTCCGTTACAAACTTGGTGACCCGGGAGTTTATTCTTTTTGCGACCCACCAGATGGAATCTGCGACCATCTGGCGGCCGGCGATGTGAAGCCAGCGGAGTAAGATTTCGAGTTGTGAATCCGCACTGGCGGCTGCGGCTTCAATAGCCGACTCAAAGTGTTTATTGAGCAGGGATGCCACACCTGCAGGTTCACCCTGCAGTATATACTTGGCCTGAATCTCCGTCGCCTTTGCCCAGTGGTACAGGCTGATCAGGCGTAAAGCCATTGCACGGTTCTCTGCATTGGAGGAATCGCTTAACACCTCCGCCTCATACTGTTTCTGATCTTCGCGAAGACCGGCAATAATTTCCCTGATCCGATCCAGATCATCCCATCGTTTCTTTCTGAAAAGTCGTACCCAGCACTCAAAAAGCCGATTGAGCAATCGTCCATCCCAGTGCGCATTAGCCACAGAAGGAATCTTGAAAACATGATCATTCTCGTTGTACCAGCGGCGCAGATCCGTCCATCTGTCCCCGCAATAAGCCAAAGAAGAAAGGTGTAAAATATGGAAAATTCTTTGCTCATCCGTAGCAGGAATTTTAAAGAGTCTGCGAATTTCAAATGCCCGATAAGCGCCTGATGCACATTGTTCTCTAAGATCATTATCACTGGAAGTCGGATTCAGAAAATCATTCAGCCCTTCGATTGCCGCCATTTCATAAGCCATGGATACTTTATCCATGAGCTCATAATCTGACTTTGAGAACGTATAATTGAAACGAATCTGAGCTCCGACAGCTTTTTCTACAAGAAGGCGATTGGCCAGTTCAGATGCTTTCTTGAGCTGCTCCTCACCGATGGCCTGAATGGCCCAATGCTGATTAATTCTATCCAGAGATGCCGTTGTCACATTCATACAACACCTCCATTTCTACCGATGACAACTTTGCTGCCAAGTTGACCGATGCTGTTTTGTGGTAAATAAAGCGCCAGCAATTCAATTACCATGTCCGCATGTTTATCCTTGGCGAGCTTTGTTACCCGTGTGCAAAGATCATCTTGATTGGGTTCTACATCGCGGACCAGAAATCCGAAAATACGAACGTTAGTCTTGCTTTGGATGTAGTTTTTAGCGGCATTTTGATAGCGGGATTTCCATGATGCTGTTGTCGCACGATGGCCAAGATATAACACCAAATCATCCTTTATTTTCACATCATCTTTCAAGTCTTCAAGTTGCTGCTTCAAACCAGTGCGGCCATGCATAGCGCCGGGTGGATATTTCTTTTCGGTCGATGTCTTTACCTCACCGAATGCAAAAAAATCATCTGTATAGTTATATTGAAAACCGACCAAATCTGCACCGGGCAGGCTGGAACGACTCTTTCGTTCGTCACGGCCATCCGGCCATGGAAAGAAACAATTCTTGTGATAGGTAAGATAAGACTCAGCCAACGCTTCACCCACGCGCCAATCTTCCGGCGGTTCTGCGTTTGACAAGATTCGCTCGACTGCACTTTTTCCAAAATTCGTTTCAGCAAGCCCAGCAAGCAGAGCTTTAATATCTGCCTTTCCGGAATCATCATACACTACTTCCGCAACAGGACCGGACAGTGCGGAATCAAGTTCAGCGACAGAATAAGAGAAACCGCATCCTGTTACCGGGAAACTACCAAGTGCATATTCGATTGTTCCAGTAGAAATATTCAAACAGCCACCCTCACTTCACCGCTCAACAGCTTCGGCAACAGCGTATCTCGTAGTTTTTCGAGCGTTCTAATTTGTTTAGTATTAGAATGTTTTTTCTTAAATATAGGTTCAATCAGTTGTTTAAATTTATTAAGTAATTCTACCGGGGGTATTTTTAATTCTGTATTTCCTATTTCACCAAGGCTTAGATTTGGTTGCACAGCGTGAACAATTTTCCCATCCATAATTTCACGAAACTTGAGTGATTTTAAAAATAAATAAATAAATTCAGTTAAAGATTTTTCTGGATTTACCCGAATTATTGCAATTGCTTGATTTGTATTTGCAGGAAGAATTTCATCTGTAGTAATTGCGACTCGCCCAATTGTTCCTGCAATACTACAGAGAACATCTCCTGATTTAATAATTGACCGACTTAAAAATGTATGTGTCTCAGGACTTATTTGTGCGAATTTCTCCCAAATAAAATCACCTGTATCCGTAATTGATTCAACTTTAACAAAATTGACGCCTCTTTCTGTAAATTGATGCCCAAGGGTGGTGGGTGTTGTACCTTTTGTAATTGTTAAGCAGATGTCGACGATAGTCCCTTCTTCCCACCCCTCATCAGCTTCCTCCACAAACCACTGCCTGAAAAGCGCCTCGGCCATGGCTTCCAGCGTCTTGTTCTGGCGGTGGAGCAGATCTATTTTGTCATCCAGGCTGGAGAGCAAACCGGCAATGGCTTTTTGTTCGGTGAGGGGGGGGAAATCAAAAGACAATGATTTTAGTGTTGATCCGGCTAATTCACCAAATGTAGTTCCAGTTGCTTGTGATTTTAAATATTCAATATTATTCGTTAACAAATAATACAGAAATTCTGTAGTCGTATTTCCCTTAGGTATAAGACTTCTGAAGCCTTGGTTTGTAGTAATTTCATTTTTTGTAATAGCGATATATCCAACAGGTGCTCTAGAACTAAGCAAGACACTACCTTTGGGGATTAATCTTGCACTTGAATTTAATAAACCAAGTTTAGAAATATTTCGTTCACCTCGCGCTATAAATCTTCCAGTGGAATTTGATAAATCTCTTGGTGTCAGCCATGGAATTTCCCCGTTCCAATACTTTTCAATTTTAGTTGAAGGTGTTCCACCACCAACAATTTCAGCAACATCATCTATTTTATATTTCCTCCACTCACTCATCCCGCCCCTCCAGCCGTTTTACTCCCGTATCAGAGGTCAAAATCTTCATCTGCTGGATGGCAGTCTTATTGAGTAGCACTAATCTTTCGTACTGCTCCACTCCCTGCTGTATCATATGCGCGTTAAGTGTTTCCAGATTGGCAAGGCAGACCAATTGCGATACATCGGCATAATCACGTATATTGCCGTCTTTATCTGGATTCTCGTCGCGCCAGTCTTTCGCGGTTATGCCGAAAAGCGCGACATTGAGCACATCCGCCTCACTGGCGTACACATTCGCCGCCTGTGCTTTTGAAAGTTTAGGAGGAATCAGGTTCTGTTTGATTGCGTCTGTGTGAATTCGGTAATTGATCTTGGTCAGATTGCGGCGTATATCCCATCCGAGCTGTTTCAGTTCTTCATCTTTAAGCCGCTGGAATTCCTTGATAAGATATAATTTAAATTCAACCGATACCCATGAAGCAAACTCAAAAGCGATATCCTTATGAGCAAAAGTGCCGCCATATCTTCCTGCTTTGGAAAAAATGCCTATAGCGTTTGTTTTTTCTACCCATTGCTTCGGGGTAAGCACAAAACTGTTAAGCCCGGATTGTTTTCTAAACCCCTCGAATTCGATGGGATTAAAATCTGGATTATTAAGACGTTCCCAGACACCAAGAAACTCCACTGTATTGCGGTTGCGCATCCAGTTCTGTATTATATAGTCGGTTCGGTCCGGGTCTTTGTATCGTGCGATATCTGTTATGCAAATAAAATCTTTTTGTTCAATTATACCTATAGTAATGCCTTGAACTACAATTTTATTCATATTTTTACCTTCTTCAAGTTTTCCAGTATTACCTTATTCAGCTCTGCTTCTTCCTTCAACTGCTCTTCGAACTCTGCCTTAAGGCTGGTAAACCTTTCCTTAAAATCAAAATCATCCTCATCATCGGGGAGGCCCACGTAGCGTCCCGGTGTGAGCACAAAATCCAGTTCTCTCACCCTTTCAATAGAAGCGGAATTGCAGTAGCCTTTTACGTCTTCATAGCTGCCTTCGGGATTACGCCAGTTGTGGTAGGTGCCGGCAATCTTTTGTATATCTTCTTCGGAAAGCTCGCGGGTGCGGCGGTTGATCAAATGCCCCATAGTGCGTGCATCAATGAACAGGATTTCATCTTTGCGGTTTCGGAACGTACCGTTTTCCCGGTTGCGGCGCACAAACCAGAGACTGGCCGGTATCTGCGTATTCAAAAACAGCTTTGCCGGCAGGTTCACGATGCAGTCGATCAAACGGGCTTCCACCAGCGCTTTCCTGATATCCCCTTCGCCTGATGTCTTGGAAGTCAGCGAACCTTTGGCGAGCACGAATCCGGCCTGTCCGCTCGGCGCAAGATGATAGATAAAGTGTTGTATCCAGGCGTAATTGGCGTTGCCCGCGGGTGGAACGCCGTATTGCCATCTTCCGTCTTTTCGTAAAAGTTCACCGCTCCAGTCGCTGTCGTTAAATGGCGGGTTGGCGATAACGAAATCGGCCTTCAGGTCTTTGTGAGCGTTATTCAGGAAAGAACCTTCGTTGTTCCACCTGACCTGCGAGCTGTCGATGCCTCGAATGGCAAGATTCATTTTACACAACCTCCAGGTGGTCTGGTTGCTCTCCTGTCCGTAAATGGAAATATCGTTCACAGTGCCCTGATGATTTTCCACGAACTTTTCCGAATGCACAAACATGCCGCCGGAACCGCAGCAGGGGTCGAGAACGCGGCCTTTGTAGGGTTCCAGCATTTCCACCAGCAGTTCGACAACCGAGCGCGGCGTATAGAACTGCCCGCCCTTCTTGCCTTCCGCAAGTGCGAACTCGCCGAGAAAATACTCGAATGTCCTGCCAAGAAAATCGCCTTTGCCGTTTCCCTGTGTCATAGAAACGGTACTGATTAAATCTATCAATCCACCCAGGTTCGTCTGATCAAGATTTCCTCTTGCGTAAACTTTGGGCAGCACATCTTTCAGGGAAGGATTATCCCGCTCTATGTAATCCATAGCGGCGTCGATGTCTTTGCCGATTTCGGGCAGCTTCGCCCGCTTCTGCAGATACGACCAGCGCGCCGACGGCGGCACAAAGAAAATGTTTTCCGCTTTATACTCGTCCCGGTCTTCGGGGTCGGCGCCGGCATATTCTCCTTCGCCTTTTTTCAGCTTCTCGTAATGTTCTTCGAAGGCGTCGGAAATGTATTTCAGGAAAATAAGTCCCAAAACGATATGTTTGTATTCGGCGGCGTCTATATTTTTCCTGAGCTTATCAGCTGCTTTCCAGAGTTGCTTTTCGATTGGTTCTTCTTTGTTGTTTTGAGCCATTTCTTTTATATTCCTTGGTATGTATTGGTCAATGTCAAGTTTGATATATCATACTTTATGTGCATCATATTTTTATTTATCATATAACGCATTTTTCACCGGCTGGTGTGAAGCGCAGCGTAACACCAGGCCGAGTGCAAAAAAATGTTAGATTGCATCTGCATCTGCCCAAATAGCCTCATAATCCTCTAATTTTGCTGCAACCACATCGGGTGCAAGGGGGGCCAAGTAGGTGGGTTTCGCTTTTGCAGCGTCCTTGAGAGATTGCCCCACGATCCAGCAAACGTAACCATCAAGAAAAATGACCCTGTCGTGAATCCTGTTGCTCTTTCGAACTTCGAGGACCTTGCCATGTTGTTGAACGTACTTTTCTGCCGCCGCCTTAACGCTATCGGCACCCTTTTTTAGCAGAAGCCTTACTGTGACATTTTCCTTTATTGAATTCAGATAGTGATCGAATACTGTTGCATCCAAATACGGGTCTATGATGAGAATGGACAATTCCGCTGACCCCACTACTTTGTTCAGCTCACGAAAAAAGTCATAAACCTCACCCGCTGCAAAAGCTACTCTTCCTTTTTGAGGGACTCTTAGCTCGAGGTCGGCGATTGCCCGATACAGAACACCAAAGATCGTCGCGACATTCGAGGCTCTCCCAAATTCCATTGGCAGCGCATCCACCGATACCTGAAACATGATAGCCTGGACCTTGTCCCAACGCGCCGCCAGAGCATGTGCCTGACCAAGCCATAACGCATGCTCACGAGATACTGGAGAGTACCGTTCGAAATCCGGGGCCCTTTCAAGTAGCGCACGTAATTGTGCAAGTAAGACTTCTGGTTTCATTTTTACCCTTCAATCTAACATATTATTAAACCGCATTCCATAATATAGTTAATATATCCGCTTAAATTGAATTCTGTTTAGCAGGAAATTCAAATTGATTTAAATAAATATTTTAAAGAATACAAAGAAATTATATTGAAACTCCTGCTAAATAAATGACTATCTTTTTCTTTTTCTCTCTATCAATTTAAAAATAAACACAGAACAGTCATTTGTCAACAGAAATGCTTTTCATAGAAGTCAGTCCGGCTGGCTTTTTGTTTTGCATTCATTATTCCTTTCCTTCCCCTGCCCGGAGGAAATTCTACCATACACCCCCCCTCTTCCTTCGGGTGTTCCCCTGTGGCATGCTGCATTGAACTCTTACGGTAATAACCGGGGCATTTGGTTATCTTCGTGCTAGCTTCCCAAGCGTCGTGTCGAGCTTGTCGGGGTGTAGCTCCGGGCGTAGCGAAGTGTATACTAACTCCCTCTCCGAGTGCGCCGAGCATAGCGAGGCGTGTATCGAGGGAAGCGAGGATATGAAATGTCCCGGGTTTTTCGCGTGTCGTCCATAACATCATGTTGTATCGGTGGCTCATCAGGTCATTGGAGCTGTATATCCGACCGGTATACGCGCATTGAGGCGACGGTTTGCGCCCCCGCGAAGAAGGAGTGATGAGGTTTTTGCTTTCTGGAAAAAACCGTGACAGACGAAAATTGTGCCGAAGGCAGAGCAGCCTGAAAGGCGGCGAATCGTTTACGATTTGTTGGGCGTCGTTGCATCTCTATGCGTAGATTAATCTACCTTTGGGATTTGGAACTGTTCTTCCAATGTGCCTGGCGGTTTCTATCCACTCGCCGATTACTTTCTCGGCATTTTCTATCGCTTCTTTATATGATGAACCGTCAGCCATGCAACCCGGTAATTCGGGTATTTCAACAATATAAGAATCATCATCAGAGCTCCAATAAATGATTAATTCATACTTATACATTTGCATCTCCTAAATTATATTTTAAAATAAGATTACGGACCTGCTTAACCTGATAAGGTTTGGCTTTGCCATTGGCTGGCTGTAAATTGATAATTTCGATTATACCTTCTTTATAGAAAATGAAATGCTCTCCTTTTATTCGTTTATTAAAACCCAATTTTTCAAGCAGATTGCACAAATCATTGAAACTAATATTTTTATCTGATGTTCCTTTTAATATTTGAATCATCAATTTTTGATATTTACCCATAGATATATTATAGATTATTTAATTTAATTTGTAAATAACGATTTATGAGTACCTCTAAAAACCAGTATTTACATTGATCCCCTAATTGTAAATACTGGTTTTATCAGACACTAAGCCCACAGCGACACGACGTCGCGCATGCCAGCGCGCACAGGATGTGCGAAAAAAAGCTGGCCAGGGGGGACATCATATTAGTAGTTTTTAGAAGTACCCTTATGCAATGAAGCCCAACGTCACCATATACGACTATTGCGAATATTTCCTTTTCCGCCCCACAGCGGCAATATAAACAACCGGCTCTTTTCACAATTTCTTATCCCGCTTGTCTCTCTTTATCTTTCTATCTGTCATTATAATACAAATTTCCGGGAGAAAAATCAAGCACGCTTTTTTCTCCTCCTGGTTGAATGGGGCAGGGTCGGGGCGTTTCCATATCCTCGCTAACGGGCGGCCCGGGCCGTTCCTTAACGTCCTGTTATCACGGCTTACGCGACGTCCGTGTCGCAAAAGGCCGCCGCAGGCGGCTGTATCGAGGGAAGCGAGGATATGAAATGTCCCGGTCTTTCTGTTTGCCGGGGTGTGATGCCCTCGCGGGTTCCTCCGTTTTTGGCTGCGCATTATTGAAAAAGTGTTGAAATGGCCGTGATTGAGTGGTGTTGATGGAGAATTGCGGGATAATCCGAATGAAAGGGAGGGGACCAATACCGCCATCATCGATTATTATTTTTTTCTGAACAATATCTCGAGAGTGATACATTTATGGTAAGATGTCCCCCTGCGGGACCGTTGTATAAGAGAACCGGCAGCTCTATTCACGGTAAAATATAATCTGCCGGTTTTTATAGATGCGCATGGTCGATGTCTCTGCGCCGGTTCTTGAGAAATGCTTTTACGTATCTTTCGACAACACAAGAGTGAGGGCTGTTACCCATGAATGAAAAGAGTACTCTGGTAGGCAATCTCAAAAAGATATTGCTTACATATCGGATAGTGAGCGTTTCTGAAAATGCTCCTCTCCATGACGGCACAATACAGTTCATCTACGGTATCGGTCACTATCTCACCCCCCTTGAGCTGGATCTCGCCGACCGGAGCGTTGAAGATGCATTCACGATGAAGCTCTTCGGCGTGGACCTCTATGATTACTTCGGACACATACCCCTCTCTCCGATGGAAATTCCCGAAGGCGAGCTGTCGCTCCATTTCAGAATTGACCGCGTCGAAGATGCTCAACCGGCAGAGATTGTGAAAGCGCTGGCTGACATGACCGGATGCTGCGATAACTGTTGCGGCTGTTGAGCGGAAAAAACCGCCGGGAAAAAGAGTTTTTGCCGATACCCGCATCTTTTTGTTGACAGATTCGAATTGATTCACGTACATTTGGGGCAAACTGGCTGGATATTCAATCAATATGCGGAATTCTTATCATCTCTGATGAATCGATCTGATTTCACTCTCCGTGTTCCGTCTCCGGGAGGGTGGGGAAACGGAGAGTGGGCTGATTCGTCAGCAGCGTATAATCCGCTGCATTCTCGCTGAAATAACTGTTGAAAGATTACGGGGTGGATATACTCTTTGTTCCGTAATTCTCTATTGCGTGCGCGTACAATTCTCTAAAGGGAGGATGGGAAAATGGGCGAAGAACGTAAAAAGCTCTGGGAGCCATCGGAAGCGTGGATGAAGAGCGCGGAGGCTTCCCGCTTTATCGAGTTGGCGAACAAGAAGTACGGGCAGAATATAAAGGACGGGAAGGACCTGTACAGATGGTCGGTTGAAGCGATCCCCGACTTCTGGGCTGCGATGTGGGATTTTGCGGGAATCGTCGCTTCGAAGAAATATGATGCGGTTGTCGAGGATCTGAATGTCTTTCCGGGCACGAATTGGTTTCCCGGTGCGAAAATGAATTTTGCGGAAAATCTCCTGAAGTTCAAAGATAATAGACCTGCCTTCATATTTCAGGGTGAGATGAAGGTCAACAAACAGATGACCTATGCGGAGCTGAACACGACGGTTGCCCGTATGGCGAAATCGCTGCGTGATATGGGGGTGAAAACCGGCGATCGGGTGGTTTCATACATACCGAACCTGATTGAGACACCGGTTGCGATGCTCGCCGCAGCGAGCATCGGGGCCATATGGGCTTCCTGCGGGGCCGAGCTTCAGCCGAGCGCCGTCATCGATAGATTCGGTCAGATTGAACCGAAGGTGCTCTTTACCGTTGATGGATACTTCTATCGGGACAGGGTCTTCGATATCATCCCCAGCGTCAGGGAGGTCGTGGAAGCCATTCCCTCACTGGAGAAGGTTGTTGTCGTAAGCTATGTCTCTGATAATAAGCCGGATATCGGCTCTGTTCCCAAAGCGGTTCACTGGGAGGACTTCCTCTCCGGCGAGAAGTCGCCGAAGAGTGATTTTGAGCAGCTCCCCTTCGGTCATCCGGTCTATGTCATGTTCTCGTCGGGTACCACGGGGAAGCCCAAGTGCATGGTTCAGAGCGGAGGCGGCGTGCTGATCAATCATCTGAAGGAGCTGATACTCTCCACCGATCTGAAAAGAGACGACGTTATCAACTATATAACGGCCCCGAGCTGGATGATGTGGAACTGGCTGATAAGCTCGCTGGCGGTCGGGGCGACCGTATTCCTCTACGACGGAAATCCGCTCTATCCGGACCCGCTTCGCATGTTCGAGCTGATGGAGCAGTACGGCATCACGATATTCGGCACCAGCGCCGCCTATATACATCACCTGATGGGCATCAGTGCGAAACCTGCCGAAAAGTACGACCTGAGCAAGCTCAGGGAGATCTCTCAGACGGCTTCGACTCTCTCCCCGGAAGGATTCGAATATGTTTACCGTGAAATAAAAAAGGATCTCTACTTCAATTCGATAAGCGGCGGCACCGATATCAACGGCTGCTTTGCCGGTGCCATACCGATACTTCCGGTCTATTCCGGGGAGCTTCAGGGGCGGGCGCTGGGAATGAAGGTTGAAGCCTATACTGAAGAGGGAAAACCCGTTGAGGACGAACAGGCCGAGCTGGTCTGCGAGGCTCCGGTGCCGTCGATGCCCATCTACTTCTGGGGTGATGACGACAACATGACCAGGTACAGGGCGGCATACTTCGATTTCTTCGCCGAGAAGGGTATAAATGTCTGGCGGCACGGCGATTATATCGTCATTCACAGCGACACCGGCGGTATCACCTTCTGGGGTCGTTCCGATGCCGTTCTCAAGCCCAGCGGCGTGCGAATCGGGACCGCCGAGATATACAATGTCATGGAGCAGCTTCCGGAGGTGGCCGATTCGCTGGTAATCGGCCAGCAGTGGGAAGACGATATTCGCATCGTCATGTTCGTGCTGCTCAATGAGGGGTACGATTTGACCGATGAGCTGAAAAAAAAGATTTCGAAGGAGATACGGGAGAAGACCTCGCCACGGCACGTTCCCAAGATAATCCTGCAGGCGCCGCCCGATGGCATTCCCTATACCTTCAGCAACAAGAAGGTGGAAATAGCCGTAACCAAGATCATTCACGGCATGGAGGTTGCCAACCGGGGCGCGCTCCGGAATCCCGATTCCCTCGATTACTACCAGAAGGTGAAGGGGGAGCTCGAGAAAGCGTAATTTCCTTTACGCCAGTTGCAATTACACTGAAAACCCCGACAGTCGTCGGGGTTTTTTGATCTGCCGGCAGGGATGTTCATCGAATCGGTTATTGATGATACAGATATGTGAAATCTGTCCGAATATAGAACTCAGAATTTATATGGTCATCGGGTGTCAACGTTTTCAAAATATTTTATTTACCCGGTATTGAGTGTGGGCTCCATGAGCTGAATAGAAGCATATAAAGAGCTTGCTAAGTTTATACATTATGGTATTACATGAGAATTCTTATATTCCTGATACGTACAGAGGATTTAGTGAGAGTGAGAGAAATTATCATAACGCATTCGAAACAGCGGGCGGTTGCATCGCATTGGGTGTTTCTGCTACTAAACGTACCGATAAAGTGTGATCCGATTGGAGGCGAACAGAACATACTTAAAGGAGGTCGATTACATAAATATGCTCCACCGCTCATGTCCCTTTTCGGAAATAGTATAATAAAAAAATTCCGGAAAGTACGAAGGAAGGAATGAAAAGCCGAAGCTGCAAAAGGGTTTCATAAAATCATAATGCAAATCTGTTAGCGGAGGTGATGAGCAATGAAAAAAAAGGATGTCGTTCTACTTATTCTGGTTGTCGCTGTTGCCGTGATTGCTCTCTATCTCTTCTTCCCTCGGGAGGATGCTGAGAGCGGCAGGAGAAAAGATCTCTCATCGACTTCGAAGTTGATGATGCACAATTTGGAAAATATTCCCCGCATGTTTGCTATAAAGCGGGATGCATACCGGCAGATGAAAAAATTGCCGGAGCCGGTGATTCCACAGCTGCCGAATGCGGATATCATGTATAACTGGATCGAGGGGATATGCGCCACCCCTCACCGCCGGCCCGGCACGCCCGAGGGACATGCGGCCGAGGAGTGGGTTTATGCGCAGCTGAAGAAGATCGGCCTGAAGAGGGTGACGAAGGACCCGATTGACATAACGGTCTGGGATGCACGAAACTGGAAGCTGACGATAGAAGAGAAGGGAGCAACAGAGCATTTTCCCGCATTTTATGTTCCACGTACCGGATTTACCGGTCCGAAGGGAATCAGCGGAGAGATGGTGTATGTCGGGGAAGGTATGCCCGGGGATTTTGATGATGTCGATGTACAGGGGAAGATTGTGGTTATCGATATTATCTACCCCATATTGCCATCGGGTATGTTTACCAAAATCGGCCGCGGTGGGTATTATCTCTCTGATCCTGAGGGAAGGCTCACGTGGTGTGCGAAGCATCCCTTGATATTCGTCAGGAAGAATTTTCCCCGGCTGGTGCCGGGCGGCAAGCCCGATTCCCGGCACGCCTATTTCAATGCCTACAGGAGAGGCGCAGCAGGAGCGATCCTCATTCTGAAAAACCATCCCGGCGACACCAACTCTCACTGGGGCCCCTATGACAGGGTTTTAAAGCCGATGCCGGCGATGTGGGTTTCCGAGCGGGACGGCGAGCGCCTCAAAGAGGTGGTTGAAAGAGGTGCCCGCGCCACTATTGTACTGGAGGGCATCAAGAAGGCGGGGGTGACCCATAACGTCTGGGGTATGCTTCCGGGAATGTCGGATGAGATTATTCTCGTTTCCACTCATCACGACTCTCCCTTCAAGGGAGCCACCGAGGATGGCACAGGAGTTGCCACGGTGTTGTCCCAGGCGTGGGCGTGGTCACGTCTGCCGAAGGAGAAGCGTCCGCGTACGCTTCTCTTTGTGTTCGATGCGGGTCATTTCTATGAAGCGGTGGGTCCCGAGTACATGGTCAGGCAGAACAGTGAGCTGCTAAAGCGCTCGTTGATAAACGTCAATCTGGAGCATCTTGCCGCTAAAGAGGTGATAGACAGGGACGGTGCATTTGTTTTTACCGGGAGCCTCGCGCCAACCTTGGTCTATATTACTCCCAATGAATGGTTGGTCGCTTCGGCGGTACGAGCATTGATGAACTACAAGCCAAAGCAGGTGGCCGCCGTGCCCTTCAGCATGACCGGTTCGGTGGCACCAGGCGATGGCGGAAGGTACTATCAGTACGGGGGATTAAACGTTATCAACATCATCTCAATGCCCTACTATCTCCTCACGGCAGAGGACACGCTGGACAAGGTCGATAAGAAGGAGCTGGAAACCTTTGCAGGCATCGCCGCCGAGATTATCGGGACCCTCATGCTGCTGAAAACCGAAGATATCGTCTACAAGCGGGAGTGAGAAACGTAAGGATTGCACATCGTTCCGCTTCGAATTGAAAGAGAAAGGGGCATTTGGAAGGCTCCGGAAGCCGAAGAGTTCTATTCCCGATTAAGGTGTATCACCATCACTGCTCCCCCGCTTTGGACAGTGTGTAATAAAAACTCGTTCGGGGAGTGCGTCATCGGTATTATTATAGTGGGGAAACAAAAAAATGCAGGTGCCCGGGAGAATCAAGAAGGCAATAGCATTCGAGTTCCAGACTGAGATGCAGAGAAGCTTCGGTATAAACTTCACGGTCGATACGAAAGATATAGAAGATCCGTCTCGCTCCGGTTTTTATCTGATAATACTGAAGAATGACCGGCCTCTCGAGACGATACCGGTTTACAGCATGGTAGACCTGAGAGTGGGCAACTGGACAGCCCGATCGGTTTTGAGAGATCGTCAGGACGATATCAACAATATGCTCCTTGATATTGTGGAGAGATACCGGGATACAATGTGAAGCAGTGATATGTCGACCCGCTATTCTGATTCGTATTAGCTCACGGGGTATCATGCAGAGAGGTGGTTTATTTTCAGTCAAGAATGGTGTTAGCTATATGAAGGGATTTAAAATGGTGACCGTTCTGATGGCACGCTCGTGCTGCAGATCCTCAGTATAGAGCACCGAGCAGTTTCCCTCAAGAGCAGCCGTTATAATAAGTGAATCGTAGAATGAAAATCCTGTTTCATCCCGTATGGTCAGGGATTTTTCATAGAATGGAATATTCGGAAAAATTTCACAGAGGGGCAATAATACATTATTTAAATAGTTTTTTGCATCATTGACAGAAAGTGGTTTGACGAATTTACTGAGAGCAACGTTCATGAATTCCTGGATTACCTGATAACTGATGATTCCGGAATTATTTTCAAGAGCATCTCTGATTAATTTTCGTGATAAACGCTGTTTTCTCTCTTCCCCTTTATCGAAGGAATAGATAAAAATGTTTGTATCCAGGAAAAATCTATCGCTCATTCATTTCATCCCGTGAAAATCTCCTTCCCGCTTTAACATGGGATAGCTTTTCCATTATTTCGTCATAACTGTATTCATTGCTGGCCTGTGATACGTACCGGGCAAGCCATTCTCTGAATACATCATTAAGAGAACGTCTTTCCTTCTGGGCGCGCAGTCTCGCTTTTTTAATGACGTTCTCGTCGGCACTGAGGGTGATGTTCTTGTTCATTTGCTTCCTCCATTCACACTATAATAGTGTACACTGATTTCGTGGAGAAGTCAAAAAAAAAGACGAATCCGTCATTTCGAATTCGTCCCGTCCTGCAGGTCCAGAGGGACTTGAACCCCCAACCCTCGGTTTTGGAGACCGATGCTCTACCAGTTGAGCTATGGACCTCTGTCTCTATAAAAAAATGGAATCGGCTCTCTCTGTCAAGTATTTTTGTCAGTAGTACTCGCTCATGGCGATATCCTCGAAGAGGTACTTCTGATTGTCCTCGTGCTGCTCGAACTGAACCGGATACTTTCCATCGAAGCACGCAGTGCAGAAGCCCATGTCGGGATGATTCACCGCCTCCAGCATCGATTCCACGGTGAGGTACTGTATGGATTCGACGCGGAGATACTTCCGGATCTCCTCGATGGTGTGGGAGGATGCGATGAGCTCCTTATGTGTGGGAATGTCGATACCGTAGAAGCAGGGATACTTCGTCGGCGGCGATGATATCCGCACATGTATCTCCTTGGCCCCTCCGCTCCGGAAGATTTTGATGATCTTCCGCATGGTTGTTCCCCGCATGATCGAATCGTCCACTATCACGATTCGCTTGTTATTGACCGCAGAGCGCACCACATTGTATTTGATCTTAGCGCCGAAGTTGCGGATGCGCTGCTCGGGCTCGATGAAGGTTCGGCCGATGTAATGACTCCGTATCATTCCAATCTCATAGGGGATACCCGATTCACGGGAATAGCCGAGAGCGGCGCAGATGGATGAATCGGGTATGGGAACCACAATATCCGCCTCGATGGGGGATTGCCGGTAGAGCATTCTCCCCAGCTGAATGCGCATGTCGTAAACCGAGTTGCCGAATATGATGCTGTCGGGACGGGAGAAGTAGATATACTCGAAAATGCAGAGGGACTGCTTTTGCGGCTCGAAGGGGAAGTATGACTTGATCCCGTACCGGGAGATCTCAATCAGCTCGCCGGGTCGTATCTCGCGTATATACTCGGCATCGATGATGTCGAAGGCGCAGGTCTCCGATGCGACGATATAGCTGTTCTTGAGCTTCCCGAGAACGAGCGGGCGGAAGCCGTGCGGGTCCCGAACGGCATAGATATAATTCTTATTCATGACGAGCAGGGAATAGGCTCCCCTGATTTGCCTGAGGGCGTGAATGAGGGCCTCGAGGAAGTTCTCCATCCCCGATCGTGCCATCAGGTGCACGATAACCTCCGAATCGATGGTGGTCTGGAAGATGGTTCCCTCTCGCTCGAGGGTTTTCCGGAGATCCCCTGTGTTGACGAGATTTCCGTTATGCGCCAGGACAATGGGTCCCAGAATCGATTCCGCCCTGAGCGGCTGTGCATTTCTCAAAAAAGATGAGCCCGTTGTCGAGTACCGGTTGTGCCCGATAGCCATCTCGCCGTGAAGATTTTTAATATGCGCTTCGTTGAAGATATCGATTACCTTCCCCATGCCGGCATATCGGTATATTCGTTCGCCATCCGACGAAGCGATTCCCGCGGACTCCTGCCCGCGGTGCTGCAGTGCGTAAAGGCCCAGATAGGTCAGATTGGATGCACGCTTGTGCCCGTAGATACCAAAGACACCGCAGGCTTCTCGCGGTTTACCGGGATGGACATTCTCCCTGTTGAAAATTTTCATAGCACCTTATTACCCGTTTTTCTCCCCCGGAGGGGATTTATCACGCTATCTATGCATATATTGCAATTGCGTTCACGCTTTTCTGCACGATCACCGTGAATCGAATGAAGATCGACGTGCGGGATGATGATTCCGGGCGGTCCCTCTTCGCGGTGCACAATCGGTATGCCCGCTGCTCTCTTTATCCTATAGGGGTGAAATGTCAAATTTTTTCTTGTTGCCTTTTCCGTAAAATAAACGCCCATGTGCTGTTAGGCGTGAATGACCGCAATTATCTTCGCGGGCGTATCGTCCGCACATGAAACCCGGTGGGCAACAGTCGAATCGTAGTAGATGCTGTCCCCCGGCTCGAGGATGTCGGTGTAATTGCCGAGGTGTATCTCAACCCGTCCCTCAAGGACGAAGAGAAACTCCTCACCTTCGTGATTATAGGGAACCCCTTTTTTTGAATCGGGCTCGAGGCTCACGAGAAATGGTTCCATCTTCCTGTTGATCTTCTCGGGTGCCAGGGATTCGTAGGAGTAGCCGTAGCGGACACCCTCCTTCGAGGCGACCCGTGAGGTCGGAACGCGTTCATCCCTGCGAACAATCGTAAAGGGGGCCTTGCCCGTCTGATCGAAGAGCCTTCCGATTTCGGTGTCCAGGGATTTGGCGATCTTCAGTATGGCACCCAGGGGGGGCGATATCAGGTGATTCTCTATCTGTGAGAGGTATGCTGTTGAGAATCCCGTTGCAGAGGAAATCTCCTGAAGCGTTAAGCCCCGGGATTCCCGCAGCTCCTTTATCTTTTCGCCGACTTTTACCTCGTTGCGCATAGCTCCTCCTTCATGCATCGGTAACCACCTATTAATATACTGATAAATAGCACCGGAATCATGGAATTGTCCTTTTTTCCGGCAAAATTTAAAAACCGAGACGGGGTGAACAGGATGGGATTATACGAAAGGGCACATCTTTTTTCAAGTTTATTCCCGATCCTGATTTATAAAAGAGTGTCTTCCGGGTAGTTGATGTTTTCGAAGATTTTATCAACGTCGTCATAAAATGATATCTCCTCCTCGGTGATTTTTCTCAGGTGTACCTCGTCGAAGAAGCCGATTACCTGCCGGCGGCCACTCCGGATCATCCGCTCGACCGGCTCCAGACAGTTGATGGAATATATGGCGTGAAGTGCCTCAAAGAAGCCGTTCACGAAGGGTACCACCACATCGTATTTGACGGGAAGTGAAGCCATGTACCGTATCAGATCGGCGTTCAGATATGGCATATCACAGGGTACAATGAATGTTCCTTCTCTTTTGAGATGCACGAGAGCGGTATAGATACCGCCGATGGGTCCCAGGTCGGGAATGATGTCGGCATAGACGGGGAGATTGAGATATTCGAACTTCGCGCTGTCGCCGCTTATGATGCAGACCTCTTCGAATATCTCCCGCATGATGGCAACCACGTGCTCTATCAGGGGCTTTCCCTGAAACGGATAGAGGGTTTTATCCTGGCCGAAGCGGGTGCTCTTCCCGCCGGCGATGATGGAGGATGATATATTCGCAATCCGTTCCATTGATTTTCTGCCTGCTATAATTCCTTGACAGCGTGGCATGGAAGTGTTTTCTTCTTTACTACCTCCCGGAGCATTTCACCGTCACCGATGTGATGGCGATCCTGTTCGGAGGTATGGAATAGCGATATGCCGCCAATACTGACGATAATGGGTAGAACCAATTCAGGAAAAACCACATTGATTGAAAGGCTCATAGATCACTTCAATCAGAGCGGTTTGAAAATTGCAATCATTAAACACATGAAGCACCGTTTCGATATCGATCATCCGGGGAAGGACAGCTACCGGTACCGTGAAGCAGGTGCTCCGATGGTCATGATAACGAATGATGATCATTTTGCGCTCGTTGCGGACAATGACAGGATGCTCTCGCCGGTGGCGCTCGCGGAGCGGTATCTCGGAGAAGCGGACCTCGTCATCATTGAGGGGCACAAGGATGTCCGGCTCCCGAAGATAGAGGTCATCGGTGATTCCGAAGAGCCGCCGCTGATTGAATCCGGCATGGAGGGAATTGTTGCCATAGTCTCCGACTCCTATCATCATCCATCGCTCCCCTGCTTCAACAGGGATGATATCGAAGCAATTGCGGCGTTTATCGTTTCTGAATTTATTGTACTTTAATAACGTTGTTTTTAGTGCAAAACTTAAAAAATTGACAGGATTACAGGATGATCAGAATAGATCTTTTTAATCCTGGCAATTGAAACAGAGGAATTAAATATTTACATCAGTGGAAACGACAATTTTTTTTGGTAAAAGATATTGATAAACAGGATAATAAATCGTAGTAATCCAGTTATCCTGTCTAATTCTTTTTTTTTGATTTCTTTCCTTATGGCAGGCATGAAATGAAGGATGCTCACGCGCATCCATGCTCAACACATAAAAATATTCGCCCCTCAGTGAAAGGGAAATGTGTTGAACGCGATGTTCGAATGCCGAAGCAGTGCAGGGGGAGCAAAAAAGATACGACCTGAAAATGAAACGGATGTCAAATTGCCGGCCTGGCAAACGCAATCTCAGTTTATGAGATTATTATTAACCGATCACTATTAACTGATCACTGATTCTCACAACCCTTTCAGGGCCAGTTTATACACTGTTTCGTACTCCCCGGCAGCATCGTGCCATGAGCGGTTGAAGATCATCGCGTTCTGCTGCAGTGTCTTCCACTCCTTCTGATTGCGGTATTTCCTGAGCACCTCTCGAATTGTTCCGTAGAGCGTCCGCACGGAGAGCTCGGTAAACTTGAAGCCGGTACCGGTTCCGTTTGCCGGATCCCAGGGAATGACGGTGTCATCCAGGCCGCCGGTTGCCCTGACGACCGGTATCGTCCCGTACTTCATGCTGTACATCTGGTTCAGGCCGCAGGGCTCGTATCGCGATGGCATAATGAAGATATCGGCACCCGCTTCGATAAGGTGCGCAAGCGATTCATCGTATCCCCAGTATATGCCGAAGATGGCGGGAAATCTGCTCCTGAGATCTTCGAATTTCCGTATCAGCCACTCCTCTCCGGAGCCGAGAATGATGAACTGAAAACGCTCATCGGCAGAGAGCAGCTCCACTGTTTCTGCGAGCAGATCCATGCCCTTCTGATGGGTAAGTCGCGAGATGGCCGCGAGTATCGGAGTTTTCCGATTCACCGGGAGGCCCAGCCGTTTCTGGAGCGCCGCCTTGCATGTTCCTTTTCCGGAGAGATCGTCTCCGGTGAATTGCCGCGGGATGAGCGTATCGGTCGCGGGATTCCACTTCCCGTAATCGACGCCGTTGGTGATTCCGTAGAGTCGCTTTTTAATCTTCCGGAAGAGCGGTGCCAGGTTGTATCCGTATTCCTCGCTCTGTATCTCAATCGCGTACTTCCGGCTGACGGTCGTGACAATATCCGAGAAGAGAATTCCGCCCTTGAGATAGTTAATCTGGTCGAAGTATTCCAGCCCCTCTGCGGTGCAGAGATCCCAGCCCAGCTCGGTCCAGATGAAATTATCCCTGTGAAAGACCCCCTGATAGCCGACATTATGCACGGTAGTGATGACCGCCGTATCCGTGAAAGAGGGATCGCTGGCATAATGTGTTTTCCTGAACACCGGAACGAGCCCCGTCTGCCAGTCGTTGCAGTGAATGATATCCGGCTCGAACTCCATTGCCTTCAGACAGGGGAAGATCGCCCGGGAGAAGAAGGCGAATCGTTCCGCGTTGTCTTCAAAGGGGGTGTCGCCGTAGCCGTAGAGGCTGTCCCGTCCGAAGTAGTTGTCGTGTTCGATGAAGTAGGTGATAACCGTGTCGTAGGCTTCATAGATGGCTGCCCATTTTTCGGTGAATCCCAGCGGGACGCACAGGGGTGCGTGTATCAGGGTGAGCTTGAAGCGCCGCTTGTCCACAACATAGTAGCGGGGCATGATGATTCGGACGTCGTGACCGCGCTTGTGCAGTGCGCGGGGAAGGGAGAATGAGACATCGGCGAGACCACCCGTTTTCGCATAGGGGTACGCTTCTGATGTAACAAAGGCGATTTTCATAGTGTAATTATCGGCGGAAGATATTCATCAGGCGGTTCGTAACCGAGGAGGAGGAGGAGGGTGGAGGCGATATTTGCCAGTCCCGGAGTTGTGTCGAGCTTCGCGAGCCGATACTCGTGTTTGTACTGCGGATCGTATATAATGAAGGGAACCGGATTCAGGGAATGGGAGGTCTTAACAAGCCGCTCGCCTGTTTCCGGATCGATTTTGATGTTTCCTTTTCGATCGGTTTCGAACATCTCATCCAGATTTCCGTGATCGGCGGTAATGACCGCGATGCCCTTTCGCTCGTGAATTTTCGCAAGCAATCTGCCCAGACAGAGGTCCACCACCTCGGCGGCGATAATCGCAGCTTCCATGTTACCGGTATGCCCCACCATGTCGCCATTGGGATAGTTCAACCGGATGAAGTCGTAGTCGGGCGTGTTTATGACCTCGATAACACGGTCGGTGATATCAGCCGCTTTCATCCATGGCCGTTTGTCGAATTCTACTCTATCAGAGGGTATCTCCTCGTAGGTCTCAAATCTTCCGTCGAATTTGCCGCTCCGGTTTCCGTTCCAGAAATAAGTCACATGGCCGAACTTCTGCGTTTCTGAAATGGCGAACTGGCGGCAGTTTGCGTGAACGAGGTATTCGCTGACGGTATGATCGATATGCGGCGGGTGAACGAGATAGTTCTTGGGAATATTGAGGTCACCATCGTACTCCATCATGCCGGCGAAGAGAACGGCCGGATACCGCTGCCGATCGAATTGGTCAAAATGCTGTTCCTCGAAGGCGCGGCATATCTCGATGGCGCGGTCTCCCCTGAAATTGAAGAGAATTACCGAATCGCCGTCGACAATGGGACCGACCGGGCCATGCTCATCGACGATCGTGAAGGATGGCAGGTACTGATCGGTGATTTCGGGATCCTCCTTCCGGAATGTCTCGATTGCCTCCTGCGCCGAAGAGAAGGGTCTGGCGGTGCCGAGCACATGCGCTTCCCAGCCGCGCTTTACGATATCCCAGTCCGCTTGATAGCGGTCCATGGTTGTTACCATTCGCCCCCCGCCGGAGGCGATGCGATAATCCCTTCCGGAATTCCTGAATTGATCGAGATGTTTCTCGAGCTTGTCGATATAGATCAGTGCGGAGGTTTCCGGCACATCCCGCCCGTCGAGGAGGGTGTGAACACGCAGCTTCTCGATGTCCTGCGATGCTGCCTTCTCGATGATGGCAAAGAGATGATCAATGTGCGAGTGGACATTCCCGTCGGAGAGGAGGCCGATAAGGTGAAGCGTTTTCCCCTCATTGCGCGGTCTGTTGATAACACGGGCCCAGATCTTGGTCTCGAATATCTTTCCCGATGAAATGGCGCTGTTCACCAGTTTCGCTCCCTGATCAAAGATCCGACCTGCTCCGAGGGCGTTGTGTCCGACTTCCGAGTTGCCCATATCGTCGTCGCTCGGCAGACCCACGGCGGTGCCGTGTGCCTGCAGGGTGGTAGAGAGGGAGTTTTCTCTCAGGGAATCCAGGATTGGCGTGTTGGCGAGTGACACCGCATCGCCCTCCCCGCCATTTCCGATTCCAACGCCGTCCATTATGACCAGTACCAGCGGTCCGCTGCGCGGGGTAAAACGGGTGTTCTTTCTCAGTGGTTTCATGATTGCGCCTCTCTTAAAATCATATATAATATCATGATAACTTTCTACTTTTTCTCGATTGTTCGACCATAACCTCTTTCAGGGAACATGCCGGGAAGAGCCGATCTGCCGAAGCCCCCGGCGCTCTGCTTCCGGTATCGCTCAAAGGTCGCGTAAGCATCCGTTCCATTTTCATCGAAACCGTTACGGTTTGATCCTCTTCATCATATCCTCTATCTCTTTCAGGCTCTTCAGGGTCGAACCGGAAAAGGTTATCATTTCGTCCGGGGCATTCAGGATATCTTCGAGGAGCGATTGTTCGAATTCGCTGCCCGCTTTCTGATAACGCCTGAGAAACTCGATCATATTCTCCTTGCGGAAGAGATGTCTCCTGAAACGGGGAGCTTTCCGGTACATCCATGATGCTGCTCGTGCGAAGAGGGGGGGGATTGTTCTCATTATGATAATATAGGCAAGTATCGGAGCAATGAGTATGCCATTCGTCTTGAGCATAGTCTCGGTGGCGGGGGGGCTCTTGAAGCTCTCCCCCCAGGTGTACCAGAGAGCATTTACGGTGATGAGACCGAGAATGAAGGTGAGTTTCCCCTTGGGTATCCCGATAAATGAGAATAATGCGGAGAAGAGGAGAGTTGCGATGAACAGGAGTATCACCTTAACACCGGCGAGGTTGGCGACCTTTTCGAAGAAGGAGGCGATGGAGTTCACAAATCGCATAAAGCCTT
>Ga0180433_10002775_pt1 | contig 26508 bp, 44 predicted proteins | sample SS_ome_8_FD_132980 | JGI IMG/M metagenome (GOLD analysis project Ga0180433, IMG submission 132980) | Hypersaline lake sediment archaeal communities from the Salton Sea, California, USA - SS_1_D_1 metaG | ecosystem: Environmental > Aquatic > Non-marine Saline and Alkaline > Hypersaline >... | reverse complement strand
GGTTTACTATGACATTTACGTTTTAGGGGAATGGGGTGTTTTAGGAAATCTTGTTTTCAATAATTGGGAAGTAAAAGACTTAAGCGAAATAGAAGATAGCTTTAATAGTTATTATACAGGTCTTGATTTTGGATTTACGAACGATCCTACTGCTATAGTTAGGTTAGCCCGAAAAGATTGGAATATATATATATTAAGAGAACACTATGAAAAAGGGCTTAGCAATAGTGATATAGCAAAGGTTTACAAAGATAAGTTTGATGGTTATGTTTATTGTGATAACGCCGAGCCGAAAAGTATTAGAGAGCTTAAAACATATAACATAAGCGCTAAAGCAACGGTAAAAGGTAAGGATTCTGTGAAACATGGGATCCAATGGATAAGACAACATAAGATAATAATAGATAAACGATGCACTAATTTTATAAATGAGATTAGTACATATAAGTACAGAGAAGATAAAGATGGGAATGTTATGAATGAGCCGTTAGATATGAATAATCACTTGATGGATGCCATGAGGTATGCTTTAGAACACTTAATGAGAATATATAGAAAAACTGGCCTTAGAGCTGGTCAACTGGGGTTATAATGGTAATACATGGGGATTGCTTAGAAGAGATGGATAAGTTAATAGATCAAGGTGTAAAAATTGACTTGACAATAACTAGCCCGCCTTATGATAATTTAAGAACATATAACAATAGTTTAGAATGGGATGAAAATATATGGAAAAGCGTTATAAATAAACTATATAAAATTACTAAAAATGGCGGTGTTGTTGTTTGGGTTGTTGGAGATGCTACTATAAACGGAAGTGAAACAGGAACAAGTTTTAAGCAAGCTTTGTGGGCGAAAAAGTGTGGGTTTAATCTGCATGATACAATGATATATATAAAAGAGCAAATGGCTTTTCCTAGTAAAGACAGATATCATCAAGGATTTGAATATATGTTTATATTGTCAAAAGGTAAACCAAAAACATTCAATCCTATAAAAGATAGGAAAAATAAATCATTCAATAGGAAGCCTTCAAAAAGAACGGAAAGAAATGCTGCTGGAAAGCTAATTAGAAAAAAACCAGTCAAGGTAAGAGAATATAGCGAGAGGTTTAATCATTGGTTAATTTATAATCTAAAGAGAGGGTTTGAAAATAACCACCCTGCTATATTTCCAGAAAAACTTGCATCAGATCACATAATTTCATGGAGCAATGAATACGATACTGTGCTAGATCCGTTTGCTGGAAGCGGAACTACAGGAATAGCCTGTCAAAACCTAAACAGAAAATATATATTGATTGAAAAAGAGCAAAAATATATTGATATAATAAATAAAAGACTTGAAGAAAATAACGATCATTTATTTAAGGGTGTATCTTAATGGAAGGTGATGTAAAAATAACAACTAAAATATATGAATACCCACGTGTAGAGGAGTTTACAAGTTTAAGTGAAAAAGAACTTGTTCAACTCATTGAAGAAAACAGGGAGTTCTGGGATAAATATTCTGAAAATGAGCAATATTATATTGGTGCTAATGTAGCAATAGCAAGTAAAAGAAATGTAGATTCTAATAACCCAGATTCAAGGGTAGCAGTACCATACGCGCGGACTATGACTCAAATAGTGAAAGGGTATATGTTCAAAGCTGGACTTATTACTTATGACAGCGATAATGATCAATACATGGAAGTGTTACAAGAGATATTTGACAGGAACGATGAAACACTTAAAACCTCAGAACTTGGCGAGAGTCAAAGTAAATACGGTCTTGGTGTAGAACTTATGTATATAGATGAGGAAGCTGAGCTAAGGTTTACAAACGTTAACCCGAAAGAGTGCATATTTCTTAATAATATGGAAATAGAGCCTAAACTTTCAGGCGCTATTAGATATTACCTTATTGATGAAGATAAACAAAGTAAAAACAACGTTAAAAAGTACAGGTTAGAAGTTTACTACTTGGATAGAGTAGAGGTGTACAACTTAGAAGAAAATAGTTCTAATAACTTTAAGATAACTTCAAAGGTTGATGAATACCCTAACCCTTTCGGAAAAATTCCTTTTGTGTTATATAAAAACAACCAAGAATTTCATGCAGACTATGAGCCAGTCAAACCCTTAGTTGATGCTTATGATATATTAGCAAGCGATTCAACAAACGAATTAAACAGGTTTGCAAGTGCTTACCTTATACTTAAAGACTATGTTTTTAGTAATCCTGATGATGATAATATGAAAAAAAGAGAGTTGGAGAAAATTAAAACACGTAGAGTTTTAGAGTTTTTAGATGGTCAAGGTGGTGCTGAGTTTCTAACTAAAGATATACCTAGTGATTTTTTTGAAACCGTTAAAGGCACACTTAGAGAAGATATAGAGTACCACTCACACATACCAGATTTTAGAAGTAAGAACTTCTCAAATGCTTCGGGTGTAAGTATGATGTGGGCTTTGTTTGATTTTGAAAACTTTTGCAGTGATAAAGAAACGCTATTCTCAAAAGGTTTACAACACAGAATAGATCTTATAAACACTTATTTAAAAATAAGAGATGTTCAGTTTGAAAAAGTTAATATACGCTTCAAGAGAAATACTCCTGTAAATCTAACTGAGATTATAGAAAATGCAACTAAACTTAAAAATGCAGGGTTATTAGCTGATGAAGATATACTTAAAACTTTTCCTGAGGATCTTGTAGATAATGTTGATCTAGCTGTTGAAAGACTCAAGGCTCAGAAAGAGAAAAATATGAAAATGTTTGACATGGATGGAGGTCAAGATGAGAGTAATGGATTTAATCCAGGAGATGAAGAAATACCACAGCAGAACGGAGACTAACATAAGAGCCGTTAAAAAAATAGATGGCTTTATAATATTTGAGGTAGCAAATGGGGCAAGTAGCTCAAAACCAAAAAGTGGCGTTCAATCAAAGCGAGGCAATGCTTAACCTGTACGAGAAAAAACTACTTGGTATATATAGGGGATCTTTGAAACAAATAAGAAGCGATTTAATGAAGTTGAATGAAAAGGCTAAGTGGAGCTTTTCAGAACTTAGCAAGTATAATAGACTTGATAAGCTTAAGACTCAAATCGCGAATGAAATAAGGAAACTTGGTAGGCAGTCAGCTGCTGGTTTAGCTAGAACTAACACTAATATAGTTACTAACACTTATAATAGAAGTTGGTTTGGTTATGAGAAAGAAATACAAACAAGTCTAGCTTTCGGAAAAATAAATCCTGAGCTAGTGCAGGGTATTGTAACAGAACCATACCCAGATGTAAAGTTAAGTGATCTAGTAAAGGGAGTTACACAGCAAACAGCTAACAGAATATCTTTTGAAATAGGCCAGAGTTTAACACTTGGCGAGGGTGCTGCAAAGATGGCTCAAAGGATAAAAAACACTCTTAATATAAGTTACAATAGAGCTGTAACAATAGCTAGAACTGAGGGATTAAGGGCAAGCAGTAAAGCTCAGTTAGTTAGCACACAGAGAAGTCAAGATCTTGGTATAGATATAGTTAAAGTGTGGGATAGTACAAACGATAGCAGAACACGCCCGAGTCATGTGAGTATGGAAGGGCAAAAAGCTAATACTGATGGGTTATTTACTTTAGTGAGTGGTAAAAATAGAGGCGCTCAGGCAGAAGCGCCAAGATTGTTTGGTATAGCTGAAGAAGATATAAATTGTAGATGTACTTATATAGAAGAAGTTGATGATATACCAGAGAACATAGAAAAAAGGGTAACGCCCGCAAGTAAAAATAAATATAAACAACTCACTTTTAAAGAGTGGGAAAAGGAAAGGCTATGAACATAATGTTTAAAAAGGCAGCAGTCAAACTGGTGCAGTTTATAAGACATGCAAGCGATGAGCAAATATTAGAGCTTTATAACGACTTAAAGCCCTATGTAAATAAAATAAAAAAAGCTGAAAAAGCTAAACAGGAGATTATAAATGAGTGATGAAAAACAAGCGGCAACTCAAGAGGCAGAGGTGCAGCAAACAACTGAAACTCAAGATAATAAAAGTGATTCTATTTCTTTAGAGAAATATAATGAGTTACTAGGTGAGTTTACAAAAGCTAAAAGTGAAAAAGAAAATTTGTTAGGTCAAGTAAAAGGGTTAGATAAAAAAGTATCTGAGCTACAGAAACTTTCAATGTCAAAAGAACAGCTTAAAGATATGGAAAATAAAGAGGTTCAAGAGAGACTCAAGGAACTTGAAGGCCAACTCTTTGAAAAGAGCAAACGTGAAGTTATTTCTGATGAACTGGCTTTTTTAGATGTAGATTCACAAAAGAATATTACCAATATTATAAAAGGTGATAACTTAGAAGAAATAAAAGTCAATGTAAAAATATTGGCTGAAAACTTAAAAAATAGGGATAAGCAAACTATTGAAAAGACTGTTACTGATACGCTTTCAAAAACAACGTATAAACCAAAGGCGGGGTTAAATACGGGTGAGGTTGGAAGTGATATAAGTAAAATGTCAAAAACTGAGAAAGTGCAATACGCTCAATCAATAGCTGCTAAACCTGAAAACGAAAGATCAAGTAAAGAGAAGTCTGATTATAACAGGCTACTTGGAATAGGATAAAAACGGAGGTAAAAAATGGCAGATGTTATGACGGAATTTATTCCTGAAATATGGAGTCAAAGAGTATTAGAAGATAAAAAGAAAGCTCATGTTTTCGGTATGTTAGCAAACCGAAACTATGAGGGAGAAATAAGACAATCTGGGGATCAAGTAAGAATTCCTCAAATTGGACACCCTACAGTAAACGACTATACTAGAAATGATTTTGGTACAGGTCTTACTTTAGAAACAGCAAATGTAGCAAGCATGACACTTGTAGTTGATCAAGAGAAATATGTTAATGTTGGTATTGATGATATTGATATGGTACAAAGTAATGTTAATGTATTACCACAGTTAGCTACTAACATGGCTTACCAATTAGCAGATACTCAGGATCAGTTTATAGCTGGTTTATACACACAGGCTGGTTTAAGTTCAACTTCAAATAGTGCAACTTCTTATGTTACTATAGGAAGTTCAAACGCTAGAACAGAATTATTGTTAATGGGTAAAACATTCGATCAAAACAACGTTCAGAGAGATGGTAGATATATGGTTATCCCACCTGCTTTAATGTTTGAATTGATTGACGCTGGTATATTAGAGCAATCAAATAATGATATAACATGGCAAGAGGGTAGAACTGTAAGAGCTTATGGCTGGAATCTAGTTATGAGTAACAATGTTAATCAACCATCTACAGATACGGATCAATACAATATTATATGTGGTGTTTCTAACGAGTCTATTACACTAGCAGAGCAAATTGTTAAAATGGAACGTGGTAACTTATACGATGCTCAGAAAGGCTTCGGTGTTTCAATGGGTGGTTTACACGTATATGGCGCTAGAATTATACCAGACAGAACTGGTGTATTATACGCAAAAGTAACAAATAGTTAATAGGAGGTAAAACATGGCAGCTTTAACAACAACAGCCGAAAAAATCGGCATAAATGCAATTTATAATTCGACAAGCGGAGGACATATAGGATTTTCTACCGCGACTACTTCTTTAACTATTACTTGTGGTAGTTTAGAGGACGTAGTTTTATTCTGGCATAATCCTACTGATGTAGATAATGTTACGGCAACTATCTCAGCTTCTACTGCTGAGGGCTATGCCTCTATAGGTAGAGGTGATCTTATTATATCTACAGCCCTAAATAGTTCAGGTTATGGTTTTATTGCAAACTTAGAATCAAACTGGTTTCAATCTACATCTAATGTAGTTACTATTGCTTTCTCAACAGCTATTGCAGCTGGTTTTGTAGAGCAATCATCAACCAGACAAAACTAAAACATGGGGAGCTTGTCTCCCCTTTATATTATCTTTAAAAGGATTTAAAATGGCTAAAAAAACAAACGTAATTAAAATGATCAAAGATCAAGAAAAGGCTGAAAAAGCAAGTGTAACATCTATAGAGAAAAAACCTAGTAAAAGTCAAGTAGATGGTGCAGCAAAATATATTAAAGAGTTAACAGGTAAAGATATGCCTGTTATACAAGAGAAAATAGAAGACAATAAAAGAAAGCTTTGTATAGTGGGTACAGCAGGTAGCGCAGGTAAAGCCCCCTATAATGATCCAAACGCAGAGATGTGGGGAGTAGCTCACAGTCTTATGCTACAAAGTGTTAAGAGACTTGATAAGGTCTTTGAAATACATTTACCTTATATCTATAACCAAGAGGTTAGCCCTTATAGTAGAAAGCCTATTATACATCATGCTAATAAAGAAAATAGCCCTGCATGGATGCCACAAAAGGATATTGAGGCTGTTACATGGGTTAAAGATGACAACTTAAACAATAACACAGTATTTCCTAGAGAATACTTAAAGAATAAGTATAAGGATTTACTACCTGTTAATGATAAGTTTTATGTGACTAATAGCATAGCTTATATGATAGTGTGGGCGCTGGATATGGTAATAGAAAATGATGCTTATGATGAGCTTCACATGTACGGCATACATTTAGAGACTGATACGGAATGGCAATATGAGAGACCTTGTAATGAATGGTGGCTCGGTGTTCTAGCTGGGTACTTACTAGCAAAAGGAAAACGCGGTGTTATTCACTTACCAGAGGAAAGCGAAGTTTTACGGAATGAGCATGAATACGGTATTGCAGATATAGAGGTGAAAAGAAAAAAGATACAAGGTAAGGTTGACTTTTTTAATCGCGGCATAGAGGACATGAAGTTTAAAAGAGGTATTCTGGTAAATGAGGCTGGAAAGTTAAACAACGAAATGAGAATGACCGTAGACCAAAAAATAAACAATCTTAAACAACAATATGAGGCACTAACTAAAGAGCTAAAAAAAGCTGAGAGTATGCCTATAGAGCAATATGATATATTAACAAAACAAACAATAAGTAAAAAGCTAGAGGCATTTAATAATGATATTAAAAACCTTGATGCTAGATTAAACGCGTTTCAAGGCGCAAGAGATGCACACACTTACCATCTCAAAGCCTTAAATGCCTAAGGAGAAATAAAATGAGCAAAATGACTAAAAATGAACTTAGTGCTTATTCAATAGATCTTTTGGGATCAACTTGGAATAGCACATCATTAGATATAGTAAAATCAATAGATAGCTTTGACGCTGCTAGTACCACTATCAATTTCACAAAAGCAACTTTGTATTTTGATAATAATATAGTAACTGGTATTAGTGCAGATACTTCTACATCTATTACTTCTACATAAGGATAAAACATGGCAGAATCAAGATGGGAATTAGATTTAAGTGAAATATCGTTTGGTCAAAAAGGTGGTGTGGTGGTATCATCTACTACAGGCGCTGCTAGCACTGGTAAATTTGGAGCATTAAACTTTTTAAGCTCTGCTACTATTAACAGTATTACAATAGCTGGCGTGACAGATTCAACGTTATTGACAACACCATTTTATGCAGCAGGTCAAACTATTTACGGTGAGATATCAAGTGTTCAATTAAGCACAGTGTATGCTATAGCATATACTATATAAGGAATAATATGTTAGGTTTAGGTTTAGGTAGAGAATATACAGATCAAATAGATTTTGTTAATGGTATGGCTCCAATACCAAGTAATGTTTTTATAACATCTACAGGAATAGACGCTTACTTTATAACATCTACAAACGCTTATTTCTTAACATCTACATAAGGAGATAAAATATGGCATACAATAGCACGCACGCAGGCCAGACAATAGACGACGCTGTAACCTATGGAGTACAAAGCACAGCACTATTTGCAACTCAAAGATCAATACTTTCAGCCTCTACAGATTCAAGAGATGTATTAGAGACAACAGCAACTTGCTCTACTTCTGGAGATATAGTAGCTGAGAGTTTTACAGCTAACGCATTTAATGGGAATGATGCGATAGTTGACAACGGTAATAGTAGCGCAGCAGCAACAATATCTTGGAACTCTGGAAACTTTCAGAAAATAACACTAACAGCAGATTGTACTATAACTTTTACAGATCCAGTAAGTAAGATCGGATTATGTTATATAGAATATATACAAGATGGCACAGGAAACAGGACGGTTACTTATTCTACAGCAAATACAATTAGAACTGGTGGTGGTTTTGGGTTAAATACAGCAAATAGTGATGCTGGTGAGTCAGATGTTGTAACTTATATTTTTGATGGAACTAACTATAACCAGATATCATTAGATTATGACATTCAATAGGGTATAATATGAGTAATATAATTCAAATATTAAGGCGAATGGAAGTTCAAGACCAGGCAATTTTATTGCCAATGGACGACTTTTCTAATGGTGGCACTGCTATTGACAAAAGGCGAGGCAATCAAGATAATCAAACATGGGGTAATGCAACAGGAAGGTCAAAAACAGCAACACGTAATTTAGGATATTATTATGTAAATCAGGATGGTACGCAAAATGATTATAATATAGATGCAGACGCAAGTTTAGAAGGCAGATTTGACCCAGATGAAGGCGCTATTTCAATGAGAGCTAAAATATCAAGTAGCACGTGGGGAGATGGATTAAACCATCACTGTTTTTGGGCTTTTTCAGATGGAGATTTACAGCTGAGAATACTAAAAAGATCAAGTAATGTATTAAGGATACAAAGGCAAAACAGTGCGCCAGATAGTACATTCAAAAATATCGATGGAGCTTACTCAAACACAAATTGGTTTTGGTTCTCAGCAACATGGAACGTTGGTGCAGATATTATGAAGTTAAGGGCAAATGGAGACAACTTAGGAACGGCAAGTGGATTATTAGCAAACACCGACACTATAAATAATGTTGCCATAGGAAATGCGACTGGAACTTTTGAGCCGTGGATCGGGGATTTACAAATGTTTTTTATGTTAGATGGGCAAGTACTTGCTAACCCAGAAATGGACTGGCTAGCACGTTATAACGAGGTGTAATATGGAAAAGAAAATACTGGTAAAAGAAAATATTGATCCGACAAAAGGTGCTGAATTATTGAGAGAATATAAGGCAAAATTAGAAGCGCAAGGAATGAAAATAGGCTCTAGTACAACAGAAAGGTATGAGGATGGTACAGGCCAATTAATAATTGAAGTTTTAACAGAGGATTTGAATAAAGCAGACAATCTTGGTAAAGATGAAGAAATGTTGGAAGGCTCTAATTATGATTTTGAAACTAGCCCTAACCCAGTGACTAAAAAAACAATTTCAACAGTAGTGGTAAAAGGATAAATTATGGCAGAAAGTGGAGCAGTAAGAGATGCTTTATTAAAAGCTTATTCAACAGCAAGCACAGCATTTAACACGATAACTATACCCTCAACAGATAGTTTTCAATTTAACGAGAATGTCTTAACAGGTAACAGCGAATTAATTGTTTCTAATAAAGGACATGAAAGTACAGCTAATTCATATATGAGTAATTTGGCTGCAGGAGCTGTTTTTACTGGTGCTTGGGAGGATACGCTTGATTATGGAACTGTAGCAGTATCCATAAAATCAGATCAAGACTCCGCAGCTGATGGGTTGGACGTTCAATGGTCTGTAGATGGTGTTACAGAAACACAGGATGATGTATTTACTTATTCTAAAAATGGTGGGAAGATTTATACATTTACCCCAGCTAATAGATATTTTAGAGTAGTTTATACCAATAGCACTAATGGCACAGCAGATATAGATATACAAACAATATTAAGAAAATCTTATATTAAAGATTCATCACATAGAATACAAGATTCTATTGTATCTGAAGATGATGCAAGCTTAGTAAAAGCAGTATTAACAGGTCAGGATTCAACGGGAGCTTTTCAAAACGTAGCTACTACCATAGATGGAAATCTTACAATCTCAGATAATTCTAACGGGCTTTCTATTGCACAAGGAAACGTATCAGGAGTAACTTTTATTCATAAATTCGGTACTGCTCCAGATTGGGATGATGGAGATGGAACTGTCACTATTTGGGATGGTGCTAATGATACCACAATAGCACAATATGTTTACCAGTATTCAACGAGTGCCAATATAACTCAAATATCAAGTACAGATGCCGCTGACACTATGAATGTAGAAATACAGGGTTTAAATAGTACTTATGGATTAACAACATTAACGACCTCATTGAATGGTCAAACTCCTGTAACAATGTCAACATCATTTTTAAGAGTGTTTAGAATGAAAAATATTGGAAGTACAGATATCGCTGGCAATGTATATGCGACTACTTCAACAGCTACTTTTACAAATGGTTTGCCGGATGCGTCAAGTGATGTAAGGGCAATGATAACAAATGGAAATAACCAGACACTGATGGCAGTTTACACAATACCAGCAGGAAAAACTGGTTATATGAGGGATTGGTACGCTTCTAGTGCAGGAGCTAATAGAAATACTAACTATGTTATAGATTTATTTGCGCGTAAAGATGGTGAAGTATTTCAACTTAAACATAAATCAGCTATAAGTGATAACGCTAATAGTTATTTACAACACAAATATGAAGAACCAGAGATCTTTACAGAAAAAACGGATATAGAGTTAAGGGCTACAATAACAGATAGTCCAATTACTGCTGCAAGTGTTTCTGGTGGTTTTGATATAGTTTTAGTTGATAATTAGGAGATATAATGTTTAGTAAATATATTAAAATAGATGAAAAGACATATATAAATCCAGATCATATAGTTAAAATTTCTGAAAGTTTAGGAAATTTATATATTGTCTTATCAACTAGGGAAGGAAGCATAAAAATAGAGGATAAGAAGGCAATAAAGAAATTAAAAGGGATATTATAATGAGTACCAGTGTATTAACAAATAAAACAGAAGTAAAAGGGTTTTTGGGAATAACTACCACTACATACGATACACAGATAGATGCCTTAATACCTATTGTATTAGAAGATATTAATTTATATTGTAAGAACTATTTCATTAAGTCAACAGCATATTTTCATGATAGTTTGTGGACGTTATCAACAGCCTCAGAGATTACAAATAGTGATACTGGAGATGTATTTACAGAGCAGTTTATTGTAGGTGATACTATTATAATAAGAGGCTCTAAATGGAATGATGATTATTATACCATAGCTGATGTTGATAGTACAAAAATAACTGTAAATGAGTCATTAAATGCTGAGTCAACAGATAGTAATATTTATATATATCGCGTGGATTTTTTTAAGGATCTTCCTTATATATGCTCTAATATGATAGGTTATAATTTATTTGCGCGCAATCAGGCAGGTAATAAAGGTATAACAAGCGAGTCAATAGGTGATTATTCTGTGAGTTATGGCACTGGATCAGGCGAAGTATCAGCAGGATCTAATACTTATCCGCGCAGTGTTATAAGTGGGCTAAACAAATATAGAATAGCAGGTAAAAAATGATAAGTGATTACTATAATGAAACTGTAGTAATAGAACGCTATACAGTTACAGCCGATTCTTACGGTCAACAGGTCAAAACATGGTCTACTGTAGCAGATGTATTATGCACTATTCAAACCAGATCAGGTGATAAGTCAGTTATAGAACGTGAAGAAGATATAAGGTATAACTTAAGAATGTATTGTGATGCTACAGAGGATATAAGACAGCATACTGATAGAATAGTAAGAGGATCAACTTATTATGAGATATTAGCTTTAAATGCTGATCTTAGAAGTAACCATTTACAAATAGATTTAGGAAATGATTATGCCAGCAGAAGTTAAGTTTGATGAAAACCCTAGATGGAAACCTCTACTTGATAAAGCTATAGAACGAGGGTTAAGAAAAGCACTTTTAGAGGTAAAAAATAGAGTAAAGACAACGGCTCCTGTTGACAAAGGTAACCTTAAAAATAATAATTATATAGAGCAAAAAGGTTTTGCGGGAATAGTTTATAATACTATGGAGTATGCACCAGATGTTGAATATGGCACTAAACCCCATGTAATATTACCTAAAAATAAATCATATTTAGCTTTTAAGATAAATGGCAAGTGGGTAAGGACTAAAAAAGTAAATCATCCCGGTACAAAACCACAGCCATTTTATAGACCTGCTTTATATAATAATACATCATTATTATTAGCAAAAGTAAATAATGAGATAAGGAAATTGTTAAAATGACAATCTATGAATGGTTAGTAAGTAAAATAAATTCTAGCACTTCTATTAGTGCAATAACTACAGATGTTTTGCCTGAATACAGCGATAATATAACGCCGCCTTTTCTGTTATATTATGACACTGGATTTAATAGAAACTTGCTAGAACGAAATACAATACTAGCTGTAAGATCAGTACATAACTCTAAAGCAGATATGGAAAGTTTGAACACACTACTTTATGATTTATTTGATACCTCGACCGCCTATATTCGGGAGTCATCAAGCAATCTAAATGTAGATAGTGTTTCAATCATTAACAACTCTGCAAGCGGTTATGATGAAACAAACAAAACATACTGGAAAGACTTAGAGCTTTCAATATGGTACAATATAAGGAGGTAACATGGCTCAAAATACAATACAAAATAGTTCTGTTTTATACCCAGAAGACATCATATTATATGTAGCTGAATGGTCAACAGAATACACTACAGCAGCAGAGTTATCAAGTGCGACTTGGTATAACTTAGGATCTTTAACTGAATATTCGAGAGAGTCAGCAAACGAAAGTGTTCAACCAGGATCATTTAACGTAGAGCATGATCAGGTATTAACAAAAGAAGCTGAAAACTTAACAATAACACTACAGGAGCTTAATAGTTCTTTAGTGGCTATTTTAAGAGGTGGTATAACTCAGCAAGTAAGTACAGATATACCAGCAGGATCAACTAATAATCCAGCAACAGTTTTATACAGTGGTGGTGCTGATACAATTACACCATGTATGATCTGGGAATATGCAAGTTATAGTGATGGTAGATCAAAGCAGACTTATTTTCCAAAGGTGTATTATGTAAGTGGTGGAGCTGCTAGTCCTAAATCACAGGGAACTGGTGAGTACACAGATGAAGCTTACACAATGCAGGCTAGAGAATCAGATGAGTTATCATATAGCAACAGACGTATATATAAAATAGAAATAGAGTCTACTACTACTACATAAGGAAAGTAAATGAAAACAATAGATTTAACACTCTTTGAAAGTGAAGGTTTTGAAATAAAAACTAAAACTACAACATATAATATTAACTTTGTTTCTTCTGTATTAGAGCTAAAGTTCTTACAGGAAAACCAAAATATAACAAGTAAAAGCAAAGACTTTAAAACTTTAGAGCAGGCCGATCTTGAGCGCTGGAAACACCTCATAAAAAGCTCTATAAAAGAAAACGGTCAAGAGGACTTTGACGAAAAAGATATAAATAAACTAGCACCTTTACAGATTATTGCTGTAATGATGGGCTATATACAATATCTTAATAAAAGATCTAATGTTATTTATCAGGCTTTTGATGATGAGACAAAAAAAGAAATAGAGCAAATAACAGAAGACGTAAAAAAAAAGACAATCAACAAAGCCTTACAAGAATAGGATCTATACTCTTGAGGGAGTACAATCTAGGCTGTACTCTCCGAGAGTTATTTTATCGTTCTGAATGGTGGGAGATAATAGGCTTATTATATGCTAGTGAGGAATGGATAAGAAAACAAAATGAAGCACAGATTGAGGCTAGAAAAAACGCCGAGCTAAAACAAAAAGAAAAAGATGGTAGCTTAAAAATGTACTTTAAAAGGAAAAGATATGGCTAATTTATCAGCTGGTGATCTTCAAATAGGTATTGAAGTAAATACAAATGAAATAGATAAACTCAAAGCTAAATTAAATGGTTTAGAAGGGCAAACCAAAAAAAATAATTTAGGTATAGGTAAATTAGCAGCATCTTTTGGTGTGGCTAACTTGGCTATTGGAGCAGCTACAAAGGCTTTAAATGCAGCAGGTCAAACAATAAAAAAAGGCATAAACTTAGCAAGAGACTTAGAAGAAAGTAACAATAAACTCAGGGTAACTTTTAGAGGTATAGAAGATGATGCAACAAAAGCCAGAGACGCCCTTGTAAGTGCTTATGGTTTGAGTAGAAATGAGGCAACAGATTTACTTGGTGCTACAGGTGATTTATTAACAGGGTTTGGTTTTCAAAGAAAAGAAGCATTAAAACTGTCTGAGTCAGTTCAGCAATTAGCTGTTGACTTAGCAAGTTTTCAAAACCTTGAAGGTGGAGCTGAAAGAGCAAGTCAGGCACTTACTAAAGCTTTACTTGGCGAGACTGAAAGCGCAAAGGCTCTAGGTATAGTAATAAGACAAAATACACCAGAGTTTAGAGAGCAAGTTAAAACACTCATGGAAACTGAGGGAGTAACTCAGCAAGTAGCAAAAGCGCAAGTAATATACCAACAGGCAGTAACTCAATCAGCAAATGCAATAGGAGATTTTGAAAGGACATCTGAAAGCCTAGCAAATAGGCAAAGACGTTTACAGGCAGTACAGGATGACATAGCTGCTAATTTAGGCAGGGCATTCTTACCAGCACTAAAAAGTATAACAGGAGAGTTTTTAAATTCTGCTGAGGGAATAAGGGACTTTACAAAAGAAGGTGAGGGATTAACAAAAATACAGAAAACAATTTCTTTTATATCAGCTACTATATTTGCACTGGGTAAAATAATATCTATAAATTTAAAAATACTAAATGCTTTTAACCTTTTAATAATAGCAGTTAACAGAGCATTTTTGGAGTTAATAAAACCACTAGATTTTATTGTTGATGGGTTTAAAAAGTTAGCTAGTGGCGCTGTAGAAGCTGGGAAAAAAATAATAGATAACGTTGGTAATGCAATAGATAAAGTAATAGGTAAAGCAGGTGAGTTAGGTAATAAACTAGGGATAGAAGTACCAGATAACGTTTCAAATGCACTTGATGTTTTAGAAGAAGCTGGCAAAAACTTTGTAACAAGTATTGGTGATGACTTTAAAGATATCGGCGGTGTATTTGATAGATTCTTAAAAGAGCAAGAAGATGCTTTAACAAAAGCAGAAGATAACCTTAATAAATCAGGGCAAAAAATTAGATCAGCTCAGGAAATATTGACAGAGTTTGCAAAAGATAGCTGGCAGGGCTGGGTAGAAAGCGCAGCGCAAGCTTTTACAAACGTCTCAGGAATAGTAACCAACTTTTTAGAGGCAGATCTTGAAAGATACGTACAGAACGAAGAAAGAAAAATAGAAGCTCTGGATGAAAGATTAGCAAGAGAAATTGAGCTAATTGAAAATAACGGCATGACAAAACAAGAGGCTCTAAATGCAGAACTTGCAGCCATACAGGAAAAGTTAATTCTTGAAACGGATGCTACTAAGAAAAAAGATCTGGAAGAACAAAAAAGCGAAATACAAAAACAAATAGCAATACAACAGGCAACTAACAGAATAGAAAAACAAAGAAATGAACTTGATAAAAAGTTAGCAAAAGAAAAATATAAAAGAGAAGTTGAAATATTTAATGTTAAAAAGGCAACGGATATAGTCAATGCAACTGTTACAGCGGCTCTTGGTATAGTTAGCGCATGGACAGCGGCAGCAAGTGCAGCAAGTCAGGCAGGTATAGCAGCGCCCGCTGTTTTTGCTACTGTGGGAGGTGTTTTAACTGGTGTAATAGGCACTGTTTTAGCAACTCAAATAGGACTAATAGCAAGTAAACAGCCACCACCACCGCCAAAGTTTGCTCAAGGTGGTATAGCTTCTAGCGCATTTATAGCAGGGGAGCAAGGGCAAGAGCTTATAGTGCCTGAGGGAGTCTCTAATAGAACACGTGTATTTAATGCTAGAGATACAAAAGCTATTCAAAATCAAGTGCCTATGGTTAATGCTACTTTTATAATAGGTGATGAAGAAGTGCCAATAAACAGAGCAATAATAACAAATAGACAGCGTGCAGGAGTTATTATATAATGAGTAGATATTATTTACAAGAGGGTGACAGTACTTCTCAATATTGGCTAGATGTAGTTAATAATGTAGATGTAGGACTACCCACAAATGACTATAGATTAAGAAATACTCTCATGGATGGCGGGCAAATAAAAGGCGTGGGAGCTATGCAAGGCCGAGTTTTTGAGTGCACGTATTTTTTTAAACAGAATGAAGAATATGAAAGAGAAGTTTTCCTAGATTGGTTAAGCAGGTCGCTGGTAACAACTCTTTATTTATATAAATATGTTTACAAAAGATTTACTTGTAATATAACAAGTGGATCAAGTGTAGTGGTTTTAGTTGGAAGTACAAACCAGCTAAATCAACTTTCAACAGGTGATCCTATTTATGGTTTAGGCTTATCAAGTGCGAGTAGCGCAATAATAGAAACTATTAACAGCACTTTTCTGGATATAAGTGTTAATCCAACTCAGACTATAGTAGGTCACACATTACAAGTAGATACTTTTTTAGGTAGGGCAAAAGTAGTAACTCAGCCCGATGGTGGGGAGTCATATAATAACATAAGGCTTAGTGATGATGTTAGTTTTAAAGCTATTTCTGGTAGCCCTTATTTTACCAGCACTACACTAACAACTTTTTCAACTCATACAACCAGCTCTACAGAGTTTCAAACTACTTTCACATTAGATGGTTTTAGAACTCCATGTGAATATGAAATAACACCTAGCACAAACATGACAATATTTCAAGTTAAAACTGCTGAGGGATATGGATTTAAAGCAAGCAAAACGAGTTTTTTAACTGATGAAGTGGTAAATGTAGATACTAGAGGAAGTGACTTGGAATGTACTGTTGATAATAATGAGGTTTTTGGCGTGTTCAGTGCTGAGTCAACTCCATTTAGCCTTGATAAAGGTGAGAACACATTAAGTGTAATAGCGCAAGAGTCAACAGATGGCGGTTTTAAAGTTAAATATTATGAGAGGCAACTTTGATATATAATTTTAGTGAAAATACATTAGATGAACGCCCTATTGCTTTAACAGAGGATAGCCCTAATCCAATTAGTTATTTTCCTTATAGAGTAGAAATTGAGGGAGTTAAAACATATCACATAAACGGTTTTGATTGCCCTTTAAGACAAGCAAAATACACCGTAACACGTTCTGGAATGGGTAAAGCACAATTTGACTTTGCTATTATGGATGCTCCTATTGTTTCAAGAGATAAAATTAACATATATAGAAATGGGAAAATAGTTTATCAAGGTTTAGTTGATGGTGTACCAGATAAAGCAGGCGGAAAAGTTACTTGCAGTCCTTTTTTAAATGAACTTCAAAATAAAACATATAACTTTAACTATTCTACAGGCGCTACTTATGAGGAAATATTAGAAGATATTATTTTAGAAAAAGATCAAGACACTGGTGTTTTATGGAATAATACCTTAGTTAATACAGGCTCTACTTTTACTTTTACAGGTGAGTACAAATATGATTCTGTAAACAAAATATTAAAAGATATTCAAGATCAACTTGAAAACAGGTATTTGGGAGTTGATCATAATAACTTTTTTTATGTTAAGGCCTTTAGCACAACTATTACTACTACTCTATATGCTGATGATGATAGCGGTTATGAAAGTGTAAAAGTTACTGTAGATGATAAAGCTGTCAAGGCTACAAGATCACAAGTTTATCAAGAGTCTACAACAGCAGGGCAAAAGGTAAGGCTTGGCTCTGTGGGTTATTCAACAAACTCTACAGAATATCCACCTTTAGCAATAGAAAATCAAGTGGGTGTTATAGAAAACAAAGAAACTGTTTACAAGGGATTAAGCACAGCTGATGGTTTAAACTTTGCTTATCAGAAACTTGTTAAAGATGCAATACTTAAAACAAAAATAGATATTAAAAACGTAGACTATGACAGATACCCTATAGAAATAGGTGAGAGAATAAAAGTATATAAAGAAGAAGATTTATTATGGCATACTATTATAGATTGTGAGTCTACAGCTAACTGGTCTGCTGGTGATCTTTCAACCATAGCAAAAGTTGACACTTATTCTTTACAACTAGACAGTAGCCAGTCAGATTATACTTTTTCAGGCTACAAACGCTGGAAAGGCATTGAGAGACTAGGCTTTTATATTAGAAGTGATAAGATAGGATCTTTTGTAAATGTATATCTAGGCAATAGCACAAATGCACAGGGTGAGCCTGGTGCGCTTGGTATGGGTGTTCTAGGTATTGGTTTATATGGTGTTGGCAGTACTTCTGTTATAAGCTCAACAGATATAGAAATAGGATCAACTGTTAATTTTTCTATTGATATTAAAGGCGTAAATCAGTGGCAATGGGTAGATATACCTACTACTTTTGACACTTTTTCTATTATAAGATTTGAAAGTGATGATACTACAGCGGACGTTAGAATAGATGAAATACAACTGTATTCACTATTCAGGCAATCTTATGAGGCAAATGTTATAGAAATGAGTTTTGATCTTTCAAGTAGTTATGTAAATATAAAAGCAGGCGAGTTTCAAGAGTTTGCAGATGATGATTTTAATATATTAAAAAATGAAGTAGAAGCTTTAAAAGCAGCACAGGAGTTATAAAATGAGTTTTAGAGATAGCGCACGTAGCCCGTTTACAAATGATATTGTTAGATTGTATAATATACGAAGTGAGAGCAAAGGTGGCAGCACAACAAATACAATCGGGGTTAATGATATAACAATACCAGCTAGCCCGAATTTTCCTAGTTCAGATAGTGGAGCTAGTACAAGTTATATTGTATACTTAGATTATGAGATATACAGAACATCAACTAATAGCACATATTTTGAAGTTAGAAATGAGACTCAAGGAGTGGATCTTGTTATAGTTGACGCGGATGTTGCACTAAGTAATTATACTTGTAAATTTAATCCAACTAATACAAATGTAAGAAATGCTATTGAGTTTAATGTTGGTGTAGGCTCAAATAGTGCAGAGGACATTATAAGTTTTAAAGCTCAAAGTGCAGGAGGGGTTTTAAATGCTGCTACACTTAACACATTTGTCAAAGGTGTTTCAAGTATCGTTTTAGCCACTACACAAACTGCTGATTATGGCCAAATAAATGCTGATCTAATTATTAAGAGTACAGAAAATGCTAGTAGTCATATAAATGCTTTTATTACTCAATTATCCGATAATGGGGGAGGGGAGCTTAAATTATTAGAGGGCCAATACAATTCTACTACAGAAATAGTAATGAAAAGTAATGTAACTTTAAAGGGTGTAGGGTTTGGAACTCATTTAGTAAAAAACCATAGTACAATATTTATAGAAGCGGTTTCAACAGATATAAATATTTCAATAGAAGATTTACAAGTTGACGGCAATAGTAATGCAGGGGATGGAATAAACATAGCAGGAAATAGATCAGAAGTAAAACGATGTTGGATTCATGATAATACAGGGGACGGAATACAATTAGGATCTGATTGGTCAAACATAGACAAAAATTATATATATGATAACGGTGATCATGGTGTAAATATAACAGGTCAGTATAATAAAATTATAAGCAATGAATTAAATAACAATACACTGAATGGAATATATCTTGCAAATGAAAATACTGTTATTTCTAATAATAATATATTCTCAAATGATGATCATGGAATTGGTTTAATATCAGCAGATAAAGTAACTATAACAGGTAATGATATATATGCAAATAGTGATAATGGAATATATATACAAAGCAATGTATTTAGAACAACTATAACAGGAAATTCTATAACAGATAATTCATCTTATGGTATATTTGTAGACTCAGGGCAAAACATAAATATAATGTCAAATATAATAGATAACAATGACAGTGATAGCACTTCACAAGCTTTCTTAAATACAAATGCAGATAGTTGTCTGGTTCTTGGTAATATTACCTCAACTAACGCAGGAGTAGGAAGCCCGAAAATTGACGATCAAGGCAATAACAATACTTTATCTAATAACAAATAAGGAGAAATAATGGTAAGTTTAGGAAAATACAAAGGATATGACTATAACTGGTCGTTATCTCATAACGCCTCACACCAGCCGTTATTATACATAAATGAAAATATAAAAGTAGATCATAACTCAACAGATGGCACTCACCCGCCTGTAGTCGGTCAAAACTCTATGTTTTTTGTGGTTAAAGAAACTGATGTAACAGTAGATTCAAATAGTACAGATAATAATGTTTACCCTGCTAATAGTACAGTAGTAAACTATGATCATGAGGCTGTATTTTTACCAGCTGCTTTTACTGTAGACTGGGATAGCACTTCATGTAGCTCCACAGGTACAGCAGGAACTTATTACACTATTTGTAAAGGTGCTGAGAACGTTGGTAGTACTTCAATAGGTTATGGAATAATAGAACACACTACATCTGTTACTTCTTTTAGCTTTGATGAGGCTAAAGGCGGCTGGTATGATCAGGATGGAAATAAAGTCTTAGCACGTTTTAACTCTACAGGTGGAACTGTGGACCAGCTTACAGTATTTTATTCTAAAACAAAAGACAGGGGTTTTTATGCTTCTAAAGGCTTATATTTTAGCTCCACAGGTGTTTATTTAAGTAAAGGTCAATTTGACTTGAACGGTAAAACAATAGAGTTTAAAGATGATATTAAAATACAAGACACTAGCACAGGAATGAATAATAAATGGTTTGTAGCATATATAAATGAAGCTGATGGTGTTACAGGCTGGACTAATTCAACTAACACTTCATGGGCGAATTATAGCCCGTCAGGAAACCAACTTGCTTTATTAGATGTATTTAATGAGGCTAGAAATTATTGTTATGATACTATTTCTTCTAATAATTATAGAATGGTAGCAACTGCATATATGGGGTTATCTTCTGGAACTGATGGGGAGTATGTGTTTAACTTAGAACAAAGACCTAAAACAAGAGTATTATGCAGGGCAAATAGTACACAGCAAATAAATGATAACTCTGTAACAGTAGTGAATTATGACACTATAGAATATGATACTTTAAGCGAAGTTGCAACAGGCTCTACTTGGACATGGACTGCGCAAGATGCAAAAGATGTGACAATAAATGCTCATGCTAGAGTAACAAACGTAACAGGCGCTGCAACTAATGAAATAGCTTTATCTAGAATGTATAAAAACGGTGGTACTTATGGCGCTCATCAACAGCAAAGTCTTGGTACTGCCACCGCGTTAGTATGGCAATCTAACATATCACCAGCAACTAAAAAAGGTGATTATTGGCAGCATAGAGTCTATCAAAACTCAGGAAATGCTTGTAATTTATTAGTATCGGGTAATGATGGTGCAACCATATTTATTAAGGAGAAATAAATGTATCATAAAACAGTAGAACATTTTATAGGTAGAGAGTTAACAAGTACAGATATAAGATTTAATCAGGATGAAAACGGAAATGTTATTATTGATATATGGAACTTACCTGAGCAAAAACCAACAATAAAACAACTTGATACCTATTATAATAATAACAAAAGTGAAATAAACAAAGCACATGAAATAAAAATGTTGAATAAAAAGTATTTACAACAATATGTAAAATATTTATTTGATCAGGCTAAAGAAAGTCACCAGCCTTATCAAGATGAACTAACAGTAATAAATAATAAATACGAGGTGTAAAAATGGATCAGTACGAATACATAAAAGAAAAAGTTGACGATATCTCAAAAAAACTTGATGCTATGTTTTTAAAGTTAGATGCTGTTAAAATAGAGACCGTTGAAAACAGTGTAAAAATACGCGGGCTATGGGCTGCTGTTGGGTTTATGCCTGTTTTAATAACTGTGGTACTTACAATAATCTTTAGGCTCTGGAAATGAAAACAGTTCTTAAAATATGGATAACTATTAAAGTTATATATGGTAGACTTAAAGGCTGGATAGGATCTTTAGAAAAAGAAAAAGAAGCTGTTAAAAGGTATGAGTTAGGTTTAATAAAAAAAATACCATATAAACAGGATAAGTTTTTAGGTTTGCAGTGGGATTACCAGTTTGATGCTGTTAAGGCCTTTACAGGTGGAGATTGTAATAGTATTCATAGGGTATGGCAAATATATTTTAGCAATATGGGCTTTGATAGTTATTTAGTAACTTATATAGCAGAGCCTTTTAAAATGAGTCATGGGTTTTGTATGAGTTATAAAGATGGTATTTATTACTCATGCAACTATGGAAACATACATGAACATAAAACAGCTAAAGAAGCTGTAGAGTTTGTAGCAAGTTTATATGAATCAAAAGTTAAATGTTTTGTAATGCAAGATACACGCTGGAGGTTTATTGATGATAGACAAATACAGGATAACGAGTAAGTTTGGTAATAGGAATGATCCTTTTGAGCCATCACAAAAAGAGTTTCACACTGGTATAGATATAGTAAATGATACCGACCTTTCATTATATGCTTTTATAAATGGGTTTTGCAGGCGTGCAAGGTGGGGAAATTTTGGCGAGGGCAAATATATACAAACAGTAACAGATATACATGGCATAAAATACTACACTAACTATTTTCATAATCAGGAAAACTGGATAATAGAGGGTGACTTAGTACAAATTGGTGATAAAATAGGCATACAAGGCCAGACAGGTTATAGCAAGGGAATACATACACATCTGGAAATATTTACAATGAGTTACAATATGCCAAACGACGATATAAAATACTTTATGAGAAATAGGCGTTATAAGATAATAGCAAAAAGAATATTTTTTGATCCACAGTATTTTTTTGAAAGCTATATGAGGTTAATGAATGACAACGGGTAAAAAAATAGGGCTTTGGTGTTTCATACTTACGGAAATAATAATAATAGTATTTTCAATATGGGTTATTATAGAAAATAAAACAGATTTAATAATACCATTAGTAACTTGTCAAACTGCTGTCATGGGTATAACATGGGGGGCAAAGGCAAGCAGTAATTTTGCAGGAGTTAAAAAATGAACTATATATCATGGATAGTTAGAGGGTTATTCATACTTTTGCTGTGTGTATTGCTGATATTTATAGGTATTCAGCAGTGCAGAATAACAAACCTAAAAATAAAACACGCTACAACTCTAACCGATCAAAAAAGCTACATGGAGAAGCGAATAGAAAACGAAAAGAAGTATTATAAAGAAAAAGAAAAAATATTGCTAGCTAGAAAAAAAGCTGATAAACTACAAAGGGAGGGTAATATTGAAAAAGTTCATAGGCCTTTTGTTAATACTATTATTGATTATTATAAGTTGTCAGACTAGCCCTGTAGTGGTGGAGGAATACCCTACTTTAAAAGATATCCCTCCTGATATACCACTAACAGAATTTTTGGAGAGAATCACACTATACCACAATGATACACAAAGATGGTACGCTGATCTAATAAATGAACTCAAAAGAGCTAAAGTAAAATATAAAGAAGTTAAATAGTATAACTTTAGTTATAGTTCACATTTATTTATATTCAATACCACACAAAAACTATTTGCAGTATCTTGTAGCTCTATATGAACTTTCTCACCTTGCTCACAAATAAACACGTTATAAGTTTCATATAAAACTTCATTCTCTATACCTATTATACGAGCTTTCCAGACCATCTGTGAGCGTGTTAAATAAATAAGATCATTAAACGATTTATAATCAGTAACTAACCAGAAGTTAGAAAACTTAAAACCTTTTTCTATTAACCTTTTATTTTCATATACGTTATATATTTGTATTTTTTTTTCTAATTCCCACTTAATCGGGATCATATTACCATCGCCATGATAAACAATATACTCAGCAGTTATTGGTTTATGATATACAAAAGAATACTTACCAACTTCAAGACTACTTATTGACATTGTTATAAGTAAGAACATTATACATAAATTTCTCATACACACCTCACATAGTTATTATACTAAATAATATTATAAAAGTTAATATAAATATAATACAAACCATAATCACCCCTTATCAAGTTTACTAAATAAACTTTGATCAGCATTTAATTGAGCCAATACAGCCTGCATATTGCTAGTAGCACTTTTATATAGTGCCTCAGCTTCCTCAGCAGATTGTTTTTCTTTCCAACAGATACCCCTTGCAATCTTTTCTAGTATTGTAACAGGTGGCTTACTTATTATCTCACCCTCAAAAACAAACTCTACACCGTTTTTAAGTTTGATAATAGTAACTGCAAGCGCTTTTTCGTATTCAGATATAGTGCGGGCTTTCTGTATACCTCGCTCTTTTATTGATGCTCTTATTGAGTCTATTTCTTTTATTTTACTCCTAATCTCTTGAGCTATTGTCATTATTTCCATCTATAACCTCCCAGTTTAACAGAATACCATCACAGCCCTTTGGAAGATCATCTAAAACATCTTTAGTTTTAAAGTCGTCGTAAAAAGTAACTTCCTCAGGACTGTTTTCTGGTAATAGTGGATCATACATTAGAAAGGTATGTTATTATCACTAGCGTACGGATCTTGTTGCTGGCCCTGAAAAGTTTGAGTAACTTGCTGCTGCTGGTTAGGTGCTTTTTGAACTTCAGCTTTTTTTAATATACCACTTTGTATAATAGTTTCTGCTAAAAAGATAAGGTCTTTTAAATCAGTCTTGTTTAAAAAAGTAGTATTCTGCCATTGACCGCTTTTATCTTTATAGCTCTTTTGGTATGAATAACTATAAGTTGGTTTACCATCAAAGTCTTTTTGCCATATAGACAGGGAAACTTGCCCCTCACGTAAAGTTTTTATTGGTTTGCTCATTAATATAACTCCTTTGTTATTTGGTTTTTGACTCTACGTTTAGCAGAGTAATAATAATATTTAACAAGGCCTAAAAAAGCCTCATATAAAGTATCAGGATCTTTTACCACTTTGTATTTAAGATCGAAATAATCACGGCTGATGTTTAAAACAGCGCACTTGTCTATTTTAATCTCATGGTAAAATATCTCTTTATTCCATGTGGCTTTACCATCTGAAAAGCCTATGTTATACCCGCCTTTCATAAACTGCCTTGCTGCTTTATATGCAGACACTTGCAACTCAGCTTCTTTATAAATACTATTAGAAGTTTTAAGATCGCATAAAACAATATTACCGTTCATATCTTCAAATATCATATCACAAGTGCCTGCAAAACCCTCTACATAACTAAAAACAGGTTTTTCTGACTCTAGCCATCTTGACACGTTATTTTTTTCCCACACTTTAAACTGTAAATACATAGGCCACACACGCGGATCAAACTGATCTTTTAATAAATCATCATTTAACTCTTTTTCGTTTAACTGTGCGTTAATATGGATCTCTATTAAGCTATGTAGTTCACTCCCTAGATCAGCAGTTTTCTCTCTATAATCCTTAAAAGCTGTTTTAGCCAAATCAAGAGTTTCCTGATCTGCGGTGTAAACATTTCCTGTATTATCAGAAGAAAGTTTTTTATAACTATTTTCTTCTATATAACCCACAGCCTGATTAGCAGCCCATTGCAACAAAGCATCTCCTTTTGAAAGTTGACCTAAAATACCAGTTACACTTGGATAAGTATCATCATCAAATTTATAACTATGCACAATCCCCTCCTTTACAGTGATGAAAAGCCTGTTTTTCGATGTTGTCATGTTGCTCTTTATCGCGCCTGATCATTTCCTCTACTATTAAAGGTAAAAACTTTTGCTCAGCCTTAGATCGTTCTTTTAAGTAAGCTATTAAGTTTTCCTCTACTCTTACATATAAATATTTTTTACTCATGGTTTTTATACCTCCTATTCTAGTTATACGGTATATAAAAAAATAAGTCAAGTAATATTTTTAAAAAAAATAAAAAAATATATTGACATATAAAAAAATAGTTATATAATAACTACATAACCTATTGTTAATAGGTATTTTTTTAACAAACAGGCGGTGTAACTGACCTTAACCCCGTAGTGATGTTATATCGCCTATCTTAAAGGAGAGCGTATGTATTTTTCACAAATATTTCACAACGTGGAGCAAATGAGGCACTATATCAGTGTGCTTAATAAATACAATATTAAATATGACTGGTATGAAAAAGAATACAACGGGCAAAAATATAAAGTAGTGGAGGCAAGCAGTGAAGAAAATAATATGTCAAGAGTGTGGCAAGACTATAGCTAGGATTTTTTCAGGAACTATAGAAGAAAAAGCGGTGTTATGTCAGGACTGTGTTTTAAAACTGGCACTAACAATAAACCATCAGGCGAGGAGTAAAAAATGACTAACGATCAAAAACTAGAAAAAGCATGGCAAGATATAAAGGACTTTGAGAAGCGCATTAAGGACTGGCTCAAAAACCCATTACCACCGCCACCATATAGGAGGAAAAAGAAATGAATAAAGAACAGAGGTTTTGTGAACATATTTTCAGACATGGCATATATTTGCACGATGGCTATTATCCAAAGTTTAAAGAAAATGTTAATTATTTATG
>Ga0180433_10002774_pt1 | contig 26511 bp, 19 predicted proteins | sample SS_ome_8_FD_132980 | JGI IMG/M metagenome (GOLD analysis project Ga0180433, IMG submission 132980) | Hypersaline lake sediment archaeal communities from the Salton Sea, California, USA - SS_1_D_1 metaG | ecosystem: Environmental > Aquatic > Non-marine Saline and Alkaline > Hypersaline >... | reverse complement strand
CGACAGGTACCGAAAGTAGTACCAGCTCGAATCGACGAACGTGTCCATTGTGTCGATCTCACGCCGCGCCGGCTTGCCGCACGTGGGGCAGGTGGTGTTTACGAATTCCGTGCATCGCGCCAGAGGCGACTCGCCGGTCAGCCTGAAATCGACGTTTTCCGGCAGGAGCACCGGCAGATCCTCGTCCGGCACGGGCACGGTCCCGCACTCACGGCAATATACGATGGGTATCGGTGCACCCCAATATCGCTGGCGTGATATGAGCCAGTCCCTCAGCCGATAGTGTACCTCGCGATGACCAATTCCTTTCTGCTCCATCCAGTCGGTGATCTTCTCGATCGCCTCCACATTGTGCAGCCCGTCAAACTGGCCCGAATTGACAAGAACGCCTTCGTCGACGTACGCCTCCGTCATGATCTCAAGGGATAGCGACCCGTCGGGTTTCTGTATCACGATGCGCATCGGCAACCCGTACTTTCTTGCGAACTCAAAGTCGCGCTGGTCGTGCGTCGGAACCGCCATGACCGCACCGGTGCCGTACTCCATGAGAGCGTAGTTGGCCACCCACAGCGGGATCCGTTCCTGGTTCACCGGATTAATAACGTACTTCCCGGTGAATAATCCTTCTTTTTCGAGCTGCGCTGAGACGCGTTCGAACCGGTTGATCTTGCGCACGCGTTCGACGAACGAGCCCATTGTGGCTTCAACTTCTGTTCCGGCCGTGGTCCTCTCGACCAGCGGATGTTCCGTGGCGAGCACCATATATGTTGCCCCAAAAATGGTATCCGGCCGCGTCGTGAAACAGGGAACCGGTTCGCCCGTGTCTTCCAGAACGAACTCAATAATGGTGCCGGTGCTCTTGCCTATCCAGTTCGCCTGCATGATCTTGACTCGCTCCGGCCAGTTCCGCACCGTGTCCATATTGAGCATCTCTTCAGCGTACTCGGTTATCTTGAAGAACCACTGCTCGAGCTGTTTGGGCGCGACTTCAGCAGAACACCGTTCACACCGACCGTCTATCACCTGCTCGTTCGCGAGCACGGTTGCGCATGACGGACACCAGTTGACGTCCGCCATCTTCTTGTAGGCAAGCCCACGTTCATAGAACTTCAGAAAGAACCATTGTGTCCACCGGTAGTACTCGGGCGTGCACGACGCTATCTCCCTCGACCAGTCGTAACACGTTCCCCATCGTCTGAGCTGTCCCTTGATTCGCGCGATGTTCTCCCAGGTGCTCTTTGCAGGAGGGATTCCCCGTTCGATGGCGGCGTTCTCGGCTGGCAGTCCGAACGCATCCCAACCCATCGGTGCAAGCACGTTGTATCCGCCCATGATCTTGTACCGTGCCAATACGTCCCCGAGAATGTAGTTCCGGCCGTGCCCGACGTGGAGTTCTGCCGACGGGTATGGGAACATCATGAGACAGTAAAACGTCGGCTTCGGCGAGCTGGGATCCATGCGGAAAAGGCCTTCCTGCTCCCAGAACCGTTGCCATTTCGGCTCGATGTCGCGGAACGGGTAGGTCTGCGATCCTCTGCTGTCCGTCCGACCCTGGTTGCCGGCCACTGCGATCCTCCGCCGTCGTTTACACACCAACAGTTTGACCCATGCCTTTTACAAAATCAGCCGTTGTGCCGGGAACATGACTCGCTCGTTCCGCAGAGAACAACGGCAGCGTTCTATCGAATCTCAGAGTGTATCAGTACCGCTCATCAACGAATATAGGAGCCTCTCGAGGGCTGCGCAACGGCTTGCGCTTCACCTCATCGCTCACCCTGAGCATTTCAAGGGCTGTCTTGAACCCCCGCTTCCTGTTTGTGGTGACCCCGATCCGCATCTGCACGAGCGGCAGGCCGAGTGCCGGCTGGTGATTCCCGGCTTCTGGAAGTGCGGTTTGCAGCGGCTGTGCCAACAGAGGGCGGAGCTTCTGCAGGGATTCGGCGAACTGTCCGGTGACACGTTTGCAATAAATGCCGTACTTGTCCGTGTCCACCAGACACACAAAATGGCCCCCTCCTAGATGGCCGATGAACGACTCATATATGCCAAGCTCCGTGACGCACTGGCTCAGCGATTTACGAGCGAGATTGACGATGGCGCTGCACAGCTCCGCTCCGTAACGTCGGCTGGCAATTCCGAGTCCCATAACCTCCGCGTAACATAGCGCGAAGTCGTCGCCCCGCGCCAGCTTATTAGTTATACGCTTCAGCGTCATATCGCGGCCCGGCACTCTTCCTTCGGTGCCGGCTTCCCTGCTGCGCACGTAACGTTCGGCCAGTTTCCTCGCTCTTAGCGCCAACTCATTGATATCAAACGGCTTCGGTATATAATCGTCGGCACCTTGAGCAAGACCGTAGAGGATTTCCGGCTCACTCCCTATCGCGGATAGCAGCAATATAGGTACCGGATACAGCATCGAGTGTCGCCGTACGTCGCGGCAGAGCTCGTACCCATTCTTGCCCGGCATGAATATGTCCAGAATCAGCAGATCGGGCTTGACCTCTTTCGCCGTCTCGAATGCGTCGTCGCCCCGATACACGGGGTGACATTCGAAGCCCCGCTCTGAAAGCGCGTCCGTAACAATCTCAGTGATGTCTTTCTCGTCGTCGGCGATAACTACCTTATACATTGCCTTTACCCTGATTTCTTCACCAACGCCGGGTGCTCATCGCATCGGCCGCAACATCCACTACCTAGGCTCGCTCATGTCGCACCGTAAATGCGGGGACAGGCACGGCATACATCTGGAAGTATTCTGCTGAGGTATTCCTCCCCGTCCGGCGCCAATCCCGTGTACGCTATAATTTTATTACAGTCCCAGTTCCCTTTCTGGAACGGCCCCCCTCCGCTTCCCCCTTCAGAGCCGCAGTACCACTGCTCGCAACACAAACCCGGTTATGTCCGTCCCTTTACCGAGGGTTCTCTTCCTCAGGAGGCATTCCCTTTCCTGTGAAAAGATGGCACCCCCGCCCCCTGTGGCTACGTGCAGCCTGTGCCGAGTCCGTGCTCTTTTCGTTACAAACACCGTGGTATTGTAACGTGTTTCCTGCAAAAAAGCAAGCCTCATGACAGCTTCAAGTATGGCCAAGTACAGGGAGGAGCCTGTTCAGCAGTCTGACGACGCGGACAAAGAGCGCCGTATAGCGGCCTGTGGTGGGGCCGGCGTGTCTAGGACGATGTTGACCCTCCGTCGCTTCACTAATTATAATCAACCCGCTTCTGCCGGCCGACCGATCGACGTTACCCGACGGGCGGCCGCAGACATTGTCCTGGGCCTTGATGGGAAAGCCAGGGCTTGTTTGAGGTGTTGCGCGAGAAAGTGAAGGCGACCGGTGCCGGAGCGTCCGTCGAAAAGTACCTGTAGACATAGTGTGTGGGTTCCCCAGAATAGGAACGGACGATGGCCACTGTCATTTTAGTGAGACATGGCGAGACGGCGTGGAATCGGCGCGAGGTATTCCGCGGCAGAGCCGATGTCGATCTTAACAAACGAGGCAGGGCACAGGCGCAGGCGGTCGCTGGGGCCGTGAAGGAACGGGCGGTTGCCGCAGTATATTCGAGCCCGCTGCGGAGAGCTGTCGAGACTGCTGAAGCAATCGCCTTTCCACACAAGATTACGGCACAGATAGAAGGGGGTTTCATCGATTTTGACTACGGCTGCTGGCAGGGAATGCAGCACGACGAGGTACGGCGGCGGTACCCCAAGCTGTACCAAGACTGGATCGAGCGGCCGCATACGGTGAGGATGGATGGTGGCGAAAGTCTCAGGATGGTCCGACGAAGAGCAATGAACGGGCTCAGGAATGTCACTGAACAGCATCCGGACGAAACCGTCGTCGTCGTCTCACATCGGGTCGTGAACAAGGTGGTGCTGTGCGCCGTGCTGGGACTGGACAATTCCCATTTCTGGCGAATCCGGCAGGATACCTGCGCGCTGAACGTCCTCGAACGGTCGCACGACCAGTGGGTGGTGCGGCTGCTCAACGACACCTGCCATCTCAAAGACGTCCCGGGAAAGCGGTTGGCCGCAGATTTCTGATAGCGTTCGGAGAGAGCAGCGCCCTAAATCATCACATTCTGGTGGGCTCGGAGTGCTCTGTCACACGTAATGCATGCAGAGTTGGTGCATACACCCTTCTTCGCCTATTATACAACCGGTCCACCGGTCCTGTTCTTACGAGGCTGGATATCAACATTTTCGACAGGATGGAGCCCGGACGAGGCAGGCTGATGCGCGGGCTTCTAGATGGAGGCTGGATCACAAGTGTTACGAGACCAGCTGGAACCCGGCGGTCGATTACAAAGCCGTCAGAACCTCATTTGCGAGGTAGTCGTCGACGAACCGTTCCAGTTTTGACCGATCCTCGCCAGACATCTGTGTGAAGAAGATAGCGGTTTCGTACCCGCCGGTTTGCTCGTTGGGATTCTGTTTGCTTCTCACGACAACTCCCTGACAAGCTATCCGTTCGGTCCCGTTTGAGAAGGTATTCGGTACGTCGAGCACAAGTTGCATTGCCACCTTGCTCATAAGCGGGAGCTTCTTCGCTGTCTGACAGAGGACGCCGGATGAGCTTATGTTGCTCACCCTGTTGAGAATGCCGGGTTCGGCACTTCTCAGCGATAGCGGAACGTTTCGGGACGCCCGAGGCCGGCTTCGTCTGTCTTTCGCCTTTTTCGGCACGTGAACGTCTCTCCCCTGTGCACACCCCAGCCAACACCACCATCTATATTTTACCCGAAAAGAGCCGATTGGTCAAATGCGCTTCGCCCAGCGAGGTCCTATGACCGGCTCCGGTGACAAGTCAGAAACGGTGCGAAACGTGCCGGTTGGCGGCGGCTTGCAACAATGGACTTGAAACAGCCCCATGGGATTGATATAATAAAGCAAACGAGAAACACTGGAAACGAACTTTGTGGAGGTGAACAGCTTTGCGTAACGGAATACATCCCGAGTATTACGAAACGAAAATCGTCTGCGCGTGCGGCAACGTCATTCCTACACGCTCCACCAAGAAGGAGATACGGGTGGAGATATGTTCCCACTGCCATCCTTTCTACACCGGAAAACAGAAACTTGTCGACAGCGAAGGGCGCGTCGAGAGGTTCAAGAGACGGTACGCTAAGCACGAACAAAACGCTGAGTCAGATGCCCCTTCGTAGCGATCGGCTGCATGATGTTCCCCCGTGAGGGGAACCCAACCGCATATCAGTTCCGCAATTCAGCGTTTGCGAAGAACGGTCCCGCGTGACCGATAACGAGATAGGGTAACCCGATAGGTGTGTGATGGCGCCGAACAACGAGCACCAGTCTGAACTCATCGTGAAGCTTGATCAAATGGCTGCGGAATACGACCGGCTTGCCCAGCTGATGGCGGATCCCGCGGTTGTGGCCGACCTGGAGCAGTACCGAAAGTGCGCCTCTGCATCAGCCGCGATAGAGAAGGCCGTGCAGAAGTATCGGAAGTACCAGAAGTTGACCCGAGAGATGGAAGGCACCGAGGAGCTTTTAAGCACGGAGACCGACCCGGAGCTGGTCGCCCTTGCACAAGAGGAAAAGAAAGCTCTTGAGGACAAGCTTGAGCAGGTCGTGAACGATCTGCGCGAGCTGGCCGTACCGCCCGATCCGAGGGACAAGAGCAATGTCATCATGGAGATACGTGCCGGCGTTGGCGGGGCCGAAGCGGGTCTTTTCGCGGGCGACCTTTTCAGGATGTACCAACGGTACATCGACGCACAAGGCTGGCGTCTCGACATGATCAACAGCCATCCGGGAGAGATGGGCGGATTCAAAGAGATCGAGTTTCTCGTGGAGGGGGATCGGGTATACAGCCACCTGAAGTATGAGAGCGGGGTACACAGAGTTCAGCGTGTGCCGGAGACGGAAGCCTCGGGACGCATTCACACTTCCGCGGTCACGGTCGCGGTGCTGCCCGAGCCGGAAGAGGTGGAAGTTCAGATCGACCGCAAAGACATCAAGAGAGAGGTGTTTCGGTCCTCGGGCCCCGGCGGTCAGAATGTCAACAAGGTATCGTCGGCTGTCAGGTTGACACACGTGCCGACCGGCATCATGGCAGCGTGCCAGGACGAACAATCGCAGCATAAGAATTATGCAAAAGCCCTGCGCGTGCTGCGGGCACGGATTCTGGACACTTTGCAACGGGAGCAGGAAGAGCAGATCGCGCGCGAGAGAAAGAGCCAGGTCAGATCGGGAGACAGAAGCGAGAAGATCCGAACGTACAACTATCCACAAAACCGGGTTACCGACCACAGGATCGGTCTGACGCTGCATAAGCTCGAGACGATAATGAACGGCGACCTTCAGGATTTGGTAGATGCGCTCCAGGCCGCAGATCGCCAGAAACTTGCCGCCTCCGTATGACTGTCGTCGGGTGTACTGCTTGGCGGAGGGTTCGGCTAATCATTTGGTAACCTATCAAGGCGCGAACGATGCCCGGGAACGGTGTAGGATACGGTCGGCGAACATGAACGTTCCATCAGAAACGGTCCACGGCCCGCCGAGCGCATTCGAAGCGTTGGAGTGGGCAACCGGCATCCTTTGCTCGAGCGGGATTGATGAGGCGCGTGTGGACGCCGAGGTGCTGCTCAGGTTCGCGATGGGCACTGACCGTGCGCGCGCCTATGCGCGGTGGCGGGACAGACTCAACCGGTCGGAGTGGCACCGCTATCAGGGTCTCATAGAGCGACGGGCGAAGCGCGAACCGCTCGCCTACATAGTGGGAACGAAAGAGTTTATGTCGCTGGAGTTTGAGGTAACGCCCGACGTGCTGATTCCGCGCTCAGAAACCGAACTTCTCGCGGAGCTTGCCATCCAGTCGTTAGCGGAGACGCATCGCGGAAAGCCCACCACTACCCTTCTCGCTATGGACGTCGGCACGGGCAGCGGATGTCTCGCGGTGACGATTGCCAAACGCGTTCCCACCGCCACCGTCTATGCCTCGGACATATCCGAAGGCGCTCTAGCCTGTGCGGAGCGGAATGCGGAACGGCACGGTGTCGCCGAACGCATCCATTTCAGGTATGGCGACGTATACGAAGCGTTCGCGGACGACGGACTCGAAGGAAACGTTGAGGTCATCGTTTCCAATCCCCCATACATATCCCGGGCGGAATTGGACGAACTGCAGCCCGAAATCACGGATTTTGAACCGGAAATCGCCTATTTCGGTGGGGATGACGGGCTGTTATTCCACAGAAAACTCGTAGACGGTGCGGCACCATTCCTGACGAACTCCGGGGTGCTGTGCTTCGAGGTTGGGTTCGCCCAGGCCGAAACGGTGCGGGAGCTAATCGTTGCCGACGGACGGTACGATATTGTGGATGCGCTGATGGATTTCGCGGGGATTGAACGTGTGATTGTAGCGAGGGTCAGGAGATGACCGAACAGGCCACCGGTCTGTACGTACGTGAGTTGCCCCCGGACGAACGGCCACGGGAACGGTTGAAACGGCTCGGACCGGAAGCGCTCACGACGTCCGAGCTCATCGCAATACTGTTTCGCACCGGCAGCCGGAAAGGCGGCGCACAAGATGTTGCGCAGCGGCTCCTCTCACGGTTTGGCGATCTTGAACATCTTGCTCGCGCGAGCATCGAAGAACTGTGCGAGGTGGAAGGTGTTGGGGCGGTCAAAGCGATGGAGGTGAAAGCGGCTCTCGAGCTCGGACGGCGGCTGGCGGGGTTCACCGGGGAAGCGAAACCGGTCATCCGGTCGCCTGAAGACGTGAAAGCCCTGTTCATGGGCGACTTCACGGGACTTGACAAAGAGCACTTCCGCGCCGTGCTGCTCAACACGAAGAATCACGTTCTCAAGACGGTCGAGATATCCGTCGGGTCGCTCGATTCCAGTCTCGTTCACCCTCGCGAGTGTTTCCGACCGGCAGTGGCCGCGAGCGCCGCGTCGATCATCCTGCTGCACAACCATCCGAGCGGCGATCCGGAACCCAGCGCGGACGATATCGCCATCACCAAACGGCTCAAAGAGGCCGGCAAGAATCTCGGCATCGATGTCTTGGACCATGTCATCTTCGGTCAGGGCACATGCGTGAGTTTGAAAGAACGAGGGGTGCTCTGAGCGCCGCGAAGGTGGCGGTGGCGGCGGTTCTTGTCGCGAGCTCTTTCGGTAGGGGTGAAACAGCAGGACCACGTACGTTTCGAAACCATAGCATCCGATGATCGGTTCGATTGTAACAACGTGTGCGGCTTTAGTGGTAGGGGCGGTGATAACCGACCCTACGTTGTCAGCTTTGCCACACGCGAGTGTTGTCGAATCGTTTGACAGAGATTCGCTTCCGTCCAACATGGTTCAGAATAATGTAGACGCCGTGTTGGTTCCCCATGGAGAAGGGCGCGCGTTACAGGTGCACTTCAAGCAGGTCGATTGGCCGAACGTGTACTTCACGGCTGCGGAAAGAACTTGGAACTGGAGCGCGTTCGCGGGTATCGCCGTCGATATCTACAATTCCGAATCGGAACCTGTGCCTGTGTGCATGCGTGTGGACAACAAAGGAGCGGACGGCGTGAAGTTCTGCAATACCGCAAACACGATCGCTCGCCCCGGCGAACGTACGACGTTGCAAGTCCGGTTCAACGCCGGCGATGTCGGGCCGTTTTGGGGCATGCGCGGCATTCCGGTTGTGGGACCCGTGGGGCACGGGAGCACAATTGATCCATCGCGGATTACGGCGTACCAGGTGTTCCTGCCTCGACCGCAGGAACCGCACACTCTTGTGCTGGACAACGTTCGGCTTTTCGGCCAGGGCGCTTCGCTGAAGGAGCTCGTTTCATTCCCGTTTGTCGACCGTTTCGGTCAATACAAGCACGCGGACTGGCCGGGAAAGCTCAAGGACGAGCAGGACCTTGAAATGCGAAGACAGGAGGAAGAGAGCTCTCTCAACTCCGCTCAGAAGTTCCCCGGACGCGACCGATTCGGCGGCTGGGTGGACGGGCCTCAGCTTGAGGCAACGGGCTGGTTCCGCACGCAAAACGTGGACGGCACGTGGTGGTTCGTTACGCCGGAAGGCCGACTGTTCTTCTCGGTCGGGATCGACTGTGTCGCGACATGGGAACGGACCTTCATCGAGGGACGCGAGACATGGTTCGATTGGCTGCCAGACAAAGAGGGACTATATGGAGAACTCTTCGGTTACGCGTCATCCACCCATAGTATGGCCGAGAGAATCGGCGGCAAAGGGCGTACCTTCAGCTTCTACTGCGCGAACCTCATCCGGAAATACGGGGACGCCTGGAAAACGAAATGGCGTGACACCGCGTATGCGCGCTTGCGAGCGTGGGGATTCAACACGATCGGGAACTGGTCACAGGCGGATGTGCTCGCGCATAGCCCGATACCGTTTGTCGCGACAGCAAACATCAGCGGCGACTTCCGCCGTATTGAAGGAGCCAAAGGATACTGGGGCAGGATGCCGGACGTCTTCGATCCCAAGTTCGCTGACGCAGCGGCGGCCTCGGTCGCCGGCACGGCCAAACGGTATGGCACCAATCCGCTCTGCCTCGGTTACTTCGTTGATAATGAGCTATCGTGGGAGACCATTCGGGCGGGCACGCTTGCCAGTCCGCCGGACCAACCGTGCAGGGTAGCTCTTATCGAGCGGCTCAAGGAGAAGTACGGCACTATCGGGAAACTCAATGGCGCGTGGGGAACCGACGCTGAGGGGTGGGACGACCTCCATGTGCCGGGAAACATCAGTGCAAAATGTGCCGAAGATCTGGACGATTTCGTGTATGCGTTCGCCCGACGCTACTTCCACACAGTGAAAGGAGCTCTTCGCCGACATGCCCCTCATCAGCTCTATCTTGGATGTCGGCTGTCGTCAGCTCCGCCGCCTGTGGTTCGGGCTTGCGCCGATGTGGCCGACGTGGTTAGCTTCAACCTGTACCGACCCAGCATCAAACGGCAAGACTGGACGGGCGAAAACGATATCGGCAAGCCGGTGATCATCGGTGAGTTTCATTTCGGTGCTCTTGACCGCGGGATGTTCCACACAGGCCTGGTTCCCACCCGCGACCAACAGGAGCGTGCCGAAAGTTACGTCACGTACGTGCGCAGCGTCGCCGACTGTCCGTCCTTTGTGGGTTGCCACTGGTTCCAGTACGTGGACGAGCCGATAACGGGAAGGTTTTTCGATGGCGAGAATTATAATATCGGCTTCGTTACCGTCGTGGACTCGCCGTATCCGGAACTCGTTGCGGCAGCCAAGAAGGTGCACGCGGAACTATATGAGCGGCGCTGGAACGAGTCACGGCGCTAGCCTATCCAGCCTGCATTCCAAAGACTCAATCGGCGTCGGCGGACTCTATCGTCCTGGCGACACGGTGTCGTGCGGCAAGGAACAATGCGGGATTCTGCTCGTAACAGGTCAGTGTCTGGATGAGCGCGCTCTCGACCGTCGACAGCACTGTGCGTGCGGTGTGCGCCTTCGCGCCCTCGCCGGCAGCTATCCCGCGGAGCAACAAGAGGTATTCTCTGTCCTCAATCCCGTCGCGCAGATTCTCGAACCGTATTGAGCTGACCGGCGGTTCGATTACCGGTTCGGTCGGTTTCGTCCGACGTGGCGGGTAGAGCAGTCGCCCGTCACCGTTGCCCCACGGACCGCCGGACGGGCTGATTGACATCGCCTGCTCCCACGGATTCTGCTGCCACCACGTCACCGACCAGTATAAGCTCCCGTCCAATCCGTACTTGTCGATCATCCACCAGCGGATGCGGTGGTTTATCGCCGGATGATCGATGAAGTTGTTCGGGTACGGCGCCTTCGGCCCCGTACAGACGTACCACCAGACGGTCTCGCCGAGCTCTTGACGCTCGTGAGCACGCACAGCGACGTACCGATCCATGATCGGCACCCAGAGGTTGACGAGACCGAAGAAGTAGGGCACCGGCGCATCCTCGGCGTTACAGGTCAACAACCTGCGGATGTCGGGACACGACGCTTTGAGCAGTTCCATGCCTTTCTTCACCTCGTCGTACCTGCTCTTGGGCGGCTCGTCCACCCAGTACCAGTATGCTTTGTCGAGCCAGCCCTTTTCCCGGAGATGCTCCTGTACCTGGAGGTACGTTTCCTTGAAAAGCTGGTTGTACTCGTCCGAATAGCGAGGGTATCCGCCAAGTTCGCCGGGAATGCCGCCCATACGGAACGTGGTGAAGCGGAACTCGTCGAGATAACGTGACATTGCCCCGTCGAACTTCGTGAAATCAATAACCGGGTGCATCGGGTCGCCTTCGAACTGTATATCGATGCTCGCCCCGGCGTGCGGCGCATACGGCGATATACGATGGGACGCGCACAGTTTCATGTAGAGATCGTGCACCTCACCGAACTGTTCGTCAGTCAAAGACCCGTGGTAGTCGCGGTTCACATGCACACCGTAAGCGGTTTCTGTGCTCGTTTCGTCGGGCAGGGCGAAATCGTACACCTCCATCTCGATCGGCACGTGAGCCACCACGTTACTCTGGGCGATTATGCGCATCTCGCCTCGATAGCTTCCGGCAGGCTGATCTTTCGGAGCATACACCGTAACCCAGATCGGGGTATTCTCATGTGCCGTCGCGACGTCGAACGGCCCTGTTATCAGCGGTATCGCGTCCGGCCACGGCTCAACAGTCCCGAAATGATCGGACGGCCGTTCTACATCGACGTACTGGACAACGTGTGCTGCGAAATTCGAGACGTCCAATGTGTTGCCCGCTTCCGACTTGGCCGAGCTGAATTCGACGGAGAGATGCTCCACATTGGTGGTGGGTCTGAGCACAATCTGAAACGGTTCGTACTCGTTTCGCGCCAGGGACACATGAACCGCGTCCATATCGAGCTGGGGGACCGGTTCGTCTTTCGCGACCTTCTCGATCCCCGGCGCGTACCAGAGCGCCACGGAACCGCTCGACGGTAAGCTCGACTTCAGCGATGACAGCGTGTCGAGCACGGCGTAGACAGCGGGCGGTTCTGGATCGCGCGTTTTGAACACGGTTTTGCGCAGCCGCTGTTCTAGGTTGCTTCTAAGCCATTCGGGCACCTCGGCGCTGTCCGAAAGCGTTTTCTTCACCTTTGCCCGCAACGACTTCGCCGCCTCGAACGGCAGGTCGAGGAATCTCTGGCCGCTCGTCGGCGGAACGAACCCGTTCCCCTCATTGTCAGCCATATACCAGCGATGGCCGAGCGTGGGCGATTCGACGAGAATGCGCAGGTAGAACGGCGATATGTCCGGTCGCAGGACCCCGGCAATGCCCGGCTCCTCTCCCTGTATCGCCCTGCGCACCGTCTCGAAATTACCGTCGAGAAACTGCACACGTCTTGGTATGAAGCTGGCCTTAGTCGGCGTTCCGTCCCGGTCGTACACGCGCAGCTTCAGCTTCGTTGGACCATGATGATAATATTCTTTTGCGACGGCGGTGCGACCTTCCGGAAGTTGTGCGACACCCTCGAGCACATAGGGTCCGGGAGCAACACTCCCGCACCAGATGGAGCCGCGCCGGCCAAGTGGGGCAGACACGACTTGCACAGCTATTCCTTCCGGGTCTATCAGCGATATCCTGCAAATAGGCAGCGGGTCGAGAATGAGATATCGCGAAGTGCGACCCATTTGGACGTTGAGATGGTCATTTCCCGGCTTGCACTCCAGCGCGATCTCCGGCGCCGGTTCTGCCAAAAGTTCGGCTTGCTTCTCCTCGCGGTCGAGCATGCGCGCGTAGAACCCCCAGTCTCCCAATCCCTGATCGATTTTGAGCAGGAGCAGGTTCTGACCTTTCTTGACGCGTGCGAGTACCCAGTCCTGGTCGGCATCAGCACCGCGCGGCAGATGGTTGTCCCAGATGACCGCGCCGTTGAGCCACGCCTTGATCCCGTCGTTACTGCCGAGCCCGAGGACAATCTCGCGGTCGGAGTCGGAGATCAAATGACATGCCGCATACGCCACGACTTGCTGATTCTGCTCGTACACCTTTGTGAGATCGATATAATCCTGCGGCGAGCCGTACAGCGTCCACTCACGCTCCGCTCCGTCGGGTCCCATCACCGTTTCGCCCTGCGCCGGTTTCATACCCGTCTCACCGCCGACCGACTTAAGGTAGTCGGTATGGTAGCCGAGACACGTCTCGTCGTGCTCATACTCCTCGACACCGTCGGGCAACAGATTCGGAAACGGTCCGCACAATAACCACGTTCGGATAAACTCGCGCGAATTCACGTCCGCTGACGGCATCTCCGCAGCGGTCATGCCGGTAAGGAGAAGCGCTGTTGGAATAAGTAGTGCAACAGCCGCATACCGAAAACTTGACATTATTCGATCCCCCTCAGACTCAGGAAGCACTTTCACCCTATTTCAACGAGAACAGTATCTTACCCTTCTGCATTTCCCCTTGCACCATTTGCTTGCCCTCGAGATATTTCAGATGGGCGAGGGCCTCGCCGGTAGCGAACCATTTCTGCGTGATTGGAAACAGCTCCCACGAGTCGCACTCGATATCCCAGCTCATTCGCGATGCGACCTGGTACGCGTTCTTCCCGCCGTTCTCGAGGATGGAGAGAACCTCGTTCGCACGCACCTGGTGATGGTGCTGGAGCTCGCGGATCCTGGCTTTACAGTCAGTAAACGCTTTTCTGTGACCGGGCAGCACCAGGTCAACATCGAGTGCATACGTCTTGTCGAGGCTCGTCAGATACTGTTCCAACGTGTTATCCTCAGTATCCCACTGCGAAATGTTGGGGGTGATGTCGCCGAGAATATGGTCGCCGGACACCAGAATCCTCTTCTCGCGTTCATACAGGCACATGTGACCCCGTGTATGTCCGGGAGTCTCGACGCATTCAAACGTATAGTGTCCGACCGGTATCGTGTCGCCTTCTCCCACGATGGTGAACTCGGGCACGCTTTTCGGACTGTACTTATAGCCGGGATGTCTCAGAAGCGCCTGCTCGATCTCGTCTTCAGGGAAACCGTTCGCACGAGCAAAGTCCACCATATATTCCCAAAAACCACCAGCGCAAATGACATCGGCATCTGGCTGGTTGAAGTACACCTTCGAGCTGTCCGCTGCAAGCTCGGAAACGAGACCCAGATGGTCCGCATGCAGGTGGGTGATGAAAAAGTCGGTCCGCGCAAGTTCCAGGTCAAGTTGAGCCAGCCCGGCGCGCATCGCGTTCAGACACTCGGGCCGATTCATCCCTGTATCGACAATAAGGTTCCGCTCTTGGCCTTCTATAACGTACGAATTGAGCGATTTCAGCGGATTCTTGGGAAGCGGGACATCTATTCGATGTAAGCCAGGGCACATCTCTTCGATCATGCGATCGACCTTCTGTCGTCCGAATCAAACAACACCGCGCAATCCGCCAGCAACTTCGGACGCCTGTACGGACTAAGAGGCTCTGACAAGAGGAAGGTAGGACGGGCGTCTCGCCCGTCGTCTCATGGGCAAGATGCCCATGCCACGCCAACTGTGGTCCATTTTGTTAGAGGCTCTAGCGACATCGGCATCAGTTCGTCACGGGGCGTACGGAATCCCCCGCGTTTCCAATATATTTTTCAGTACATCCGGATAATCAGTGATTATCCCGTCGACACCCCAGTCAATGAGTGTTCTCATCCTCGCCGCATCGTTTACCGTCCACGGTACGACGAGAAGACCGCGATCGTGCGCCGCTTGGACGTTGGCGGGATTCACACGCGTGTGGTTCGGCGACCAGATTGACGCTTTCGTCTCCTGCACGATCCTATCGGGTACACCGTTCAGAGCCGCCGTGACGATCATGGGGTCGATCCGGGAGACGTCCACGATAGAACCGTGGTCGAAAGACTGAATGTACACGCGCTCCTCGAACCCGAATTTTCTGACAACTTCGATCACTTTGTCTTCAAATCCACGCGATTTGGTCTCAAGGTTGAACCGGACCTTCATGGCGTTGACACGCTGGGCGCTGGTCTTGTGTTCGCTCGACGCATAGTCTCGGCAGAACTGGAACACCTCTTCCAGCGTGGGGATGCCGGCATACTCTGCGTCGGTCAGCAAGGCTGCGCCAGGTGCGCGTCCGGGTACCTTATCAAGGTCGGCGGGCAACGCGCACCGGTATCTCTTGAGCTGAGCGAGCGTGAGCCCTTTGACCGCGAGGTCCTCCGCATTCGCCGTGCGCGGGTCGGGCGGTCTTGGACCGGCAGCATTGGGGTCAATCGTCCACTCGGTCGCAACACGGTGATCGTGGATCACGACGATCACACCGTCTTTCGTGGCGTGCATGTCGAGCTCTATCGTTGTGACGCACAGATCGAGTGCATATTCGAACGCGGCTAAGATATTCCCCGGAGGTACCCTACCCTTTCCACCACGGTGCGCCTGGAGGTCGAACCGGTCGGCTTTGCGGCTCAACGCCGGCGCCTTCGGTGCAGGCCCTCCCACGGGCTGAACCTGGGACACGCACCCAGCCACAAACCATATACCTGCCAGAGCGAGCACTGCTAATCTCAGTCTCATGATGCTATGCTCCTCATTTGGTTCCAAGACATCTCAGCGTCTCTTTATAAATGCAAGACCACTCGGAAGTCAAGCAACCCGCCTGGGACGCTCACTCATCACCGGCGCCCTATCGAACGTTGCTTGTCTTTTCCCCGGCGAGATGGTACCATGGCGCTCGCGTCGGGACGTATCAACATCGGACGTATTCCGGAGTATCGATTATGGCGAAATATCGTATTGCAGCATTGCCGGGCGACGGGACCGGGCCCGAGGTACTGGCCGAAGGGCTGAAGGTGCTGGATGCCGCGGCAAAGAAGACCGGCTTCACTTACGATCTCGAGACGTACGATTTCGGCGGCGAGAGGTACCTTCGTACCGGCGAGACGCTGCCGGATTCTGCGCTGGAAGAGCTGCGGTCGTTCGATGCGATCTACCTTGCCGCGATAGGTCATCCGGACGTCAAGCCGGGTATACTCGAACGAGATATCCTCCTGAAAATCAGGTTCGAACTTGACCAGTATATCAACCTGAGACCGGTAAAGCTCTACCCGAACGTGTATACACCTATCAAGGATAAGACCGAAAGCGATGTAGATTTCGTCGTGGTACGGGAAAACTGTGGCGGACTGTATCGCGGGAAAGGCACGGTAAAGAAAAAGGGCACGCCGGACGAAGTCGCGACGCAGGAGATGATATACTCACGCAGCGAGGTTGACAGGTGTCTCCGGTACGCGTTCGAGTACACGAGAAGACGCGACAAGAACAGGACCCTGTTGTTGTGCGGGAAGACCAACGTGCTCACCTGCGTGTACGACCTATGGGAACGGGCGTTCCACGAGATGGGCGCACGCGACTTCCCTGATATCAAACGCGAGTACGCTCACGTTGACGCGGTCGCGATGTGGATTGTGAAGAATCCGGAGTGGTTCGACGTGATTGTGACGAGCAACATGTTCGGGGACATTATCACGGATCTCGGTGCGATCATCCAGGGCGGGATGGGTATCGCAGCTGGCGCGAACATTAACCCGGAAGGGACATCCATGTTCGAGCCGATCGGCGGTTCCGCTCCGAGATACACCGGTCAGGGTATTATCAATCCGCTTGCATGCATCCTCGCCGGGCAGATGCTGCTCGACCACCTCGGCGAGACAAATGCAGCGACGCTCGTCGAGAACGCTGTCATAGAGTTCCTGGCGTCGGGTAGGCTCAAAGGATTATCGCCGTCGGATATCAGGCAGAGCGGTCTGTCAACTGCGGCAATCGGCGATGCCGTGGCCGAACATGTTGCGTCAGTGTAGCCTCCACCGGTGCCTGGCGTCGGCCAACGAGCGTCCTTACAGGAACAGAAATGAAGCGAACTGGGTCGGCACTCTAACTCCGAACCCAGCTCGCTTACCTTAGCACCATTCGACAAAGGTAGCATTCATCAGGAAGCGGTTTGCTACCTGTGTGCCGCCGGCTCCTCGTCCTAGAAGACAGAAGTCAGGACCGCCGAAGCTCTCGAAACCGGACTCTTCCCCGGGTACCGTATGAACTCGACGTGCCCGTCCATATAGAGCACGTTGCCGCCGCCGGGTATGTGGTTGAAATCCTCCGCCTGTGCGTCCACGATATCCCACATCACCGCGACCTCGCTCTGCGCTATGGCGGTAGCCGCCGGGTTGTTGATATCGCTGATCATGAAGCGCTCGATACCTTCCTTCAGACGGTAGACCGTTGTCCCATCGGGAAGCGTGTTTCCGTGACCCGGCGCTACGTCGATGTCTCTGTCTGTTGACTCTGGCCAGTCACCACCGGGGACCGCGCCTATAGCCATAGCGAATGCCACAACCATGTCCATGTCTAGGTCAGCCGCTGTGAACGTCGGATCATTCGGATCCTTGCCGTTAATACCACCGGCAATCGCCTCGTGCCCCAGAAGGATCCAGCCAATATACACGTAGCTGAGCGCATCGAACAGGCACGGCTGGGTAGCGCCGGTATCGTCTCTCCACCTGCCGTTTTCATACGACTGCATACCGTCCTCGTCCGACGGGCAGACGATCACCTTGGCGTCGCTCAGGTACTCGGGATAGATCGACGGCCCGTTCACCATGGCATCACCGGCCGGCTCCGGCGGCGTGGCGTACACAATGCCGTTGCCATCGACCTTGTCACAGTCATAGACCGCTATCGGCGGGAATCTGCCGTCCCACTCATTCGCGTACATCTTGAAGACGAGACCCATCTGTTTCATGTTGTTGGCGCATTGTGCGCGCCGTGCCGCCTCGCGTGCTCGCGCGAGCGCCGGCAGCAGAATGGCTGCCAGTATCCCGATGATCGCGATCACTACGAGCAGCTCAATCAGCGTAAACCCTTTCGCTTTCCTAGTCATCTCTAATGCCTCCTCGTTCCCTCTCACAAATCATGAACCACCCTCACATCGTACAGATCACGCTTACAATGACCGTTCTATCACCCCCTTTGAAACATCACTACGTGCTATCAGGAACCACCATATAACTCCCGACTACTACCATTTCTACTATAGCACCATCCCATCTTATTGTCAACGCTCAAGTAGCCCAAGGGTCTGCGACCCATTTGAGGGTTTTCATATCAGACCGTGTCGCAGGGGACGGTCTTGTACCCTCCCGCGGGAGGCCGCAAGGGCCTCCCCTACAACGGGGGATTGAGGATTCGCTCCCGCTCGTTGCTGACGAGCGCATTCCATTTGCTGTGAACAATTTACTGTCGTACACCCGTAGCCCAATCGTCTTGCGAAATCCCCTTTCGGCCGGCAGGGGCTGCCTTCTCTACGGCGCGCCACTGTCACGCTGCTGGCATGCGCACGGATCCGATGACTCAGAAGAACGAGTACGGCTGCTTGTGCATATTGTGCGAAATCCGCTCATCTTTCGCTCGGGTCTCACGTGATCCCGAGTTTTCCGCTAGACGTTTTTTCTTCCGCTACGCAACCACGCGGCATCTAAGCTGCGAGAGTTCGGGCTGCGGAAGGTCTCCGTCTGCCCTATCCCGGCGGCCACCCCAGGAATCGCCCGCCAAGGATATGTACGTGCACGTGAAACACGGTCTGTCCCCCCTGCTCGTTACAATTGAGGACGTACCGGAAGCCTTTGTCTACGAGCCCTTCGGATTCGGCTATCTTGTTGGCGACCAGAAGCATCCTGCCGATAAGCGGTGCGTCCGTATCGCCGAACTCGACGATCCGGTCAACGTGTTTGCGCGGCACCAGCAGGATATGGACCGGTGCTTGAGGATTGAGGTCTCTGAATGCGTAGAACTCGTCATCCGAATACACCTTCTTGGACGGAATTTCGCCGCTTGCTATTTTACAGAATACGCAATCTTGCATTGTTCACCTCCTCCGACACATCAGTGCAAGGCGGGCTTTGAGCCGACCCTCACCACTTCCTTCTCCTGCGCGGCTACGCTCGCCAGCGCTTTCGCGCCGATTGTGTCCTCGACAACCGCTCGTGTTACCGTATTCACCATACCGTCGGTCGCATCGCGTATCATGACACGAACGTAATTGGACGCGAACCCGGTCAGACAGCCTGTCCTGGGATCGCGTTTGCTCTCGACTAGAACCTCGACCATCCTGCCGATAAACTGTTGTGCGAACCGCTCGGCCAGCTGTGTGCCGAGTTCTATCACACGGTCGCTCCTCTCTTTGGCGCGTCCCGGCGAGACGCGTTCCGTGAGTGCGGCTGCGCCGGTTCCGGGACGCGGTGAATATTTGAACACGTGCAATCGGCTGAACTCCAGCCCCTCGACAAGCCTCAACGTGGCCTCGAATGCAGCATCTGTCTCTGTCGGAAATCCAACCAGGACGTCCGTGGTGATTCCCGTGTCACGGTCAATCTCACGAATCCTGCGGATGGTTCGCCGGAAGTCGTCGGCGGCGTAATGCCTGTTCATCGTACGCAGAACGGCATCGTCCCCACTTTGCAGCGGAATGTGAAAATGCCGCTGTAACCGTTTCGACGATGCATACAGATGGAGCAACTCGTCCGTAACCTCGTTCACCTCGATGGAGCTCAATCGGAGCCTTTCGATCGCGGTGTTGTCGAGAAGTAACCTCACAAGAGTCGCGAGCGTGATCCCAGGCGAGAGGTCGTTCCCGTACACACCGAGATGGATTCCGGTCAGCACCACTTCTTTCGCGCCGTTCTCAACCGACCGGTTGACCTCCTCGCAGACCAGTTCAATCGGGACGCTTCGCGCTCTGCCGCGCACAAACGGTACGATGCAGTAAGAACAGAACGCATCGCAGCCGTCCTGCACTTTAACAAAGCTGCGCGTCCGTGTTGTGCGGGCGCTCACCGCAGGCGGGCCAGGTTGGACCTCGCTCGGCGCCGTCAACCCGCGCCAGTCGATGAGCTTCCGTTCGTCGAGGAAAGACCGCCAACGTTTCGTGTTTTCGATATCGATCAGGGCGTCAACGGCAGCGGCCGACGCGACTTTTCGCGGGTCACGCCGCGCAAGGCACCCTGTCGCCACAACCGTCGCATCCGGATTAGCCCTCCTCGCCGTCCGGAGCGATTTCAGACATTTGCTGTCACTCACCGCGGTGACGGTACACGTGTTTACGATAGACAGATCGGCTGAACGAGGATCAGAGGCGGGCCGCATACCCCACGACTCGAGCCGCGCCGCCAGATGCTCCGAATCGCACTGGTTCACCTTACATCCGTACGTTTTGAGGTAGTACCGCGCCATCGTTTCTCAGCCAAGCTCTCCGAACTCGTACAGTATGATCGTTGCCGCAACGATACCCGCGAACTCCGACCGTAAGATACGTTTCCCCATGGAGAATACCGTAACGCCGCGCTCTTCCGCCCGCTGGATCTCGGCGTTGTCGAACCCGCCTTCCGGACCTATCACGAGCGCTATACGGTCGATGGTCCCGGCGTCTTTCATTGCGTCCCGAAGACTGGTGTGTTTCTCAGCTTCCCACGCAACGAGAATCTTATCGTAGACGCTGCTGCAATGTTCGAGCACCTCTGAAAAATCGTCAAAAAACGAAACGGTCGGTCGTGAAACCCGCCGACATTGTTTCGCAGCGTCGGTGACGATGCGCTCCCATCGCTCCAACTTCGCCGCCTGTTGTCCCGAACCGTGTATGCGCGGGATCGATCGTTGCGAACTGAAAAACCCTATCTCGCCGATACCCAGTTCGGTGCCTCGCCGCAGGACAAACTTGATCTTTTCCGCGCCCTTCGGCAGCGCGCTGAACAGCCCGACGTGTAGGTTCACGTCCGGTTCGCATTCGTGCCGAGCTTCTACCCTCCCGCGTACTGAGCGAGGAGCGACACGTTCCAGCACGACATCGTACTGCATCCCCTCGCCGTCGAGGACGGATATCGTGTCGCCCGCACGGAGCCGAAGACTGTCGCTGATATGTCGGGCATCCTGCCCGCGTATCAGAACCTCGTCGTCTCGTATACTCTCACGGCTGACAAAGAAGCGTCTTACGTGCATCGCTGGCACTCTCGCGATCCGCAACCGTTCGCGGTTCGGGTAGCTGGCGATCGCGACCCATCTACCACAGCTGCCCGCCCAATGGTCTTCGATTGACGGAACGTGGCAGTGTACGCATTATTATCATAATTCATAGGCGGTTTGCAATCTATTCCGCCCGGTTTCGGTCGATAATTCTCACGTGCCGGTAGGGTATCATGGTATACTAGAATTGATCAACGTCCCAGCACGGCGTTCCTCCTTCCGCGGAGACCCTGGTTCATTCAATCGAGCAAGGGTCTCCTCTATGCAATGGGCACGCTGACCATTTGCCGCGAGACTACATGACGTAGAAATTTGTGGTGGTACATCTCGTTGGCGGGAACAGTGGGTGTCGTATCCTGGACCCTATTCGAGAAGGTCCTTGAGCTTCTCAAAGAAGCTCCTTTTCAATGGGTGGACATCGTCGCCGCTCACTTCGGCGAATTGTCGCAGGAGACTTTTCTGTTGCTCGTTAAGCCGAGTTGGCGTCTCAACGATCACCCGCACCAATTGGTCGCCCCGACCGTACCCGTGAACGTTGGGCATCCCCTTCCCACGGAGACGAAACATCTTGTGCGTCTGGGTTCCGGCAGGTACCTTGAGTGAGACTTTCCCGTCGAGAGTCGGCACCTCTATCCGGTCGCCGAGTGTAGCTTGAACGAAGCTGATAGGCACCTCGCAGAGGAGGTCGTTGCCGGCTCGTTCGAAAAACGGATGTTCCTTGACGTGCACAACGACATAGAGATCGCCCCGGTCGCCTCCGAGCACGCCGGCCTCACCTTCTCCCCTGACCTTCAGTCGGTGACCCGTATCCACGCCGGGCGGAATCTTCACGCGCAGCTCACGTCGTCCTTTGACTCTCCCGGCACCTCCGCAGGCGGTGCACGGCTCTTTCACTATCGAGCCTTCACCGCGACACCTCGGGCACGTCTGGCTTATGCTGAAGAACCCTTGGGCTCGGTGTATCTGCCCCCTGCCGTTGCATTGAGGACAGGGCGTCCGACCGGTACCGGACTTCGCCCCGGTGCCCTGGCACTGTTGGCAGGTTTCGGCTCGCTGGAGACGGATGTTTTTCTCGGTGCCGGTAGCCGCTTCCCGGAGCGATATCTCCAGATCAAAGCGGAGGTCTGCACCGGTTCGCGCCGCTGTGCGGCCCCTTGACGGTCGGCCGAAGAAGTCCTGAAACACATCGCCGAACATGTCTTCAAACCCGCCGAACGATGACGTGCGTGTGAACCCTTCAAAATCCTGGAATCCGGGTTCTGCGTGGCCGAACCGGTCGTACTGCGCCCGTTTCTGCGGGTCGCTCAGGACGGCGTACGCCTCGCCTATCTCTTTGAACTTTTCCTCGGCTTCCTTGTCGCCGCCGGTCTTGTCGGGATGATACTTATGTGCAAGCTTCCTGTACGCTTTGCGGATCTCGTCGTCCGAAGCGTCCTTCGAGACTCCTAGTATCTCGTAGTAATCGCGTTTTGTTCGCGGCATCCGTTCCGCAACCTATTCACGTGATCTGTTCGGCCACCGTAAGAAGACTTTCACCCGTGGCAGCCGTCCGAGGTCACTTCCCCTTTTCTTCCTCATCAACCTCGTCAAAATCCGCATCGACGACGGTGTCGTCGGCCTGTTCACCAGCCGTTCCTGCTTCCTCTTGCTGTTCGGCGGTCTGCTCAGCCGAGCCGGTCGGCTGTTGTGCCGCCTGTTGGTACATAGCTTCGGCAATCTTGTGTGAGGCCTGCTTGACTTCTTCCGTAGCCTGTTCAATAGCAGAAATGTCGGTTCCGTCAAGCGCCTGACGCAACTTCGCCACAGCGTCCTCGACACGTTTCTTGTCATCGTCGGCGATCTTGTCTCCCTGCTCTCTCAGCAGCTTTTCGGTGGTGTACGCGAGCGTGTCGGCGTTGTTCCTTATCTCCACTTCCCGTCTCTTGCGCTTATCCTCTTCTGCGTGCGACTCCGCGTCTTTGACCATTTGATCGATCTCTTGTTCGTTCAACGCACCGGAAGATTCTATACGTATCTGTTGCAGCTTCTGGGTCGCGAGATCTTTGGCTGACACGTTCACAATACCGTTCGCATCGATATCGAACGTCACCTCTATCTGCGGAATACCGCGGGGTGCCGGCGGTATCCCGACAAGATCGAACCGACCAAGCGTGCGGTTGTCCGCCGCCATCTCGCGTTCACCCTGGAGCACGTGGATGCTCACGGCTGTCTGACTATCGGCCGCCGTCGAGAAAATCTGGCTTTTCCGTGTCGGTATCGTTGTGTTTCTTTCTATAAGTCTCGTACACACGCCCCCGAGCGTCTCGATTCCCAGCGACAGAGGCGTCACGTCGAGCAGAAGTACGTCCTTAACTTCGCCGGACAGCACCCCGGCCTGTATTGCCGCACCCACCGCAACAACCTCGTCAGGGTTAACGCCTTTGTGCGCGTCCTTGCCGAAAAGCTCCTTCACGAGCGCCTGCACCGCAGGCATCCGTGTCTGTCCTCCGACAAGTACCACCTCGTCGATGTCCGACGCGCTTAATCCTTTATCTTCCAGCGCTCTGAGACAGGGCATTTTGGTACGCGCGACCAGCTCGTCGACGAGCTGCTCGAGTTTCGACCGGGTCAACGTCATGTTGAGGTGTTTCGGACCGCTCGCGTCAGCCGTGATAAACGGAAGATTGATATCGGTGCTCAACGACGTTGACAGCTCGCACTTGGCCTTTTCGGCGGCCTCTTTGAGCCGTTGCAGCGCCATCCTGTCTTTCCTCAGATCGATGCCCTGATCTTTCAGGAACTCGTCAGCGAGCCAATCTATGATGCGCTGGTCGAAATCGTCACCGCCAAGATGGGTGTCACCGTTCGTCGAGAGCACCTCGAACGTTCCCTCGCCGAGACTGAGGATTGATATGTCAAATGTCCCGCCGCCCAGATCGTAGACCGCGATCTTCTCATCCTTTTTCTTCTCGAGACCGTAGGCGAGCGACGCGGCAGTCGGCTCGTTGATAATCCTGAGCACTTCCAGCCCGGCGATACGTCCTGCATCCTTCGTTGCCTGACGCTGGGAGTCGTTGAAGTAGGCCGGAACCGTGATGACCGCCTGGGTTACCTTGTGCCCGAGATAATCTTCAGCGGTTTCTTTCATCTTCTGGAGAATCAGCGCCGATATCTCCTGTGGCCGATACTGTTTCCCCATCACTTCTACATAAACGTCTCCGTCGCTGCCCGCTCCCACCTTGTAAGGGACGAGCTTCTCCTCTTCGGCCACCTCGGCGTGTTTTCTTCCCATGAACCGTTTAATCGAGAAGACGGTGTTCTGCGGATTGGTGACCGCCTGACGCTTCGCGACCGTGCCGACGAGCCGTTCCCCATCTTTGGTGAACCCCACCACCGACGGTGTTGTCCGACCGCCTTCCCTGTTCGGAATGACCTTCGCTTCCCCCGCTTCCATTACTGCCACGCAAGAGTTCGTCGTTCCCAAGTCGATGCCGATAACGTTGCCCATCAACCATCCTCCTCTCACCGGACTCGAGTTTTCGGCCTGTTTAGTGCACCCTTCGTGCCATGCTCTGAGTTACGTGCACACTGATAGGTTAAGAGCACCATCAGCTCCGCCATTACATTCTGCAGCAACTATCCCCCCGAGTCACGAGCCAACTCGATACCTTCCTGGAGGCGCCACTACCCTTCCCATTCCTGCTCATCTGCCGCATTCTGTCCCCACTGGCCGTCGGGTTCCTCACCGTTTGCGCTCCCGGAACTGACCGCCACTTTCGCGTGTCTGATCACCTTGTCAAAAAGCATGTATCCTTTGTTGAACTCCTCGACGACCGTGCCCTCCTCGTAGTCGTCGGACGGGACTTGCATCACAGCATCGTGCAAGTGAGGATCAAATTTCTGCCCCACCGACTCCATGGGAGAGAGCCCCGCCTTTGCGAGCGCCTCGCACAGTTGGTTGTGGATTATCTCCATCCCCTCACGAAAACCATCGTTCACGCCTTCGGGAACAGTGCTGAGCGCTCGCTCGAAATTATCGAGAACGTGCAAGAGTGGCTCTATTACGGCTTCCGCCGCGTACTTCCTCAATCTGTCCAGGTCCCTCTGGACTCGTTTCTTATAGTTTTCAAACTCTGCTTTGAGCCTGAGCAATCGATCGTAATATTCTTCCTTTTCGGCTTGTACACGCGCCAATTCCTGTGCGGAAATCTCGACCAATTCTTGGGATTCTTGTTCCTCTTCGGCCTCCATTGCAACTTCACCGGAGGCCACTGGTTCTTCTCCTCCGTTGGGAGTTCGCTCCGTCCCGGTCGAGCCTTCTCCGGCCGGTGTCCCTTGAGCGCCCTGTCGATCCTCCGACGACAGGTTGTCGCCAAGCGGACCAGGCTCTCGCTTCTGCGAGAGCGGAGTTCTATCATCGTGTTTCGCCATAGTTTACGACACCTCGTTCCGGTGGGAATGTTAGTCTATCGTTCGTGCATGAGAATTTCGTCGTAGTTCCATAGAAAAACTGTAAGGACAGCTTCAGAGCACTTCTCGATAGCGGTTTCTGCCGCGTCGCAATCCGCTTCAATTGGCTCGTTCTAAGCTCCGGTAACAGCATGGGTTAGTCTAGCAAAAGTGCGCAATCGCTGTCAAGGCACTGTCCGGCTCGCGGGTGTTGCGGTAGCTGTTGCGGCGTCAGACGCTATTTGATACGATATGACTCGGAGGTACGGGCAGTTTAGATACGAGGTCGAGCGGACAAGCTCAACCAGCGGTCACTGGATGATGGAAAACTCATTTCTTTTCACAGTCCTTGCTATAGCGTTATTGACACTGATCGGCACCTTTATCACCGGCCGGATGAGAGACAGGTGTTTGAAGGGTTTCAACAAGTTCCTGACCGTGCTGGAGTTGATGGACGGCAAGACCGTCTGGGGCATTTTGCACGTGCTGCCGACAGGTATCGAACTCACCTATCTTGACGATTATTTCGACCGGGACCATGTCGAGTCCAGCTTCCTGCTCTACAAGGAGGAGTTCGAATCGAGAATGTTTCTCCTCGCACGATATCATATGGATCTCGACGAACGCGCGAGAACAAGGCGCGACGCCGTATTGAGAAAAAGTTACCGCCCGAACTTTTTCAGGCGTATGGCGCGATCGGCCAGAAACGCCGCCAATACCGTAAGAGATTCACTGAACCGGCTTCTTTCGCTGGTGATCGGACAGGCGGCGCGGACCACACGACACAGTGCGGCATTTGTCGGCAGCCAGCAAGCAGACCTCGCGAAAGCCGGTCAGGACATCATCGGGTTCGTCGGCACGTCATACGAGCCGATGCTGGAGAAACGTGTCGGAAGCAAAATAGTGTTCGAGCTCAACAGGCAGGGCACCGTGACCGAACTTGTCGGTGTTCTCAAGGAGTACTCGAGCGGCTTCATAGAAGTATTGGACGTCGAGTACCCGAGCGAGATTGTCGCGACGGTAGCGCGCGGGATGCCCACAACACTCGCTAAAGATGTCGTGTGTACGTTAGACCGCGCGCTGTTTGAAAT